>Ga0302347_1001393_pt1 | contig 29315 bp, 30 predicted proteins | sample PhyWR1_FD_202178 | JGI IMG/M metagenome (GOLD analysis project Ga0302347, IMG submission 202178) | Leaf surface microbial communities from wheat plants in UC Gill Tract Community Farm, Albany, California, United States - DLSL W.R1 (v2)... | ecosystem: Host-associated > Plants > Phyllosphere >...
TACCGCCTATAACTACAAGGTGGTCCGCCAATTCGCCATCATGACGGTGGTGTGGGGAATCGTCGGGATGGGGCTCGGCGTCTTCATCGCCGCCCAGCTTGCCTGGCCTTTCCTGAACCTCGATCTCCCCTGGACCAGCTTCGGCCGCCTGCGCCCACTGCATACCAATGCGGTGATTTTCGCATTTGGCGGCTGTGCGCTGTTCGCCACCTCCTATTATTCGGTGCAACGCACCTGCCAGACCACCCTGTTCGCGCCACGCCTGGCCGCGTTCACCTTCTGGGGCTGGCAACTGGTGATTCTGCTGGCTGCCATCAGCCTGCCGCTGGGTTACACCAGCTCCAAGGAATACGCCGAACTGGAATGGCCGATCGACATCCTGATCACCATCGTGTGGGTGGCGTATGCCGTGGTGTTCTTCGGCACTCTGATCAAACGCAATACCAAGCACATCTATGTGGGCAACTGGTTCTTCGGCGGTTTCATCCTGACCGTGGCGATGCTGCACATCGTCAACAACCTGGAACTGCCTGTCAGCCTGACCAAGTCCTACTCGGTCTACGCCGGGGCCACCGATGCCATGGTGCAGTGGTGGTATGGCCATAACGCCGTGGGCTTCTTCCTGACCGCAGGCTTCCTGGGCATGATGTACTACTACGTGCCCAAACAAGCCGAACGCCCGGTGTATTCCTATCGCTTGTCGATCGTGCACTTCTGGGCACTGATCACTTTGTACATCTGGGCAGGCCCTCACCACCTGCACTACACCGCCCTGCCCGACTGGGCCCAATCGCTGGGCATGGTGATGTCGCTGGTGCTGCTGGCACCGAGCTGGGGCGGCATGATCAACGGCATGATGACCCTGTCCGGCGCCTGGCACAAACTGCGCAGCGATCCCATCCTGCGCTTCTTGGTGGTCTCCCTGGCGTTCTACGGGATGTCCACCTTCGAAGGCCCGATGATGGCCATCAAGACCGTCAACGCCTTGTCCCACTATACCGACTGGACCATTGGCCACGTGCATGCCGGCGCCCTGGGCTGGGTAGCGATGATCTCCATCGGCGCCCTGTACCACACCATCCCCAAGGTCTTCGGCAAGGAGCGCATGTACAGCATCGGGCTGATCAACGCGCATTTCTGGCTGGCCACCATCGGCACCGTGCTCTACATCGCCTCGATGTGGGTCAACGGTATCGCCCAGGGCCTGATGTGGCGCGCAGTCAACAGCGACGGCACGCTCACCTACTCGTTCGTCGAAACCCTGGTGGCCAGCCACCCAGGCTTCGTCGTGCGCTTCGTCGGTGGCGCGATCTTCCTCAGCGGCATGTTCCTGATGGCCTGGAACACCTGGCGCACCGTACGTTCGCCAGCGCTGGATACCGTCCCTGCGAACGCCCAGCTGGCTTGAGGAGACCTGCCTGATGAAACATGAAGTCATCGAGAAAAACGTCGGCCTGCTGGCCTTGCTGATGGTCTTCGCCGTCAGCATCGGCGGCCTTACCCAGATCGTCCCGTTGTTCTTCCAGGACGTGACCAATACGCCGGTCGAGGGCATGAAGCCCTACACCGCGCTGCAACTCGAAGGCCGTGACATCTACATCCGCGAAGGCTGCGTAGGCTGCCACTCGCAGATGATCCGCCCGTTCCGCGCCGAAACCGAGCGCTATGGCCATTATTCGGTTGCCGGCGAAAGCGTGTGGGACCACCCGTTCCTGTGGGGCTCCAAGCGCACCGGGCCAGACCTGGCCCGAGTCGGCGGGCGCTACTCGGACGACTGGCACCGCGCGCACTTGTACAACCCGCGCAACGTGGTGCCGGAGTCGAAGATGCCGTCGTATCCGTGGCTGGTGGCCGACCAGGTCGACAACAGCCACACCGACACCAAGATGCGCGTGCTGCGCACCCTGGGCGTGCCTTACACCGACGAAGACATTGCCGGCGCGCGCGAGGCGGTGAAGAACAAAACCGAAATGGACGCCCTGGTCGCCTACCTGCAGGTGCTGGGCACCTCGATCAAGAACAAGAGGTGAATGCGATGGAAATGGACATCGGCATGATCCGCGGCCTGGGCACCCTGGTGGTGTTGATCGCCTTCATCGGCCTGAGCCTGTGGGTATTCAACCGGCGCCGCGACCAGGACTTCGCCGAAGCGCGCCTGCTGCCCTTCGTCGACGACCGCCTGCCTCCTGTCGAGCAGGCACCTGAAACCCGTGCAGCTGCGAGGAGCAAAGCACAATGACCGCCTTCTGGAGTACCTACATCAGCGTACTGACCATCGGCAGCCTGATCGGCCTGACCTGGCTGTTGCTCGGCACCCGCAAAGGGCAGAGCAACAGCACGACCGACCAGACCATGGGGCACAGCTTCGATGGCATCGAGGAATACGACAACCCGCTGCCCAAGTGGTGGTTCTGGTTGTTCGTCGGCACCTTGGTCTTCAGCGCTGGCTACCTTGTGCTGTATCCGGGCCTCGGTAACTGGAAAGGCATCCTGCCCGGTTATGAAGATGGCTGGACCGGTGTCAATGAATGGCAGAAGGAGATGGACAAGGCCGATGCCAAGTTCGGCCCGATCTTCGCCAAGTACGCCGCCATGCCGGTGGAAGAAGTAGCCAAGGATCCGCAAGCACTGAAGATGGGCAGCCGCCTGTTCGCCTCCAACTGCTCGGTTTGCCATGGTTCCGATGCCAAGGGCGCCTACGGCTTTCCCAACCTGACCGACCACGACTGGCGCTGGGGCGGTGAGCCTGAAACGATCAAGGCGTCGATCATGAACGGCCGTCACGGCGTGATGCCGGCCTGGGCCGAGGTGATCGGTGAACAGGGCGTATCGGATGTGGCGGCGTTCGTGCTGACCAACCTCGATGGGCGCAAGCTGCCCGAAGGCGTCAAGGCCGACCCGGTCAAGGGCAAAGCGCTTTTCGCGAGCAACTGCGTGGCCTGCCACGGGCCTGAGGGCAAGGGCACCCCTGCCATGGGTGCGCCGGACCTGACCCATCCGCAGGCGTTCATCTATGGATCGAGCTTCGCCCAGTTGCAACAGACCATTCGTTATGGTCGCCAGGGCCAGATGCCCGCGCAGGCCGAGATCCAGGGCAATGACAAAGTGCACTTGCTGGCGGCCTACGTCTACAGCCTCTCCCAGGGCGACGCAGCCCAAGGCGTGACGGTCAAGTAACCCGCTCTTCGTCTTCTTCCCCGCCCCACAGCGCCGCTCTAGCGGCGCTTTTCATTTGTGAGCGTCCAGCACCCCAGCCGCTTGCGCATCCCACGCCCCCTCAATGCACATTCTTGCCATGCCTTGAGGCCCACTTTCTGACCGTCCGGAAAAGCCTGACCGTTCGATCAGAAAAAACCGAGAAACGGTACACATTACAAATATTTATTTGTGTACAATCCATGGCATCCCCCGTTCACTGCGTGCCACTGTCGAACAGGGCTGGACACGGGTCGGCGTACCAAAGTTGCGTTGCGGTAACCCAGGGGGTTTCCGATACTGATGCCGATTTCGACCAACAAGAACATAAAACCGTGGAACCTGAGAATGAGCACTGCAATCAGTTCGACTGCTTATAACTACAAGGTCGTCCGCCAGTTCGCCATCATGACGGTGGTCTGGGGGATCATCGGCATGGGCCTGGGCGTCTTCATCGCCTCGCAGCTCGTGTGGCCTGAGCTCAACCTGGACCTGCCCTGGACCAGCTTCGGCCGCCTGCGCCCACTGCACACCAACCTGGTGATCTTCGCCTTTGGCGGCTGTGCACTGTTCGGCACCAGCTACTACGTGGTGCAGCGCACCTGCCAGGCCAGGCTGATCTCCGATCGCCTGGCGGCCTTCACCTTCTGGGGTTGGCAGGCCGTGATCGTCGGCGCCCTGGTCACGCTGCCCATGGGCTACACCACCACCAAGGAATACGCCGAACTGGAATGGCCGTTGGCAATTCTGCTGACCATTGTCTGGGTCGCCTACGGCGCGGTGTTCTTCGGCACCATCGTCAAGCGCAAGACCAAGCACATCTATGTCGGCAACTGGTTCTATGGGGCTTTCATCGTGGTCACTGCGATGCTGCACATCGTCAACCACATTTCGTTGCCGGTCAGCCTGTTCAAGTCGTACTCGGCCTATTCGGGCGCGACCGATGCCATGATCCAGTGGTGGTACGGCCACAACGCCGTCGGTTTCTTCCTGACCACGGGCTTCCTGGGCATGATGTACTACTTCGTGCCCAAGCAGGCCGAGCGGCCGATCTATTCGTACCGGCTGTCCATCGTGCATTTCTGGGCGCTGATCACCCTGTACATCTGGGCCGGCCCGCACCACCTGCACTACACCGCCCTCCCCGACTGGGCGCAGTCGCTGGGCATGGTGATGTCGATCATCCTGCTGGCCCCAAGCTGGGGTGGCATGATCAACGGCATGATGACCCTCTCCGGTGCCTGGCACAAACTGCGCACCGACCCGATCTTGCGCTTTCTGGTGGTGTCGCTGGCCTTCTACGGCATGTCCACCTTCGAAGGGCCGATGATGGCCATCAAGACGGTGAACTCGCTGTCGCACTACACCGACTGGACCATCGGCCATGTGCATGCCGGGGCCCTGGGCTGGGTCGCGATGATCTCCATCGGCGCCGTGTACCACATGATCCCGCGCCTGTACGGGCGTGAGCAGATGCACAGCATTGGCCTGATCAATGCCCACTTCTGGCTGGCGACCATCGGCACCGTGTTGTACATCGCCTCGATGTGGGTCAACGGCATCACCCAGGGCCTGATGTGGCGCGCCATCAATGCCGACGGCACCCTTACCTACTCGTTCGTCGAAGCCCTGCAGGCCAGCCATCCGGGCTACATCGTTCGCGCGCTGGGCGGCGCGTTCTTCGCCAGCGGCATGTTGCTGATGGCCTATAACGTGTTGCGCACCGTGCGCGCGGCCAACCCGGTGGAGGCTGAAGAAGCCGCCAAGATCGCTGTCGTGGGAGCGCACTGATGAAGCACGAAGCCGTAGAGAAGAACATCGGCCTGCTGGCCTTCTTCATGGTGATCGCCGTCAGCATTGGCGGGCTCACCCAGATCGTCCCGTTGTTCTTCCAGGACGTGACCAATCAGCCGGTCGAAGGCATGAAGCCGCGCACCGCACTGGAGCTTGAAGGCCGGGACATCTACATCCGCGAAGGGTGCGTGGGTTGTCATTCGCAGATGATCCGCCCATTCCGGGCAGAGACCGAGCGCTACGGCCATTACTCGGTCGCCGGCGAAAGCGTCTGGGACCACCCGTTCCTGTGGGGTTCGAAGCGCACCGGCCCGGACCTGGCCCGGGTCGGTGGGCGCTATTCCGATGACTGGCACCGCGCCCACCTGTACAACCCGCGCAACGTGGTGCCGGAATCGAAGATGCCGGCCTACCCATGGCTGGTGGAAAACACCCTCGATGGCAAGGACACCGCTCGTAAGCTCCAGGTGCTGCGCACCCTCGGGGTGCCCTACACCGATGCCGACATCGCCGGCGCTCGGGATGCGGTCAAGGGCAAGACCGAAATGGACGCCCTGGTGGCGTACCTGCAAGGCCTTGGCACCCTCATCAAGAGCAAACGGTGACGGCGATGGATATCGGAATGATTCGCGGCCTGGGCACCGTGGTGGTGCTGGTGGCCTTCATCGGCCTGGCGCTGTGGGTGTTCAGCCCGCGGCGCAAGAAAGACTTCGACGAAGCGACCCAACTCCCCTTTGCCGATGACCCCCAGGCCCGCCAACACGTCGAGCACGCACAAGAAAAGGCATCCGGGAGCAAAAAACAATGACAACGTTCTGGAGTGTGTACGTCACCGTTCTGACACTGGGCACCATCCTCGCCCTGACCTGGCTGCTGCTGTCTACCCGCAAGGGTCAACGCGAGGAGACCACCAGCGAAACCGTCGGCCATGCGTTCGACGGTATCGAGGAGTACGACAACCCGCTGCCCAAGTGGTGGTTCTGGCTGTTCGTCGGCACCATTGTCTTCGCCCTGGGCTACCTGGCCCTGTACCCGGGCCTGGGCAACTGGAAAGGCATCCTGCCCGGCTACGCTTACCTGGATAACGACAAGCAGGCCGAGTTCTCGGACGGCCAGGCCGGCTGGAGCGGTGTACACGAATGGGAGAAGGAAATGGCCAAGGCCGACGCCCGGTTCGGGCCGATCTTCGCCAAGTTCGCGGCCATGCCCATCGAAGAGGTGGCCAAGGACCCACAAGCGCTGAAGATGGGCGGTCGCCTGTTCGCCTCCAACTGCTCGGTATGTCACGGTTCCGATGCCAAGGGTGCCTACGGTTTCCCCAACCTGACCGACAACGACTGGCGCTGGGGCGGCGAGCCGGAAACCATAAAAGCCTCGATCATGAACGGGCGCCACGGGGTCATGCCGGCGTGGGCCGAGGTGCTGGGCGAACAGGGCGTGGCCGATGTGGCCGCCTTCGTGCTCACCAACCTGGACGGTCGCCGTCTGCCGGAGGGCATCAATGCCGATCCGGCCAAGGGCAAGGTGATCTTCGCCAGCAGCTGCGTGGCCTGCCACGGGCCGGAGGGTAAGGGCACCCCGGCCATGGGCGCTCCGAATCTCACGCACCCCCAGGCGTTCATCTATGGGTCGAGCTTTGCACAGTTGCAGCAGACCATCCGCTACGGCCGCCAGGGGCAGATGCCGGCCCAGGCACAGTTGCAGGGCAACGACCGGGTGCATTTGCTGGCTGCTTATGTGTACAGCCTTTCGCACTCGCCGGAGGCAGGCGAGAAAGCCGAGTGAGGAAGTTTGGGGGTGGGCTGCTGGCAGCCAGGCCAGACGTAAGCCCAGCAACCGGGTGCGTAACCCGGTTGCGCTGACCCGCTGCGCAACTGGTTGTTCCAACAGGCGGGCAACAAATGCGTCACCGGCTGACCTGGATCAATTGACACTTCCCATATCACGTTTCACAAGATCAACCCAATGCGGCCAAAGGTCGCACCTCGGTCTGAACGTCTGCCAGGGGCGTATCATGGCCGCGCAGCGCTAGGCTCTGTGTGAAGAGTCTTGAGACGAAGGTCAGGCAAGGCGAAAACAGCCGAGGAAGCGGAGTTTACATGTTGTAAATGAGCATTCCGACCGGGCTGGCGATCCAGGCTGTTTTCAACGCAGCATCACCGAGTATCAAGGCTTTTCACACAGGGCCTAGCAGATTGCGCGAGACTGCGGCCGGCATGCACTGGCCGCGGCATTTCTCCACTGCCGTGGGACATGATGATGAGCAAGCATATACCGGTACATGATGTAACCCCGCCTGCCAAGACAGGAAAGGATTCCGTCGACCTCTACGCCTCGCGCGAAAAAATCTACACACGTGCCTTCACCGGCCTGTTCAGGCGCTTGCGCATGGTAGGTGGTGCGGTCTTGTTCTTGCTGTACTTCGGTACCGTCTGGCTGAACTGGGGCGGGCACCAGGCCGTGTGGTGGAACCTGCCAGAGCGCAAGTTCTACATCTTCGGCGCGACCATCTGGCCCCAGGACTTCATCCTGCTGTCGGGCATTCTGATCGTGGCGGCCTTCGGCCTGTTCTTCATCACCGTGTTCGCAGGCCGGGTCTGGTGCGGCTATACCTGCCCGCAAAGCGTGTGGACGTGGATCTACATGTGGTGCGAGAAGGTCACCGAAGGTGATCGCAATCAGCGAATGAAGTTGGACAAGGCGCCCATGAGCGCCAACAAGTTCGCCCGCAAGTTCGCCAAGCACAGCCTGTGGCTGCTGATCGGCTTCGTCACCGGCATGACCTTCGTCGGCTATTTCGCCCCCATCCGCGAGCTGGTGGTCGAGTTCTTCACGGGCCAGGCAGACGGCTGGGCCTACTTCTGGGTCGGTTTCTTCACCCTGGCCACCTATGGCAACGCCGGCTGGTTGCGCGAGCAGGTGTGCGTGTACATGTGCCCCTACGCGCGCTTCCAGAGCGTGATGTTCGACAAGGACACACTGATCGTGTCCTACGACCCGCGCCGTGGCGAGACGCGTGGGCCGCGTAAAAAAGACGTGGACTACAAGGCCAAGGGCCTGGGCGATTGCGTCGACTGCACCCTGTGCGTGCAGGTGTGCCCCACGGGCATCGACATCCGCGATGGCCTGCAGATCGAGTGCATCGGCTGCGCCGCGTGCATCGACGCCTGCGACAGCATCATGGACAAGATGCACTACCCCAGAGGGCTGATCAGCTATACCACCGAGCACAACCTGTCCGGGCAGAAGACCCACCTGCTGCGCCCTCGCCTGATCGGCTACGCCGTGGTGCTGCTGGTCATGATCATCGCCCTGGCCAGCGCCTTTGCCACCCGCTCGCTGGTAGGCCTGGACGTGAGCAAGGACCGCGTCCTGTACCGGGAGAATGCGCAGGGGCGCATCGAAAACGTGTATAGCCTCAAGGTCATGAACAAGGACCAGCGCGACCACGTCTACGTGCTCGATGCCACCGGCCTGCCCGACCTGATGCTCGATGGCCAACGGGAAATCCGCGTGGCCGCCGGCGACATCGTCAGCCTGCCCGTGCAACTGTCGGTGGCCCCGGAAAAACTGCCCTCGACCACCAACGAAATCACCTTCATCCTCAAGAGCGCCGATGACAGCGACGCCCAGGTTGAAGCCAAGAGCCGTTTCATCGGCCCGCAGATTCGCTAAGAAGGATGAACACCATGCCTGCCACCGCCGCCAGCCCCTGGTACAAGCACCTCTGGCCCTGGATCATCATCGGCATCCTGACCACCTCGGTGTGCCTGAGCCTGACCATGGTCAGCATCGCCGTGCGCAACCCGGACAACCTGGTGAACGACAACTACTACGAGGCCGGCAAGGGCATCAACCGCTCCCTGGACAGGGAGCTGCTGGCTCAGCAACTGGCGCTCAAGGCCAGCGTCCACCTGGACGACCTGACCGGTGAGGTAGATGTGCGCCTGACCGGTAGCAGTGACCCGCAGACGCTGGAGCTGAACCTTATCTCCCCTACCCAGCCGGCCATGGACCGCCGGGTGCTGCTGAGCCGTGTCGAGCAGGGGCGCTATGTCGGCCAGCTGGAAGACAAGGTCAATGGCCGGCGCTTCGTCGAGCTGCTGGGCAGCGAAGGCGATCAGGTGTGGCGCCTGTTCGAAGAAGAGAAGGTCGAGCATGGCGTGACCCTGGAGTTGGGTGACGAGGCGCTACAAGGCGCTCAACACCTTTGATCGCGCTCGCGATCGACTTGTGCAAGGCAATGATGCGATGACCCAACCCATCCTCTGCTACCACTGCGCACTGCCCGTTCCCGCCGGTCGCGGGTTCACCGCCGTGGTCCTGGGGCAGCCCCGAGCCTTCTGCTGCCCAGGCTGCCAGGCTGTGGCCGAGTCGATCGTGGCCGGGGGCCTCGAGCACTACTACCAGCACCGCAGCGACAACAGCGCCAACCCGCAAGCCCTGCCCCGGCAGTTGCAAGACGAGTTGGCGCTGTACGACCGCAGCGATGTGCAGCAGCGATTCGTGCGGCACGAGGGCGAACTGGCCGAAACCACGCTGCTGGTCGAGGGCGTCAGTTGCGCCGCCTGCGGCTGGCTGATCGACAAGCACCTGCGCAACCTGCCGGGGGTGGCCGAGGCGCGCTTGAACCTGTCCAATCATCGGCTGCTGCTGAGCTGGGATGATCGGCAATTGCCGCTGTCGCAGGTGCTGGCGGCGCTGCGCCGGATTGGCTACGCCGCCCACCCCTATCAGCCGGACCAGGCGGCCGAGCAGTTGAACCGGGAAAACCGCAGTGCGTTGCGCAGGCTGGGGGTCGCAGGATTGCTGTGGTTCCAGGCGATGATGGCAACCATGGCCACCTGGCCGGAATTCAACATGGACCTGTCCGCCGAGCTGCACACTATCCTGCGCTGGGTGGCCCTGTTCCTCACCATTCCCATCGTCTTCTACAGCTGCGCGCCCTTTTTCAAGGGCGCAGCGCGTGACCTGCGCACCCGCCACCTGACCATGGACCTGTCCGTCTCGCTGGCCATCGCCCTGGCGTTCGGTGCCGGGATCTGGACGGCTGTCACCGGTAGCGGCGAGCTGTATTTCGACACTGTCGGCATGTTCGCCCTGTTCCTCCTGACCGGGCGCTACCTGGAACGGCGCGCCCGCGAACGCACGGCCGCCGCGACGGCGCAACTGGTCAACCTGTTGCCGGCATCCTGTCTGCGTGTCGATGCCCAGGGCCGCAGCGAGCGCATCCTGCTCAGTGAACTGCGTTGCGGGGACAGCGTGCAGGTGCTGCCGGGGTCGGTGATCCCGGCTGACGGTCGCATCGTGCAAGGGCGCTCGAGTGTCGATGAGTCGCTGCTGACCGGCGAATACCTGCCCCAACCTCGCCAGGAGGGTGATCGGGTCACAGGTGGCACGCTGAACGTGGAAAGCGCCCTGCAGGTGCAGGTGCAAGCCCTGGGCCAGGATTCGCGGTTGTCTGCCATCGTCCGCTTGCTCGAACGTGCCCAGACCGAAAAGCCACGCCTGGCCCAGATTGCCGACCGCGCCTCCCAGGTGTTCCTGTTGTGCTCACTGCTTGCGGCCGCCGCGATTGGCGTGTGGTGGTGGCAGGTGGAGCCGCAACGGGCGTTCTGGATTGTGCTCGCCATGCTGGTTGCGACTTGCCCCTGCGCGCTGTCGCTGGCCACCCCGACCGCGTTGACGGCGGCGACAGGCACGTTGCACAAGCTGGGCCTGCTGGTTACACGCGGTCATGTGCTGGAGGGCCTGAATCAGATCGACACGGTGATTTTCGACAAGACCGGCACGCTGACCGAAGGGCGCCTGACCTTGCGCAGCATCAGGCCGCTGGGCCATGCAACGGCCGACACTTGCCTGGCCTGGGCCGCGGCCCTGGAAAACCGCTCCGAGCATCCCATCGCACGGGCCTTCGGCCAAGTGGCCACGCCGGCCGATGGTGTGCTGGCCGTGCCCGGGCTGGGCCTTGAGGGTGAGGTTGAAGGCCAACGCCTGCGCATCGGCCAGGCAAGCTTCGTCTGCGCCTTGAGCGGCACCCCGCCGCCGGCGATACCCGAGCCACGGGGACAGTGGCTGCTGCTGGGCGACCGCCGCGGGCCGCTGGCCTGGTTCGGGCTGGACGATCGCCTGCGTGAAGACGCCCCTGCCCTGCTCGCGGCCTGCAAGGCGTTTGGCTGGCGTACGCTGCTGTTGTCCGGAGACAGCTCGCCGATGGTCGGCGAGGTGGCCGCGCAACTGGGCATCGACGAGGCCGCCGGCGGCCTTAGGCCCGATGACAAGCTAGCGCGGCTCAAGGCCCTGCAAGAGGCCGGGCACAAGGTGCTGATGCTGGGGGACGGGGTCAATGACGTGCCGGTGCTGGCGGCGGCAGACATCAGCATCGCCATGGGCAGTGCCACTGACCTGGCCAAGACCTGCGCCGACGCGGTGCTGCTTTCCAACCGGCTTCAGGCGCTGGTGCAGACGGCCTCGCTGGCGCGGCGCACGCGGCGCATCATCATCGAGAACCTGCTGTGGGCCAGCCTGTACAATGGCCTCATGTTACCGTTCGCGGCCCTTGGCTGGATCACCCCGGTGTGGGCAGCGGTCGGCATGTCGGTCAGTTCACTGGTGGTAGTGCTCAACGCCCTGCGCCTGACCCGAATGCCTGCTGCGGCGCCTGCCCTGGCCGCGTCAGCACCTACCCCTGCGAGGAACCTGCCATGCCCGCCCTCTATGTGATGATTCCCGCAGCGCTGCTGCTGGTCGGCGTGGCCGTCTACATCTTCTTCTGGGCGGTGGACAGCGGCCAGTACGACGACCTGGAAAGCCCCGCTCACAGCATTCTCTTCGACGATCAGGATCCCCGTCACCAAGCCGCCGTCACGCCCGAACAAACGCCTGATAACCCTTCCGAGCCCCCGGCTCGTGGCTGACTTGCTACCCCTACTGGGCTCGGCGCTGGTGCTCGGCCTGCTCGGAGGCGGTCACTGCATGGGCATGTGCGGCGGCCTGATGGGCGCCCTGACTCTGGCCATACCCCCGGCGCAGCGCGGCCGTCGATTGCGGCTGCTGGTGGCTTACAACGTCGGGCGTGTGCTCAGCTACACGGCCGCGGGCCTGATGCTCGGCATGGCGGGCTGGGCGGTGGCCAACAGCCCTGCCGTGCTTGTTTTGCGCATCATGGCCGCCTTGCTGCTGATCGCCATGGGCCTGTACCTGGCCGGTTGGTGGAGCGGACTGACCCGCATCGAAGCCATGGGTCGCGGGCTGTGGCGGCACATCCAGCCGGTGGCGTCACGCCTGCTTCCGGTCTCGAGCCTGCCTCGGGCACTGCTGCTGGGCGCCTTGTGGGGCTGGCTGCCGTGCGGATTGGTGTACAGCACCTTGCTGTGGGCCGCCAGCCAAGGCAATGCATTGCACAGTGCCGCCCTGATGGCGGCATTCGGGCTCGGGACCTGGCCCGTGCTGCTGGCCACCGGGTTGGCGGCCGAGCGGGTAAACAGGTTGTTGAGACAACGCAGCGTGCGGGTGGCCGGCGGCATGCTCGTGGTGCTGTTCGGCGTATGGACACTGCCCGGCCCTCATCAACACTGGCTGATGGGCCACTGAGGCGAGCCAGGCGGCGCAGCGTATGGCTTATGGCCAGTAACCGGCCGTACCCACCGCGCATCGCTTGAGCTAGACCTAGCGCCCTCAGGCCGTTTAGCGCTTGATACAAATCAACACAGATTCCTACAGACATCCCTAGACTCCGGAACATTGCTGCTCTTTCCGGGGACCGCCCTCATGCTCGACGACCTACGTTGGGACACCGACCTGATCCGCCGCTACGATCTGGCCGGGCCACGCTATACCTCCTACCCAACCGCCGTGCAACTGCACAGCGAAGTGGGCTCGTTCGACCTGCTGCACGCCCTGCGCGAAAGCCGGCGGGCCGTGCGCCCGCTGTCGCTGTACGTGCATGTGCCGTTCTGCGCCAACATCTGCTACTACTGCGCATGCAACAAGGTCATCACCAAGGACCGGGCACGCGCTGCCCCCTACCTGCAACGCCTGGAACAGGAAATCCAGCTGGTGGCCTGCCACATGGACAGCAGGCAACGTGTGGAGCAGCTGCACTTCGGCGGCGGCACCCCGACCTTCCTGAGCCATGTAGAGCTGCGTCAGCTGATGGCCACGCTGCGCCAGCACTTCAGCCTGCTCGATGACGATTCGGGCGATTACGGCATCGAAATCGACCCGCGCGAGGCGGACTGGTCGACCATGGGCCTGCTGCGTGAGCTGGGCTTCAACCGCGTCAGCCTCGGCGTGCAGGACCTGGACCCGGCCGTGCAGCGTGCCGTCAACCGTCTGCAGAGCCTGGAGCAGACGCGCACCTTGATCGAGGCGGCTCGCACCCTGCAGTTTCGCTCGGTGAACCTGGACCTGATCTACGGGTTGCCGCGCCAGACGCCCGAAGGGTTCGCACGCACCGTTGAAGAAGTGATCCGCCTGCAGCCCGATCGCCTGTCAGTCTTCAACTACGCCCACCTGCCCGAACGGTTCATGCCGCAACGGCGCATCGAAGCCGGGGAGCTGCCCAGTGCAGCGGCCAAACTGGACATGTTGCACGCCACCATCGAGCAATTGACCGCTGCCGGCTACCGCTACATCGGCATGGACCACTTTGCCTTGCCCGATGACGAACTGGCCATTGCCCAGGAGGAAGGCACGCTCCAGCGTAACTTCCAGGGCTATACCACTCATGGGCACTGCGACCTGATCGGCCTGGGCGTGTCGGCGATCAGCCAAATCGGCGATTTGTACTGCCAGAACAGCAGCGACCTCACCACCTACCAGGACAGCCTCTCCAACGCCCAGCTCGCCACCCAGCGCGGTCTGCTGTGCACCCCCGACGACCGTCTGCGCCGGGCGGTCATCCAACAGCTGATCTGCCATTTCGAGCTGGACTTCGAGTCGATCGAACAGGCATTCGCCATCGATTTTCGTGGCTATTTCAATGACCTGTGGCCGGAGCTCTTGACCTTGCAGCGCGATGGCCTGATTCGCCTGGACGACAAGGGCATTCGGATTCTACCGGCCGGGCGACTGCTGGCCCGTTCGGTGTGCATGGTCTTCGATGCCTACCTGGCCCTGCACAATCGCCAACGGTTCTCCCGTGTGATCTGAGCGAGGCATTTGGCCGCACTCCATGCGTCCTGGCCATGCGGCTGCTGGCACACAGGCCATCGGGTGATGCGCAGCCGGGCGTGGCAAGCCAGCCTACTGGTCGCGGCCACTGGCCTACACCCTATGTCGTGGGTTACCCTTACGACTTATGTGTGCTTTCCCACAAGGATCGAGTCAAATGTCCGAGCCAGTCAAACTGCGCCCACACAGCCAGGCCCATTGCAAGGATTGCAGCCTGGCCCCCCTGTGCCTGCCCCTTTCACTCAACCTGGAAGACATGGACGCACTGGACGAAATCGTCAAGCGAGGTCGCCCTCTCAAGAAAGGCGAGTTCCTGTTCCGCCAGGGGGATAATTTTGGCTCGGTCTATGCCGTACGCTCCGGCGCTCTGAAGACGTTCAGCCTGAGCGACAGCGGTGAAGAGCAGATCACCGGTTTCCACCTGCCCAGCGAACTGGTGGGCCTCTCCGGCATGGACACCGAGGCCTACCCGGTGTCGGCCCAGGCCCAGGAAACCACGTCGGTCTGCGAAATTCCGTTCGAGCGCCTGGATGAACTGTCGGTGCAATTGCCGCAGCTGCGTCGCCAGTTGATGCGCGTGATGAGCCGCGAAATTCGCGACGATCAGCAGATGATGCTGCTGCTATCGAAGAAAACCGCCGATGAGCGCATCGCGACGTTCCTGGTCAACCTGTCGGCGCGCTTCCGCGCCCGTGGCTATTCGGCCAACCAGTTCCGCCTGAGCATGTCGCGCAACGAGATGGGCAACTACCTGGGGCTGGCGGTGGAAACCGTGTCGCGCGTGTTCACCCGCTTCCAGCAGAATGGCCTGCTGCGCGCCGAAGGCAAGGAGGTGCATATCCTCGACCCGATCCAGCTTTGCGCGCTGGCCGGTGGCGCAATGGAGGCCTGAGGGCGGCTTTAGCAGGTATACTGGGCCGTTCGTTTTCCCAGGATACCTGCAACAATGCACAGCGACGCCTTCGACCTCAAAGCCCTGATCCGCCCGGTAGTGGACTTCCCCAAGCCGGGTGTGATCTTCCGCGACATCACCCCACTGTTCCAGTCGCCGCGCGGGCTGCGCTATGTGGCCGATCAGTTCATCGAGCGTTATGTGGAGGCCGAATTCAGCCACATCGGCGCCATGGACGCGCGTGGTTTTCTGATCGGTTCGATCATCGCCCATCAGCTGAACAAGCCCCTGATCCTGTTCCGCAAGCAAGGCAAGCTGCCCGCTGACGTGCTCAGCGAGGGGTACCAGACCGAGTACGGTGAAGCCTTCCTTGAAGTGCACGCCGACAGCCTGTGCGAGGGCGACTCGGTACTGATCTTCGACGACCTGATCGCCACCGGCGGTACGCTTCTGGCCGCCGCCAACCTGGTGCGCCGTACGGGTGCGCAGGTGTTCGAGGCGGCAGCCATCATCGACCTGCCCGAGCTGGACGGCTCGCGCCGTTTGCAAGCGGCGGGCGTACCGACCTTCTGCCTGACCGAGTTTTCCCTCAGCGAGCGTTGAGGGGTGACGCCTGGGCGGCGATAGGGTGCGGCGACACCAGGATCAGCTTCGCGGCGGAAATCCCGAGGTCACTGCACCGCAGGTCGTACCCTATCACTGCCTCAGAACGAGATAGGGCGACGCCCTGCAAAGGCATGGGCCAGCGTGCCGCCATCTACCAACTCCAGCTCGCCGCCCAGGGGCACGCCATGGGCGATACGCGAGGCGACCAGACCCTTCTCAGCCAGCAACTGCGCAATGTAGTGCGCCGTGGCTTCACCTTCCACCGTGGGGTTGGTGGCAAGAATGACTTCGGTGAAGGTGCCCTGCTCCTGGATGCGTGCCATCAACTGTGGAATGCCGATCGCCTCCGGGCCCAGTCCGTCGAGCGGCGACAGATGCCCCTTGAGCACGAAGTAGCGGCCGCGATACCCGGCCTGCTCGACGGCATAGACATCCGTCGGGCCCTCGACCACGCACAGTTGCGTGTCGTCACGCCGTGGGTCGGCGCACTGCGGGCACAGGTCCTGTTCGGTCAGGGTGCGGCATTGGCGGCAATGTCCTACCCCTTCCATGGCCTGAGTCAGCGCCTGGGCGAGCCGCAGCCCCCCGCTGCGGTCACGCTCCAGCAATTGCAGGGCCATGCGCTGTGCCGTTTTCTGGCCAACGCCGGGCAAGATGCGCAAGCCGTCGATCAGCTGGCGGATGAGAGGACTGAAGCTCATGGGAAACGCCTGACAAGTCATTAAGAGGCGGTTTATACCCACCATGGGGTGTGGCGTCAAATCGGCACGGCGGCCATAAAAAAACCGCCGCTGTTACCAGCGACGGTTCGTGGGCGCGCAGGGGCTCAGAACGGCATCTTGAAGCCTGGCGGCAATTGCATGCCAGCCGTCATGCCGCCCATCTTTTCCTGGCTGCTCTGTTCGATCTTGCGCACGGCATCGTTCAGGGCTGCAGCGATCAGGTCTTCGAGCACTTCCTTGTCGTCTTCTTCGGTCGACATCAGGCTCTGGTCGATGCTCACGCGCTTGACGTCGTGGCGACCAGTCATCACCACGCTGACCAGACCACCGCCGGACTGGCCGGTGACTTCTGCGTTGGCCAGCTCTTCCTGCATTTTCTGCATCTTTTCCTGCATCTGCTGGGCCTGCTTCATCAGGCCGGCCATGCCACCTTTCATCATGGGGAATACCTCGATTGGGTCATGTGATGCGGCCGGGCACGGGGCTGGCCGCATGGTTATTCGTTATTGGCCCTGACTGGCCAGGGCCTCTACAGGCTCAATAGTATCGTGCCGCACCTTGGCGCCAAACAGCTTGATCATCTGCTGGATCAGCGGGTCGTGCTCGATCGACGCCTCGGCTTCATGCTGGCGCTCCAGGCGCTTGCGGGCTGCCGCCTGAGCTGGCGTTTCCTGTTCGGGCCGGATCAGCTCGATGCGCAGGTTCAAGGTACGCCCCAGGTGCTGGTTGAGCGCCTCGTTCAGGCGTCTTTGCTGGGTGGCGTTGAACAACGCGCCTTGCCCCGGGTCCAGGTGCAGGAGCCAGTCATCACCGTCGGCGGCGATCAACGTGCAGTTGGCCGCGATGTTGCCCGTCATACCAGAGACAGGCAACTGCGGGAACAATTCCAGCCATTGCAAGGCCAGCCCGGTCGCCGGCTTGGCAGCGGGCAGCGGCTCGGCGGCGGCCTGGGGCTGCTCCTGGACGTGTTCGGCCAGCTCGTCGAGGTAGCTGAAGCCCACCGGATCGCTTTCGCCAGCGTAGTAGTCTTCGTCGAGCGGCGGCTCGTCGTCGCGGTCCATGCCCACCGATGCATACGCACCCGGATCGAACGGAGGTACATCATCGTGGGTTGCAGCGGCCTGTTGGGCAGGAGCAGGGTTTGCAGCAACGGGGGCTGGAGCCGGCTGGGGCTCCTGCATGGCCGGTGCGGCAGGCGCTTCCCACGGCAGATCGATTACCGGCGCGACTGGCTCAGGCACCGAAATGGCCGTAATCTCCGCCTCGAGTTCGCGGTCACGCTCAGCTTCGGGTTCATGGTCTGCCGTTGCCGGCGCAGGCACCTCGATCACAGGCGCAGGCGTTGACGGCGCCGACGCAGCCGGCTCGCTTACCGGTTGGGCAACCGCTGCCGGGGGCGCCACCGGTTCGACGGAATCAGCTGTGGCCTGGCTGATCCCCACTGGCTTTAGCACCGGCCTCGGGGCTCCATCGGCATCGGCCGGGCGGAACGCCAGCATGCGCAGCAGTACCATCTCGAAACCACCACGCGGGTCGGGCGCCAAAGGCAAGTCGCGCCGCCCTATCAGGCCCATCTGGTAATAGAACTGCACGTCCTCGGCCGGCAATGCAGCGGCCAGGGCGAGCACGCGCTCCCGGTCACCCTGGCCGTTGTCCACGGCCTCGGGCAAGGCCTGGGCAATGGCCACACGGTGCAGCACGTTGAGCATTTCGGCCAACACCCCGGCCCAGTCCGGGCCCTGCTCGGCCAGGTTGCGCACGGCTTCGAGCAGGGCGCGTGCATCCCCTTCGAGCAATGCCTGCAGCACCCCGTACACCTGGCCATGGTCCAGGCTGCCGAGCATGGCGCGCACATCGGCGGCCAGCACCTTGCCTTCACCGAAGGCGATGGCCTGGTCGGTCAAGCTCATGGCATCGCGCATCGAGCCGTCGGCCGCGCGGCCGAGCAACCACAGCGCATCGGCCTCGAACGGCACGTTTTCGGCCTCGAGCACGTGGCTCAGGTGCTCGACCACCCGCTCCGGGCTCATGTTCTTCAACGAGAACTGAAGGCAGCGCGAAAGGATGGTCGCCGGCAGTTTCTGCGGGTCGGTGGTGGCCAGGATGAACTTGACGTAGGGCGGTGGCTCTTCCAGCGTCTTGAGCAACGCGTTGAAGGAGTGGGTCGAGAGCATGTGCACTTCGTCGATCAGGTAGACCTTGAAGCGCCCACGGCTCGGCGCGTACTGGACATTGTCCAGCAGCTCGCGGGTATCCTCGACCTTGGTGCGGCTGGCGGCGTCGATCTCGATCAGGTCGACGAAACGCCCTTCATCGATTTCGCGGCAGACCGAGCAGGTCCCGCAGGGCGTGGAGGTGATACCGGTTTCGCAGTTCAGGCATTTGGCGATGATGCGCGCGATGGTAGTCTTGCCTACACCGCGCGTGCCGGTGAACAGGTAGGCATGGTGCAGGCGCTGGTTGTCCAGCGCGTTGATCAAGGCCTTGAGCACATGGGCCTGGCCGACCATTTCGCGAAACGAGCGCGGACGCCATTTACGTGCAAGAACCTGATAACTCATCGAAAAACCATCGTAGCCTGATCGAGCGGAAGATCGCTAATGCTAGCGGAGCGGGGGCAAAATTGCACTGCCTGACTGGCCGTGCGCGACGATGGACAGCGGATCATGGAGAACCTGCGGTGCGGACCCTGCTGGCTTTGTTTCTTTTCTGGTCGGCTCACAGCCTGGCTGAACAGCCGGTACTGCGCTTTTCGGTGGCCGAGAGCTGGAGCATGCCGCTGATTCGCATCGAGAACGGCCAGCCGGTCGAAGGCCTGCTGTTCGATGTCATGGAGGCAGCTGCCAAACAAGCCGGTGCCCGACCCGAATATCATGTGATGGCTCGAATGCGCCTCGAGGAGGCGATGAACCAGGGTGATATCGATGTACGTTGCTACGTCAGCGACCAGTGGTTGATGGCGCGGCCGAAGGACTTCATCTGGAGCGTGCCGCTGATTCACCAGCGCGATGTGCTGGTAGGCCGCCTGGGCGAAGGCGGCCCGATTTCGCCACAACGGCTGTCACCCCAGCCCATCGGCACCGTTCTGGGCTACACCTACACCACGCTTGAACCCTTGCTGGCGGCACACCGGCTTTACCGGGAAGACAGCCGCAGCCAGGAGCTGGCCTTGCAGAAGTTGCAAGCGGGACGGTACCGGTATGCCGTCAGCAACCAACTGTCACTGCGGTGGTTCAACCACCAGCGCCATGCGCAATTGCAGCCACTGGCGGTGCTGGACGAGCAGGACCTGGGCTGCCTGGTCCGCAACGACCCTGACATCCCCGCCCAAGCGCTGCTGCGCGCATTGGTGCGCATCAAGCAGAGTGGGGAGATGGAGCGCTTGCTGCAACGCTACGGCAGCACCGAAGAGCCCCCACCCACCGGGACGGGCACCTGACCCCTATAGCGCCAAGGCCGTCACGTACAACCCGATACCGAATACCATGTGGTTCACCAAGCTCTTGAAGCGCGCACGCCAGGGGCTGGGCGTGCGTGAAGCAAAAAAACCCATGCCCATGGCAGGCTGCATCAGGCACATGGGCGCCAGTACCGTACCTGCGCCCACGGCCAATGCCGGCCACAGGGTCGGCGCGCTCAGCCACGCGACGCCCGCCGTAGTGACTAGCAGCATCGCGAACGCCACGCCAATGGCGTAGTGCAGCGCCCAGCCCCACACCCGCTCGTGCTTGATGGGCGGGGCCTGCCGGATCGCCTGATGGCGCCAGTGCCCTTGCAGTGCATGCCCCGCCCAGCGACCTACCAAGGCGTAATCGAGCGTGGTGGCGCCCAGGCGCCTGGAGACCGCAGACCAGCCGTCCATGACCAGTGTGGCGCCAACGCCGATGCCCATTGCTGCAATCCACTGTTTGCTGATGACCATGACGCTTCCTCTCATTTGACGTTGTTGAATACGCCGGGCAGCATGCAAGTTGAAGTCAACTTCAAGTCAAGGGCTTGTACATGGACATTGCCGATGTGGCGAGACGCACGGGCGTGCCGTCTTCCACGCTGCGTTACTACCAGAAGAAAGGCCTGCTCACGGCGCGTGGCGAGCCAGGCCAACGCCGGCAGTTCTCGGCCGACGTGGCTGAAAGGCTCGCATTGATAGCGCTGGGCCAGGCCGCCGGTTTTTCGCTGGACGAGATCAGCACCCTGCTGGTGGACCTGAAGGTCGACCGGGCGCAGCTGCTGGCCAAGGCCGATGAGCTCGACAGCCAGATCAAGACATTGCAGGCCATGAGCAAGGGCTTACGCCATGCGGCTGAGTGCCCTGCGGCCGATCACCTGGCCTGCCCGCGGTTTCGCCGGTTGATGGCAGTGGCCTCAGCACGATCAGCACATCCGAATGTAGTGCGCCGTTTGAAAAGGGCGACCCCTTCGGCAGGTAAACCTAGGCACTGAATAGGGCTAACGACATCCAGAATCGGATTCACCTGCATGCCCATGAGTGCAACGCTCAAGGCGTTTGTATTCACGTCTCGATGCACCGCGAGGCAGCATGGCATAATGATATTAATGATAGAGCGAAGCGCTGATCATTCAACATTCATTATCGACAAGGAAATCTCGATGCTGTCTCGCATCAAGCTGTTCGCTACTGTCATCAGTCTGGCTATCTTAACGGGCTGCGCCTCCGTACCCATGGAGAGCCCCGAAGCAGACGCCGCGCTAAAGACTTTTGCAGCACCGCCCGCCGACCAGGCCGGCCTCTATATCTACCGTGACAACTTCGTCGGTAAGGCCCTGAAGAAAATCGTCACTGTCGATGGCAAGATCGTGGGACAAACTGCAAACCGGGTCTACTTCTACCGCCTGGTTACCCCTGGCCCGCACAAGATCGGCACTGAGTCCGAATTCAGTGACAATGTCATCGATTTGATGGCGGTGGGCGGGAAGAATTACTACATCCGCCAATCGATCAAAGTTGGCGTTTTCGTAGGCGGTGCGAAGTTGGAGGTTGTGCCTGAAAGCGTGGGCCAGGCCCATCTGCAGAAGTGCACGTTGGCAAAATCACAGTAACGCCAGCGCCTGATGCTGCGTATGCGGTAGTGTGCGCAGCGTTTATAGCCAGTGTTCGCAGTGCGGGCTGCACTTACGACAAAAACGGCACAGTTTGGGTGACTGAGCGCTTGGCCTTGTAGAATTCAGGGCCTGAAATGGAGGCGGCCCCGCCAGCCACACCCCGGCACTCGATGTTCCCGCTATGGCTGCTCCCTTCCGGGCCTGACCAGATGGCATGCAAGCATGCTCGGTCATCAATGCGGGCCTTATGGGGCAAGGGTTTCAGGCTGATGGTGTAGCAGACGCTCTACCGTTACGCACACCCAGCATGGGTACTCAAAACTTGGGGTGTAGCCAGCACTGTCACACTTTGCTGTAACACTTTGGTGTCACACCCATGGCATACATCATCAAGCGCGGGGCGCTCTACTACCTGAATCTCAAGCTGCCAAAGCACCTCTTCCCGAGGTGTAACACTTTGCGTTTGAGCCTAAACATACGGCATCGTCAAAGCGCCTTGTTCATTGCCACATCACTGGTGCAGCGGCTGCATTGCCACCTTAGCGAGCACCCTCTTGAAGACCTCCAGACGCTTCGTGCGTTGTGTTCACAGTGGCGGGACTCAACACCCACGCCCACTTTCCAAACCGCTCCAAGGACTGCTACGGCGGTTACAGCGAAACGGATTAGCGACAGCCCAAGCCTAGCTGCACTCTCCAAGCTCTATATAGAAGAAGGGAAACGCGGAGGCACATGGCGACAGATCAGCACCGAGGAAGTCGAGCGAGCCTTATCAGACCTGTTCGAGTTGATGGGCGACATGCCCGCCAAAGCCTTCGATGTGCACCAAGCACGCCTGCTAAAGGAGCGGCTCAGCCTATGCCCGCAATACTTCGGCTTGCGACCCGAGTTCAAGGGCAAGACGCTGAAGCAGGTGATTAAGTCAGGTAGCACCTACAAGACCATTACTGCTGTCACAGTCAACAACCGGCTACGCAAACTCACAGCCTTCCTCAACTGGTGCAAGGCGAACGGGTACGTGGCAGACAACCCGCTGGCGGGTATGAAGGTCATGACAGGATCAGCGAAGGAAGCTCGATTATCCTTTGAGCGACACGACTTAGTTGTCTTGCTGAACCATGAGGCACTTCGAAAAGAAGCACGGAAACATCCGTGGCGCTACTGGCTACCACTCCTTGGGCGGTTCACTGGTGCACGACTTGAAGAGCTTTGCCAGCTGCGTGTGGACGATTTCATTGAGCAACAGGGCATCCCTTGCATTCGCATTGACGACAGCCATGATGGCCAAAGTCTCAAGAATGCCAGCAGCCGCCGTGTTCTTCCCCTCCATCCGTCGCTCGTTGAGCAGGGTTTATTGCAGTACGCAGAATCAGTCAAAAACACTGGTGCTGATCGACTATTCCCCGAGCTTGAAGCAGTACGTGGGAAGCTCGGACATTCGGCCTCAAAATGGTTTGGACGCTACAAGGCGAAGCAAGGCACCACCGACCCACGCAAAACCTTCCACAGCTTCCGCCACACCTTCATCGATGACTTGCGTGATGCTGGCGTGCAAGACTCACTGATCAAGCGGATGGTCGGGCATGAGGACAGCTCCGTAACCTTCGGAATCTACGGCAGCAGGACACCAATCAAGGCTATGGTCGAGGCCATGAAGCACATCAAATAACTTCGAATAACCCAGCAAAAACCTTGGTTAAACCCTGCCACCTGATTGACGTTCACCTACCGTCCTTCATCCCGACCCCAGTATTTACGGGGTTAAAGGAGCGTTTGAACTAAGCAAGGCGCGTTCCCCGCACAGAAAAACGGTTTTTTCAGGCGTGGTCGTTACAAAAGTCAATACCTAAGGATTGCTTTTTTTCGGCAATCCTGTAGACTTAGCACCCTACCCAGTAGGTAGACAAACACCCGAGAAGCCTCCACCGCGACCACCAAATTGGTGCCTTGCAAGGGGGCTTTTTAACGCCTGCGATTTACCAAACAAAACCGGCACAAACCGAGAGGAATGCCTATGCAACTGAACTAAAGGAGGATTGAGTATGACCCGTGTCGCCCTGAATAAAGTGATTCACACCGCAGTATCCGCCCCCGGAGCTGGCAAAACCCAGTCGCTCATTAGCCAGATTCCGTCTTTGCTTTCTGCTGGACGCTCCATCGTTATCGCACTTCCCACTATCAAGCTCACCGATAGCTTTACAAGCCGTATCCCTGCTGGTGTGCCTTACCGTGTCGTCAACTCCATCACTTGTGATCATGTTGGCTCCGCACTGCAATCCGCCCTTAAACAGAAAGCGGTACATCTGGTGATTACTACACATCAGAGTGTCTTTGCAGTAGAGCCCAGCTTGCTTTCTGACTGGCTGCTGATTGTCGATGAATTGCCTGTCGTAGCAGATTTTCCGGCATTCCCTTTCGAACCATCAGAGCTCGCTCAGTTGCTCATCAATGCAGAGGAGCGCGATGGGCGCCTGTACATCCGCGACGGCTGCACTGAGGCAATTGAAACATCTCTGGAGACCTTCAAGGCCGTATCGGCAGGTGCAGCACGCACGTCGATGCTGAGTAAAGAGGGAGCTCAAATCTATGAATGCCTGAAGGATGGACATCCAGTTTTCATTGATGCGGAGATGAGCAACGGTAACAGATATGTTCGATCTGTAGTCGAGTCCAACTGCTGGAGCACCTTTGCAGCGGCGGAAGAGGTACACATTCTTGCTGCCAACGTAGGTGGTAGTCTTTTCGATACTTTCGCTCAGGTGCATGAGTTCACATTTGCCAACTCGATTTTTACGCCAGCATTTGAAGGCTACACCTCAGAAATTACGATCTACCCAGTGATGCCAATGGGTCGTATCTATAGCAAGACGGCGGTGACCCTTGCTCAAGCCTCCACGGACCAACAGATGCCCGGTGAGCATCTGGTGATTGATGTGATTCTCAAGACTGCTCTCCAGCAGACCACGGGAACACCACTGCTGTTCAACAATAAATGGGCAAGCTTCAGGTGGCTGCCAAAGGAGGCAGTGTATCGTTGCTCAATCGACAGTCGAGGGTTGAACGAGTACCAAGGTGAAACTGACGCCATCCTGCTTTTCGGTGGAAATCCATCACCGTCAGACGAGCAAGGACTGGAGTTTTTGGCAGAAAAGTACGGCCGTGACTTTCGCCAAGGGTTCATCGTCAGCAGACTGTTGGAGCCCAGTCTACAGGCAGCGACTCGGACAGCGGTGCGAGACAGATGCAACACCAAGCCGATACAGCTGATTGTGCAGGATGGACGAGTGGCTGATTACCTTGTTTCCACCCACATGCCACATGCTGTTATTGACTGGAGCCTGTCTGATTTGATTCCTGTCGCTCAGGATCGCAGGACTGTTCAAGACCCTCGCAAAAGTAAAGCGTTTGAGCTGTTCGCTGGAGGCATCACGAAGAATGCTGAGGTATCTGCCAGAACTGGTGCACACCGCAATAGCATTGGAAAATGGAAAAAGGAATGGCAGATGTCATTGGTAGCTTGACAGCGAAGCCCATGCACACCGCAAACCTGTAGTCCCAAAATACTGCACATGGACCCTAAAGAATCCTCTTAGGAAAGGTGTGCACTTTCGGTACGGTATCTGTGAAATGTTGGATATCGTGCACAGGAACAGCGTTAGCTGTAGATAGTACGGATTGGTAGGCTTGGGGGGGGGTTGTTGTTTCACCCCCTCCTACACCGTTAGGTGATCACCATCCCGACCTACGGTCATGCACGTGCAATCAGCTGAAAGCTTGCCGCTTTCGGTGCGGAGCATCTGCTCCACCTCATTAGTTAAAACTACTTCATGAGCAGGAATAATCCAACAGTCACTGCAATAACTGTTAGTACGAAAATCTGGTCGTTTCTACGTTTGCTGGCTGCTTCGTCAGCCGCTACCCGTTGATAGGTTTCAACATCGCTCAGACCCTCCATCTTGTAGGTCAGCACATGGCTCATCTGCTTCTGTATGCGGACATTGTGCTTGCCGTTACTGCTCGCCACCAACAACCAGACAATGATCCACAGCCCGAAAGTAGGTATGCAGAGCAGTAGATGCAGGATGTGGTTGGTCGTCTTCTTCTGACTCGCCAACACAAAAAGCTTCTCGTTCATAAAATCTCCATCAGCGAAAGACCGCAAAGGGCGTGCATGGAGAGAATTTATCTGAAATTCAGATATCCGAAAAGCAGATATAGGTTGGGCAGCTACCATTAAGTAGCTAGCGACTATGCCCAAGACGATCTATCGACCAGAGCACACTGCCCTTCTGCACCTTTTGAAGACCTACCGGAAAGCGGCAGGACTCACACAAGTAGAATGCTCAAAGGCGCTAGACCGCCCTCAGTCGTTCATGAGTGACGTAGAGAACGGGACACGTAGGCTGGACATCGTGCAGCTCAGAGACTTATGCAAAGTGCTGGGAATCAGCCTCCCAGAGCTGGTAGAAGAGCTTGAGAACGCTATCATGACAAGCCAGTAGGCCCGAATTAACCCACATAGGACAACTCATCATGGATGACCGCGCTGCCATCACCGCAGACACGCTGGAACTGCTTCACCTCAATCAGCAAGCACTTCGTGCCGGCCTTGAAGAGTTGTCGCTATGGATAGCCCAACGCGGCTCAACCTACGTGCACGACAACATGCTGAGCATCCTGCACACCCTCGATACCAATGCCGCAGCCATCGCATCAGGGATCGACTCTCTGCGACCTTGAACCACACGCATACCTTTAAAGTCCAGCAAGCTGGTAACCTAAACGTCATCAAGTCATCCGTTTCTCAGGAAGGAGCCGTAATGCGTATGTTCGCATCAGAAGAACGATTACTAATTGCAATACACGAAGGCCGAACAGAAATCACCGAGGAAAAAGCCTCGACGTTTGGAATGTTGCTTGGAAGGGGCTTAGTGTCGGGTAACCGTAAAGAAGAAGGCGGATTCGTCGATGCATCACTTACATCTGCTGGTAAAGAGGTGCTTTGGGAGATTTTTCGCCGGGACTGATTCGGCACCTCCTTATCGAGCCGATTTGGGTATAGATCAGCGAGTACAGGCAAACGGCACCACACGAGTGTACCGAATAACTCGATAGACAACCCTAACGAGCACAGTTAAAATCGGTACATCGAAAACGGTACAAGACGCCAGCCATCATGTTCATCCGTGCATACCTTCGAGCTTCCACAGACGCCCAAGACGCCAGCCGTGCCAAAGGCGCCCTGATTCAGTTCGCTGCTGATAACGGTCATAAGATCGCTGCTTTCTACATTGAGAACGAATCGGGGACCAAGCTCCACCGGCCAGAACTGTTTCGTTTGCTGGACGATAGCCATGATGGCGATGTATTACTGATTGAACAGGTAGACCGGCTGTCCCGCCTACCTCCTGATGACTGGGCAAGCCTGAAAGCCATCATAGCAGCGAAGAAAGTCACAGTAGTATCTCTCGACTTGGCTACAAGTCATGCCGCATTGAAGCCGACCCAAGGTCAAGACGACTTCACCAAGGGAATGATTAACGCTGTGAACGGGATGTTGCTCGATATGCTCGCTGTGGTTGCACGCAAGGACTATGAAGATCGCCGCCGCCGTCAGGCTGAGGGCATTGAGAATGCCAAGGCCAGAGATGTTTACAAGGGCAGACAGGTGGATCAGGCACTTCATAACCGCATCAAAGAATGCCTCGATGCAGGCAAGAGCATCCGCAAGACTGCTGAGATTGTTGGTTGTGCAGTATCTACGGTGCAACGAGTGAAGGCAGCGTAAAAGCTTAGGCGCCAGCCATGCCTTTGTACTCAGATCAGGGGCGACGAAACAGAACCACCCCAACTTATTCCCAAATCAAGAACGGTTCCTATTGGCTAACTCGCATTTGGCTTATCACCTCTCGCAAAAATTTGCGTTCCCGAATCACCACCGTCATTCTCCATACGCCTCGTGAGACCAATTGAAGTTCACATGAGACTTTTCAACTCATCGACTGACAACGGTGGATTACGGCGATGAATCATCGCATGGCAGTTTGGACAAAGAGGGATGAGGTCTTTGATTGGATCAACCTCATAAGACTCACCGATTTCACTCACTGGCACGATGTGATGTACGTGAATAAAGCCCCTACCGAGCTCCCCGAACCTTTCACCAAAGTCAAATCCACACACACAGCAGATGACGCCATGATGCCGTATGCATTTCTCGCGAGCATTTCGATCTCGTTCGTAACGGTTCACTAAAACCTGCACCCTTTGGCCTTCGGTGTACTGTGCACCGACAGCGTATTCATCCGTGAATACTGGAGCCCCGGCAATCTCATCAGAGCCAAAGACCCAATCAATTCTTACAGGGAATTCACTATCACGGTGAGGTACAGCATGACCAATACCGGCGAATGTAAAAGGAGCACGATCTTCGTCCCGGTAGAACACAAACACCCGATAGTCTCCGGAAACCAGATTACGAATTGCTTGCTGCTCGAAATTTGATCGATTCTTCCCGTGCCAGATCAGCTTCTCCCCATCCCAGCGATTGGGGTAGTCATGCCCTGTGCGACCGGGCATACCAACATTGCAGAAGACATAATAGTCATTTCGATGGCGATGGTAGCCATTTAGCCAATCACCACCCTGCTCCGCCTTAGGAACATCGAGGAGCTCGTATAAGTCACGTCTTGTGTACTGCAAACCAACCGTATACATACCTTCCCTCACCATCAACCAGTCGTATGGCGTACTTTCTCGCACACCCTACCCGTGCGCTCTGATGCAGCAGTGTACGCGCTACATCCAGACGCCTTTAAAGGGCATGATTGGCAATGACCAAGAAGCCCCCACCATGCAGCACACAGATGAGTTCCCATCTCAGCGCTTTTTCGATCCCCTTTGGCCAATGCGACCTGAGCACACTAACCAAACGCCACTGCTAAGAAGCTGGTTGCTATCCACTACCATGCGCATTTTGTATCTCCAAGTGGCTTGCTGGCATCATCCCCCTCACCGTCGGGAATGTCATGTTACGCCGCTCAAGGCGTACTGGGTGAATCGGTCGCTGAATGTTTGAACAAGAAAGGGCTTCGCACCCCGCGTGGTAGTGAGTTCAACGCTACAGCAGTCCGCTACTTGATGCTTTCTCTTAACGTATCGCTCTAAAAAAATAGACGTATATAGCCCGAAGTTATTTCTGATTTAGTCAACTTTTCAGAAATCGGCCTTCAAAATGGGTTAAGCCGATTTGCTGGTTTTCTGGCCAATCGTTGCTCGCAACCCTGCCATACATTATTTTTCAGGCTGAAATTGGAGTGCGCATCAAATGTGACCTTTTGGTTCAGCGGAAAATTGGGATAGGCAGCAAACAAACTATGTACCAGCTGAAGGAATGTGTACAGTGGATAACATGAGCACAGTGAATTAGGAATCGTGTATGACCAGCACCACATGGAAACTCAAAGAGCTTGAGCAATGGATCGAAACCAACCGACCTGAAGACAAGCAGACCGCAGCCTTGCCAAGGTCGCTCAGCCGTTCATCCTTCATTATCAAGTACCACACAAACTTAGCAAAGGAAGCGTTTGCGGAGTTCAACAAGGAGTCTGACAATCATCGGTCAATGATGGTCGCAATGCTGAGTTTGAAACCTGACTTTGCTATGGCTACTCTCGCACACGAAGCCAACATTATTGCCACCATTCACACAGTACGAAACTATGCTGAAATATTTTCTCAGCTTGTTAATTCACTGACAATGGCCAAACCTCTGAAAGAGAAAGACTGTACATTTGGAAGAGTTGCTAGCGGGATTCCCGAATCAGCATTGAAGCTAGGAATGCTGGATTTGAATTCGTCTTACTCGT
>Ga0302347_1001397_pt1 | contig 29286 bp, 32 predicted proteins | sample PhyWR1_FD_202178 | JGI IMG/M metagenome (GOLD analysis project Ga0302347, IMG submission 202178) | Leaf surface microbial communities from wheat plants in UC Gill Tract Community Farm, Albany, California, United States - DLSL W.R1 (v2)... | ecosystem: Host-associated > Plants > Phyllosphere >...
CATGGAAATACTCCGTTGTTAATTCAGGATTGTCCAAAACTCAAAGAGTTTATTTTGACATTAATTTAAAACGTTTGGCCTTACTTAACGGAAACCATTAAGCCTTAGGACGTTTCACACCATATTTGGAACGAGCTTGCTTACGGTCTTTAACACCGGAGCAGTCAAGCGCACCACGAACGGTATGGTAACGAACACCTGGCAAGTCTTTAACACGACCACCACGGATCAGGATCACGGAGTGCTCCTGCAAGTTGTGACCTTCACCACCAATGTAGGAAGTCACTTCAAAACCGTTAGTCAAACGCACACGGCAAACTTTACGCAGTGCTGAGTTTGGTTTTTTAGGAGTGGTAGTATATACACGAGTACATACGCCACGTTTTTGCGGGCAAGCTTCCAGCGCAGGCACGTTGCTCTTAGCAACTTTGCGTGCGCGTGGTTGGCGAACCAGCTGATTAATTGTTGCCATTAAATAGCTCCTGGTTTTAGCTTTTGCTTCGTAAACACGTAATGAATCGACCTCGTATAGTACGAGGACGCAGAATTTTAGAGCCGAGTTGAAAAGGTGTCAAGAAATATACAACGATATAATGCTACCAGGCGAAATGCTTCTGATGCTCAATCGTCAATTTAACGAAGTCAGTATAGCTGATACGCGGAATTCTGTCTGAGAAATGAACAGCGAGTCCACGCGCTTCGATATCTTCTTGTAAGGCACAAACAGACAATGATGAAGCGAGTAGAGCCTCAAGTGGCGCAGTGTCCGTCAATCCTGCCAATACTCCATCTTCTATCAGTAATAAGCAATCCCCTGGCTGCATATAACGTAATATGACACGAATGTCAGAGTTAAAAGGAGAGTAACGGAAAGTGTACAGCATGAGTGCCTCAGAAAGTTAATACCACATCATAGTGCTTCAGTTTTTCACGTAACACATCAGGTTCCAGCACATCTACATCAATCACCCAGGCATTATCTGACGGCAAACCACGTTCACGCGCTGAAGCAGCACAGAGAAAACAGGCTTCGATATCATAGAGTGGCAGTACGCGAAATGTCGCAATATGATCTCTTGCCAGTACTTGTTCAGGCTTTTGATCTGGCAGGAGTTGCAGTATCCCATCACCGATAAAAAAAACACCTGAATCATCAGACAAAGCTGACGTAGCAAGCAATGCATCCAACCCTTCTCGACCAGCACTGCTTCCATGTGGCGCAGAACGAAAAACAAACGCTACACGTTTCATTAAAACTGCACCACTCTGTCTACCGTTAATGCGGCTTCTGCTAGCGCTCCCAGCCCGGTAAGCATAAAACCGGGTTGCAGATTACTGGCACTTAATCCTTGGGCATGAGCTTGCTCAGCATCTGTAACGCCGCGGCGTAGAGCTGCAGCAACGCAAATATGCAGGGCAACATTATGCTGCTGATGTAACGCCTGCCAGGCACGAACCAAATCGACTTCATCACTCGCAGGGGAGGTCAGCTGGTTAGCGTTATAGACGCCTTCCCGATAGAAAAATACGCTTTCCAGGGAATGGCCTTCAGCCAGGACTGCCCGGGCAAACAACAGTGCACTACTGGCCTGTTGCGTACCATAAGCGGGTCCTGTCACCATTAAAGCAAAACGCATTACTTATCCTGACCACTAAAATCGCCACTTTTGAATTGACGAATATAGAGATACACCGTGTGTTTGGAAATATTCAGGCGATCAGCAACCTGATTAATGGCATCTTTAATATCGAAAATACCTTTTTCATAAAGATTGAGGACAATCTGACGATTCTTAGCGTTATTTGAAACCGTCCGGTCAACGTTAACTTCTTCAATGGTGAATTCGAGGGTCTGCATTACCAAGTCTTCAACAGAAGAGGCAAAGTTTACCGAGGAAGGTACTTCCTGGTCCTGAGTCTCTGGTGGCATGAAAGTCGATATGATTTGCGAGAAAGGAACATCAAGGTTCATATTGATACATAGCAAACCAATAACGCGCTGCTCGCGATTACGGATAGCAGTCGTTACCGACTTCATCAGAACACCACTTTTTGCGCGGGTAAAATAGCATCTGGAAACACTGCTATCTGCTCCAGTCATGTCATGCAGCATACGCAGTGCCAGATCAGTTATTGGGGAACCTATCTTCCTGCCAGTATGTTCACCATTAGCAATACGAATTGCTGAACACTTCAAATCCTGTAACGAATGCAGGACAATTTCACAATGGGAGCCAATTAGCATTGCTAATCCGTCAACCACAGCCTCATAAGATTTTAAAATATCAAAATCGATAGCATCAAAAGGACGCTGATCCAGTAAGTCAAACTCACTGGTTTCATTGGTTAAAAGTGAATTAGACATGTTCCTATACCACCCTCTACAGAGAGCCTGTCGCGCTTTATTCGTGTCAGGGCAGACTCATTATCAGTTGTTGCGCAGAGTGTTAAGGTAATACAACGTAAGATATTCTTTCCAGCTTTTATTGTGTTAACAAGAAATCAAGATACTGAAGTGAGAGCCGGGAAACAAAACTGCCGCCCTTAAAGGCGGCAGTCTGTACAATTATTGATTACTTCTTAGCAGGAGCTTCAGTCTTAACTTCCGCTTCTTTCTGGCCTGGTTTAACGTCCAGTAATTCTACATCAAACACCAGAGTCGAGTTTGGTGGAATTCCTGGGACGCCGTTAGGGCCGTAAGCCAGTTCTGGTGGAATGACCAGCTTGATCTTGCCACCTTTCTTAATGTACTTCAGACCTTCAGTCCAGCCAGGGATAACACCGTCTAAACGGAAAGATAGCGGCTCATTACGGGTATAGGAGTTATCAAACTCTTTACCATCAATCAGCGTCCCTTTGTAGTTAACTACAACGGTATCGCTGTCTTTCAGTGCGTCGCCACTACCTGCTTGTTCAACATTATAAATCAAGCCAGTAGAAGAAGTTTTGCTACCTTTTTCTTTAGCAAAAGCATCACGGAAAGCTTTACCTTTTGCTTCACTTTCCTGAGATTCTTTTTTCATTTTCTCTTGAGCAGCTGCTTGTACACGGCCTTCAAAAGACTGTAATGATTGCTCGATTTCCTGGTCGGATAATTTGCTTTTATTCGCAAAAGCATCCTGAACACCAGCAATCAGCTGATCTTTATCCAGTTTGATGCCCAATTTCTCTTGCTCTTGCAGAGAATTTTCCATGTAACGACCCAGTGAAGCACCCAGCGCATAAGCGGCTTTCTGATCTTCATTTTTGAAAGCAGATGTACTGCTTGCGCTCGCAGCATCTTTAGCTGGTTCAGCTTGAGCTGCAAACACGGGAGCATTCAGGGCAACGGCCATTGTTGTCGCCAGAAGCGTTACTTTAAATAATGATTTCATCCATTTCTCCATAAGCGGGGGGCCACCCTACAAATTAAAGTGAGCAGAGTTAACTTAACTATACCCTAAATAATTCGAGTTGCTTGTAGGCGCTGAGTAAATCCTATAGATGCGCATAGATAAACTATGTGATTCGGCAGGATCCGCGAAATCAACGCCCGGGCAACTTGAAATATGACGGATATATAGTGGCATCAGTGAAATCTACACCATCTGTCAGTAAGTTATCGAGTCTAATTGAGATTCTTTTTGTTTAAATAAGTTTCCTGCTTACATCATTTACACTGTAAAATCCGACGACTTGCCGTAAAATCGTCACACTTTGTTCATCAGGCAAGCCGTAAGGGGAACTCCAATGGATACCAAACTCACCGAACAACGGCTCGAAGAGCTGGAAAGTCGTCTTAGTTTCCAGGAACACACGATTGAAGAATTAAACCAGACGGTGATTGCGCACGAGCTTGAAATGATTAAATTGCGTGAGCATCTACGTTTGTTAGTCGAGAAACTAAAAACCACTCAGCCGTCCATGGTTGCTTCTCAGGCAGAAGAAACACCCCCGCCCCACTACTGAATAACAGACATAAAAAAAGGCGTGCCAGGCACGCCTTTTCTCCTATAGCGATTAGTGGCAGCCACAACCGCCGTTACCGCAACCGCCTTTGCCCTGCTCTTTTCCGTGATCTTGGTCGTGGTCATGGCCATGACCACCACAGCAACCATCGCCATGGTCATGGTCATGGTGATGATCGTGCTCGCCATGAACATGCCCATGCTCCAGCTCTTCAGCCGTCGCTTCGCGAATCGCGATAACTTCAACGTTAAAGCTCAGATTCTGGCCAGCCAGCATATGGTTACCATCAACCACAACGTGCTCGTCTTCCACTTCGGTAATTTCTACCGGTACTGGACCCTGATCGGTTTCCGCCATAAAACGCATGCCAACCTGTAACTCATCAACGCCCATGAAGACGTCTTTAGGGACACGCTGAACCAGGTTTTCGTCATACTGACCATAAGCGTCATTAGCACCGACGTTCACATCAAAGCGATCGCCAATTTCATGACCTTCCAGCGCATTCTCTAATCCGGAGATCAAAGAACCATGACCGTGTAGATAGTCCATCGGCGCACTCACCGGAGACTCATCAACCAATACACCATCTTCTGTACGTACCTGATAGGCCAGGCTGACCACCAAGTCTTTTGCTACTTTCATGATATCTCCTGAGTGAGCATCGAAAAAAAAACTGACGCAGATTGTAGCGGAAATCTCAGCTTGTGTCCCTCTACCTAAAAAATCTATCCCCAAAATAATTCTGGTTACAGGAAGACGGCAAGCGAACGAATCCCGATGAACTGGCGTAAGTTAAGGACTCGGGTGACTGAATGCAGCCAACGCACCTGTAACTTGGAGTATGACGGATATATATCATTACTTTAATCTGGGTGAAAAATACCAATCACTTGCTCTTGTTCACGAACATGCCCCTGTGCCTGCTTATCCGCTTCACGCATTTGGTGATGGCACTTAACACATTCCACAATATCGACATTATTTTCACGCCATAGCGCGAGTGAGTCTTTAGCCTGACAGGCAGGACAGACTGCTCCAGCAATAAAACGCTTACGCACTGACATTGATTTCACCTTCTATTCCAGTTCGTCCCAACCATCAAGCCGGCGACGTTCACTTTGCATTTCACGTTCAAAAATCTCTTCCAGCTCACGCCTTGCTTCCCGTACCCGAGAAATTTGTGCGTTATCGGTATGAATAGGAATTAATTCTCGCAACATACGCATATCCAGCCGACGGAAGTGCTGCTGAGCACGATGAGCCTGATGTGGATGCATACCGAGTGTCAATAATGCTTTACGCCCCAAATCCAGTGCACTAGCGAAGGTTTCTCGTGAAAATTGAGTCACCCCAGCCTGGAGTAGTTCATGTGCTTCAAACCGTCCGCGTGCCCGGGCGAGTATCGCCAAGTGGGGAAAATGATGCTGGCAGAGATGAACGATTTTCATGGTATCTTCCGGATCATTGCTGGTTATCACAATAGATTTCGCGGACTCGGCACCGGCTGCACGTAACAACTCCAGTTCAGTTGCATCACCGTAATACACTTTATATCCATAGCGACGCATCAAACTCACCGCGCTGACATCACGCTCGAGCACGGTGATACGCATTTTATTTGCCATCAGCAGGCGACCAATCACCTGACCGAAACGACCAAAACCGACGACAATAACCTGCGGTTCATCATCTTCGACATGAGGTTTTTCTTCGCTCTCCTCCCCAGAGTTATAACGCTGAAAGAGTATTTTATCGATAGCTTTCATCAGTAGCGGGGTGGTCATCATCGACAGTGTCACTGTCACCAGCAGTAAGGGCATCTGATCGCCCTGGAAGAGATTCTGTGCCGCAGCGACCGAGAATAAGACAAAAGCGAATTCACCACCCTGACTCAGTACTCCTGAAAACTGTAGGCTTTCTGATCGTCTCAGGCCATGCACTTTGGCCAGCCCATAAAGCACCAGCACTTTCACAGCCACTAGCGATAAGACACTGACGAGTATCCAGATAATATGTGTAAATAAGATACCGATATTGAGCGCCATTCCTACTGAGATAAAGAATAATCCCAGCAGTAGTCCTTTAAAGGGATCGATAGCGATTTCAAGCTCATGCCGATATTCGCTTTCCGCCAGTAACACCCCTGCCAGGAAGGTACCCAGAGCCATTGAGAACCCAAGCATCTCCATGAACAGCGCTGAACCGAGCACCAGTAAGAGTGATGCGGCGGTAAACACTTCGCGCACACCAGAGGCAGCAATAAAACGAAACAGGGGGCGCAATAAATAGCGTCCACCGACCAGCATGGCCAGAAACGCTAACACTTTAAGCGCCAGAACCACCCAGTCTGTATGCTCGTCCCCTTTTCCCGCCAACAAAGGGACTAAAGCCATCGCTGGAATAACGGCTAAATCCTGGAATAGCAGAACCGAGAAACCTAGCTGGCCCGACTCGCTACGGTTCATGCCCTTTTCACGCATCAATTGCAGAGCCATCGCTGTGGAGGACATAGCCAGACCGATACCACCGATAATTGCCGCCTGCCAGGAGAATTGCGTCAACATCAGCAAGCCGCCTAAAATCAGCGCACTAAAAACAACCTGCCCGGCACCAATACCAAAAATAGAACGCCTGAGTTTCCAGAGCTTCGCTGGATTAAGTTCAAGACCAATGATAAACATTAGAAAAACCACACCCAGTTCTGAAAAGTGTAGAATTTCATCGACATCGCTGATAAACCCTAAACCCCAGGGACCAATGACGATACCGGCCAGCAAATAGCCCAATACTGCACCGATACCAAGGCGGGCAGCGATTGGAACGGCAACTACCGCAGCAAACAGGAATAGCACACCGGCTAAGAGAAAATCTGCACCTTGCATCAATACTCTCCTGTCGATAAGGGCGTTGTCAGCCATTGGGCATAAACTTTGCCATGGTTAACGAGAGTCTGATGAGACTGGCGTCTGGCCCAGTAGAGAATCATCGGTGTCATCCAGTGCATGCTGCACATTCCAGCGGTAAGTTCAAAAGGCAGCAGAATATCGTTCATCGAGAATCGATTAAGACCGTCACGACCGTATGCTCCTTCTGGCTCTCCGGTAGTGATAACACTACGCCAGTATTTTCCTTTCAGTGCCTGGGTGCCCGTTCCATTGGCAAATCCACGATGTAGCACTCGGTCTATCCACTCTTTTAATAATGCCGGGCAGCTGTAACTATAAAGTGGATGCTGAAAGACGATAATATCGTGCTGTAGCAGTAAAGATTGCTCATGGTTGATATCAATAAAAAAATCAGGATAGTGGGCATACAAATCATGTACGGTAACATTAGCAAGCTGATGCACTGGCTCGAGTAAAATTCGATTGGCTACTGAATCCTGGGACTCAGGGTGGGCGTACAGCAGCAAAACTTTCGGCGGCTGTGGCATGATTACTCTCCAGGGCGTCGTCATTGTCATTGTTTTCGGCTACCATGCAGCCGACCTGCTACTTATGCAGCATGCTAATTACTAATAATTTAACATACTCTGAACTGACGGCGCGTTATGATTGTTATCTCTTCGTTACAAATTCGTCGTGGCACTCGCGTGCTGCTGGACAATGCGACAGCCACGATTAACCCAGGACAAAAAGTGGGTCTGGTCGGTAAAAACGGCTGTGGAAAATCGACCTTGCTAGCGCTGCTGAAACATGAAATCAGTGTCGATGGCGGTAGTATGAATTATCCTGGTAACTGGCAACTCGCCTGGGTTAATCAGGAAACACCTGCGCTGACTACGCCTGCCATTGAGTATGTTATTGACGGCGATCGTGAATTCAGACAACTGCAAAATGAATTAGAGTTAGCCAATGCGCGTAACGATGGTCATGCTATTGCAGTGGTTCACGGGAAACTCGAAGCGGCTGACGCCTGGACGATGCGTTCGCGTGCAGCCAGCCTGCTGCACGGACTGGGATTCAGTAATGAACAGCTCGAACGTCCGGTCAGTGACTTTTCTGGTGGCTGGCGTATGCGCCTTAACCTTGCCCAGGCACTGATTTGTCGTTCTGACCTGCTACTACTGGATGAACCCACTAACCACCTGGACTTGGATGCCGTTATCTGGCTGGAACGCTGGCTGAAGAGCTATCAGGGGACGTTGATTCTGATTTCCCATGACCGTGATTTTCTTGATCCGGTGGTCGACAAAATTATTCATGTCGAGCAGCAGAGTCTGTTTGAATATACCGGTAACTACTCGTCATTTGAGCTACAACGCTCGACACGTCTGGCACAACAACAGTCGCAGTATGAAAGCCAGCAGCTAAAAGTGGCTCATCTACAGAGTTTTATCGACCGTTTTAAAGCCCAGGCAACCAAAGCCCGACAGGCACAGAGTCGCGTTAAAATGCTGGAGCGAATGGAGCTGATTGCCCCTGCGCTGGTTGATAATCCGTTCCACTTCAGTTTCCGGACACCTGAAAGCTTGCCAACTCCTCTGCTCCGTATGGATAAAGTAAGCGCAGGCTATGGTGAGCGTACGATTCTGAATGCGATTAAATTAAATCTGGTTCCAGGTTCTCGCATCGGTTTACTCGGCCGTAATGGTGCAGGTAAATCGACGCTGATTAAGTTACTGGCTGGTGAATTAGAGCCATTGCAAGGTGAGATGAACCTGGCAAAAGGTATTAAGCTGGGTTATTTCGCTCAGCACCAGCTGGAGTACTTGCGAGCGGATGAGTCACCGCTTCAGCACCTGGCACGCCTGGCACCCAGAGAGCTGGAACAGCAACTGCGTGATTATCTGGGTGGGTTTGGCTTCCAGGGCGATAAAGTGACCGAACATACTGCTCGCTTCTCCGGCGGTGAAAAAGCGCGTCTGGTGTTAGCGCTTGTGGTCTGGCAGCGTCCGAATCTGCTGCTGCTGGATGAACCGACTAACCACCTCGATCTCGATATGCGTCAGGCACTCACTGAAGCACTGATAGACTTTGAAGGCGCTCTGGTCGTGGTTTCGCACGACAGGCACTTATTGCGTTCAACTACAGATGAACTTTATTTGGTTCATGATGGTGATGTGGGTGTTTTCGACGGCGATATTGAAGATTATCAGCAATGGTTAAGCACCATTCAAAAGCAGGAAAGCCAGCCTGTTGAGTCGCCAAAAGACAATGCCAATAGCGCGCTAGCGCGTAAAGATCAAAAACGTCGTGAAGCAGAACTCAGAGTACAAACCCAACCCTTGCGTAAAAAACTCAGCCAGCTAGAAAAACAGATGGAAACCTTCACAGCTCAACTCACTGAAGCAGAAGAGAAGTTAGCAGACAGTGATATCTACAGCCAAAGCCGTAAAGACGAGATGAATGCATGTCTGAAGCTACAGGCTAAAGCAAAGTCGTCGTTAGAAGAATGTGAAATGGACTGGTTGGATATCCAGGAGCAGTTAGAGCAAATTCTGCAGAGCGAATAAGTTTGACGGGGGATAATAGCGACTTTATCCCCCGGTTTTCTCAATGCCAGATCAGTAATACACAAGCGGCAGTGAGCAGACCCATAAAGATATTAAATATCATCCATGCCCGATGACTACGCAGGAACAGTCCGATAAGGCTGCCAAAGAGGATCCAGATAACCCCGGCGACGATATTCACTAACGCAATACCCGCGCTTATCATCGCTACAGAATGCAAGTAGGCAGAGCCTGCTAAACTAAAGCTCGCTACTGCGCCCAGCGCCATTATCCAAGCCTTAGGGTTGATGATTTGCAGTAATCCACCCTGCCAAAAAGCTAGCGGTTTCGAGGCGGTTACATTAGTCTCAAGGCGCTCGTATTTTGCTGTCGCAATTTTCCAGGAAAGCCATAAAAGATAGGCACTCCCGGCTATTTTCAGGGTAAGGTGCAGCGCGGGATAAAGCAGAAGCAAACTGCCAACCCCAAAAGCAACCAACAGTAAAATACACTGCATGCCCAACATGATGCCTATCATCAGTGGCAGGCTGCGGAAAAAACCAAAATTCGCCCCTGCTGCTGTAAGTAACGTATTATTAGGGCCTGGCGTAATAGCAGCGACCCAGAGAAAGCCGAGCATAGAAAGAAATAAGGTTACGTCCATGAAACGGGTGATCCACACCCAGTTAACTCATTAGCGAATTAAATGAAACTAACAGTGTGATATGTCCAGTACAAGATCTTTAGAGTTAAACGTTCAACATGATGACGGTGATGATTTCATTCCGATGCGAGGGATGAGCAACCCTCACCTGCAAACCATGCTGCCGCGTCTGATTCGTCGACGTCTTAATTTCACACCACACTGGCAACGTCTGGATATGCCCGATGGCGATTTTGTCGATCTCGCCTGGAGCGAAGATCCACAGACCGCATTGCATAAACCCCGTCTGGTGGTGTTTCATGGCCTCGAAGGGAGTCTGTATAGCCCCTACGCTCATGGCCTGATGGAAGCGGCTAAAAAACGTGGCTGGCTAGGTGTCGTGATGCACTTTCGTGGCTGTAGCGGTGTTCCAAATCGCAGTGAGCGTATTTATCACTCCGGTGAAATCGAAGATGGCAGTTATTTTCTTTCCTGGCTTAATCAACGTTATGGTAAGGTTCCAACCGCTGCGGTAGGCTTTTCTTTAGGGGGCAATATGCTAGCCTGCCTGATGGCCAAACAAGGCCCGAATTGCACACTCACCGCCGGTGTGGTGGTTTCTGCTCCATTGATGCTGGAAGAGTGCTGCTATCATATGGAGCGGGGATTTTCGCGCGTTTATCAGCACTACTTGCTGAATTTACTAAAAAAGAATGCGGCGCGAAAACTCAAAAGTTACCCGGGTACATTACCTATCGATCTGCGCCAGCTTAAAAGCCTGCGACGGATTCGGGAATTTGACGATCTGATCACCTCAAAAATTCACGGTTTCGCTGATGCACTGGACTACTATCGCCAGTGTAGTGCTATGCCGATGTTGCCTGATATTAGTGTACCCGCGCTTATCATTCATGCGCAGGATGATCCCTTTATGGATCATCATGTGATTCCGGATAAAGATTTACTACCGCCGAATATTCATTATCAACTTACCCAATATGGGGGACATGTCGGTTTTGTCGGTGGGACACTCTTGCGGCCACAAATGTGGCTGGAAAAGCGTATTCCTGACTGGTTAACTCGTTATTTGGACGACTAAAATGATTATTCCCTGGCAAGAGGTGACACCAGAAACTCTCGATAGCCTGATAGAATCTTTTGTATTACGCGAAGGCACCGATTATGGTGAACAAGAACGAACTCTGACGCAAAAAGTTAATGATGTAAAAAAACAATTACAGAGTGGAGAAGCCATCCTGGTATGGTCTGAACTCCATGAGACCGTCAATATCATGCCGCGAGGGCAGTTTCAAAGCTAATATTCTCGTTTAAGAGTGACTTCAACAGCTTAACGGACTGACCTGTGTATACGAGTTGCCCAGACAACTTGAAACATGACGGATATATACCTCATTCTGCCTACCCACGGAGTTTTTATGTCAGCCAAACACCCGGTTATTGCGGTAACAGGTTCTAGCGGTGCCGGAACCAGCACCACCAGCCAGGCATTTCGTAAAATTTTCCAACAGTTGAATTTACGTGCAGCAGAAGTCGAAGGGGATAGCTTTCATCGCTATACGCGCCCCGAAATGGATATGGCGATTCGTAAAGCACGCGATGCAGGTCGACACATCTCCTATTTCGGCCCCGAGGCGAATGACTTCAAACTCCTGGAACAGACCTTTATGGAATATGGTCAGACGGGTCAGGGAAAATCACGTAAGTATCTGCATACCTATGACGAAGCCGTGCCATGGAATCAAGTTCCTGGTACTTTTACACCCTGGCAGCCCTTGCCTGAGGCCAGTGATGTCTTGTTCTATGAAGGTCTCCATGGCGGAGTAGAAACGCCTCAGCACAAAGTGGCAGAGTATGTGGACTTGCTGGTGGGTGTAGTGCCTATTGTTAACCTGGAATGGATTCAGAAGCTGATACGCGATACCAGTGAACGTGGACACTCACGTGAGGCTGTAATGGGTTCAGTAGTGCGATCCATGGATGATTATATTAATTATATTACTCCTCAGTTTTCACGTACCCATATCAACTTCCAACGTGTACCTACCGTTGATACCTCAAACCCTTTTGCTGCACGAGCGATTCCGTCATTGGATGAGAGCTTTGTCGTCATCCATTTTCGTGGTCTTGATAATATCGATTTCCCGTATTTGCTAACGATGTTACAGGGGTCGTTTATTTCGCATATTAATACCATAGTTGTACCTGGCGGCAAGATGGGACTGGCAATGGAGTTAATTATGACGCCACTGGTTCAGCGGCTAGCAGAGAACAGTAAACAAGCCTGAGATTGAAGGGCGGTACTGACTCCGCCCTGCACTCGTGTTATGCCTCAATCACTTCATAGCTATGCGTAATACTCGCGGCTTTCTCTAGCATCAAGGCGACCGAACAGTATTTTTCTGCTGATAACTCAACAGCACGCGAGACGGCACTCTCCTTTAACGCATTACCGGTCACAATGAAGTGCAAATTAATATGCGTAAATAAACGCGGTACTTCTTCACGACGTTCAGAGGTCAATTTTACTTCACAGTGAGTCACTGAGTGACGCCCTTTCTGTAAAATAGAGACCACATCAATCGCACTACAACCTCCAGCAGCCATCAACACCATTTCCATCGGGCTTGGTGCTTTATCTCCAGCATTGCCATCCATTAAAATCTGATGACCCGAAGCTGACTCACCAATGAAAGTAAGTCCTTCAACCCATTTAACACGCGCCTGCATGATAATCACTCCTGCCTGATAATATTTAGCTTACCAGTCCGATAAAAAAGGCCTGGATATGGCGACCCAGGTCAAGCTGAAACGAGACAATAGGAGACACTCGTTAAAAGCTATGTTACAACACTTTAGATGCTACATCGAAACAGTGATATAAAACATGTATGCAGAGCAAAATGACTAACCACAGGCTATATAACTACTCTACTCACTACTCATCAGAATGTAGAAAGATTCACTATTGCAACGTCAAAGATAGATGCTGTTTTATTTTGTCTTTGGCAGCCAGTTTATAACAGAGGATAATCACGCATGGTGCTTGGCAAACCGCAAACAGACCCTACTTTAGAATGGTTCTTGTCCCATTGCCACATTCATAAATATCCATCCAAGAGTACGCTCATCCACCAGGGTGAAAAGGCGGAGACTCTGTACTATATAGTCAAAGGCTCCGTCGCCGTTTTGATTAAAGACGAAGAAGGGAAGGAGATGATCCTCTCTTATCTGAATCAGGGTGATTTTATTGGTGAACTGGGCTTGTTCGAAGAAGGCCAGGAGCGTAGTGCTTGGGTACGGGCGAAAACAGCTTGTGAAGTTGCTGAAATTTCATATAAAAAATTCCGTCAGCTGATTCAGGTTAATCCAGACATTCTGATGAGACTTTCTGCTCAGATGGCTAGTCGCCTTCAGGTCACGTCAGAAAAAGTGGGTAACCTCGCTTTCCTTGATGTCACGGGACGTATCGCGCAGACTTTGCTCAATCTGGCTAAACAACCTGATGCGATGACCCACCCTGACGGAATGCAGATTAAAATAACACGTCAAGAAATTGGTCAAATTGTTGGCTGTTCTCGAGAAACAGTTGGCCGTATTCTTAAAATGCTGGAAGATCAAAATTTGATCTCCGCACACGGTAAAACCATTGTTGTTTATGGTACGCGTTAATTAGTCTTAAAGAGGTATGCTGCTACGGTGGCGTGCCTCTTTACTCTCAGTAGCCGACGTTATTATTGCCCAACTACCGCCCCCCAACTGAACAGTAACTGTCTATGTGGCGCCGACTTATTTATCATCCAGAAGTAAACTATGCACTACGCCAAACGCTGGTGCTCTGTCTTCCCGTTATCGTGGGTTTACTTACCGATAACCTGATATATGGTCTGCTGTTTGCGTTAGTCCCGGCCTGCTGTAACCTTGCGGGTTTAGACACTCCTCATCGACACTTCTTCAAGCGCTTGATCATGGGTGCCAGCCTGTTTGCGTTCTGCAGCCTGGTGATGCAATTGCTGTTGTTTTATACCAGCGTCCCTTTACCAGCGATCTTACTGATGATGGCGCTGTCATTAGGTATCTGCGCTGAAATTGGCCCACTCACTGCTCGCTTGCTTCCGGCTTCTCTGGTCGTGGCTATTTTTACGCTGGCGATGGCAGGCAATATGCCGATATGGAAACCCATCGCTCTGTATATCACAGGGACTATCTGGTATGGCCTTTTTAACTGGTTCTGGTTTCGGGTTTGGCGTGAACAGCCGCTGCGGGAATCATTGAGCCAGCTCTATCGGCTGCTAGCCGATTATTGCGAGGTCAAATACAGCTCACTAAACAAGCACATTGACCCTGAAGTATCTCTACCACCACTGCTTGTTCGTCAACAAAAAACGGTTGATATGATAACCCAGTGCTATCAGCAACTGCATATGTTGTCCGGAAACGGGCGACAAGATTACAAACGTCTGTTACGCATGTTCCAAGTGGCAATTGATTTACAAGAGCATATTTCAGTCAGTTTGTATCAGCCAGAAGAAGTACAGAAGCTTATCAACCAGAGTAATGCTGAGGCCGTGATCCGCTGGAATGCACAGACTATTGCTAGCAGGCTACGGATACTAGCTGACAATATTCTTTATCATCATCACCCTGACCGCTTTAATATGGACAAGCAAATTTCGGCGCTAGGAAAAATTGCTCGCCAGCATCCAAATAACTCAGCAGCATATTTTTGCTATTCTCATCTCAGTCGTATTGCCCGTGCACTACGCACGCAAAGACCTCTGTATATTCGTGATTTGATGAGTAATGCTCCACGCCGTTTAACTGTTTTCCAAATTATAAAAAGTTATTGCTCGTTGAAGTCGGCGGCATTACGCAATGCTGCAAGATTAGGAGTAATGCTTACCATAGCCAGTTTATTAGGGTCCTATCTGCATCTTCCCAAATCCTACTGGATTTTAATGACAGTGATATTTGTTACTCAAAATGGGTATGGGGCAACCAGGGTCCGCATTGTAAACCGGGCCGCTGGCACTATCGCAGGATTGTGTATTGCCGGGGTAGCACTGCACTTCCATGTCGCCAGTAGTTATACTCTGCTCGTTATGCTGGTCATTACACTGGTCAGCTATCTGTATATTCGTAAGAGTTATGGCTGGGCCACCATTGGTTTCACTGTAACAGCGGTATATACCCTACAGCTGATTACCCTACATGCTGAGCAGTTTATTATACCGCGCTTGATTGATACCTTGCTGGGCTGTCTGATTGCCTTCGGTGGTTTGATCTGGTTGTGGCCGCAATGGCAAAGTGGTCTGTTGCGTCAAAATGCGCATGATGCACTGAGCGCCTATCAGGAAGCGATTAAATTAATTCTTGGGTCTGATCCACAACCCACGCCTCTGTCTTATCAGAGAATGCGAGTTAATCAGGCTCATAATACTTTATTCAACTCATTCAACCAGGCGATGCAAGAACCGGGATTCAATGACCACTATCTTGCTGATATGAGGCTCTGGGTCACTCATAGCCAGTTTATTGTCGATCATGTTAATGCAATGACAGGACTCGCACGGGAAAAAGGGGAATTATCGCCGGAGCAGAAAAAGCATTATCGCAAGCTCTGTGATGCCGCCTTGCAGAGTTGTCAACAAAGGCTGGATTATGATGGCACGACGGATAACGATGTTCCTGAGGAGATGAGTAATCTGGAGACGAGTGAGAATTCAGAAGCCCCACGCACTGCTATGGAGCTGCATTTACAGCGGATCCTCGGTCATCTGAGTACTATGCACTCGATTTCTTCGGTAGCCTGGAAAGAGCGGCCTCACGGGTGGATAGGCCGCCATTTACGAAGCTCACATTAGTTGCTGCTAGCAACAACCTCAGCAACAGCACGAGCAAAACGTGCCATTCCTTCTTCAATATCCGCAGTCTCGATATTCAGAGCCGGAGCAAAGCGCATCACATCCGGCCCGGCATTGAGCACCATCACCCCAGCCGCCGCTGCTGCATGTAAGAAGTCACGTGCGCGTCCTTTATACGCAGGTTTCAGCTCTGCGCCAATCAACAGTCCCATACCCCGAATATCTTCAAAAATATTGTGTTGGGCGTCTATTTTCTGTAAGTGTTCAACAAATTGCTGACGTTTAGTAACAACACCTTGTAGTAGCTCAGGCGTATTAATGATATCAAATGCCGCACTGGCAACAGCACAAGCCAGCGGATTACCGCCATAGGTAGAACCATGAGTACCGACATGAAAAGCAGAAGCGATTTCATGTGTTGTCAGCATCGCACTGACCGGGAAGCCACCACCGAGTGCTTTAGCACTGGTAAGAATGTCCGGCGTCACACCATAATTCATATAAGCAAACAGCTCACCGGTACGCCCCATACCTGACTGAACTTCGTCGAATACCAGCAACGCATCATGCTCATCACACAGAGTACGCAGACCTTGTAAAAACTCAGGTGTTGCGGCGGTGACACCACCTTCGCCTTGGATCGGCTCGACCACTATGGCACAGGTATGGTCATCCATAACCGCTTTAACAGCCGCGAGGTCATTAAAAGGAACATGGACAATATCTGCAGGTTTCGGGCCGAAACCATCAGAGTATTTGGCCTGACCGCCTACCGAAACGGTAAACAAGGAACGACCATGGAAGGCGTTATAAAATGCAATAATCTTGCTTTTAAACGGGCTATGGCGCGTAGAGGCATAGTAGCGAGCCAGTTTAAACGCGGTTTCGTTCGCTTCCGTGCCCGAGTTGAGAAATACCACTCTCTCAGCAAAAGTAGCCTCCGTCAGTTTGCGGGCTAGTTTTAATGCTGGCTCATTAGTAAAGACGTTGCTGGTATGCCACAGTGTTTCACCCTGGGTTTTCAGTGCCTCCACGAGGACAGGATGACAATGACCCAGTGCAGTAACAGCAATTCCGCCAGCAAAATCAACATACTCTTTGTTTTGTTGATCCCAGACTCGGCTACCTTTACCCTTCACCGGAATAAACTCGGCTGGTGCATAAATAGGCAATATGACCTCGTCGAAAGTAGCCCGCGTTACTGCTGGTTGTTCAGTTGCCATTTCATTCCTCATCCATCTACACACTGGTTAAAATTGAAAATATAATCATAAAATATGAATAAAAAATCAAATTAAGGCAAGCGAGAATTTAATCGGCAAGGAAATTAGCCAGCAAAGCATGCCCTTGTTCGCTCAGAATGCTCTCTGGATGAAACTGTACCCCTTCGACAGTCAAAGAACGATGACGAATACCCATGATTTCATGCTTATCCGTCCAGGCAGTAACTTCAAACTCATCAGGTAATGTAGTTGGGTCAATCACCAAAGAGTGGTAGCGCGTGACGGTCAGAGGATTATTCAACCCCCGAAATACGCCATGTCCGTTATGCATGATATCTGATGTTTTACCGTGCATAACCTGACCTGCACGTACAATAGCCGCACCAAAGGCCTGTGCTATCGCCTGGTGCCCCAGACAAACGCCCAACAAAGGTATCTGCCCTGAAAATTGACGGATAGCAGCCAGCGAAATACCCGCTTCATTGGGCGTGCAAGGCCCCGGAGAAATAACCAGCCTTTGCGGTGCGAGAAGCTCTATTTCCGCAAGCGTTATCTCGTCATTACGCTTAACGACAACATCAGCCCCCAACTCGCAAAAATACTGATAGAGGTTCCAGGTAAATGAATCGTAGTTATCAATAAGCAGTAGCATGTCAGCTCCGATGCTAAAAAGAACCGCGCTATTCTATTCGTTTTTTGAGGCTGATTAACAATGCTATCGCTGAAGAGTCCGGCCTATTAATCCCTTAAACATGATAATGTCATACTTCCTCAAGGGATCAGGCAGACCCAATCAGCAAACTAAGTATACTTTTCAACTAAGGCATACAATATGGCTGCCGTTTCAGCATCAAGCTTGCCGCTGTAGTCAGCGGGCCGGAAATGGAGCTGGAAAGCACGCACTAAATCTTTAAAACCATTCGGTCGTTCAGCTCCCGCTACGTCGTAACCATAGGTTTTGAGTTTGCTGATGATTTCGTGTCTTGATGGCATCGTCTGACTGAATTGTGTCACATATTTTGCTTTCGTATTTTCGTCATACCATGCTCCTATACCTGCTTCAGAAAGCTGTTTCCAGGGAAAAGCGGCGCCCGGATCGCTCTTACGTCCTGGTGCGATATCTGAATGCCCGACAACATTAACCGGACTTATATCGGGATAACGCTGAATGATATTGGCCGCCAGTTCTTTAACCGCAGAAATTTGCTGGGGATTAAACGGTGGAAAGATAAAATGGCCATGCCCATCATCTTTAGCCTGATTAACGATTTCTATACCAATGGAGGTGTCATTGAGGTTATTACGTCCTCGCCAGGAACTGACTCCTGCATGCCAGGCACGGTCTTTTTCATCAATCAGGTTATAAATTTTTACGTCTTTATTGCCTGTTTCACGATATGACGGATCAGAAGGATCAGGAACCAGATAATGTGTACTGGCCGCTCCACGAGTCAAGAGGTCTACCGAGGTTTTGAAGTCGGCGGCAGTGTAATGGATAACAACAAAACGCACCCGCGAGTTAAAGCTTTTTACGGCACGGTAGCTGTTGTAGTCAATGGACGTCACTTTATTGATTCTCCGCTCAACATCGCAGTCGGCCTGCCCGACCTCACAGAGTCCATCCAGAAGCATACTCTGCTCTTGAGTAGTGAGATTAATACTTCTCGTTACCTGAAAGATCGGCGGAACAATAATCTTTTCAATCTTTTCTAACGGCATATGTTGTCACCTCATGATAAAAACTCAGCTAAAGGTATAGCCTTACTTTCATGTGATAACTTTCATCTTCCGCTCATACACAGAGTGGGAAACTCATTTAATCAATTGATTATAATGAATAAAATAGTAATTAGTAAGATAGTAATATCCGGGCTATACAAGATGTGTATCGCTGGCAGAAACGAAGATGAGCGGCAAAAAAGTCAGACTACGCGGAGCGGTTCCCGCGCAGTCCATAGAAATTAAGGCAGAACTTTTGCCGAAAGAATGACGACAGGTTTTGACGGAACATTCTGGTAAGGTCCTACGTCACGAGTTGGAACCTGAGAGATTTTTTCGGCAATATCCATCCCATTGATCACTTTTCCAAAAACGGCATAACCGAAATCTCGCTGACCATGATCGAGAAAGGCATTGTCAGCAACGTTGATAAAGAACTGACTAGTTGCACTATCTTTGTCTGCAGTACGGGCCATAGAGATGGTGCCACGAGTATTACGCAGTCCGTTATCAGCCTCATTTTTAATCGGCGGATTAGGCTGTTTCTGGCTCATATCTTCAGTAAAGCCCCCCCCCTGAATCATGAATCCTGGAATAACGCGGTGAAATGAGGTGTTGTTATAAAAACCGCTGTTAACGTAATCGAGAAAGTTTTTTACTGAAACTGGCGCTTTTTGGCTATTTAACTCAAGCTCAATATTGCCAGCGGAGGTCGTCAACAGAACGCGCGGATCACCTTTTGCAGCTAACGCAGCCGGCGAAAGTGCCGAGAGAGCAAATACAGCTGCAACAGCCGCCAATGTCGATTTGAGCATGGATAATTCCTTACTAAGGCAGTGAGTGAAGCAAGTCGTTTGATTGTAAAGACGAGCAGCAGCAGGTGCCAGCCATTTACGGTTATTTACTTTCACATAAATCAATAGATTACTGTAAAATTCCGGCCATTCAGAACCAAAGTACGTGATGGGAACTTTGAATTCAAAAGCTTTTTTTCATAAAAAGAGTGACATTTTATTTAAATAAATCACATTAGTGACTAGACTAAGTGATATCACACGCTGTCAATGCGTTTTACACTTCTATTCTTTTGGACTCCTAATGAACAGCATCAGCCGAAATCGTCTGCTCTGGATAAGTTTCTTCTCTTATGCGCTAACCGGTGCGTTAGTTATTGTCACCGGTATGGTCATGGGTGATATTGCCGAGTACTTTAACCTGCCTGTTTCCAGCATGAGTAATACCTTTACCTTTCTGAATGCTGGTATCTTGATAGCTATCTTCCTGAATGCCTGGTTGATGGAAATCATCCCACTGAAAACGCAGTTACGCTTCGGTTTTTTGCTGATGATACTGGCGATAGCGGGCTTGGTCTTCGGTCATAGTCTGGCCATATTCTCTGCGTCCATGTTCGTTCTAGGGCTGGTCAGTGGTATCACCATGTCTATCGGTACCTTCCTGATTACCCAGATGTATGAAGGTCGTCAACGCGGTTCTCGCCTGCTATTTACTGACTCATTCTTCAGCATGGCCGGGATGATATTTCCGATGGTCGCCGCTTATCTACTGGCGCGCAGTATCGATTGGTACTGGGTCTATATATGTATTGGGCTGATTTACGTTGCTATCTTTCTTCTCACCTTGGGCTGTACTTTCCCGGCACTGGGTAAACATGCTCCAGTAGAAACCAAACCTGTTGCCAAAGAAAAATGGGGTATTGGCGTTCTGTTCCTGTCCATCGCGGCACTGTGTTATATCCTCGGTCAGCTTGGTTTTATCTCATGGGTTCCGGAATATGCCAAAACTCTGGGTATGGATATTAACGATGCTGGCCAGCTAGTGGGTAATTTCTGGCTTTCTTATATGCTGGGTATGTGGGCATTCAGTTTCATCCTACGTTTCTTCGATTTACAACGTATTCTGATGGTTCTGGTAGGTGCTTCAGCGATACTGATGTATCTGTTTAATCACGGTGAGCCGAACCATCTGGCATGGTTTATTCTGGCTCTGGGCTTCTTCTCCAGTGCAATTTACACCACGATTATTACTCTCGGGTCATTACAAACCAAAATTGCATCACCAAAATTAGTTAACTTTATTCTGACCTGTGGCACAGTCGGTACCATGCTAACCTTCGTGGTAACTGGCCCTATCGTTGCACACAGTGGCCCACATGCGGCGCTGATAACTGCGAATGCGCTATATGCTGTGACGTTTGTTATGTGCGTATTGCTGGCATTTGTCAGCAAACACCACAAAAATCATCCATCAGATAAGTAAGAAGCAGTTGTCATCAACTCTCCCTTGTTTCTCACGAGCTAAGGGAGAGTTTTCAGTATCTCCATTCTGTTAACCGCACTAACTCCCTCAGACTTTCTCTACAACGCTGTCACTGCCTTGCTTTGCAAGCTGCACCTTCTAGAAGGTGCTTTACGATAAACATAACGATTTCCTTAAGTTAGCGCACCACAACCTTTCATAACCGAATCTGATGATGAATATGAAATTCTTATTGATTGGTAGTTCTGAAATAGATTACCTCCTGAAACGGACCAGTTATGCCATGAATCGCTTTTTTTCTGTCTTTATATCCGGTTATCTATTGTTATTAATCAAAGCAATATGATCTGATAAATCAGTACTATAGTGATGATTTATTTTCCATCATTGAAATAAACAACATAAAATATTCTGCCCATTAATCCCCACATTTCGTCACAGTATTCATCTGTTCGGGTTATTGATATGCTAGATAAAAAAGCGGTCATTATTGGTATTTATTGAGGATTTAATGTGGAGCACCTGCCTATATTTTGTCAGTTACGTGGTCGCGCTTGCCTGTTGGTCGGTGGTGGCGCGGTTGCTGAACGCAAAGCACGTTTGTTACTGGAAGCAGGTGCGAGCCTTACCGTAAATGCTCAGCAATTCTCTCCTCAGTTTGTCGCCTGGGCTGATCAAGAGATGCTCACTCTGGTAGAAGGAGATTTTTTACCTGTCTTACTGGATAACTGCTGGCTGGCCATTGCGGCAACAGATGATGATGTCGTCAATCAGCAAGTCAGTGACGCTGCAGATGAGCGCCGTATCTTTTGCAACGTCGTTGATGCACCAAAGCAAGCCAGTTTTATTATGCCCTCTATTATCGATCGCTCACCGTTGATGGTGGCTATTTCATCCGGTGGTACCTCGCCGGTTCTCGCACGTTTGCTGCGAGAAAAACTCGAATCTATTTTGCCATTACATCTCGGCAAAATTGCGGCCTACGCAGGCGCATTACGCGGACGGGTGAAAGAGAAATTCTCAACTATGGCCGAGCGGCGCATGTTCTGGGAAAAATTCTTCACCAATGACAGACTGGCACAGTACCTTGCAAATGAAGATAAACAGGCTATTGACCAGGAAACCGCATCATTATTTTCCACACCACTCGATAATCGGGGCGAAGTCGTTCTGGTCGGAGCAGGGCCTGGGGATGCAGGTCTGCTGACACTAAAAGGCCTGCAGCAAATTCAGCAGGCTGATGTTGTGGTTTACGACAGACTGGTTTCCGACGATATCATGAACCTCGTTCGTCGCGATGCTGATCGTGTCTTCGTTGGTAAACGTGCCGGTTTCCATTGCGTACCTCAGTCAGAGATAAACCAAATCCTGCTTAATGAGGCTAAAAAAGGAAAACGCGTTGTCAGACTGAAGGGTGGCGATCCATTCATCTTTGGTCGCGGTGGTGAAGAGCTAGAGACGCTCTGCCATGAGAATATACCTTTCTCTGTAGTACCCGGCATTACTGCTGCTTCCGGTTGTTCAGCTTATTCAGGTATCCCGCTAACCCATCGTGATTACGCCCAGAGCGTACGTCTGGTTACCGGGCATTTGAAAAATGGCGATGAACTGGACTGGGCTAATCTGGCAGCAGAAAAACAAACTCTGGTCTTCTATATGGGGCTGGGCCAGGCGGCCTTTATTCAGCAACAGTTAATCGCTCACGGCATGGAAGCGACAATGTCAGTAGCGCTGGTAGAGAATGGAACTGCAGTGAATCAACGGGTAGTGGATGGCACACTTAATCAACTAGGAGAGCTGGCTAAACAGGTCGAGAGTCCAGCGCTGATTATTGTCGGTGCCGTCGTTGGTCTGCGAAGCAAGTTAAACTGGTTTTCAAATCATTAGCAGAAATTGGCTAACAAAATAAAAAAACGCCCACTGTCAGACCGGAATTCGGTGCTAACAGTGGGCGTGATTACTCTGACAGATTATAAAGGCTTGGCTACAAAACCAATCGCCTCATAAACCTTACTTAACGTTTCGCTCGCGCGTAAATGGGCTTTTTCTGCCCCTTCTTTCATCACTTGCTGTAAAAATGCTTCGTCATTACGATAGCGATGATAGCGTTCCTGAAGCTCAGTCAGCATGCTGGATACCGCTTCAGCCACTTCACCTTTCAGGTGACCATACATCTTGCCTTCAAACTCGGTTTCTAGCTGAGCAATCGACTTACCGGTTACAGCAGACAGAATATCCAGCAAATTGGAAACACCTGCTTTATTGACTACGTCGTAGCGTACGACAGGTGGCTCTTCAGAGTCAGTGACCGCACGTTTAATCTTCTTCACTACGTCTTTCGGATCTTCGAGCAACCCAATGACATTGTTACGATTATCATCTGACTTAGACATTTTCTTGGTCGGCTCAAGCAATGACATCACGCGAGCACCAGACTTCGGAATAAAAGGCTCAGGGATTTTGAAAACATCACCGTATAAGGCATTAAAACGGCTGGCAATATCGCGGCTTAGTTCAAGGTGCTGCTTCTGGTCTTCGCCGACAGGTACCTGAGTGGTCTGATACAGTAAGATATCTGCTGCCATCAGTACCGGATAATCGAAAAGTCCGGCATTGATATTTTCGGCATAACGCGACGATTTATCTTTAAACTGCGTCATACGGCTTAGCTCACCGAAATAGGTATAGCAGTTAAGTGCCCATCCCAGTTGTGCATGTTCGACTACGTGTGACTGTACAAAGATGGTACTTTTTTTAGGGTCAATGCCGCACGCCAGATATAAAGCCAGCGTATCCAGAGTCGCTTTACGCAACGCTACTGGGTCCTGACGTACTGTGATGGCATGCTGGTCAACAATGCAGTAAATACAGTGGTAATCATCCTGCATGTTCACCCATTGACGCAGCGCACCCATATAGTTACCAATGGTTAATTCACCTGAAGGCTGTGCGCCACTAAAAACGATGGGCTTACTCATGTTCTGATTCCTGATTTGCTGGAAGTGGTAGCCCGAGTAAGGGCAATAAATCGTGGAAACTGTCAAAAACAACGTCGGGGTTGCTCAGTTCGATAGCTTCACCATAGTTATAACCGTAAGTCAGGCCGACACTCAAACATCCCGCGGCTTGTGCGGCTTGAATATCGTTACGAGAATCACCGACAAACAGTAATTCGTCTGCGCTTAACTTCATGGCATTCATGGTATTAAACAGTGCTTCGGGATGCGGTTTCTTCTGTTTAACATCATCCCCACCAATAATGACCTGGAAGTCATGCGCAATACCAAAACTTTCGAGCAAAGGCATAACAAAAGGTGTGGGCTTATTGGTGACGACGCCGAGTAAGAGTCCTTTTTCCTTGAGTGCCGACAGAGTTGTCACTACCTCAGGAAATAAAAAGCTCCCCTCTTTCACTGTATCGGCATAAAAACGGTCAAATAACTTGCGGGCCATGGTCAGCTGGTTAAGGGAGGGTTGCTGGTCTTTGAGAGCCCATGTCAGTGCGCGCTGTATCAGAATATCAGCTCCATTACCTATCCAGGTAATGACTCGCTCTTCACCTGCAGCAGGTAGCTCCATGGCATATAATGTCATGTCTATTGCCTGACTCAGTCCCAGGGATGAGTCAACCAATGTCCCGTCTAAATCAAAAGCGATACCACGAATACCTGCAAACTTATTCATGGCCAACCTTCGACAATTCAGCACGCATCTCATCGATGATAGTTTTATAGTCTGGCTTACCAAAAATAGCCGATCCAGCAACAAACATATCCGCTCCAGCTTCGGCAATCGCACGAATATTTTCGGTCTTCACTCCGCCATCGACTTCCAGACGAATGTCATAGCCAGACTCATCAATACGCTTACGTACCTGACGGAGTTTTTCAAGCGTATGAGGAATAAACGACTGGCCACCGAATCCTGGATTAACAGACATCAGTAAAATCACATCCAGCTTATCCATCACGTTATCCAGCCACGAAAGTGAGGTTGCCGGGTTGATAACTAATCCAGCCTTACAGCCATGCTCTTTAATCAGCTGTAGTGTGCGATCAACATGCTCAGAGGCTTCTGGATGAAAAGTAATATAGCTGGCACCCGCCGCAGCAAAATCAGGGATAATTCTGTCAACAGGTTTAACCATCAAATGGACATCAATAGGGGCAGTAATTCCGTAGTCACGTAATGCCTTTAATACCATAGGCCCCATAGTGAGGTTCGGAACATAGTGGTTATCCATCACATCATAATGGACAATATCTCCACCAGCTGCCAACGCTTTAGCCGTATCCTCACCCAAACGGGCGAAATCGGCAGAGAGGATTGAGGGGGCAATCAAAAACTGTTTCATCCGCTTCTCCAATAGCAATTCATCTTTTAGGTGGCGGGCGAAACGGCTCAGGCATCTTTAGAGTGATAAAGCGCCAGAAGTTCGTCCACCTTATTACGAGCGCTACCGTTTCTGCTGATATTACGTCTGACTTGCAGCTGATGAAATTCGGTAGCGTTCTGATACCACTGTCGTGTTAATGCAGTATCGTGATTAGAAATTAAAACCGGTATCTGCTGTTTATACAGAGATTCTGCCAGCTCAGCTAAATGTTGCTGTTGTACGGCATTAAAACTGGCTGTGTGATAGGCAGTAAAGTTTGCAGTAGCAGACAGGGGGGCATAGGGAGGATCACAATAGACAACCGATCCTGCGACCACATTCACCATACTGATATCATAAGACTGGCAAATAAAGTGGGCTTTTTTTGCCTGCTCAGCAAAGAAATAGAGTTCTTCTTCAGGAAAATAGGGTTTTCTGTAGCGTCCAAACGGGACATTGAACTCACCCCGTAAATTATAGCGACACAGACCATTGTAACAATGTCTGTTCAGATACAAAAACAGCACTGCACGGCGAAATTTATCTGTGCACTGATTAAATTCAGCTCTGAAGTTGTAATAGGCTGCCTCTTCATTATTCTGCGGGCAAAACATCAAGCGCGTCTCGTGGACGTACTCATCTGCACGATGTTTAACGATAGTGTAGAGGCTAATAAGATCGCTATTAATATCAGCAAGAAGATAGTGTTGGTAGTCGGTATTCAGGAAAACCGAACCTGCACCCGCAAAGGGTTCAATGAGGCAATCACCTTCAGGAAGGTATTTTTTTATATCATCGAGCAGGGGATACTTCCCCCCTGCCCATTTAAGAAAAGCGCGATTCTTTTTCATGCTGCCTTACTATTCACCTTCTCCAGCTGTGGAAAGGTTCCGACAGCGACTGCGCTTATTGCTACTTAATTTCTGACTGCACCTGACGAATCGGTTTAGTCCATGGCTTATTGCTCTGGACACCGGCAGGTAAGCTAGATACTGCACGTTCTGCCTCAGCTTTGGTGGCATAAATGCCACTGACCATAACATACCACGGCTGGCCATTACGTGAGGTTTGATACACCACATAGTTTTGCAAATTCTCTTTCTTCGCCCAGGCATTCAGATTTGCTGAGTTTGAAGAAGCATTCAACTGCAGTGTATAACTGCTCGCTGCTGCATTTTTTATCGCTTGAGTATTACCTTGCACCGCTGGGCTAGCTGCTGGTACAGCAGGTTTAGTTTGAGCTTGTGCAACAGGTGCTTTGGTCACTGGAGCCTGAACCACAGGAGCAGACTGTACTGGCGCAGTTTTAGCCGGAGCCGCTGCAACAGGTGTTGGTTCGGTACGTCTGGCCGGTGTAGGTTTGCTTTCTGTATGTGTTGCCGTCTGAGAACGAGTCGGTGTTTTTTGTACCGGCTCAATCACTGCAGTTTTACGCTCAGGGCGTGATTCTGTAACTTTACTACCCGGAACAGACACGACAGTTGCGGGTTCCATCGGTAATGTTGAACGGGTGACAGCATTTTCAATCTGGCTCTGTTGCTGTGTCAGAGAATTACCTAAATCACCCTGCAACTCAATACGCTGCTGACCTTCAGGCTGGGGGATATTCTGTGCCTGAGTCGGTGTAGATGAAATGGGTGGAATAGAGAAATCCTGAGACTGAGAAACGACAGCAGGCTCTTCTGACGTGGCGGTATTGCTATTCTCATGTGTAGCGGATAAGTCGATACTTTTCTCAGCACCAGAAGAGGACTGTCCAGCCGTTTCCGAGTCTGTTGACGGTGCTTTCAGCGCTGAACCAATACCAAAAATAAGTAACAGTAAAACCAAAATACCGGTACCCATCATCAAATACTGACGCGTGATCGGTGTTTTTTGTCTTACTGCTTTTTTACGTCCGCGCGAGGGGCGAGCATCAGCTGCCATATCCTCATCTGCCGCATACGATTCTTCATCATCGTCTTCACGTACACGCTTCGATTTTGATACCCGACGATCGTCCATATCAATATTGATATCATCAACATTAAGCTGTGGTTCGTTATCAAAGGTATCTTGTTTACGGGAACGCCCAGATTGACGATCGCTAGGATCAGGAATCAGATCGTCTTCTGGTTTAAACTTATCCATTTGCCACCCCACTAACAGGCTTATGCCAGAGTTAGCACATCGCCCAAAATTTAATATCGCACAGGTTAGCCATTAACCGTGCTGACAATCAGTAATCGCAGACAGAACAACGTCATGTGGCACACCGCCACGTACTTCACTGGCGCCAATTGCTAATGGCAGAATCAGACGTAATTCACCCGCCAACACTTTTTTGTCACGCATCATATGGGGCATATACGCGTCAACTGACATCTCTTTTGGCCCGTTGACTGGCAGGCCTGCACGCTGCAACAAGACAATAATACGCTGAACATCTGCTTCGCTAAACTGGCCCAGACGCTGCGCCGTACGCGCCGCCATAACCATACCTGCTGACACAGCCTCGCCATGCAGCCAGTTGCCATAACCCATTTCAGTTTCTATGGCATGACCAAAGGTATGGCCCAAGTTCAGTAAAGCACGGACTCCGCCTTCGCGCTCATCAGCTGCAACCACTTCGGCTTTCAACTCACAACAACGGCGAATACAGTAAGCGAGAGTTTCGCTGTCCAACTTTAACAGGGCGTCGAGATTCTCTTCCAGCCATTGGAAGAATTCGCCGTCCAGAATAATGCCATATTTGATGACCTCAGCCAGGCCAGAGGCAAACTCACGCTCAGGTAGTGTAGAGAGACAATTAATATCTACAATAACTGAAGCTGGCTGATAAAAAGCGCCAATCATATTTTTCCCAAGCGGGTGATTGACAGCTGTTTTTCCACCTACCGAAGAATCTACTTGTGAAAGTAAGGTAGTAGGAACCTGAATAAACCGCACGCCACGTTGATAACATGCCGCGGCGAAGCCGGTTAAATCTCCAATGACACCTCCACCAAGCGCAATCAGTGTGGTGTCTCGGCCGTGCGGTTTTTCCAGTAAAGCGGTAAATACGGTATCCATAACCGCAAGGCTCTTAAACTGTTCGCCATCAGGGAGGATAACAGTGTCAACTTTTACGCCTGCTTGCTCCAGAAGGCCGCGTACTTTTTCAAGATACACAGGAGCCAGAGTCTCATTGGTTACAAGCATACTCTGGTCGCCTGATTTCAACGGCCAAAAGGAAGCCGGGTCATTAAATAACCCAGCAGCAATCGTAATAGGGTAACTACGTTCCCCAAGAGTGACTGTCAACCTCTCCATCGTGCGGAGCCTACCTTAATAACATTGCCCGCAGGCACATTGTTTCTCAAGCCAGAACTAGTTGCTTTCCAGCATATGAATAATCTGGTTAGCAACAACTTTGGCGCTTTGATCGTCGGTGCGAATCGTCACATCGGCAATCTCTTCGTACAGTGGATTGCGCTCCTCCGCCAATGCTTCAAGCACTTCGCGAGGTGGTGTAGCAACTTGAAGCAGCGGACGTTTTTTATCACGCTGAGTACGAGCGAGTTGCTTCTCAATAGTGGTTTCAAGATACACCACTACGCCTCTTGCTGAAAGACGGTTACGGGTTTCACGGGACTTAACAGACCCACCCCCAGTCGCCAGCACGATGCCTTGCTTTTCTGTAAGTTCGTTGATGATTTTTTCTTCGCGATCGCGGAAGCCTTCTTCACCTTCAACGTCGAATACCCAGCCGACATCAGCTCCAGTACGTTTTTCGATTTCTTGATCAGAATCGAAAAATTCCA
>Ga0302347_1001399_pt1 | contig 29279 bp, 29 predicted proteins | sample PhyWR1_FD_202178 | JGI IMG/M metagenome (GOLD analysis project Ga0302347, IMG submission 202178) | Leaf surface microbial communities from wheat plants in UC Gill Tract Community Farm, Albany, California, United States - DLSL W.R1 (v2)... | ecosystem: Host-associated > Plants > Phyllosphere >...
AATGAACGGCAGAAGCAGTAGAACTATCAGGGACATAGGCTTCTAATCTGCGGGAGTTTGGGATGCATCATACGTGCCGCTTTCTCGATCACCAAACGGCAAGATGTGGCAGGATCCTACAAAGTAGGCTGAAAATTCCCATTTGGCATTGTTTCGGACCTTAGCCTTGCTGCTCCTGTTCCCGCTCATTCTGCAGTTCGATGGCCTTTTGCCCGCGAGTCTTCAATTCGCTCACGATGACCGCCAACACAATCAACACGGCGCCCAGCATCGCTATCGGCGGGAAACGCTCCCCGGCAATCCGCCCCACCACACCGGCCCACACCGGCTCACCGGCATAAATCAAGGTGGCACGGGTTGGCGAAACACTTTGCTGCGCCCAGTTCATTGCCACCTGGATCACCGCACTGGTCAAACCCAGGCCCACCGCGCTGAACAGCAGTAACCACGAAAACCCCGGCAGCGCCTCGCCCATCGGCACCACCATCAGGAACGACAACAACGACGCCGTGGCCAGTTGCACCACGGTCACCCGGCGCACATCCACCTGGCCGGCAAACGCACCGATCAGGATGATTTCGGCAGCAATCGCGATGGCACCAATCAAGGTGGCGATCTCACCCGGGCTGAAATTCAGCGAGGCGCCGGCAGGGCCGGTCAACAACATCAACCCGGCAAACGCCAGCATGATGCCAATGCTCGGCATCAAGCCAGGGCGACGACCCAGCACCAGCCACTGCAATAACGGCACGAACGGCACATACAGCGCGGTGATGAACGCCGACTGGCTGCTGAGGATCGTCTGCAGGCCAATGGTCTGCAAGCCGTAGCCAAACATGATCGCCACGCCGATAAACACCCCGGCCTTCAACTCGAACAGGGTCAGGTCGCGCAGGGTGCGCAAGGAAAAGAACCCCACCACGATGGCCGCAGCCGCAAAGCGCAGGCCGACGAAAAACATCGGCCCGCTGACCGTCATCGCATGCTGCACGAGCAAAAAGGTGCCGCCCCAGATCATGGTGATCACCACCAGGATGCATTCGGCTTTGCTGAAACGGTTGAAACGGGGGGAGGCGTTCGGGCTGGTCATGGCGGCTCGGTCTTGCAAGGGAAGGGTACGGACCGCACAATGCGCCGCACGCTGGGCAGTATACTGCGCACACCCACTCATTGAGCAATATAGTGCACAAAGAAAATCCACATCGGGCTTCGGTCCTGCAGCACGTCAGCCAGAACGTTCGCCGTCTGCGGCATGCTGCCGACCTGAGCCAGACCGCGCTATCGGAAAAATCCGGGGTCAGCCGGCGCATGCTGGTGGCCATCGAGGCGGGTGAGAAGAACGTCAGCCTGTCCACCCTCGACCGCGTTGCCGAAGCGCTGGACGTGGCCTTCAGCGACCTGATCCAGGCCCCGGATGCCCCCGACCACAGCCGCATCAACGAACTGGCGTGGGCCGGCGATATCCCCGGCAGCAAGGCCGTGCTGCTGGCCAAGGCCACCGCGCGGCGCGAGGTCGAGTTGTGGGAGATGCAATTGGAGCCGGGTGACCGCTACAGCCCCGACCCCGACCCGGACGGCTGGAGCGTGCAGCTGTTTGTGTTCGAAGGCTGCCTCACGTTGCTGGTGGGCGCGGACGAAAAGCGCGTCGCCGCCGGCGAGTTCTATATGTTCGCCAGCCGCAACGTCCACGGCTACCGCAACGACGGCGAGGTCGCCGTGCGCTTTGTGCGCAACGTGGTGATCTAACTGTCCGCCAGGCAACAGTGGATGGACACTTTGCTGGTTTGCGTCGCCGTCCACCGTGGTAAATCACCAGCAAACGCCTGATTTCATTGGCGATTAAATTCAGGCACGACTCCTGCAATCACTCCAGTATCCCCTCGGAGCCTGGAGTCGGCCCATGTCAGCCCACCCTCAACACCCTGCCCATATCATCCGCTCGGACGCCGAAGCCATCGAGGTGGCGACCCGCCTGGCCGCGCGCTTTGCCGTCGACGCCAGCGTGCGCGACCGCGAGCGCCGCCTGCCGGTGGCCGAACTCGACGAGTTTTCCGCCAGCGGCTTGTGGGGCATTACCATCCCCAAGGCCTACGGCGGCGCCGAAGTGTCCTATGTGACGGTGGCCGAGGTGATCAAATTGATCTCCGCCGCCGACCCTTCGTTGGGGCAGATTCCGCAGAACCACCTCGGCGTGGTCGACATCCTGCTGCAAACCGCCAGCGAGGAACAAAAACGCTACTACTTCGGCAAGGTCCTGGCGGGCTATCGGTTCGGCAATGCCTTCTCCGAAGCCAAGAGCAAAAACGCCGGCACCTTCGACACGCAGATCCGTTTCCACGCTGACAGCGCGCAAATCAACGGCGAGAAGTTCTACTGCACCGGCGCGCTGTTCGCGCATATCGTGCCCACGGTTGGCAACAACGAACACGACCAGGCCTTCATCGCCTTCGTTGAACGCGACGCGCCCGGCCTCAGCGTGATCGACAGCTGGGACGGCTTCGGCCAGCGCACCACCGCCAGCGGCGGCGTGACCCTCGACGGCGTCACCGTGCCCCTGAGCGCGGTGATCCCCGCACACCAGGCCTTCGACCAACCCACCGCCAATGGCCCGATCTCGCAGATCATCCAGGCCGCCGTCGACACCGGCATCGCCCTCGGCGCGCTGGAACAGGCGAAAATCTACGCTCGTCAGGCCCGCCCGTGGATCGACAGCCAGCAGGATCACGGCTGGCAAGACCCGTTCACCATTGCCGCCATCGGTGACCTGGAGTGGCGCGTGCACGGCACCGAAGCCATCCTCGCCAAAGCCGGCCTGGCAGTGGACAAAGCCCTGGCCGAACCGAATGAAGACACCGTCGCCCACGCCTCACTGGTGGTCGCCCAGGCCAAGGTGTTGTCCGCCGAAACCGCCCTGCTCGCCAGCAGCAAACTCTTCGAACTGGCCGGCACCCGCTCGGTCACTGGCAAGCACAACCTCGACCGCTTCTGGCGCAACGCGCGCACCCACACCCTGCACGACCCGGCCCGCTGGAAATACCACCTGATCGGCAACTTCGTGCTCAACGGCGTGAAGCCTGCACGCCACGCCTGGAATTGAGGACCTTCGCCATGACTGCCCTGAACCAAGCGCGCCAACTGCTGGAAAGCACTCGCCGCCACGTTGCCAAAAGCGACGACCCCTATGTGATCAGCCGCTTCGGCGATTGGCAGATCCGCGTCGACGTCGCCACCGCCTTGCTCGAACGCGCCGACACGCACCCAAGCCCGGTTGCGATCACCGAAGCACAGATCGCCGCCGCCGAAGCCTTGCTGTTTGCCAGCAACACCGAATTCGAACTCACCGGCCAACGCACCGCGCTGGCGCCGACCCTGGATGACCCGTTGCGCTGGAAATACCAGATCGTCGGCAACTACCACCTCAACGGAGTGCTGTGATGTCCCGTGAAATTCGCTTGAACGCCTTCGACATGAACTGTGTCGGCCACCAATCCCCCGGCCTGTGGGCGCACCCGCGTGACCGTTCGTGGCAGTACAAGGACCTGGAATACTGGACCGACCTCGCCAAAATCCTCGAGCGTGGCAAGTTCGACGGCCTGTTTATCGCTGACGTGCTGGGCATCTATGACGTGTACAACGGCAACGGCGACGCGGCGATCCGCCAGGCCACCCAAGTGCCGGTCAACGACCCGTTGTCGCTGATCGCGCCCATGGCGCTGGTCACCGAGCACTTGGGCTTTGGCCTGACCGCGTCGTTGTCGTTCGAACACCCGTATCCGTTTGCCCGCCGGCTCTCGACCCTCGATCACCTGACCAAGGGCCGCATCGGCTGGAACATCGTCACCTCCTACCTGGAGAGCGGCGCCAAGAACCTCGGCCAAAAGGCCCAGACCGAACACGACGCACGCTACGACTACGCCGAGGAATACCTGGAGGTCTGCTACAAACTCTGGGAAGGCAGCTGGGAGGAGGGCGCCGTACTGCGTGACCGCGAGCGGCGGATTTTCAGCGACCCGAGCAAGATCCACGAGATTCGCCATGTCGGCAAACATTTCCAGGTCCCCGGCATTCACCTGTGCGAGCCGTCGCCGCAACGCACGCCAGTGCTGTACCAGGCCGGTGCGTCCAGCCGTGGCAAGCAGTTCGCCGCCGAGCAGGCCGAGTGCGTATTTGTGGCGGCGCCGTCCAAGGTGCTGCTGAAAAAGACCGTCGCCGACATCCGCCGTCGCGCCGCCGAGGCCGGGCGTGATCCGAAGAAAATCCTGATCTTCAACTTGCAGACGGTGATCGTCGGCGAGACCGATGCCAAGGCCAAGGCCAAGTTCGACGAATACAAATCCTACGTCAGCTACGAAGGCGCGATGGCGCTGATCTCCGGCTGGACCGGCATCGACTTCAGCCAGTTCAAACCCGATGAACCGCTCAAGCACGTGCACACCAACGCGATTCAATCGGCGGTGGAAGCCTTCTCCACAGCAGACCCGAACAAGGTCTGGACCCCGAATGAACTCGCCGACTGGGTCGGCATCGGCGGCTTTGGCCCATTGTTTGTCGGCGGCCCGGAAACCGTCGCCGACCTGTTGCAGGAGTGGGTCGAAGACACCGACGTGGACGGCTTCAACCTGGCCTACGCGCTGACCCACGAAACCTTCATCGACGCCGTCGACCTGCTGGTGCCGGAGTTGCAAAAGCGTGGCGTGTACAAGACCGAATACGCCCAGGGCACTTTGCGCGAGAAGCTGTTTGGCGACGGCGCACGCCTGGGTGCGAACCACCCCGGCGCCGGCTATCGCGACCTCTCAGCCCTACACAAAACCAATGTGGGAGGGGGCTTGCTCCCGATAGCAGTGGGTCAGTCAAAGGTGGTCTAACTGAACCACTGCTATCGGGAGCAAGCCCCCTCCCACAGTGGATTTGTGTTGACCCAACTTACTCAGCCAGCGGACCACCGCACGCACACCACCCCAATAGGAGCATTACCCCTATGAGCGTGCACGAACTCAAGCGTCCGCTGGCCCTGGAATGGCCCGCCGAGTTACTCGACAACCTGCCCAAAGCCCAGGAGCAACTGCGGCACTGGGCGCAGATCACCCCGCTGCACATTGCCCTGCGCCACAAGCGCCAGGGCCGTTGGCATGCCTGGCGCTGGATCGACGTGCTGCGCGATGTCGAACGCCTGGCCGATGGCTTGCGCCAGCAGGGCTTTGGCGAGTCGTCGCGGCTGGCGCTCAGCGGTGCATTCGAGCCGAACCTGTTGCTGTTGGCGTTGGCGGCTCAGGCGGTGGGCGGGCAGGTATTGACGCTGGCCGACCACCTTGAGCCTGCGGCGCTGCAACACCAGCTCTGGCGTATTCGCCCGAGCCACGTGTACGTGCAGGGTCGTCAGCCGGATCTGGATTTTACCCAGCGGCTCGACTTCGCCCACTTACTCGGCCCGGTCGACCCGGCGCAGCACCTGCATCGCTGGTGGCAACCGACCGGCGAAACGCTGCTGTGGAGCGAGGAGGGTACCCACTGGCAAGGCGGGCTGGCAGTGGTGCTGGAGCAGTGGCTGAGCAGCGGCCATGGGCTGGCCTTCCCGGAAAGCCCGGCGTCGGCGCGGCGTGATCGCAGTGAAGTGGCGCCCACGGGATTGCTGTTGTCGCCGGAACGCTTGCAGCACCTGGCCGACGATATAGAAAGCCGCCTGGCCCCCCTCGGTACCTGGCGCCGGCGCTTGTGTGAGTGGGCGATTGCCCGCCCGCACAGCCGCCTGGGCCGCTTGCTGAAAAACCGCGTACGCAAACTGCTCGGCTTCCAGCGCCTGGCCTACATCTGGCAGCCGCTCAAGTCGAGTGCCGAGCCGAGCTGGCTCACGGAATTCAAACGGGACATCGCATGAGCCAGGCCATTCTCCAGGTGCGCGACATCTCGCTGTCGTTCAAGGGCGTCAAGGCCATCAATGCCTTGTCCTTCGAGGTGCAGCGCGGCGAGATCTGCGCGCTGATCGGCCCCAATGGCGCCGGTAAAAGTTCGCTGCTCAATGTGCTCAACGGCGTGTATCGCTTCGATGCCGGCGAGATCGTGTTCGAGCAGCAGCACTTCCAGCGCATCGACCCCTTGGGCGCTGCACGTCGCGGCATCGGTCGCACCTTCCAGAATAATGCGCTGTTCAAGAAAATGAGCGTGCTCGACAACCTCCTCACCGGCCTGTCGCGGCATATGCGCAGCAGCTTTATCGAACAGGCCCTGGGCCTGCCCCGCGCGCGGCGCGAGGCCGAGGCGTTCCGCCTGCGCGGCCAGGGCATTCTCGAATTCCTCGAGCTGCAAGCCCATCGTGATGTGCTGGTGGGCAACCTCTCCTACGGCCTGCAAAAGCGCGTGGAACTCGGCCGCGCGTTGATCGCCGGGCCCAGCCTGTTGCTGCTGGATGAGCCCATGGCCGGGATGAACGCTGAGGAAAAACACGATATGGCGCGCTTCGTCGCCGATGTGAACCGCGACCTCGGCACCACTGTGGTGTTGATCGAGCACGACATGGGCGTGGTCATGGGCCTGTCCGACCACGTGGTGGTGCTCGACTATGGGCGCAAGGTCGGCGACGGCACGCCGGCCGAGGTGCAGGCCAACCCCGAGGTGATCGCCGCCTACCTGGGAGTCGCGCACTGATGACGTTCTTCTTCGAAACCCTGCTCGGCGGCTTGCTCGCCGGCAGCATGTACTCGCTGGTCGCCATCGGCTTCGTGCTGATCTACAAGGCCAGCGGCGTGTTCAACTTTGCCCAGGGCTCGATGCTGCTGTTTGCCGCGCTGACCTTCGTCAGCCTGCACGACCAGGGCGTGCCCTTTGCCCTGGCATTGCTGCTGACGGTGCTGGTGCTGATCGTCGGCGCGTTGCTGATCGAACGCCTGGTGCTGCGGCCCTTGGTGAACCGCTCGCAGATCACGCTGTTCATGGCCACCCTCGGCCTGTCGTTCATTATCGAAGGCCTGGCCCAGGGCTTGATGGGCTCGCAAGTGCGCGCCCTGGACCTGGGCATCGACGACGTGCCGCTGTTTGTCGGGCCGCTGATGCTCAGCCAGTTTGACCTGGTAGCGGCGGCCGTCGCGGTGGTGCTGGTGACGGTGCTGGCGCTGCTGTTCAACAAGACCCGCATCGGCGTGTCATTGCGCGCGGTGGCGGATGACACCACGGCGGCGCTGTCCATCGGCATCAACCTCAACCGCATCTGGCAGATCGTCTGGGCCGTGGCCGGGGTGGTCGGGCTGGTGGCGGGCCTGCTGTGGGGCGCACGCCAGGGCGTGCAGTTTTCGCTGTCGCTGGTGGTGCTCAAGGCCTTGCCGGTGTTGATCATCGGCGGCTTCACCTCGATTGGCGGGGCGATTGTTGGCGGGCTGATTGTGGGCGCGGCGGAGAACCTGGCCGAGGTGTATATCGGCCCGTTGATCGGCGGCGGCATCACGCCGTGGTTCGCCTATGTATTGGCCCTGGCCTTCCTGTATATCCGTCCCGCCGGCCTGTTCGGCGAGCGCGCCATCGAGCGAGTCTGAAACCATGTCGATCCCTGTTGCGCAAGACACCGCACCGCTGCTGCTGACCCAGCGCCGTCTGCCCTGGGGCCTGCTCGGCCTGCTGGCGCTGGCCTTTATCGTGGTGCCGCTGTGGGGCAATGATTATTGGCTGAATGCGATCCTGATCCCGTTCCTGGTGCTGTCCCTGGCCGGGCTGGGCCTGAATTTGCTGACCGGCTACACCGGGCAAACCTCGGTGGGCGCGGCGGGCTTCATGGCCGTGGGCGCGTTTGCCACCTACGGTTTTCTGCTGCGCCTGCCGGAGCTGGGGTTGCCGGTGGCGCTGCTCGGTGGCGGGATTATCAGTGCCGTGGTCGGGCTGGTATTTGGCCTGCCCAGTTCGCGGATCAAGGGCTTCTATCTGATGGTCACCACCCTGGCAGCGCAGTTTTTCCTGGAGTGGGTGTTCGTCAAATTCCCCTGGTTCTACAACTACGGCTCGTCCGGCACCATCTCCGCGCCGAAGCTGGCGCTGTTCGGGCATGACCTCAATACGCCGTTGGGTCGCTACCTGTTGACCCTGGTGACCGTGCTGTTATTGACGTGGACCGCCATCAACCTGGTGCGTAGCCAGGTCGGTCGCAACTGGATGGCGATCCGCGACATGGACACCGCCGCCGCCGTGGTCGGCATTCCGGTGGTGCGTTACAAGCGCCTGGCGTTTGCGGTCAGCTCGTTCTACTTAGGCATCGCCGGTGCGCTGTGGGCCTTTGCCTACCTGGGCACGGCCAGCGCCAGCAGCTTCGATATCAATCGTTCATTCCAAATCCTGTTCATCATCATTATCGGTGGCATCGGCAGCATCGCCGGCAACTTTGTCGGTGCGGCCTTCATCAGTTTGTTGCCGATTTTCCTCAGCCACGCCGGGCAGGCGCTGTTTGGCGGTTCGGTGGATGCGGGGCAGTTGCAGAACCTGCAGAAAATCATCTTTGGCGTGTTGATCATCGTGTTCCTGATCAAGGAACCCGAGGGCTTGATTCGCCTGTTGCACAACCTCCGCGATCGGCTGCGTCAATGGCCGCTACGTTTCTGACTTATAAGAGAACTCCCATGCGTGCATCCTTTAAGCGTTCCCTGGTCGGCGCCGCCTTCGCGCTGGCAGCTCTGGCCGGTGCTGTGCCCCAGGCCGTCGCCTCGCCGGACCAGCAATTCTTTCCCCTGGCCACCTACCGTGTCGGCGCCTACGCCTCCAGCGGCGTGCAGGTGTGGGCCGGGATGATCGACTACCTGCGTTATATCAACGAAGTCGAAGGCGGCATCAACGGCGTGAAGCTGGTGTGGCAGGAGTGCGAAACCGAGTGGACGGCCGAGAAGGGCATCGAGTGCTACGAGCGCTTCAAGCATGGCCTGGATGGCGCGCCGGTCGCGGTGTACCAGCCCAACGGCGCCCCGGCGGCGTATGCGCTCAGTGAACGCGCGGAAGTCGACAAGATCCCGCTGATCACCCTTGGTTACGGGCGCACCGAAGCCACCGACGGCACGGTGTTCCCCTACAATTTCCCGGTGATGCTGACCTTCTACAGCGAAGCCTCGACCCTGGTGAACTACATCGCCCAGCGCGAAGGCGGCTTCGACAAACTCAAGGGCAAGAAGATCGCCACGGTCTACCACGACTCGGCCTACGGTCGCGAAACCCTCGGCCCGCTGAAGTTGCTGGCGGAAAAATATGGCTTTGAAAATATCCAGATTCCGGTCGCCGACCCGGGCAGTGAGCAATCGGCGCAATGGCGCCAGGTGCGCCAGGCCAATCCGGACTGGGTGTTCCTGCGCACCTGGGGCGTGTCCACCCCGGTGGCGCTGAAAACTGCCGCACGCTTCGGCTTCCCGGTGGACCACATCATCGGCGATATCTGGGCCAGCTCCAGCGAAGACGTGCTGCCCGCAGGCGCCGCCGCCAAGGGTTACCTGGCCCTCACACCCTACCCGGCAGGCAGCGATTTCGAGATCCACAAACGCCTCAAGCAGTACATCCTCGACAAGGGCCACAGCGACCTCAAGGACCTGAAAAACTTCGGCAGCGTCTACTACAACTCCGGGCTGGTGAACGCCGCCGTCGCCGTGGAAGCGATCCGCACCGCCCAGGCCAGGTTCGGCAAGCGCCCGCTCAATGGCGAAGAAGGCCGCTGGGGCCTGGAGCATCTGAATATTGACGACGCGCGCCTGAAAGAAATGGGCTACCTGGGCTTGATGCAGAATCTCAAGCTGTCGTGCCGCGACCACGAAGGCGGCGGCTCGGCGCGCGTGCAGCAATGGGACGGCGCGAATTGGGCACTGGTCAGCGACTGGATCGCTGCCGACCGCGCGCTGCTGCGCCCGTTGATCGATGAAAAATCCGCCGCGTTCGCCAAGGAAAAAGGCCTCACGCCACGCACCTGCACCGGGGACGAATAAGCCATGAGCCAAGCTGCCAGCGAGCCTGCGAACCTGTCGTTACTGACGGTCAACGATATTGAAGTGATCTATGACGGCGCGATCCTGGCGGTGGCGGGGGTGTCGCTGCACGTGCCCAAGGGCGCCATCGTTGCTTTGCTTGGGGCCAACGGCGCCGGCAAGAGCACCACGCTCAAGGCTATCTCCGGGCTGGTGCGCGCGGAGCGGGCCGAGGTCAGCCGAGGCGTGATCGAATATGCCGGGCAGGACCTGGCAGGCATTGACCCCAGCCAGCGCGTGCGCCAGGGCATGGTGCATGTGCTGGAAGGCCGCCATGTGTTCGGCCAACTCACGGTGGAAGATAACCTGCGCAGCGGTGGCTTCGTGCGGCGCCTGAGCCGCAAGGCCATGGAGCAGGACCTGGAGCGCATCTACAGCTGGTTCCCGCGCCTCAAGACCAAGCGCCACACCCGCGCCGGGCTGACGTCCGGCGGCGAGCAGCAAATGGTCGCCATCGGCCGCGCGTTGATGACCCGTCCTGCTTTGGTACTGCTCGACGAGCCGTCCATGGGGTTGGCGCCTATGATCGTGCAGGAGATTTTCGCGATCATCGCGCAGCTCAACCGCGAGCAGCAGGTGAGCTTCCTGATCGCCGAGCAGAACATCAACGTCGCACTCACCTATGCGTCCCACGGCTACGTGCTGGATACTGGGCGCGTGGCCTTGAGTGGCAGCGCCGCTGAACTGCTGGCGCGCGGCGATCTGCATGATATTTATCTGGGTAAACAGTAAGGGCGAATGTGCATGACTGAAACCATCCGCAACGCTGATGTCTTGATCATCGGCGGCGGCCTGAGCGGCACGATGCTCGCCGTGCAACTGCTGCGCCTGCCTGGCCAGCGGCACATTCTGGTGATCGAGCCGCGCGCCGAACTCGGCCGGGGCGAGGCCTACAGCGCGGTCGAGCTGGGCCACACCCTGAACGGCAACGCCGCGCGCATGAGCGTCGACCCGGACAATGCCGACGACCTGACCCAATGGCTCACCGATTACATCGGCGCCGGCGGCTGGCCACAGGCCCATGAGCAATCGGTGCCGATCAGCGAACTGTTCCCGCCACGCGGGATTTTTGGCTTGTACACGCAACAGCGCCTGGCCGAAGCCAAGGCGCTGTCGGCGTCCAGCGTGGAGCATATCCGCGCGGAGGTGGTCGACCTGCAGGTCGATGCCGACGCGACCCTGCTGACCCTCGATAACGGCCAGCAACTGCGCGGCGCCCAGGCGGTGTTGGCCACCGGCATGTTCCCGGCGGCGCGCACGCCACAGACCGAATCCAGCGGCTTGAATGCCGCCGCCGTCGACCCGTGGGACGTGCAAGCCATGACGCTACTCGACCCGCAATCGACGGTGCTGATTATCGGTTCCGGATTGACCATGGTTGACGCCGTGGTGTCCCTGGAGCAGGCCGGGCATCGCGGGCCGATCGAGATTTTTTCCCGCCATGGCCTGCTGCCCCACGTGCGCCGCCAGCCGCCGAGCTGGGTCGATTTCCTCGCCGCCGACCACAGCCTGCGCAGCCCACGGCAACTGCTGCGTGAAGTGCGCCGCCAATGCCGCCTCGCGGTGCAACAGGGCATTGATTGGCAGGCGCCGCTGGACACCGTGCGCGCGCATATCGGCCGCTTGTGGAGCCAGGCCGGCGAGGGTGAAAAACGCCAGTTCGTGCGCCATGTGCGGCCGTGGTGGGAAAGTCATCACCACCGTTCGCCGCCGTTGAGCGCGCAGTTGGTGGAGCGCTTGCATGCACAAGGGCGGTTGCGGATTCGAGCGGCATCGTTCAAGGGTCTGGCGCCTGCCGGGGAGGGCGTGGCGATTCGCTTGCGCTTTCGCGGTGAGCAGGCGATTACGCAGGTGGCGGGCGCGGCGTTGATCAACTCCAGCGGTATTGAGTATGACTGGCGCCGCGTGGCCCGGCCGTTGCCGCGGCAATTGCTCGCGCGTGGGTTGATCCAGCCTGGGCCGTTGGCGTTGGGGATTGCGGCGGATGCGTCGGGTGCGGTGCTGGATGCGCAGGGGCAGGTCAGTCAGCGGCTGTTCGCCATGGGCCCGCCGTTGCGCGGGATGTGGTGGGAGAGCACGGCGGTGACGGATGTGGCGTTGCAGGCCAAGGCGTTGGCTTCAAAATTGGCGAATAGGTAAATGTGGGAGGGGGCTTGCCCCCGATAGCGGTGGGTCAGTCACAGATGTATCAACTGACACACCCTCATCGGGGGCAAGTCGAATCGTCGCACCGCCCCTCCCACATTTGCTCTGTGTTTAATTTGAGATTTTCACCAGGCCGGGTTTTAGGCCGAATACCTCAACACCCTGTGGTGTGGATTGACCTGTCGTCACCTTCACCCGCTCCACCGGCTTATCCATCGCCGCCCGATACGCCACGGTCATGTCCGCCCCGATCGCCTGGCTTGGCACCACAATCGCCTGTTCATTGTTGTACGTCACAATGCTCAACCGCGCACTCATCCCCAGCCGCACCCGCTGCAACTGCTGCGGGGTGAGCTTGGGGATCGACAGCGTCACCGCAAACTGCGCGCTGCCCTGGCTGTCGCCGCCAATCGCCAGGCCGCTGACCACGCTGACCGAGCCGCTCAGCCGCTCGCCATCAAACCCGTCGCCCAGCACTTCTACCGCTTGGCCCTGGTGCAGTTGGTTGATGTCCAGTTCGGACACCTTGGCGACGATCTTCAGCCGCTCGATATTGGCCAGGCCGAACAGCACCTGGCCCTGGCCGACCTTGCTGCCGGCCTGTATCGGCGTGGTGCTGGCGCCGCCGCCCTGCGCTGTATTATTGCCGGGCGCAGGTACCACGATGCCGGAGAACGGTGCCTTGATTTCCTGGCCGTCGAGCAACTGGTGCAGGGCGTCGTATTTCACCGTGGCGTTGGTCAATTCCATATCGGCGATCTGGCGGTATTCGCCTTGGCCTTGTTCCAGCGCCTGTTGCAGTTCGCTGCGCGCAGAAGCGAGGTCGAGTTGCTGTTGCTGGGTCTGCTGCTTGAGTTCGTCCAACTCATTGCGCGGGATGATGCCGCGCTGGAACAGGTTTTCGCTTTCGGTCAGCTTGCGTTGGGTATTGCCAGCGGTCATTTCGGCGGTGCGCAGGCTGCGGCGGGCGCGGCTGACGGCGGGGCTGCTGTCCCAATCCTGCATCTCTTGCACGGTGCGCCGGGCCTTGAGCTGGGCGGCGAGGGCATCACGCAATTGTACTTCGAGGGTGGCCGGGTCCATGCGCAGCAGCACCTGGCCGGCATCGACCCGTTGGCCTTGCTCCACCAGGTTGGCTTGTACATTGCCATCAAACGGCGCGGTGAGGATAAGGGTGCTGTCGGGCTCGATCTTGCCCACCAGGCCGATCTGGTGCACCAGCGGGTCGGGTTTCACCGCGAGCCACTGTTCGGGTGCAGTGGCCGGGCCTTCGGCAGGGCTGCGCAGGGCCAGCCCCGCGCCGGCCAGTAGCACAATCAATACGGCGCCCAGCAGGCGTTTGTGATTAGTAGTCATTGAGGGCGATTTCCCAACTTTCCAGCGTCATGCCCAGGGTCAAGTCGAGCTGGGTCTGGGCGTTCAAATAAGCGATCAGCGCATTGAGTTGCGCGTTTTCGGCGTTGCGCAGGTCGGTCTCGAAGCTCAACACCTGGAAGTTAGTGGAGCGCCCGGCACTGAGTTTTTCCCGCTCGATCTCGATCTTGCGCCGCGACAATTCCACCGCACGCTGGGAGATTTCATATTGGCGCCAGCGCGTGCCGAGGTCGCGCACCACATCGTTGACGCTGCGCTCCAGTTCCTGGCGGGCGTCGGTGATGCGGATCTGTTGATCCTCCACATTCACCCGCGCACGCACTTCGGCCTGGCGCGTGCTGAGGTCGCCGATGGGAATTTGCACCTGCACCCCGGCGTAGCTGTCCCAGGTGCGATTGTTGCTGCTGCCGGCGTCGTTATTGTAGTTGTCGCGAACCTGGTTGGCGCCCGCCACCAGGTCGACCTGCCAGCGCCCGGAGTCCTTGGCGATCACCAGGTTGAGGTCGGCCTGCTGGCTGCCGAGCAGGGCGGCGAGGTATTCCGGCTGTTGCGTCTGCGCGAGGTTGAAGGCTTGGCGCTTGTCGATCTGCATGGGCCTGGCCTCCAGCGCTTCGGTGGCGCGAATCGGCGTGGCCAGGTCCAGCGCCAACAGACGCAGCAGGGCCAGGCGGCTGGTGTCGAGCTGGTTCTGGGCTTCTTCCACGCCCAGTTGCTGGGTGGCGATATCGGCTTCGGTCTGCACGATTTCAAACTCGGCCATGCGCCCGGCGCTGATCAAGGCCTTGTTGACCTCAAGCAACGTGCCGGAGCGTTTGAGGGCGTCCTGCACGATGCTCAGTTGCTCCTGGGCGCGCAGCAATTCGCGGTAGGTGGCGATGATCTGGCTGATGGTCTGCGCCACGGTGGCCTTGAGGTTCAGGCGGTTGGCCTGCTCCGACAGGCGTGACAGGCGCAGCGGCGCGGTGGTGGCGTCCCAGCCGGCGCCGCGCAGCAGCGGCTGGATGAGCGCCAGGTCCAGACCGTCGCTGCGGTAGCGGCCGGCACGGTCGGCGCTGTTCAGTTGCTGGGTCCAGGCCATGCTCAGGCGCGTGCCGTACTCGCCAAGCAGGCTGGTGGCCGGCGCCACGTTGGCATTGCGCGCATTGTCGGCAGAGCCCCGGCTGCTGCGGTAGTAGCTGTTGAGGGTGAGCTTGGGGTTGAACACATCCTCGGCCACGCGCAGGTCGAACTTCTGCGCCACCCGTTGCAGGTAGGCGCTGCGGATCGCCGGGTTGTTGCGCAGGCCCAGGTACACGGCGTCGCCGAGGGTCAGGGTGGTGGCTTGCGCATTCAACGATACGCCGCGGTCATACGCGCTGCGGGTGCTGCTGGGCGCCGACGGTTTGATCACCACGTCGGCGGCCATGCCCTGCCAACTGACCAGCGCGAGCAACCATAGCCATCTACTCATCGCGCAAGGCCTCCACCGGCTGCAACCGTGAGGCCGAAATCGCCGGGTAAATGCCGAAAAACAGGCCCACCAGCAAGGTACTGCCCACCCCCAGGGGCAGGGCGGCGACCGCCAGTGCGAATGCCCAGCCCGACAGCCACGCGTACAACCAGGCGCAGGTCATGCCCAGCACCGCGCCGCACGCCGCGCCCACTGCCGTGAGTGTCACGGCCTCCAGCAGGAACAGGTTGCGGATATCCCGCTGGCGCGCGCCCAGGGCCATGCGTATACCAATTTCGCGACGGCGCTCCGACACGTTCATCAGCATCACATTCATCACCCCCACACCGCCGCCCACCAGGGAGATAGCCCCAAGGGCCAGCAGCAGGTAGGCAAACGTGCGACTTTGGCGGGTCATGCCATCAATCATTTGCTGGGGCACCTGGATGTCTACGGTGTGGTCGACCAGTTGGGCCTGCAGCGCGACGTTGGCGTGCTGTGCGATGAGTTCCATGTCCAGCCCCGGGGCTGCGCGGATGATCACATTGGCGATTTGCGGGTTGGCATAGATGCGGCGCATGCCTTGTGCGGGGATGAACAGCGAATCGTTAGCCTGCACCGGCATCATCATCGCGCGCGGCTGGTGTTGCAGGATGCCCACCAGCAGGAACAGGTAGTCGTTGATACGCACGCGGTCGCCCAGTCTCAGCGGGTCGCCTGGCGCGCCCAGGGCCTGGGCCAATTGGGCGCCGATCACGCCATAGGTTTCATTCGCGTCGAAAGGCGACAGGAAGCGTCCCTCCTGCACCACCAGGCGCATCGCGCCCTGGATGCCTGGTGTGCTGCCGACGACGTTGGCGTTGGTGCTGCGGCCGTGGAACACAACGGGGCCGCTGAGCAGGGTCAGCGCACCGATATGGGTAAGGCCCGGCACCGCCTGGCGCACGGCATCCAGGTCGAGGCGGGTGGCCATTGGCAGATTGATAGTGCCCTTGGAGGGGAACTGGGCGACCAGGGTGTCCGTGCCCATCTCTTTGAAAATCATCGCCGCATCCACCGCCGCGTTGTGGCCGATATTGATCAGCGCCACCACCGACGAGCTGCCGATCACGATACCCAGCAGGGCCAGGATCGAGCGTTTGCCCAGGGTGCGCAGGCTGACGAAGGCTTCATGCAGCAGTTGGCTGAAGCTCAGTTCTACCCGCAGGGTCATAGGCGCCCGGCCTCTTGCACCACGCCATTGCGCACCAGGATCTTGCGGTCCAGGCGCTCGGCGATATGCGGGTCGTGGGTGACGATGATCAGCGTCACCTGTTGCTCGCGGTTCAGCGCCAGCAGCAGGTTCATGATGTCCTGGGCGGTGTGGCTGTCGAGGTTGCCGGTGGGTTCGTCGGCCAGGATCACCGACGGGTTGCCGACCAATGCCCGGGCAATCGCCACACGCTGGCGCTGGCCGCCCGAGAGGTCGGCGGGGCGGTGATGGGCGCGTTCGGCCAGGCCCACCTGTTCGAGCATGCGTAACGCCTGCTCTACCGATTCGTGGCGCGACACGCCGCGATAGCTCAGGGGCAGGGCCACATTGTCGAGGGCGCTGAGGCGTGGCAGCAGGTTGAAGCTCTGGAATACAAAGCCGATCTGCTGGTTACGGATCGCTGCCAGCTCATCCGGGCTGGCGTTGAAAATATTGTGGCCGGCGAAGTGGTACTGGCCGCAGTTGGGCAAATCCAGCAGGCCGAGGATATTGAGCAGGGTGCTTTTGCCGGAGCCGGAGGCGCCGAGGATGCCGCAGCTGTCGCCACGGGCGATCGCCAGGCACACATCATTGAGAATGGTCAGTTCCTGCCCGGCCAACTGATAGCGTTTGCCGATGCCTTGCAGGGAGATCAAGCCTGGGAGCGCGGAGGTGTCTGTCATCATGACTACGCCTTCAGTCTCGACGCCGCCGTGCTGCCCCCGAAAAGCCTTGTAACAAGTTCGGGAGCTGCCTGGAACGCGTCACGGACTGGTTTTATTTCTTGTTTTTAAAATATTGTTTGAATACTAACCGTGTTCCGCTCGGTTCGCCAGCGGTGGATATAGAGCGGTTTTACGCTTTGAAATGATTTTTACGATGGGTAAAAGGGCCGTTCCAAAACCCTTCGGGTTAGCTTGGCGAGCCCGTCTGGAAAGGCTTTCGATCATATGGCGGAGTGTCACTACTTGCTTTCGATTGACGGCCCCGGTATAAAAAATCAAATTATTTTTTAAAACAATATTTCCCACGTGGAACTTCTATGGTCGCGAAGAAACTCAGCGCTCCAAACATCACCAAGACTCGATTGCTGGATGCGACAGAGGCTCTCTTCATCAAGTACGGCTATGACGCCGTTCTGCTGCGGCAGATTACCGAGCGAGCGCAGGTGAACCTGGCCGCCGTGAACTATCACTTCGGGGACAAGGATTCCCTGATGAAAACCCTGCTGATGCAGCGCCTGGAGCCGCTCAACGAGCAGCGCCTGGAATTGCTTGCGCGCTGCGAAGCCGAGTCCGATGGCCCGCTGGACTGCGACACCCTGCTGGGCGTGCTGTTTGCACCGGCCATGGGCCTGGAGCGTAGCGACCCGGCCAGCAGCACGGGGGAAGGGCGTTCGTTCATTCGTTTCCTGGGGCGGGTCTACAGCGATACCTCGCCGTTTATCCAGGAATACCTCAAGGTGCATTACCAGCCGGTGTTCCAGCGCTTCTTTGAAGCCTTCGCCCTGGCCTTGCCAGACCTGCCGCGTAACGAGCTGGGGGTGCGCCTGCAATTTGCCCTTAAGGCGATTTCCGGAGTCATGGCCGGTACCGAGCTGCGCTTGCTGATGAATTCCATGAGCCTGGGCCGCCCGGCCACGGATGCCGAGGTGATGGCCAAGTTGATCACCCTGGTGTCGGCGGCGATCCGCGTGCCGCAGCAAAGCCCGGAGGCTGAACACGCATTGGCCAAGGTGCTGGACACCCAACGCGCCATTCGTGAACAAACGGCAGCCCCTGCCGCCAAGGCGTCGCGATAAACCAAATCCCAGGCAAAAAAAAGCCCGCTGGGGCGGCGGGCTTGATGTGCAACGTTTGTAACGGATGAGGCTTTACCCTACGTCCCGGGATGTGAATAAAACGTGAAAAATATGTAAGAAAAAATGTGAGTGCTAGATTTTCCAATGCCCGGCAGTTTTGGCCAGGCGTTGACGCATCGCATCCACGTTGGCCGCCAGTTGCACCGTCAACAACCGATAGCCGTCCAGGGCGCTGTACACCGGCGCATCCAGGGCAGGCTCGCCACCTGCGATGTGGCTTGGCCGCTCCAGCCGCTCGGTGACCCCCGACTTCAACGCGCGCGCCATGCCGACCAGTTGCACGCGAATCTGCCGATGCTCGGCCTTCAACAGCACCTGCATCCGCGCCATTGCTTGCGCATCTTTCGGGTCGGGCCGGGTATTGCCGAGGATCTCCAGGGTGCTGATGCACATGCGCAGGTGGCGCTGGATCGCATCCAGTTCGGTCATGGAGATGCGCACTTCCTTGGACACCGACGGCATCAGCGAGCGCAGCTGCAGCATCGCTGCGTTCAAGCGGTTGAGCAGTTTCAGGTGCTCATCGTCAGTCACCGACTGGCCACTGATGATGCGACTGTAGATCTGCGCGCAATCGCGCAAGGCACTGGCCAGGTTGTAGCGCCACGAATACACGGCATACAGCGGCAGGGCGAAGGAAAACGCGAGCGCCAGCACAATGCCGATGAGGATATCCACCGTGCGCCACAAACCGTCCGAGATCGGGTTGTCACCGTGGCCGGCGACGATAAACACCGTGATCGCCGACAGCAGTGCGATGTAACCGCCCTTGCCGATGGCATGGTAGGAAAAGAACCCGCAGACCGCCGACATCAGCAGGTAGGTAACAAACGGCACGCCGAAGTAGGCATGCTGCAGCACCAGCAGCAGGCCGACGCTGGCGCCGATCAAGGTGCCGTAGGCGCGCTCCACGGCTTTTTTGCCGATATTGCCGTGGTGCTGCAAACCGCCGATCACAATCAGCATAGTCACCGACGCCCACTCACCGTGGGGCAGGTTGATGCCGGTGGTGAGCAGGATCGTCGCCAGCAGGCCGATGGACACGCGCACGGCGTGGATCAGCTTGGCATGGCGATAGCGGCGGTAGGGGTCGAGCAGCGGGCGCAACAGGCGCCGGGCGAAGAGGGGCAGGTTCATCGGTAGAAAAGTGGCCTCGGTGGTCAGAGCAAACTCGGATTATAAGTGTGGGAGGGGGCTTGCCCCCGATAGCGGTGTGTCAGTTGACAAGTCTGTAGCTGACCCACCGCTATCGGGGGCAAGCCCCCTCCCACATTTTTTGACCTCAGTGTTCTTTAGAAGATGTAGTCGGTTGTGAGGAAACTGGAATCGCGGTTGCGCAGGATATCGCTGACCAGCGCCTTGTTGTTCTCCTGGAACTTGGTGGCCACCAGGGTGCGGATCGAAAACACGCGCAGCGCGTCATGTACCGACAGCGTGCCCTCGGCCGAGTTCTTGCGCCCGTTGAAGGGGAAGGTGTCCGGCCCGCGCTGGCATTGGGCGTTGATGTTGATACGACCGACCTGGTTGGCGAAGGTGTCGACGAGACGCCCGACCTCCACGGCGTTGGTGCCGAAGAGGCTCAGTTGCTGGCCGAAGTCCGAGTCCAGTACATAGTCGATCACGGTGTCGAGGTCGCGGTACGGCACGATCGGCACGACCGGGCCGAACTGTTCCTCGTGGTACACGCGCATCTGCGGGTTCACCGGGTACAGCACCGCCGGGTAGAAGAACGAGCCACGGCTGGTGCCGCCATTCGGGTTCACCACCTTGGCGCCGTGCTGCGCCGCGTCGGCCACCAGCGCGTTGAGGTAGTCCACCTTGCCGGCTTCCGGCAGCGGCGTCAGCGCCACGCCGTCTTCCCACGGCATGCCGGGTTTCAATGTGGCCAGCTTGGCGTTGAATTTCTCGATAAAACTCTCGACCACGTCCTCATGCACAAACAGGATCTTCAACGCGGTGCAGCGCTGGCCGTTGAACGACAGCGAGCCGGTTACTGCCTCGCTGACCGCGTTGTCCAGGTCCACCTCGGGCAGCACGATGCCCGGGTTTTTCGCGTCAAGGCCCAGCGCGGCACGCAAGCGGTGCGGCTTGGGGTGCAGCTTTTTCAGGTCGCTGGCGGCCTTGTTGGTACCGATGAACGCAAAGATGTCGATCTTGCCGCTGGCCATCAGGGCGCTGACGGTTTCGCGGCCGCTGCCGTAGATCACGTTGATCACCCCGGCCGGGAAGCTGTCGCGGAACGCCTCCAGCAACGGGCGGATCAGCAGCACGCCGAGCTTGGCCGGCTTGAACACTACGGTGTTGCCCATGATCAGCGCCGGGATCAGCGTGGTGAAGGTTTCATTCAACGGGTAGTTGTAAGGCCCCATGCACAGCGCCACGCCCAGCGGTACGCGGCGGATCTGGCCGAGGGTGTCCTGTTCCAGCTCGAAGCGGCTGCTGCGGCGGTCGAGTTCCTTGAGGGCGTTGATGGTGTCGGTGATGTAGTCGCAGGTGCGGTCGAACTCTTTCTGCGAGTCCTTGAGATTCTTGCCGATCTCCCACATCAGCAGCTTGACCACCGCCTCACGCTGTTCGCGCATGCGCCGCAAAAACGCTTCGACGTGCTGGATGCGATCGGCTACGCGCATCGTCGGCCATTCACCCTGGCCACGGTCGTAGGCGCGCACGGCGGCATCCAGGGCGGTGAGGGCGGTGTCGGCATCCAGCAGCGGCGTGCTGCCGATGTGCACGCGTTCGTCACCCAGTTGCACCGGGCTGAGCACCTGGGCCAGCGGGCCGTTCCACACCTGCAACTGGCCATCCACCAGGTAATCGCGCTGTTCAATGGGCGCCGCCAGACGGAATTGCTCGGGAATCTCGGCGGCGGTGGCGGGAAACAGCTGGGCAAGCAGGTTGCTGGTGGTCATGTCGCTACCCCTGGAATAGTTGCAAAACATGACTAGAGAGTCACCCAACTATGGGCGTCGTGGCAAGGCTTGCGCGCTTTCTTGTACGCAGCGCAGCGTGCGCCGGGTAAACTGCGCGGCTTTCTTGAAGGAGTTCACATGAGTCAGTACCAGCCGGGCATTCTTGCCGCACCGGTGCCATTGCAGGCACGCCACTTGTTTTTTGCCATCGATTCCCAGGAAGCCATACCCGTTGCGCTGGACGCACTGGTGCAGCTGGCGGATTCGGCGGCCGTGGTCGGTTTCGGTGAGCCGCTGGTAAACGCACTCGGTGCAGAAATTGAAGGCTTGCGCGCTTTCCCGGCTGTCAGCGGTCCGGGTGCGCACAACCCGTCCACCCAGCAAGCGCTGTGGGTATGGCTGCATGGTGAGGATCGCGGTGAACTGCTGTTGCGCAGCCGTACCGTTGAAAAAGCCCTGGCCCCGGCGTTTCGCCTGGTGCAGATGACCGAAGGCTTCCGCTACAAGACCGGCTTCGACCTCACCGACTACGAGGACGGCACCGAAAACCCTCACGATGACGCCGCCGTTGAAGCCGCGCTGACCGACAGCGGCGCGAGCTTCGCCGCGATCCAGCAATGGCAGCATGACCTTGATGGTTTTGCGGCACTGCCTGCCATGGAGCGTGACCACATCATCGGCCGCCGCCATGGCGACAACGAGGAGCTGGACGACGCCCCCGCATCCGCCCACACCAAACGCACCGCCCAGGAAAGCTTCACCCCGGAAGCCTTCGTGGTGCGCCGCTCGATGCCGTGGGCCGAGAACGGCCAGGCGGGGTTGATGTTCCTTGCGTTCGGTCATTCGTTCGACGCGTTCGAAGCACAACTGCGGCGCATGAGCGGCCTGGAAGACGGGATTGTCGATGGCTTGTACCGCATCAGCACGCCGTTGACCGGTGGCTACTACTGGTGTCCGCCGATCAAGGACGGGCATTTGGATTTGAGCGCGCTGCGTTAAGCACGCCCGCGCTGAACGTCGCCACCAAACATGAAAGTTCCGACAGCCAGGCCATTGGTCGCTGAAAAAAATCAGCGTTGCCCGTAATCTAGACGCCTCTGCCACCTGCGCTGGATCGTTCATGTCTGCTGTTGCCGATGGGCTGCCCCTCAATAAACGCCTGCCGGCCGTGATTGCGATCTCCCTGGGCATCGGTATGGCGACCCTGGACACGGCCATCGTCAACACGGCGTTGCCGACCCTGGCCGAGGGCATTGGTACTGATTCGGCCTCCGTGATCTGGGTGGTCAACGCCTACCAGCTGGCGATTATCGCCACGGTGCTGCCGTTTGCGTCCCTCAGTGAGGTGCTGGGGCATCGTCGGGTGTACCTCGGCGGGTTGCTGGTGTTTATTTTGTCTTCGCTGTTTTGCGGGCTGGCCGGTTCGCTGGTGACCCTGACTGCCGCAAGGTTGGTGCAGGGGCTGGGGGCGGCGGCGATCATGAGTGTGAACACGGCGTTGTTGCGGCATATCTACCCGTCGAAGATGCTCGGGCGCGGCCTGGGTTACAACTCGTTGGTGGTGGGGCTGGCGTTTACCCTGGGGCCCACGGCGGCGTCGGCGATTCTGTCGGTGGCGACCTGGCATTGGCTGTACTTGATCAATGTGCCGCTGGGCTTGCTGGCGCTGGCATTGGGCGTGCGTTCGTTGCCGACCCTGCCGATGACCGGGCATGCCTTCGACCGTCTGGCCGCCGTGCTGTGTGCCGGGCTGTTCGCCTTGCTGGTACTCGGCCTGGGCACGGCGGTGCACGGCGCCCAGGGCGCATTGACCCTGGGCCTGATCGCCGTGGCGCTGGTGTGCGGCGCCTGGCTGCTGCGCCGTCAAGCCGGGCACCCGGCGCCGATGCTGGCCCTGGACCTGTTCAAACGGCCGGTGTTTGCCTTGTCGTCCCTCACGGCGATCTGCGCCTTCAGCGCTCAGGGGTTGGCGTTTGTGTCGCTGCCGTTTCTGTTGCAGGCGGTGCTGGGGCATAGCCAGGTGGAAACCGGTTTTCTGATGACGCCGTGGCCAGCGGTGGTGGCGGTGATGGCGTTGGTTGCCGGGCGCCTGGCCGACCGCGTGTCCCTTGGCTTGTTGTGCGGCATCGGCCTGTTGCTGCTCAGCCTCGGGATGGGGGCGCTGGCGACCCTGGGCAGCGGCGCCTCAGCCTTCGATATCGGCTGGCGTATGGCGTTGTGCGGTGCCGGTTTCGGCTTTTTCCAATCGCCCAACCTCAAGGCGATCATGACCAGTGCGCCCTTGGCCCGCAGCGGCGGTGCCAGTGGCATCGTGGCGATTTCACGCTTGCTGGGGCAAACGTTGGGGGCGTCGTTGGTGGCGTTCTGTTTCCATTTGTCGTTGGGCAGCGGCCCGCAATACGCGCTGTGGCTGGGCTGCGTGTTTGCGTTGGTGGGCAGCGTGGCCAGCGGGCTGCGCCTGCTCCCGTATAAACAGCGGGTTTAGCGCTTGAAAGCAGCGGGCCGGAACGCTACCGTGGCGACCTGAGTATTTCGGGATGTTTCAGATTTATGTCCAGCCTGGCCCTCCGCACCGCTGATACCCATTCCCGCCGCGCCGCGCTGACCCTTGCTTTGTGCCTGCCCAGTGACGTGTTGCTCTACCTGCTGCTGCCGATGGAGTCCCAGGCCTTCGGCATCACCCTGGCCCAGGCCGGCGTGCTGCTGGCGGCCAACCGCCTGGTGCGGATTTTTGGCTACCGCCATGTGTTGAATTTCTACGCGCGCAACGGTGATCGGCTGACCTGCATGATCGCCGCTGGTGCCGCCACCGTGTGTGCGCTGGGCAATTCGATGCTGTCGGGCTTTGCTGCATTGCTGGGGCTGCGGCTGATCTGGGGCCTGTGTTTTGCCGCATTGAACCTGTCGACCCAAGTGCTGGCCACCTCGGAACCTACAGGGGCGGCGCGGCGGGCCGGACGCTCGCGGGCCTTGATCGCCTGGGGGCCGATGCTGGCATTGCCGTTGGGTGGTTGGCTGACGCTGTGGGCGGGGCCGCGTCCGATCTTTCTGATTCTGGCCGGCTGTTGCCTGGTGGGCCTGTGGATGGCGCGCGGCTTGCCCAGCGTCGGACATGACTTGCACAGCACCCCGGGGCGCCGCTTCAAGTGGCCCGACAGTGTGGCGCTGTGGTCGTTTATCGAAGGCGTGGCGTTGGACGGGCTATTTATCTTCGGCTTGTCGATCCAGGCGCAGAAGCTGCTGGGCGGCAATGCGGTGCTGATCGCCGGCGGCTTGATGGCGCTGCGCTATGTGTCGGAAATGCTCCTGAGCCCGCTGGGCGGACGCGCGGCCCAGCGTTTTGGCGCGACGTCGATGCTGTTGCTGTTTTCGTTCCTGAGTGCCCTGGCCCTGACTGCGTTTGGCAGTTATTGGGTGGTGGTCGGCGCGGCGGCGGTGCTGGTGCTGCGCGCGCTGCAGCTGCCGCTGGTGACCACCCTGGTGGCCGAGCGCAACCCCGGCTCGATGCGCGTGTCGGCCTTGGCCTCGAATGCCGTGTGGCGCGATATCGGCGCAGGCCTCGGCCCATTGCTGGCGGGCCTGTTGCTGCCGATTGCCGCGGCGCCCTGGGTGTTTGGCCTGGCCGGCGCGGCCATCGCCGTGAGCGCGGTGTTCTGCTGGCGCGCCAACACGGTAACGGCCTGACTCAAGGGTTTTTCAACGTCTCCAGCCAGGCGGGGTCGAAGCGGGTTTGCTCGGGGTCGATCCCCAGTTGCTGCATCTTCGCCTGGTGTGCCTCGACTTCACCCGCCAACTGCGCCTGGCTGCTGGAATTGGCGTCCAGCGCATGCATTTGCGTCAGCCCCAGGTGATAGAAGCGCAATACTTTGATCGCCGTCGGGTCATTGGCCTGCACGCGTGCAGTGACGGTGTGCATCACATTGGTCACGCTCATCAGGCTGCGCTTGAGCTGCCAGCCATACACCGCCGCCGCCATCCAGGGCTGGCGCCAGAACGGGCCGCGCACCAGCGCAAGGGTGATCAGCACTCCGGCAAATACGCCGCCGACATTGAAGCGCAAATTGTCGCCGCCGGGCTCGCCGAACAGCATCACCGCCAGGCTCGACAGCAGCATGGCCAGGGCCAGGAACACCACGGCCACGATCAGCGTGCTGCGCCGGGTCTGCTGGCGGTAGGTAGCGGGGTCGCAGGGTTTCAGCTCGAACATCCGGGGCAATCTCCAGAAGGGGCCGGCATCATCTCACGCTTGGGCAAACAAGTTGAACGATGGCGCACGGCGGTTTCTCTAAACCTGTGTAGACCCCTTGAGGTGCCCCATCATGCCCGAATACAAGCAGCCACCCCCCGGTACACCCGACCCCGATCGCACCCCCGGTGAAGAAGAGCGCGACAACGATGCGTTGCGCCCCAATGACCCGAAAGAGCGTGACGAAAACGACGACGTAGAGCGCGTCGAGGAAGACCTCGAAAACCTTCACGACAAGGCTCGCCCGCTGTAACAGGAGACTGTGATGAACAAGCGCCCTGACGGCCCGCCGTCCAACGAGCAGGCTCGCGACAAGGATGAGTTGGGTTTCGACCCGGACTCGCCGGATGTGTCCGACCCGCAGGTCGACCCCATCGGCGCGGCCATCGCCCCGCTGGATGAGCACAAAGACCCGGCGAAAAAAAAGCCGCCCTACGATCCGTTGGGCGACTTGAAACCGTAAACCAGCCCCGCCTTCGAGCGGGGCTTTTTTTCACTTGGGGGGTGCCCAGGTCACTTCGGTGATTCCGTATTTCTCGGCCCACGGGCGCGTGGTTTTCTTCACTTGCTCATGGCCCACACGGCCGATACGACTGACATGCGCGATGTCGGCATCAACGGCCGCCCAGTGCCAGGCCTCGGCGTTATTCATTATTTCTGCGCGCACCACAAATGACTTTGGCTGGCCGTGCAGTTGGTAGTGGATGGTGTAGATTTTTGCGGTACTCATGTTGCCTCCCTGTCTTGTTATAGATGGAGGGGAAAGCGTTCAAAAAGGTTCATTCAAAATGACAATCTGCACGCCGGCGCGGCATAGTGACGCCCTCGCTCCGTGCCCGAGGATTGCGCCATGCCCGCCCTGACCCACAGCCGCCTGTACCTGCAACGCCTGGGCTACGACACGCCGCCGCCGCCCACGCTGCAGACCTTGCAGGATTTGCAGTTGCGCCACGTGTGCACCTTTGCCTTTGAAAGCCTGTCGACCCTGCTGCACCTGCCAGTGCCGATCGACTTGGCCAGCGTCGAGCAAAAGGTACTGCTCGACGGGCGCGGCGGTTATTGCTACGAGTTGAACCAGCTGTTCCTCGCGCTGTTGCAGGAACTGGGCTTCGACGCGCGCGGCATCACCGGCCGGGTGGTGATGGGTGGGCCGTCGGATGCGCACACGGCGCGCACCCATCGCCTGAGCCTGGTGGCCCTGGACGGCGTGCGCTACGTCAGCGATGTCGGCTTTGGCGGCATGGTGCCCAGCAGCCCGTTGCTGCTGGACAGCGAGGCCGTGCAAGCCACCGCGCACGAACCTTATCGCCTGAGCGTCGACGGGCAGGGCAGCTACACGCTGTGGGCGCAGGTCGCTGATGAGTGGCGCGGCCTGTATGTGTTCGACCTGCAAGTGCAGGCTGATATCGACTATGAAATCGGCAACTGGTACGTCTCCACGCACCCGCAATCGCCGTTTGTGGGCCAGTTGAAAGTCGCGCGCCTGGCCGCCGGCAAACGCCATACGCTGAACAACGCCAGCTACGCGGTTCATTATCTGGACAAGCCCAGCGAGAAACGCCGGCTCGACAGCGCCGATGAGCTGTTGTCGCTGCTCAGCGAAACCTTCGGGATTCGCCTGCCGCAGGAGGCGCAACTGCGTACGGCGCTTGATGGCCTGGTACTGGCTGCGCCTTGAGAACATTGATATCGAGCCATCGCTGAAGCTTTTTACCTCCAGATCCACGCAAGTAATTCGAGCCAAGCACCGCGTTCCAGGAGCGCGCACTGTGGCAAGCAGGCTCGCCACCGTGTCATCCATTAGCCCAGCGCGGCGAGTTGTGCCACGGTTTCCGGAAACCGCGCCACCAGGCGAATCAAGGTAGCTGCCTGGGCATTCGGCTTGGCCCGGCCCTGTTCCCAGTTTTCCAGCGTGCGCACATTAGTGCGCAGGTACATGGCGAACACCGAACGCGAGAGGTTGAGTTGCTGGCGCACGGCTACCACTTCTTCGGCCGTCAGCGGGGCCAGGTTGTTGAGTTGAACCTTGTGGGTCCGCAGGGTGACTTTGCCTTGGCGCTCTTCGGCCAGAGCGTCGAAGCCTTCGACCAGTTCGGAAAAGATTTCACGTTTCATGATGTGTTCTCGCTTTGATTTCCCTGTCCAGCATGTGTTTTAGGGCTTTTTTGTGGTGGGGGGCCAGGTCGTCCTGTTCGTGTTTGCCGTACAGGGTGAATAGCCAGAACTGCGTGCCACCTGACCACCAGTAGTAAATGACCCGCAGGCCCCCGCGTTTACCTTTGTTGCGCCGCTCATCGACGAAGCGAACCTTGCGTAGCCCGCCGGTTCCCTCGATCACGTCGCCTGCTTCCGGGTTTTTCATCAACTCCTGTTGAAAACCGTGGAAAAGCTCGTCACTCAGATAATCTTTGCGATGCCGCTCGAAGGCTGGCAGTTCGATAAATAGATCATCCATGTTCTGTACGTAGACTGCGTATAGGTTGCTGGCCCACGCGCCTGGGGTCAAGTGACGGGGCTGTGGGAACTTTCCTAAAACGCAACCACCATACGGCCGCCCCAGGCGCATAGATGCCGGACGAAGAGGCGGAGGAAATAGGAAAATTCTGCGAGTGGCGAAGGGTGGAACCATTGCTCTCCAGAAACGCAAAACGGCGCCCGAAGGCGCCGTTTTGTTTACCGCATCTGACTAACCGATCAAACGCCCAGCACCGCGTGCTGCACCAGGGTGAGCAACGGTTGTGGGTACACGCCCAGGAAGAAGGCGAGCAGGGCGATGGCCAGCAGCATCACGCCACCGGCTTTCTGTTCCCAGTGCAGCTCGGCGTCTACGCGGCGCAGGTTTGGTTCGATCAGGTACAGGGTGACCATCACGCGCAGGTAGTAGAACACGCCGATGGCGCTGCCCAGTACCAGGGAGGCAACCAACCACCATTCGTGGGCTTGAACACCGGTCGCGACAATGTAGAACTTGCCGATAAAGCCGGCGGTCAGCGGGATACCGGCCAGGGACAGCATCATCACGGTGAGTACCGCGGTCAGGTACGGACGGCGCCAGAACAGGCCGCGGTATTCGTACAAGGCGTCGGCGTCACGGCCTTTGAACGGCGAGGACATCAGCGTAATCACGCCGAAGGCGCCGAGGCTGGTAATCACGTAAGTGACCAGGTACACGCCCATGGCTTCCACGGCCAGGCCTTTGCTCGCCACCAGGGCGATCAGCAGGTAGCCGAAGTGCGCGATGGAGGAGTAACCGAGCAGACGCTTGAGGTTGTTCTGGGTCAGGGCCAGCAGGTTACCGAACAGGATCGACGCAATGGCGATCACGGTCAGCACATCGCTCAGCACACCGGTGTTGGCCGCTGGCGAGATCTGGAACAGACGCACCATCACCGCAAACACCGCAACCTTGGAAGCGGTAGCCAGGAACGCAGCCACCGGCGCCGGGGCGCCTTCGTACACGTCCGGGGTCCACAGGTGGAACGGCACCAAGGAGAGCTTGAACGCCAGGCCGATCAGCATCATTGCCAGGCCCAGTTGGGCAATCGGCGCAGGCATGCTGGTGGCGGCCAGGGCGTGGCCGATACCGGTGAAGCTCAGGCTGCCGGCTTCTGCGTAAAGCAGGGCCATACCAAACAACAGGAACGCGGAACCGGCGGCCGACAGCACCATGTACTTGATGCCGGCTTCCAGCGAGCGCTTGTTGAAGAAGGCGTAGGCCACCAGGCCGTAGGTCGGGATCGACAGCAGTTCCAGCCCGATGAACAGGCCGGCCAGGTGCTGCGCGCTGACCAGCACGATACCGCCGGCCGCAGCCAGCAGGATCAGCAGGTACAGCTCTTCGCGGTTGCCCGGGTAACCCGTGCCGCCTTCGCCGAGGTAGGCGTGGGCGAGGGTGACACAGGCCAGGGTCGCGACCAGGATCAGGGCGATGTACAGCAGCGCGAAGTCATCGACCATCATCAGCGGCGTCACCGCCAATGGCGCGACCTTGAGGGCCGGGATGATCGACAGCAGGGCCAGGTTCAAGCCGGCACAGGACAGCAGGAACGTTTGCGAATGATTGCGGCGCCAGGCGATCGCCAGCATCACCACCACGATGGTGAGGCTGGT
>Ga0302347_1001400_pt1 | contig 29270 bp, 22 predicted proteins | sample PhyWR1_FD_202178 | JGI IMG/M metagenome (GOLD analysis project Ga0302347, IMG submission 202178) | Leaf surface microbial communities from wheat plants in UC Gill Tract Community Farm, Albany, California, United States - DLSL W.R1 (v2)... | ecosystem: Host-associated > Plants > Phyllosphere >...
TCGGGCCTGCCGTGTTGAAACGCGCTCTGGATCCCCATCAAGGCAAAACCTATGAATAACCTGAAAATTTCCATTCGGCTGGCCGGAATTCTGGCGGTGTTGTGCTGTCTCGTGCTGCTGGTGGGTGGCGTTGGACTCCTGGGAATGGGGCAGTCCAATGCCGGCCTCAAGTCCGTGTATCAGGATCGGGTCGTTCCTCTCAAGCAGATCAAGATCGTTGCCGACATGTATGCGGTCAATGTGGTGGATGCCGCTCATAAGGTCCGGGATGGCGGCATGACGGCCGCGCAGGGCCTGCAGTCGGTAGCGGATGCGCGCCGGGCGATCGATCTCCACTGGAACGCCTATCTGGCGACAAAGCTGGTACCCGCGGAAGCCGAGTTGGTTGCGCGCTTCAAGCCGCTGCAGGTCCAGGCCGATGCCGCCGTCGATGTGCTCGTGGGACATTTCAAATCGGCAGACATGGCGGCTTTGACCACGTTTGCCGCCAAGGAGCTGTACCCGGCGATGGATCCGCTTCAGGAGGTGCTGGGGCAACTGATGGAGGTTCAGCTCGATCAGGCCAGGACGCGATATGAAAACGCCGTCGAGACCTATCAGACCGCTTGGATCTTCACCGCTGGCGCAGTGACGCTGGGCGTGCTGCTGGCCCTGCTGGTCGGCGGGGCCATGATCCGCCAGATTTCCCGGCAACTGGGCAATGCGGTGGCCATCACCGATTCGGTCGCACGTGGTGACCTGACCGTGCCCATCGAAGCCCGTGGCAAGGATGAAATCGCCCAGTTGCTGCGCGGTCTGACCACCATGCGGGACAACCTCGCACATCTGGTGTCGGGCGTGCGCGTCAATGCGCAGGGCGTGGCATCGGCCAGCGCCGAGATTGCATCGGGCAACAACGACCTGTCGATGCGCACCGAGCAGCAGGCCAGCGCGCTGCAGGAAACCGCCGCATCCATGGAGGAGCTCAGTTCCACCGTCAGGCAGAACGCCGACAACGCACGCGAGGCCAACCAGCTGGCAATGAGCGCATCCGCCGTGGCGGGACAGGGCGGCGATGTCGTGGCCCAGGTGGTGACCACCATCAAGGGTATCAATGACAGCAGCAAGCAGATTGCCGACATCATCAGCGTCATCGACGGCATCGCCTTCCAGACCAACATCCTGGCGTTGAACGCGGCGGTGGAGGCCGCTCGTGCGGGTGAGCAAGGCCGTGGTTTCGCGGTGGTGGCGGGCGAGGTGCGCAGCCTGGCGCAGCGCAGCGCCCAAGCGGCCAAAGAGATCAAGGTCTTGATCACCGCAAGCGTGCAGCGGGTGGAAGAGGGCACCGAACTGGTGGACAAGGCCGGCGCGACCATGATTGAAGTGGTGGGTGCGATCCGCCGCGTGACCGACATCATGGGCGAGATCAGTTCGGCCAGCAGCGAGCAGAGCACGGGCGTGGCCCAGGTCGGCGAAGCGATCATGCAGCTGGACCAGGCAACGCAGCAGAACTCGGCACTGGTCGAGGAAATGGCCGCCGCCGCCGGCAGCCTGAGCCAGCAGGCCAACGCGCTGGTCGGCGCGGTGGAAGTGTTCAAGCTGGACTCCGGCAGCAGCGCAGGCCGCTGACCCCGGCCCTGCCGGCCGCCAGGCCACGGTGTGACCCGGCACGGGGCTTGCAGCGCGATGACTGCAGGCCGGCGGCGTAAGCGCCTAGAGCTTGAACGACGCCGTGAGGCGCGAGAGTTTCTCCGACTCGTCCTGCAGCACCTGGGTCGCGGCCGACGACTGCTCGACCAGTGCGGCGTTCTGCTGGGTCACGCGGTCCATGTCGGTCACGGCCTGGCCTACCTGCTGGATGCCGCTGCTTTGCTCGCGGCTGGCCGAGGCGATTTCCGTCACGATGACCGTGATGTTGCGCACCGTGGACACCACTTCGCGCATGGTCTCCCCCGCCTGGTTGACCAGGGTGGCGCCCGCGTCCGCGCGTTCGACCGATGCCTGGATCAAGGTCTTGATCTCCCTGGCGGCTTCGGCGCTGCGCTGGGCCAGGCTGCGCACCTCGCCCGCCACCACCGCGAAACCACGGCCTTGCTCGCCCGCACGCGCGGCTTCGACCGCGGCATTGAGAGCCAGGATGTTGGTCTGGAAGGCGATGCCGTCGATGACGCTGATGATGTCGACCACACGGCGCGAAGACGTGTTGATCTCGCCCATGGTGGACACGACCTGTTCCACCACCGCGCCGCCGCGCTCGGCGACCGTGCAGGCGCCGGTCGCGATCTGGCTTGCGCGCTGGGCATTTTCCGCGTTCTGATGCACCGTGGCCGTCAGCTCTTCCATGGACGCCGCGGTTTCCTCGAGCGAGCTGGCCTGCTGCTCGGTGCGCTGCGACAGGTCGAGGCCGCCGGTGGCGATCTCGCCGGCCGAGTGATGGATCACGCCCGCGGTTTCGTGGATGCGCGTGACCAGCTGGCGCAGCTGCGCGCTCATGCGTTCCACGGCGGCGATTACGCTGCCTTCGGGCGCGCGCGACGCGCCCTGCAGCGCGGATTGCGACAGGTCGCCGCCCGCGATGCGGTTGGCGATCTCGGCTGCGACCGCGGGTTCACCGCCGATGGCATTGAGCACGCTGCGCATGGTCAGCCAGGCGATCACGGCCAGCAATGCAGCGAGCACGGCCAGCACCACCAGTGACTTGATCAGCGAAGCCACAAAAGCCTGCTGTATGTCGTCGACATAGTCGCCCGCAACCAGATCCCAGTTCCACGAAGTCGAGCGCTTGACGTAGGCGATCTTCTCGCTGGGCTCCTTCGCGCCGGGCCGCGGCCACCAGTAGGAAATGATGCCGTTGCCCTGGGCCGACGAGCCCACGGCGGCAATGATGCGATACAGGTAGCCGCCCTTGGCATCCTGGAAGTCGCCCATGAACTTGCCGTTGAACTTCGGCGTCGATGGATTGTTCAGCACCACCGAGCCCGTGGTGATGTTGGTGATGTAGCCATTGCCCCCGGCGTAGCGCAGTTGCCCGACGCGCGCTATGGCCGTGGCCTTGGCGTCCTCTTCGGAAAGCTTGCCCGCCTTGGCTTCGGCCGCGATGCCGGCAATCATGCTGTCGGCCGAATCGACGAAATCGCGCAGCGCCAGCTGGCGTGCCTCATAGGCCTTGTCGCGGGCCTGATAGGCGTTGAAAAGCGTGAGAGTGAGAAGCGCGAGCAGACAGAAAACCAGCGGTGCCAGAAGTTTCTGGCGAAGGGACAGGGCAGGCATGGATTAGTTTCAACGTGGGGGGAAGGACGCCCGCAATGCTACAGAAGCTTTACGAGTGGTTTCATCTATTTACAACTTGTGCCGCTGTGTTTGTATCGTGTATCCGACAGTGGCTTCGGGACGATGCGACGCAAGATATGTGCCTGTGGTTGGCTTGCTGCCCCAGGTTCTGGTCGGGGCCTGGCTCAGATGATCGCCCTGATGGCGACCTGACTTTTCCAGTTTCGGGCCTGGAAACGCTCGGCGGACCGAAAACAAAAAAAGCCATCAAGTCATTGAAACTTAACGGCTTTTTGCGTTTGGTGCCGGGGCCGGAATCGAACCGGCACACCTTTCGGTGAGGCATTTTGAGTCACAAAGCAAAGCTAGGAAACATGCGGTTTTCCGCAGGATTTGGGCGCAAAGAAGCGCTCAAAGCGCCTCTCTGATGGAGAGCTTTCGCGCCTATGGATTAGCGCTGTTTGGCTAGCTTGTTCCTCGGAGCGTATGGAATGAACGCTGGTTCACAGCCTCTCGCGTTGGCATTACCAGCGGTTGATAAGCCAGCGCCTTCAGGTCCTGACGGATTGGTGCCCCGAGGTCCTGGATGCTTAGGCTACGCGGGTAGAAGCGGCGCCGCAAAATCGCGCGCGACCTCGCGGTTGCGCATGGCCAGTTCACGGATCGAACGCGGGATGGGGGCGGCCAGCTCCGTATTGGCGACCGCGCGCCAGAATTTGTCGGCCGCGGCCGCTGCACGCTTCCACACAGAAGGTACGGCACCGATGGTGCCGACCTTGGGCTCAATGGGCACGAGTTCCGGGTCGACGCCGCCTCCGATCGATGCATAGCGCATCGGGAGGATGTCGTAGGCGGGCGCGATGCCGAGGTATTCGCCGTCCTCGCCGATCAGCATGGAGATGTTCTCGAAGTGCCTGTCTGTGTTGCCGATGAGTTCGCTGAAGGCGGCCATCACGCCCACGTGCTCGGCGTCTTGCTTGTTGAGATAGCCTGCAGTGACGCAGCGCGCGGCGAACTCCGGCCAGGTGTCACGCATGCCGAAGAACTCGTCGTCGATGGCGCCGGCCGAGAGCATCCCCACGCGCCCTTTGTCCCCCACGCGGTCAAAGCGAACGACCTCGAGGAAAACGAACTCCTTGTGCATGAATAGTTGGGTTTTGGCCGCGGGCACGCCGACGTCAGCGAGCGAGTTCAGGGCCAGATGCTCCAGCGGGAGAAGCTCAGCCATGCGGCTGCCGATGCGCGCGAACTTGACGATTACGTGGCCTGTGTCCTGGCCTACCCAGAGGAATTTGGGCTGCTCGCCGCCAGCGCTCGATCCGTAGGCGGCGTTCTTGAGCTGCTGGGAGATTCCGTAGTAGTAGTCGAGCTTCTCGTCGGCCTCCGATCCTGGAAGGCGCAGGAGATCCAGTTCACGCTGCAGGGGGGCGTCTCCGAAGACGAGGTTGCCAGGGAGATTCACGCCCTGGGTAAATAGGAACGCGACGCGGTGATCGTCGTTCCAGTCCTTGAGGCTGGTCGGGAACGCATGCTCGAGAGCGGCTGTATGGGCGAGCTGGCGCCCAAGGAAGCCTGACGGCGCGGCAAAGGACATGTAGGGAGGCAGGCCTTCGTAGACGCGGGTGATGCCGGAGTCCGTGCGCTCCAGCGTGCCGCCACCGGTCAGGAACTCAACATCAGCGAACGGGGCAATGTTGCCAGTGGAGAGGAAGCGATAAATGCGCTGGCGTGGGTTCAGGCTCAACGCCAGGGTGCGCAGCAGGGCGTAGTGCGGTGTGCGCTGGCCCGGGACACGGAACATCGTGACCGTGGAGGATAGATCGCGAATAGTTCGCGAAAGAGTTGCCTGGCTTACTCCCAGCTCCTGCATGAGGTGCTGAGCAGTGCGCGGCCCATATCTCAGTGCGCGCTCAATACTCCGATGGAGATCGGAGAGTTGTTGGCGTGACGAGGGGTTCATTTGAATTGTCTGTGAATAATTCAGTGAATTTTAAAGCAGGTCAATTATTGCATCGTTCCAATGGCTTGAGCCGGGTCTTTCAATGGATCTAAACCCATACCTGTCGCGGGCAGACTGGAGGCGAGACCTGCGCGCAGATGCCAGGGGGCAGCGGTGATAGTCAGGGGTGGTTGAAGCTTTGATCGGGCTTGTACGGCGCGCGTGCCGTCTGCTGTTGGCGGCGCGCGCGGCGCGCACGGGCGTTGAAAGGCGAAGGTACGGCGGTCTTTGCAGGGGGGGCACGCGTGCGGTGTGCGGGCCCGTTTTTCCATTCCCTCAAGGTGGGCATTTGGAGTTTTTGCGCCTATGTCTCTCCGCTGCGCAGGCAGAAAAGACCATGAAAAAAGCCGCTAAGTTCTTGAAACTTAACGGCTTTTTGCGTTTGGTGCCCGGGGCCGGAATCGAACCGGCACACCTTTCGGTGGGGGATTTTGAGTCCCCTGCGTCTACCAATTTCACCACCCGGGCTTGAATTTGTGCAGACGCGAATTATGGCACATTTGAGGCTTATGAAAACGTATTTGACCATCGAAGACGCAATCGGCCAGACGCCCCTGGTTGCGCTGCAACGTATTGGCGCTGAGGACAACAAGGAGCGCGGCAACGTGGTTCTTGGCAAGCTGGAGGGCAACAATCCGGCGGGTTCGGTCAAGGACAGGCCGGCGGTGTCCATGATCCGGCGCGCGGAGGAGCGCGGTGAAATCAAGCCCGGCGATACGCTGATCGAGGCGACTTCGGGCAACACCGGCATTGCGCTGGCCATGGCTGCGGCGATCAAGGGCTATCGCATGGTGCTGGTCATGCCCGAAGACCTGTCGGTCGAGCGCGCCCAGACCATGAAGGCCTATGGCGCCGAGCTGATCCTCACGCCCAAGAGCGGCGGCATGGAATACGCGCGCGATCTGGCCGACCAGATGGTGGTGCAGGGCAAGGGCCGCATCCTCGACCAGTTCGCCAACCCCGACAACCCGCGCTCGCACTACGAGACCACGGGCCCCGAGCTGTGGGAGCAGACCGGCGGCGAGATCACCCATTTCGTCAGCGCCATGGGCACGACCGGCACCATCACCGGCGTGGCCAAGTACCTCAAGGAAAAGAATCCCGCGATCCGCATCATTGGCGCCCAGCCCCAGGAAGGCTCGCGCATTCCCGGCATACGCAAGTGGCCCGAGGAATACATGCCCAAGATCTACGACGCCTCGCTGGTCGATGAGACGGTGTCGGTGAGCCAGGACGATGCCGAGGACCTGTGCCGCCGTCTGGCGCGCGAGGAAGGCATTTTCGCTGGCATCTCGGCGGCCGGCGCCTGCTGGGTCGCGCAGGAGATTGCCAAGCGCGAGAAAAACGCGACCATCGTGTTCGTGGTCTGCGATCGCGGCGATCGCTACCTGTCCACCGGCGTCTTCCCGGCCTGATCCGGCGGCCTGCCGGGCTTTGCTGCGCTGGCAGCGTTTCGCGTTCTGTTCAAGGATCTGCGCATGCAGTATGAAACCCGGTTTTGCAGCCATTGCGCCACCCCGCTGCAGTGGCTCACCGTTGCCGAAGACGGCGGCGACGTGCAGCGCCTGCGCTGCCCGGCCTGCGGCTGGACGCATTGGAACAACCCCACGCCCGTGCTCGCGGCCATCGTCGAGCACGAAGGCCGGGTGCTGCTGGCGCGCAACGCCGCCTGGCCCGAGAAGGTCTTCGGGCTGATCACCGGCTTCATGGAAGCCGGCGAATCGCCCGAGCAGGGCATTGCGCGCGAAGTGCTGGAGGAAACCGGTCTGGTGGTGCAGTCGCAGCAGCTGATCGGCGCCTACGAGTTCCTGCGCATGAACCAGGTGATCATTGCCTACCATGTGGAGGCCACGGGGCAGGTGCAGCTGTCGCCCGAGCTGCTTGAGTACCGACTGGTTGCGCCCGAGAAGGTGCAGTGCTGGCCCGCGGGCACGGGCCAGGCGCTCGCGACCTGGCTGCGCAGCCGCGGCCATGAGCCCGAGTTCATCGATTTCTGGCGCCGCGACGAGAATGCCGCGACGGCTTAAAATGCAGCGCTATGGACATCCACAAAGAAATCGATACCCGCGGCCTCAATTGCCCGCTGCCCATCCTCAAGGCCAAGAAGGCCCTGGCGGAGATGGTGACCGGTCAGCTGCTCAAGGTGGTTGCCACCGACACCGGTTCGATGCGTGACTTCCAGGCGTTTGCACGCCAGACCGGCAATGAGCTGGTCGAGCAGCAGACGCAGGGCAACGAGTTCATTCACATACTGCGTCGGCGCTGAGCCTTCGGCGCGGCCGTTCCCGTCTGGAGGACGGGCCGTTCATGGTTCGACAAGCTCACCACGAACGGTTTTGTGCGTTCACACCTCGATCAACAAGCTGTGCTCCAGGCGAGCCGGCGATCAAAGCGCCAGCGTCTTGAGATACGCGCGGAACTCGTCGCCCACCTGCGGGTGTTGCAGCGCGAGTTCGACCGTGGCCTGCAGGAAGCCTTCCTTGCTGCCGCAGTCGTAGCGCTTGCCCTGGTACTGGAACGCATAGACGGCTTCGTGCGCCATCAGGCGTTCGATGGCATCGGTCAGCTGGATCTCGCCGCCCACGCCCTGGGGCTGGTTGCGGATCTCATGGAAGATGCGCGGCGTGAGCACATAGCGGCCGGCCACGCCCATGCGCGAGGGCGCGTTTTCTGGCGAAGGCTTTTCCACGATGCGGTCCACGCGCATCAGCGCTCCGCCCGCGGCTTCGCCGGCGACGATGCCGTAGCGCTTGACCTGGTCCAGTGGCACTTCCTGCACGGCCAGCAGCGAGCGGCCCTGCTTCTGGAAGGCTTCGGTCATCTGCGCGAGCACCGGCTTGCCGCCTTCGGGGCCCACCATCAGGTCGTCGGCGAGCAGCACCGCGAACGGTTCGTCGCCGACCAGCGCTTCGGCGCACAGCACCGCATGCCCCAGGCCCAGCGAACGGTGCTGGCGCACGAAGGCACAGTTCATGTCGGCGGGCTGGATGGAGCGCACCAGTTCCAGCAGCTCCTGCTTGCCGGCGGCTTCCAGTTCGTTCTCGAGCTCATAGGCGGTGTCGAAATGGTCTTCGATGGCGCGCTTGCTGCGTCCCGTGACGAAGATCATGTGGCGAATGCCGGCGGCATAGGCCTCTTCCACGGCGTACTGGATCAGGGGCTTGTCGACCACAGGCAGCATTTCCTTGGGCGAGGCCTTGGTCGCGGGCAGGAAGCGCGTGCCCAGGCCGGCGACGGGAAATACGGCTTTGCGCACGTGGGTGGTGGTGGTGGGCATGAAGTCTCTCTACGGGAAGCGGGAAAAGGCGTGCACTGCGCGCCGGGGGCAGGCCCCCGGCGGCCGGTGCATCAACCCAGACGGGCGAGCTGGTCGCGCAGGCGGTTGAGCGTGGCGCCGAAATCGGCGACGCGCTTCTTTTCCTGCTCGATCACGGCCGGCGGCGCCTTGGCGACGAAAGCTTCGTTGCCGAGCTTGACGTTGGCGCGCGCGATTTCGCCTTCGATGCGCGCGGCTTCCTTGGCCAGGCGGACCTTCTCGGCGGCAATGTCGATCTCGATGAACAGGCACAGGCGGATGTCGCCGACCACGGCCACGGGCGCGGCCTGGGCGGCAGCGGCCCAGGCGGCCTCGTCATCGAACACCTTGACTTCGCTGAGCTTGGCCAGCGCCTGCAGCACGGGCGCCACGGTGCGCAGGAAGGCGCTTTCCTCGGCGTTGCCGGCGACGGCAAACAGCGGCACGCGCTGTGCGGGCGAGACGTTCATCTCGCCGCGCAGCGTGCGGCAGGCGTCGACCATCGACTTGATGCGCGCCACATGGGCGATCGCGGCTTCGTCGATCTTCTCGGGCTGGGCTTCGGGGTAGCGCGCAATGCTCACCGACTCGCCGGGCAGGCCGGCAACCGGTGCGACCTTCTGCCACAGTTCTTCCGTGACGAACGGAATGATGGGGTGGGCCAGGCGCAGTATGGCTTCGAGCGTGCGGATCAGCGTGCGGCGCGTGGCGCGCTGCTGGGCGGCATTGCCGTGCTGGATCTGCGTCTTGGCGATTTCCAGGTACCAGTCGCAGAACTCGTTCCAGACGAAGTCATAGAGCGTGTTGGCGACGTTGTCGAGGCGGTACTCGGCAAAGCCCTTGGCAATCTCGGCCTCGACCTTCTGCAGCTGCGAGGTGATCCAGCGGTCGCACTGGCTGAACTCCATGTAGCCTTCGAACTCGCCGCCGCTCTGGCATTGCTCCTTGGTGTGGGCCTGCAGGCCGCAGTCCTGGCCTTCGCAGTTCATCAGCACGAAGCGGCTGGCGTTCCAGAGCTTGTTGCAGAAGTTGCGATAGCCTTCGCAGCGCTTGCTGTCGAAGTTGATCGAGCGGCCCAGCGAGGCCAGCGCGGCAAAGGTGAAGCGCAGCGCGTCGGCGCCGTAGGCGGGAATGCCTTCGGGGAATTCCTTTTGCGTGTTCTTGCGCACCTGGGGCGCGGTCTCGGGCTTGCGCAGGCCCACGGTGCGCTTGTCGAGCAGCGCGTCGATATCGATGCCGTCGATCAGGTCGACCGGGTCCAGCACATTGCCTTCGGACTTGGACATCTTCTTGCCCTGGGCGTCGCGCACCAGGCCGTGCATGTACACATGCTTGAACGGCACGCGGCCCGTGAAGTGCGTGGTCATCATGATCATCCGGGCGACCCAGAAGAAAATGATGTCGTAGCCCGTGACCAGCACGGACGAGGGCAGGTAGAGGTTGAAGTCGTCGTCGGCGGCGTCGGTCTGGTTGGGCCAGCCCATGGTGCTGAACGGCACCAGTGCCGACGAGTACCAGGTGTCGAGCACGTCTTCGTCGCGGCGCAGCGTCTTGCCCGGGGCCTTGGCCTGGGCTTCGGCTTCATTGCGCGCGACGATCACGTTGCCGTCCTCGTCATACCAGGCCGGAATCTGGTGGCCCCACCAGAGCTGGCGCGAGATGCACCAGTCCTGGATGTTGTTCATCCACTGGTTGTAGGTGTTGACCCAGTTCTCGGGCACGAACTTGACTTCGCCCGAAGCCACGGCGTCGATCGCCTTTTGCGTGATCGACTTGCCGGTGGCATCGCCTTCGCCGACCTTGGTCATGGCGACGAACCACTGGTCAGTGAGCATGGGCTCGACGACCTGGCCGGTGCGCGTGCAGATCGGCACCATCAGCTTGTGTTTCTTGGTCTCGACCAGCAGGCCCAGCGCGTCGAGGTCGGCAACGATGGCCTTGCGCGCCACGAAGCGGTCCATGCCGCGGTATTTTTCGGGCGCTTCGTCGCTGACGGTGGCCTGCAGCGTCAGCACCACGATCATCGGCAGGTTGTGGCGCTGGCCGACCTGGTAATCGTTGGGATCGTGCGCGGGCGTGACCTTGACCACGCCGGTGCCGAATTCCTTGTCTACATAGTCGTCGGCAATGACCGGAATCTCGCGGCCCACCAGCGGCAGCGTCACGGTCTTGCCGATCAGGTGCGCATAGCGTTCGTCTTCGGGGTGGACCATCACGGCCGTGTCGCCGAGCATGGTTTCAGGGCGTGTGGTCGCGACCACGAGCTGGCCCGAGCCGTCGCTCAGCGGATAGGCGATGTGCCACAGCCAGCCATCCTTTTCCTCGCTCTCGACTTCGAGATCGGAGACCGCGGACTGCAGCTTGGGGTCCCAGTTCACCAGGCGCTTGCCGCGGTAGATCAGGCCTTGCTCATAGAGGCGCACGAAGGTCTCGTTGACCACCGTGGACAGCTTGGGGTCCATGGTGAAGTATTCGCGCTGCCAGTCCACGCTGTCGCCCATGCGGCGCATCTGCGTGGTGATGGTGTTGCCCGACTGTTCCTTCCACTCCCAGATCTTGCTGACGAAGTTCTTGCGCGCTTCGATGGGCGTGGGGCCCATGTCGTGGCGGCTGATGCCCTGCTCCTGCAGCTGGCGCTCGACGACGATCTGCGTGGCGATGCCCGCGTGGTCGGTGCCCGGCACCCAGGTGGTGTTGAAGCCCTTCATGCGGTGGTAGCGCGTGAGGGAATCCATGATGGTCTGGTTGAACGCATGGCCCATGTGCAGCGTGCCGGTCACATTGGGCGGCGGCAGCTGGATGGAGAACGAAGGCTGGGCGGCGTCGGCCTTGCCCGTGCCGCGCACGCCGCCCGCGCCGTAGCCGCGCTTTTCCCATTCGGGTCCCCAATGGGCTTCGAGGGCCGCGGGTTCAAAGGATTTGGAGAGGCTGTCGAGGCCCGGCTGTGCAATGGAGTCGCTCATGGAGGGGGTGCCAATGCAAACGGCATCGCCCCCATCGAAGGGGGAAGATGCCGTCCACAGGGGTTAGTAGATGACGGATTTGCGTTGATTTTACCGACCCTGCCGGTCTGCGGGCGCGCCGCGGCCAATATCCGTCGCAAAGCCCTCAGGCCTGGCTATTTTGCGGCACGAATTCGGGGCGGTCGTTGCCTTGGGGCTTGAGCGGTTCGGCGGCCTTGCCGGCTGCGCGCTCGCTGCGCCACTGCTTCTTGCGCTCGGTCCATTCGGCCAGGCGTGCATGGGCGGTGGTGCTTTCCTTGGCCATCTGCACCGCATCGGCGAGCTGCGCGGAAAGCTCCAGGCGTATGCCGTTGGGGTCGAAGAAATAGATGCTCTTGAAGATGTGGTGGTCGGTCACGCCCAGCACTTCGACGCCATGGGCCTGCAGCCGCACCTTGGCGTTCTCGAGTTCCTCGACGGTGTCGACGCGGAATGCGATGTGGTTGACCCAGGCGGGCGTGTTGGGCGAAGGCTCGGCCGCGAGGTCGTCGCCCAGGTCGAAGAACGCGATGAACGAGCCGTCCTGCAGGCGGAAGAAGAAGTGGGTGTAGGGGCAGTACTCGCCCGTGCTGGGCACATAGTCGCTCTGGATGATGTGATAGAGCGGCAGGCCCAGGATGTCTTCGTAGAAGTGGCGCGTTTCCTCGGCGTCACGCGCCTTGTAGGCGAAGTGATGCAGCTGCTGGATGGGCGCGGCGGGCGGCAGCGCGGACAGGGGCGAGAGGGCAGCCATGGAATCTCCTGAAATAGTGAGTTGCTCTATTTTAAATCAATTCACCTAAACGTAATCTTTTTTCTTTCGAGCGCGCGCCGAAGGCGAAAAAAAACCGACACCTCTTGCGAAGTGCCGGTGGTGGCGGCCCGTCAGTGATTCATAGCGATGGCCACAGCCTATGAAACTGGCGCACCCCAGCATGGGGGCACCGAGCAAGGGCCGCCCCGCAGCGATGGTGCCGTCCCCTGGGGGAAAGCGGCTAATTACTGCTTGACGGCTTCGATCTGCAGCACCAGGCGCACTTGCTTGGCCGCGCCGAAGTTCACGCCGTAGTCCAGGCCGAAGGCCGTGCGGTCTATCGTGGCTTCGAAGTCGCCGCCGCAGACTTCACGCTTTTGCAGCATGGGGCTGGGGTAGCAGTTGAACTTGTTGGCCTTGAAGGTCACGGGCTGGGTCTTGTCGAGCAGCGTCAGCTGGCCCGTGACTTCCTTGACCTTGTCGCCGTCGAACACGAACTTGTCGGAAACGAACTTGGCGGTAGGGAACTTGGCGACATTGAAGATGTCGGCGCTTTGCAGGTGCTTGTCGAAGTTGGGCGTGCCCGAGTTCACCGACGTCATGTCCAGCGTCACTTCGACCTTGCCGCTCTTGCCTTCGCGGTCGAATTCCACCGTGCCCTGCTTCTTGTCGAAGCGCGCGCGGTTGGTGGTCGCGCCCATGTGGTCGATCTCGAACGTCGCGAAAGTGTGGGTCGGGTCGATGGCGTAGGTCGCGGGAGCGGCCTGGGCAGCGGAAGCGAACAGGCCGGCGGCGGCGAGAGCGAAAAGCGTGGTGCGCATGTAAAAACTCCTGAGTGAAAAGGGGTAGCGAGACAAAAAATCATGTCCTGGCCGCAGCCAGGGCGCGGGAAAAGGGTCAGAGCTTGCCGACGCCGGTCAGCGCGAGCTTGAACGTGACCTGTACATCATCGGCGACCATCGAGGTGTCGGTCCATTCGCCTTCGCCGATCTTGAACGTCAGGCGCTTGATCGGCAGCGTGCCGGCGGCAATGGTGGTGGCACCGCTTTGCGTCAGCGTCACGGGAACGCTCACGTTCTGCGACTGGCCCTTGATGCTCAGCTTGCCGTCGACCTGGTACTTGCCGCTGCCCAATGCCTTGACAGCCGTGGACTCGAAGCGTGCCTGGGGAAACGCGGGCACGTTGAACCAGGTGGCCTTGGGCAGTTCGGCGTCCGTTTCCTTGGAGCCCATGGTGGCGCTGCCGGTGTTGACGGTGAACTGGATCTTGCTGGTTTCGGGCTTGGCGGTGTCGAACTGCACATTGGCATCGAACTGCTTGAACTGGCCTTGCAGCGGCACGCCCATCTGCTTGATGGTGAAGCCCACCGAGCTTTGGGCGGGCACGAGCTTTTGCTGGGCAAAGGCGGCGGGCGACAGCACGGCGCCGGCCAGGGCGATGGAGGAAACCAGGGTACGCAAGGTCATGAAAAACTCCGGATGTTCAAAGAATCAAGGCAGAAAGTGGGTGCAGGTACGGGTGCTGGATTCAGCCGCGGCGCTCGGGCAGCATGCGCAGCAGCAGGCCGTCGCGGTCGATGAGCTGGTGCTTGAGCGCCGCGGCAATGTGCAGCACGATCAGGCCGGCCAGCGCATAGGCGCTCCACTGGTGCAGCGGCTTGATGGTTTCGGCCAGCGCGGGGCTCACGGGCACCCAGTCGGGCAGCTGCACCAGGCCAAGGAACACGATGGGAAAGCCTGCCGCCGAGCTATAAGCCCAGCCCAGCAGCGGAACCAGGAAGAACAGCGCGTAGAGCGCATGGTGCGTGCCGTGGTGGGCCTTGTGCTGCCAGGCGGGCATCTTCGCCGCCATGGCCGCGGGCAGCGCGGGCGGCTTGTTGGCCAGGCGCCAGCCCAGGCGCAGCAGGCTCAGCGCCAGGATGGACACGCCCAGCCACTTGTGCCAGTTGTAGAGCTTGAGCCGCTGGGGCGAGAACGACAGGCTGACCATGTACAGGCCTATGCCGATGGCGGCGATCAAGGCCAGCGCCAGAATCCAATGCAGCAGCTTGGCGGTGGCGGTATAGCGGGCGGGAGCGTGGGTTGTTATTGGTTTTGAAGACATGGCTGGGAATTGGCGGACTGTCCGTCACATGCCGGCTGGCATGTTTTTCCCAGTATAGGAAGCGTTGGAATGAAAAGAGTTCAGTGAGATTGATGGCTCAATTCAAAAAAGATGAAGTCGAGCGATTCTGGCGGGCTCAACCCGTTCGGGCTGAGCTGGTCGAAGCCGGGTTTCTCTGGAGCCCATCCCGAGCGCGGCCGGCGCGTCGGGGTGAATGCTGCGGCTCAAATCCCCAGCGCTGCCTGCTTCCACGCCGCGGCCGCGGCTTCGCTGTCGTTGCGGTGCTCGGCCATGCGCGCGAGCTGCTGCCAGGCATGCACGCGCAGCGGACCCGGGCCCAGCTGCGGTGCGCACTGGGTCAGCTGCTGCTGGGCCTTGCCCCACAGCTGGCGCTGTACGCAGGCCATGCCGGCAAGGTATTGCAGGCGCGGCTCGCGCGGGTTGTTGCGGCTTGCGGTCTCGATGCGCGCCAGCCACTGGCTGTCGAGGCCGTCGAGGCAATCCTGCAGTGTCAGCACCAGCGTCTGCATCTGGCTCTCACTGAGCACATCCATGCGCGCGGTCGCATATTCCCAGACCGGCAGCAGCCAGGCGCGCGCCTGCGACAGGTCGCCGCCCAGGCGCACCAGCTGGCGCGCCGCGGGAATCGCGATCTCGGGCATGGCGCGCTCGTCGGGGTCCAGGTCCAGCCAGAGTTGCTGCAGGCGGCCGGTGTCGCGCGCGTCATTGATCAGCTCGAGCACCAGTCCGCGCACGATGCTGGCCGAGGCCGCAGGCGAGAACGCGCGGTGCTTGGCGAGCATGCGCGCGGTTTCCAGCGCATTTTCGGTATGGCGAGCGAGGCGCGCGGCCTTGAGCTTGATGCGCAGCGCCAGCGTGCGCCGGCTCGCGCCCTGGGGCAGGGCCGCGAGGCGTTCGAGCGCCAGCAGCGCGTCGCGGTCGTCGAGTGCCCAGCGCGCGGCGCGCATCTGCGCGCCTTCGCGGGTCTCCTGCTCGACGGCCGTGCCGTCGTGCGGCGCGCATTCGAGCACCTGCGCCAGATGGATTTCGCGCTGTGGCGTGTCCTGCAGCGCATGCGAGCCTTCGGCCGCGACCATGTGGGCCGTGGCGCGCAGCTGGCGGCCGTGCGGCACGTCGGCCAGGGCCGTGGACAGCGATTCCTCCAGCGCGAGCGCCGACAGCGCGGACTTGCGCGCGCGCAGGAAGCGTCCGGCCTGCAGGTGCGACAGCGCGTCGAGCAGCGCGTGGTGCATGGCGCGCTCCTTTTGCTGCTCGCGCCAGCGCCGCGCCTGGCGGGGCAGCTGGGTGAGCACCGACAGCCCGCGCAGCGCCGCATGGCACAGAAAGAAGGATGCGACCAGCAGCAGCAACACCATGTTGAGCGACAGGTCGATGCGATAGGGCGGCCAGAACAGGGTGACCGTGCCCTGGTTGTTGCCCACGAACAAGGCCACCGCGACAGCGATGCCAAACAGGCCGATGAACCAAAGTGCAGCGCGCATGGATATTCCTCGTCGTACGGACTAGCGCCCGGCGGCGGCTGTTGCCAGCGCGGCCAGGGTTTCGTCCAGTGAGGGTTGCTCGTTGCTCTTGAGGTGCAGCTGGATCTGCTCCAGCAGCGCCTGGGCGTTGCGCGTGCGGCGCGACGCCGGATCGAAATACTTGCCCATGGCGACGCTCGCCGAGACCAGGTCGTTGCGCGCGGCGTCGTACTGGCGCGCGAGCACGCCCAGGCGCGCGTTGAGCAGCGTCAGCTTGAGGTTTTCACGCAGGAAGAAACCCTGGTCGGGCGACAGCAGCACGGCTTCGGGCTGGTCGATGCGGCTCACGCGCACCAGATCGTAGATTTCCGCGCGCACCACGTTCCAGGCGCGTCCCCCCCAGGCCTGCCACCAGGCCCAGTCGGCTGCCGACAGCGCGGGATCTTCGGGCGTCGCGGGCACGGGCGCGGGTGCGCCACCGCGCACGGCGCTGGGCTTGGCGACGGCATTCGTCAGCGGCAGGTCGTCGACGCCGCGCGACAGGTCGTCGAGCCGCGCGAGCAGGCCCGCGGTGTCGGTCACCGCAAGGCGAGAAATGGATTCGAGGTCGCGCTCTATGGCGCGCTGCACGGGCGTCAGACGTGCCTGTGCCGTGCGCTCTATGCGCTGGCTCGCGCTGCGCAAGGTGGCGACCAGCGGATCGAGGCTGCCGGTCAGCTGCGACTGCTGCTGGGCCATGCGGACCGCGGTGTCGATATCGACAATCAGCGTGTCGTCGCGCGTGCGCGAAAGGCTTTGCACCAGTTCTTCCAGCTGGCTGCGCTGCAGCGCGACTTCGCCTACGCGTGCTTCCATGACCGAAATGCGCGCCGCGCTGTCGCGCGCCAGATCTTGCGCATCGCGCGCCATGGTGCGCGCCTCGATGGCCTGGGTGCCGGAATCGGCGCTCTGGCGGGCAAGCTGTTCCTGGATGCTGCTCATGCGCTGCCACAGCATGCCGCTGCCGACCAGCGCCACCACGGCGACCGTACCCAGCAGGTACAGGGCCAGCGGCGAGGAAGGGCGCGCTGCGGGTGCGGCAAGGCCCTGGGCCGCATGGGGCCCAGAGGTTGGCTGGTCGTGGACGGCTTCTGTGCTCATGGTGCTGATTCTATCGAGGCCGCCACGTCATTTAGCGAAGGCCGGCATTCCTGTACATGGCCAAAGCCCGCGCGGCGTGCGGCGGCAGCGATGCGCGGGTGGGTGGCAAGAGCGCGCGCCTGCTGCCAGTCTGTGTCGGGCAAGATTTGTTGTAAATTAGCAACGGCCTCGGAACTGCTGAACAGCCACAGCGTGCCGTCTTGCGCGGCTTCGCGTGCCAGCGCCTGCTCCGATGGCGCGAGTTGCGGCGCGCGGCGCTGGTAGACGGCGATGAACTCGAGCGTGGCACCGGCCTGGCGCAGCTGGTCGGCAAGCCACTCGCGGCCCTGGCCGTTGGCGGCCGCCGCCTGGCCCTGGCTGCCGCGCACGATCAGCACGCGGTCTGCGGGCAGGATCTGCGCGCGCACTTCAGGCCACAGCGATTCGGAGTCGAATTGCGCGGCGTCCGCCCGCGGGCCGTCGATCTGCTGCACGGGCACGCCCGCGGCCTGCAGCGCCCTGGCCGTGCCCGGGCCCGGCGACCACGCGCGCGTGGGCGCCGCAATGCGCGTGGGCGCGCACGGGTCGAAAAAGAACTGCACCGCATTGCCGCTGACGAACATCACGGCGCGGTAGTGGCCGGGCGTGGCGCAGTCGCGCCGCGCCTGTTCCAGTTGCGCGGCCGCGGGCGTGCAGGCGACGATGTCGATCAGCGGCAGCGCCACGGCGTTCAGGCCGCGCGCCTGCAGCAAGCCGGCCCAATGCTGGGCATCGGGCGCGGGGCGGGTGACGAGGATGCGGGCCGGGCGCATGGATGCGCTCGCGGCTCAGTCGCCGCTGCCGGGCAGGGCCGTGCGCGCGCCGGCGGCGCGCAGCTGGGCGGCGACGGCTTCGCCCAGCGCTTCGGCCTGCGCATGTGTGGTGACCACGGCGTGGTCGTCGACCTGGACCAGCGCGAGCTGGCCGTCGAGATCGCCCCAGGCGGCCTGCAGATGCAGCTCGTCGCCATGCCAGATGCCGTGCGCGGCCAGCGGCATGGAGCAGCTGCCGCCCATCGCGCGGCTGACCGCGCGCTCGGCCGCCACGCCCAGCCAGGTGGGCTGGTGGCTCAGCGGTGCGAGCGCGGCGATCAGGTCGGCGCGCTCGGCGCGCACTTCGATGCCGAGCGCGCCCTGGCCGGCCGCGGGCAGCATGTCTTCGATCGCAAAGCAGCTGCGGATGCGCGCTTCGAGGCCCAGGCGCTTGAGGCCGGCGGCCGCGAGCACGATGCCGTCGTAATGGCCTTCGTCGAGCTTGCGCAGCCGCGTGTCGAGGTTGCCGCGCAGCGGCGTGATCTTCAGGTCGGGGCGCAGCGCCTGCAGCAGCACCTGGCGGCGCAGGCTCGAGGTGCCGACGTTGGCGCCCTGGGGCAGGTCGGCAAGCGACGCGTAGTTCGGCGACACAAAGGCATCGCGCGGGTCTTCGCGCTCCATCACGCAGGCCAGCACAAAGCCTTCGGGCAGCTCCATGGGAACGTCCTTGAGCGAATGCACGGCGATATGGGCGCGGCCTTCCTCGAGCGCGACCTCGAGTTCCTTGACGAACAGGCCCTTGCCGCCCACCTTGGACAGCGAGCGGTCGAGAATCTGGTCGCCCTTGGTGGTCATGCCCAGCAACTCCACCGCATGGCCCAGGGCCTGCAGCCTGGCCTGCACATGCTCGGCCTGCCACAGGGCCAGGCGGCTTTCGCGCGTGGCGATCACAAGGGGGGTATCGGGGGAAGTAGCGGTGTTCATGGCATCGACGGCATCGGCCTCAGGGCAACGGGGAATGCTAGCATGCTGCGCTGCACTCGTTTTGGCTCAGGAAATATCCACCATGACCCACCCTTCTCGCAAGAATGACGACCTCTCCGCCGGAAAGAACGGCCGCAAGACAGACAAAGACGGGCCGCTGATCGAGGACATCCGCCTTTTGGGCCGGATTCTCGGCGATGTGATTCGCGAGCAGGACGGCGTTGCCGCCTACGAGCTCGTGGAGCAGGTGCGCCAGCTGTCGGTGGCGTTCCGCCGCGATGCCGACCACGACGCCGACCGCCAGCTCAAGAAGCTGCTCAAGAGCCTGAGTGCCGACCAGACCGTGAGCGTGATCCGCGCATTCACCTATTTCAGCCATCTGGCCAACCTGGCCGAGGACCGCCACCATATCCGCCGGCGCGCGCTGCACGAGCGCGCGGGCAATACGCAGGAAGGCAGTATTGGCGTGGCGCTGGCGCGGCTGCGCTGGGCCGGCATCGCGCCCGGCACCATTGCCGAGATGCTGGCGCAAAGCTATGTCGCGCCCGTGCTCACGGCCCATCCGACCGAAGTGCAGCGCCACAGCATCCTGTCGGCCGAGCGCGACATCGCCCAACTGCTCGCCACGCGCGATGACGTCAGCGAGCGCGCCCAGCTCTATAACAGCGCCAAGGACGCGCTCACGCCGCGTGCGCTGGCCGACAACGAGGCCCAGCTGCGCGCGCGCGTCGCCCAGCTGTGGCAGACGCGGCTGCTGCGCCGCTCCAAGCTCACCGTGGCCGATGAGATCGAGAACGCGCTGACCTATTACGAAGCCACGTTCCTGCGCGAGATTCCCAAGCTCTATGCCGAGCTCGAAGAGGAGCTCGGCGACCTGCCCGTGGCGAGCTTTCTGCGCATGGGCCAGTGGATAGGCGGCGACCGCGACGGCAATCCCAACGTCACGGCCGACAGCCTGCAACTGGCGCTGCGCCGCCAGGCCGAAGTCGCGCTGCGCCATTACCTGACCGAAGTCCACTACCTGGGCGGCGAGCTGTCGCTGTCGGCCCATCTGGTGCAGCTCACGCCCGAGATGCAGGCGCTGGCCGAGCGCTCGCCCGACACCAATGTGCACCGCCAGGACGAGCCTTATCGCCGCGCGCTGACCGGCATCTATGCGCGCCTGGCCGCGAGCCTCAAGACGCTGACCGGCGGCGACGCCGCGCGCCATGCGGTCGCGCCGCAGAACGGCTACGCGCGCGCCGAGGAGTTTCTCGCCGATCTGCAGGTGATCGACCAGTCGCTGCGCAGCCACCATGGCGGGCCGCTGGCCGCCCAGCGCCTGCGCCCGCTGATACGCGCGGTGCAGGTGTTCGGTTTCCATCTGGCCACGGTGGATCTGCGCCAAAGCTCCGACCAGCACGAGATCGTTGTTGCCGAGCTGCTGGCGACGGCGCGGCTGGAGCCCGACTACAGCCGCCTGCAGGAGCACGCCAAGCAGGCGCTGCTGGTGCGCCTGCTCGAAGACGCGCGCCCGCTGCGCGTGATGGGCGCGCAGTACTCGGCGCATACCGAAAGCGAACTCGCGATCTTCGAGACCGCGCGGCGCATGCGCGAGGCCTATGGCACGCAGGCCATACGCCACTACATCATCAGCCACACCGAGACCGTCAGCGATCTGCTCGAAGCATTGCTGCTGCAAAAGGAAGTCGGGCTGATGCAGGGCACGCTCGACAACGACGGCCGCTCCGACCTGATTGTCGTGCCGCTGTTCGAGACCATAGAAGACCTGCGCAATGCCGCGCCAATCATGCGCGCCTACTACCAGCTGCCGGGCGTCGCGGCCCAGGTGCAGCGTTCGGGCGGCGAGCAGGACATCATGCTGGGCTACAGCGACAGCAACAAGGATGGCGGCATCTTCACCAGCAACTGGGAGCTGTACCGCGCCGAGATCGCGCTGGTCGAGCTGTTCGACGAACTCGCTGCCAGCCACGGCATACGGCTGCGCATGTTCCATGGTCGCGGCGGCACCGTGGGCCGCGGCGGCGGCCCTAGCTACCAGGCCATCCTGGCCCAGCCGCCGGGCACGGTGCGCGGCCAGATCCGCCTGACCGAGCAGGGCGAAGTGATTGCGTCGAAGTACGCCAACCCCGAGATCGGCCGGCGCAACCTGGAAACCCTGGTCGCGGCCACGCTCGAGGCCACGCTGCTGCAACCGACCAAGTCGGCCACGCCCGCGTTTCTCGCGGCCGCGGCCCAGCTGTCGCAGGCCAGCATGGGCGCCTACCGCTCGCTGGTCTACGAGACTCCGGGCTTCACCGCCTATTTCTTCGGCAGCACGCCGATACGCGAAATCGCCGAACTCAACATCGGTTCGCGCCCGGCCTCGCGCAAGCCGTCGCAGAAGATCGAAGACCTGCGCGCGATTCCCTGGGGCTTCAGCTGGGGCCAGTGCCGGCTCACGCTGCCGGGCTGGTATGGCTTCGGCGCGGCGGTGCAGGACTTCCTCGCGCAGCCGGGCAAGGACGCAAAGGCGCAGATGGCGCTGCTGCAGCGCATGTACCGCCAGTGGCCGTTCTTTCGCACGCTGCTGTCGAACATGGACATGGTGCTGGCCAAGAGCGATCTCGCGCTGGCCTCGCGCTACAGCGAACTCGTCAGCGACACGCGCGTGCGCCGGCGCATCTTCGAGGCCATAGAGGCCGAGTGGCATCGCACGGCTGACGCGCTCACGCGCATCACCGGCGACAAGCAGCGCCTGGCGCACAACGCCGCGCTGGCGCGCTCCATCCGCCACCGCTTCCCCTACATCGACCCCTTGCACCATCTGCAGGTCGAGCTCGTGCGCCGCTGGCGCGCGGGGCAGGGCGACGACCGCGTGCAGACCGGCATCCACATCTCCATCAACGGCATTGCCGCCGGGCTGCGGAATACGGGCTGAGCGCCGCTGCGGGCGCGAAGCTTGCTGGCAGGTCGGGGTGAACGAAAGGACGATGTGAGATCCGGTATTGCAACAAGCGTGCAACGCGCGCTGGCCCAGGGTGCGTGGGCGTATGGGCTGCGCATCAGCATCGCGCTGGGCGCGGTCATGGCGCTGTGCTGGTGGCAGGACCGCCTGCCGCAGGTGATCGCGCTGTTCCTGGGCATCATCGTCAGCGCGCTGGCCGAGACCGACGACAGCTGGCGCGGGCGCACGCGCGCGCTGGCGGCAACGCTGCTGTGCTTTGCGCTGGTCGCTTTCAGCGTCGAGGCGCTGCTGCGCCAGCCGCTGGGCTTCGTGCTGGCGCTGGTGCTGTTCACTTTCGTGTTCACGCTGCTGGGCGCTGCCGGCGAGCGCTACCGCGCGATCGCCTCGGCGTCGGTGATCCTGGCGCTCTACACGGCCATCAGCATGGCGCCGGGGGCTGGCCATGCGGCCGTGCCCGGTGCCTGGCCGGTGCCGGTGCTGCTGCTCGCGGGCGCGGCCTGGTACGGGCTGCTGTCGGTCGGCTGGTGCGCGCTGTTTCCGCATGCGCCCGTGCGCCAGAACCTGGCGTCGCTGTTCGAGCAACTGGGCGCCTATCTGCGCCTGAAAGCCAGCCTGTTCGAGCCGGTGCGCGCGGTCGATCTCGAGCGCCGGCGCATGGCGCTGGCCCAGACCAATGGCCGCGTCGTGGCCCAGCTCAACATCGTCAAGGAAAGCCTGTTCAATCGGTTGGGCCCCAGGCCCGACCCCCAGATCGATGGCGAGATGCTGCGCCACATGAACCTGTACTTCATTGCCCAGGACATCCACGAGCGTGCCAGTTCTTCGCACTACCGCTACAACGAATGGGCGCAACTGCTGTTCCACAGCGACGTGCTTTACCGTTGCCAGCGCGTGCTGAGCCTGCAGGGCGCGGCCTGCAGCCAGCTCGCCGAAGCCTTGCGGCTGCGCGCGCCGTTCCAGCCCGACGCCGAAGGCGCGCGCGCGATGGAAGACCTGCGCGGTGCGATCGACTACCTCGCGGCGCGGCAGCAGCCTGCCTGGCAGCACGCCTTGCGTTCGCTGCGCGCGCTGGTGCGCAACCTGAGCACGCTGGACGCGCAGATTGCCGCGGCCGCGCATCCCACGGCGGGCGCGGCGCTGGCCGACCCCAGCCTGTTCAACCGCCGCCCGCGCACGCTGGCCGAAGCCTGGGCGCGGATTCGCGCCCAGCTGCATCCCAGCGCGCCGCTGCTGCGCCATGCGCTGCGGCTGTCGCTGGCGCTGGGCGCGGGCTTTGTCGCCATGCAGTTCACCGACCCCGAGCATGGCTACTGGATCTTGCTGACCACGCTGTTCGTCTGCCTGCCGACCTACGGCGCGACGCTGGCGCGCGTCGCCCAGCGGATTCTGGGCACGGTCATAGGCCTGGTCGCGGGCTGGGCGCTGATGCGGCTGTTTCCCGGCCTGCCCGCGCAGGCGCTGATCACCGTGGCCGCGGGCGTGCTGTTCTTTGTCACGCGCACCCAGCGCTATGTGACGGCGACCGCGGCCATCACGCTGCTGGTGCTGCTGTGCTTTCACCAGACCACGGGCAACGCCTATGCGCTGATCTGGCCGCGGCTGCTCGATACGCTGATCGGCGCGGCCATCGCCACCGCCGCGATGCTGCTGGTGCTGCCCGACTGGCAGGGCCGGCGCCTGCACCTGCTGGTCGCGCAGGCGATTGCGGCGCACGCGGCCTATCTGCGCGAAATCATGTCACAGTACGCCAGCGGCAAGGACGACGACCTCGACTACCGGCTCGCGCGGCGCAACGCCCACAACGCCGACGCGGCGCTGTCCACCGCGCTGTCGCAGCTGCTGCTCGAGCCGCGCGCCGTGCGCCGCCATGCGCGCGTGGGCATGCAGCTGCTGCTGCTGTCGCACACGCTGCTCAATTACCTTTCGGCGCTGGGCGCCCACCGCGACAAGCTGGCCCAGAGCGACAGCCATCCGCTGGCTGTCGAGGCCGCACGCCACGCGGCCGACAGCCTCGAGCAGATGGCCCAGGCGCTCAAGGCGCGCCAGACGCTGCCCGCCGACGACGGCCGCGCGGCCGCGCTGGCGCAGGAACTCGAGCAGCAAAGCGACACGCTGGCCGATCCGTTCAGCCCGCTGGTGCTGGTGTGCCAGCAGCTCGAGCCGCTGCGCGCGGCCTGCGCGCAACTGCAGGCCGAGCCGCAGTAGCGGGCCCGCCCGGCCGCTGCGCCCGACCGGGAAGGGCAAGGCGCTTAGAAGCGCGCGGTCAAGCCCACGAAGTAGGTGCGGCCCCCGTTGTCGTAGTTGCTGCCCAGGTCACGCGTCTGCTTGTCGCCGACGTTGACCACGCCGGCGCGCAGCGTCAGCGTGTCGTTCACGTGGTAGTTGGTCGAAACGTCGAACGTCGTGTAGGCCTTGGCGAAGCTGGTGGCCGTGCCCGTGGTCACCAGTTCCTTGCCCGTGTGGCGCAGGCTCAGGGCCGCGCTCCACGCGGCCTGCAGCCGCCACTGCAGCGACGAGTACACCGTGAGCTTGGGCACGGCGAGCAGCGAGGCACCCGTGGTCAGGTTCTTGGATTCCAGCATCTTGGTGAGGTTGGTGTTCCATGCGAGGTTCTTCGCCAGCGGCACGTTGAACGTGCCTTCGAGGCCGCGCGTGCGCGCGCTCTGGACGTTGGCCATGCGCGTCCACCAGAAGCCGTTGTACAGGCCCAGCGGCTGGTAGTCGATCTTGTTCTTGAAGTTGGTGTGGAAGTAGGTGGCGCCCAGCGACCAGCCGTTGCGGTCCCAGCTCGTGCCCAGCTCGAAGTTGGTGCTGGTCTCGGGCTGCAGGTTGGGGTTGCCTGCCATGTAGCATCCGGGGCTGCCCTGGATGTCCTGACTGCTGCTGGTCCAGCCCATGCCGGCCAGGCTGCGGCAGCCGTTGCCGCCCGACTGGGTCGCGGCGCTGGGCGAGTTTTCCTTCAGGCCCGGCGCGCGAAAGCCGCGCGAGACGCCGCCGCGCAGCGTCCATTCGGGCTGCGGGTGGTAGACCAGATAGGCGCGCGGGCTCCAGTTGTTGCCGTACTTTTCATGGTGGTCCATGCGCAGGCCCAGCGTCAGCGCCAGGTTTTCGCGCAGGAAGATCTGGTCTTCGCCAAACAGCGCCCAGGTGCTGGCGCTGAGCGCCGAGCCGGTCACCGGATTGCCTGTGTAGTCGATGGGCGCCAGGCCTATGGTGTCGCGGTTGTCGAGTTGCTCGCGCTTCCACTGGCCGCCCAGCGTGAGCGCCTGGTCGAAGCCAAGCAGCTTGAGCGGCAGGTCCACGCGGCCGTCCAGCGCGGTCTCGCTGGAATGGTTGCCTATGGTGTCGTTCTTGTCTTCGTATTTGTTGTGCACCAGGTTGAGCCTGGAGCGCACCTCGCCCCAGCGGCCCTCGTGGCTCAGGCCGAAGTTGCTGTGCTCCAGCTTGCTCAGCCCCCATTGCCCGATGGCCTGGTTGCCATTGGCCAGGCGCCTGTTGGAGCCGGTGGCGCGCTGCGTGCCCTGGCCGGCTTCAAAGCCTATCACCTGGTCGGGCGTGAGCTGCCAGTTCAGCAGGGCGTTGAAGTTCTGCTTGCGCGAGCCCGCCGTGGATTGGTAGGCGCCGGGAAAGCCGCCGTTGCCTTCGTCCGATGCGCGTTCGGTGTAGTTGCCGCCCAGGCGCAGGCCGAACCTGTCGGACAGCGGGCCGCTGATGTTGAAGCCCAGCTGGCGCGTGTCGCCGCGTTCACTGTCTTCTGGCCGGCTGTAGTTGAGCGTGCTCGAGCCTGACCAGCGCTTGGCGATCTTGCGCGTGATGATGTTGATCACGCCGCCCATGGCGTCCGAGCCGTAGAGCGATGACATGGGGCCGCGCACGACTTCGATGCGCTCTATCATCTCGGGCGATATCCAGTCCAGGTCCTGCTGGCCCAGGTCATCGCGGTAGTTGACCGCGGCCGAGTTGCCCTGGCGCTTGCCGTCGACCAGGATCAGCGTGTATTTCTCGGGCAGGCCGCGCAAGCGGATCTTCGACTGCGCGCCCGTGCCCGACAGCCCGCCGGTCACGCCCGGCACCGTGGACAGCAGCTCGCCGATGCTGGTCACGGGCTTGCGCTCTATGTCCTCGCGCGTGATGACGCTGATGCTTGCCGGTGCCTCGCGGATATCCACCGCCGTGCCCGATGCCGTGACCACCACATTGGACAGGACTGCCGGCGTATCCGCCGTCTGGGCCCGGGCGGGCAGGGCCGCCATGGCGGCGCAGGCCAGCGAAACGGCCAGTGGCAGCGGACCACGCATTGAAACTCGAAGCATCTGTAACCCCTCTCTAAATGTAATTGCTAATGATAACAATTTGTATTTAGATTATTGGGTTTGGGTAAAGAAATCTGTGGGCTGGGTAAATTTTTGTGGCGTGATGCGTGCTGCGCGGCGGGTTTGCGGTTGCAGCCGCTGGGGAGGGCAGGGCGCTCATCCTGCAATGCGGTCGGCGGGACAGGCTCGGGGCGAACGGGATCTCCAGCGCTTGCTGACTCTTGAACCATTGGCGTCTTGTGTGCCCGGGTTCACGCGTTTGTGGCCAGCCTTTCTGCCGGCTGCGGCCCGTGCTTGACGCCGGTTCTTCGCTGCCCCAAACGCACAACGCCCCGAGGGCCAGGCCATCGGGGCGTTGCAGGAAATCAGTGGGGGCAGATCAGTGCAGCATCAATGCGCCAGCGTTCTTGCTCTTGCCTGCACGTGCGGGCGGGTTGCACAGGCCGCATTGGTAGTGGCGCGCGTTCTCGTAGGGCTCGGTCACGAACTGGCCCTTGCAGGAGGAGCAGGCGGTGCGCTTGAGCATGTTGGCATCGACGAACTTGACCAGGCGCCAGGCGCGGGTGAACGACAGCAGTGCTTCGAGGCCTGCGGTTTCGATCTGTTCGGTGTAGAGGCGGTAGGCCTTGGTCAGCTGCTCGGCCGTGTCCAGCTCCACGGCCTTGGACAGGTATTCGTAGATGTTGAGGAACAGCGAGCTGTGGATGTTTTCCTGCCATGTCAGGAACCAGTCGGTCGAGAAGGGCAGCTGTCCCTTGGACGGCGACTTGCCCGCGATTTCCTTGTACAGGCGGATCAGGCGCTCGTAGGACAGCGTGGTTTCCGATTCCAGCACTTGCATGCGCGCGCCCATCTGGATGAGCATTGCAGCGCGTTCGATCTGCTTGGATTCGTTGAGAACGCTTTTGGTGGGGGCTGACATGGGGCAGGTCTTTCGCGAAAGGATGAGGCGGGGACGAGGTGCTCAGAGCACTTCGGAAACGCGGCTGGCCATCAGGATGTTGGCGTGCAGCGTGTTCGTCGCGTCGTTGCCGATCTTGTTGGACGAGTGGTTGGTCAGCAAGCTCCAGACCAGTTCGTCGTCCACGCGGAAGCTGCACAGCAGCGTGTTGCGCGAAGCCAGCTTGAGCACCTGGGCCGACGACAGCGCGGTCAGGATGTCTGCGGCTTCCTCGTTCAGACCCAGACGGAACACGGCTTCGGCCTTGTCCTGGCGAATCATGGTTTGGGCCAGCATCAGGTAGGTGAGGTTGGCTTCGCGGATTTCGGCAAGCAGTTGTTCGTTAGTCATGGATCAATCCTTTTCAAATGCGTCAGAGCGGGAACAGAGCACAAAAACCGGCAGGTGTGTGGTGTCGCGATCTGTTGAAATGGATTGTTAAACAGGGCCAAACAATAATTAAGTCGGGTGAGGGAGGTGCGTCGTGTCTGGTTAGGCCGGGGGGCTTGTAAGGCAAATTCCTACAAGCACTGTTGGAAAATGGGCGTTGCGCTTCTTGAATCTCCTGCTGCCAATGCCAGCCCTCAGGCCAGATGCCTGGCCCTATCCCGCAAATCCTGTAACCAATTAATTCGCGCAGCTGTGGTTTTTTCGAACCATGCGCGAATCTGTCATATCACCCGCGTTCCACGGGCCGGCTGGCGTCTGCGCACCATTCGCTCCAGCTGCCGGCGAACAGCGCGGTCTGGCCCAGGCCAGCGACTTCCATCGCCAGCAGGTTGGGCAGGGCGCTGACGCCGCTGCCGCACTGGTGCACCACGCTATCGGCCGGGCGCTCGCCCAGCAGCTGCTGGAATTCGGCGCGCAGCAGTTCGCGCGGCTTGAAGCGCCCGTCGGCCGCGAGGTTCTCGCTGAACGGGCGGTTGAGCGCGCCCGGAATATGGCCGGCCACCGGGTCCAGCGGCTCGACTTCGCCGCGATAGCGCGCACCGGCGCGCGCATCGATCACCGTCTGAGCCGGCGAGCCCAGGCCGGCAAGCACTTCGCGCGCGCTGATCAGGCGGCGCAGCGGCGGCTGCAGCGTGAAGCTGGTCTGGAAGTGGCTGGGTTCGCTGCCCTGGTTCACGGGCTGGCCCGCGGCCTGCCAGGCCTGCAGGCCGCCGTCGAGCACCGCCACGGCGTCATGGCCGGCCCATTTGAGCATCCACCAGAGCCGGCCGCAGTAGTTGGCGCCGTTGCGGTCATAGACCACGGCCTGCATGTCGTTGGAAAAGCCCACGCTCGACAGCCAGACCGAGAAGCGCTCGCGGCTGGGCAGCGGGTGGCGCCCGCCCGAGGCGGGCTGGTCGGCCTGCGAGACCGCGACCGAGCCGTCGCTGCTGGGCATGCCGTGCTTGGCGCTCAGATCGTGGTCCAGGTCGGCAAAGACCGCGCCGGGAATGTGCGCCTGCTCGTACTGTTGGCGGCCGAGACTGGGTTTTCCCAGGTCGAAACTGCAGTCGAACACCATGCACGGCTGGCCGCTGAGCTGCAGCGCATGGAGCTGTTCGGGGGAAATGAGGGTGGTGTAGGTGGTCTTGGACATCAGCGCTCCTCGGCAGACAATCAGAACCCCCGCTGCGCGGAGGCGTGTTCTATCAGTCCATTATCCGACGGCGCGCGCCGCCATGGAGGCCTACGGCGGGGGGGGCTTCAGTTCCTGGCGCGCAGCACGGTGGCCGCGATGCCACTTCCCACGATGAGTGCCATTCCCAGCCAGCCCATGGGCGGAATCAGGTCGCCAAACACCAGCACGCTGTAGGCGCCGCCAAACGCAATGCCTGAATACTGCAGGTTGGCGACGACCAGGGTCGCGCGGCGCGTGGTTGCATTGGCGTAGGCGCGCGTCATGCACAGCTGGCCGCCGGCGGCGAAAATACCCACGGGAATGAGCCACAGCGCGGGCCAGCCCGGGAAGTCGGAAACGCCGATGAACAGCATGGCGGCGGCGCCCGCAACAGCCGAGCCCACCGAGAAATAGAACACCACGCGCTGCTCGGGCTCGCCCAGGCGCGACAGCGCGACCACTTGCATATAGGCAACGGCCGAAATCATTCCCGACATCAGTCCGACGATGCCGGCGAGGCCCTGGTCGGCGCCAATGCTAGGGCGCATCATCAGCACCACGCCGACGAAGCCCACCAGCAGGCTCACGATCACCGGCATGTGCAGCGCGGGCCGCGGCGTGGCCGGCGAGGGCCGCCAGGCCATCAGCGCTCCGCCCACCATGAAGGCCGCGATCCACAGGCTGCTCATATAGTTGAGCGTCATCGC
>Ga0302347_1001401_pt1 | contig 29265 bp, 37 predicted proteins | sample PhyWR1_FD_202178 | JGI IMG/M metagenome (GOLD analysis project Ga0302347, IMG submission 202178) | Leaf surface microbial communities from wheat plants in UC Gill Tract Community Farm, Albany, California, United States - DLSL W.R1 (v2)... | ecosystem: Host-associated > Plants > Phyllosphere >...
ACGTATCGTTCTGATTTTTCAGAAAAAGCCCTTCTGGAGACACCCTCATGAAATTCATCCACCAGCGCGAGCACCTCAACGAGGGAGACATTGTCGTCATCGAATGCTCGCAGACTTGTAATATTCGCCTGATGAGCGACGCGAATTTTCGCAGCTTCAAAAATGGCGGCCGCCATACCTACCACGGTGGCGCCTTCGACACGTTCCCGGCCAAAATCACCGCGCCGAGCACCGGTTTCTGGAACATCACCCTGGACGTCGTGACACGCCGTGCTATCAGCGTGACCCGCAAGCCTGCGCTGTCCCACAAGATCCGCATTGTGCGTCGCACCAGCTCCAAACTGAGCTGACCCGAACACCTGACAGGAAATGACCGTGACTGCTACCACCAAATACGTGATCAAGTACAAGCTCAACGGCGAACGCCGCTTCGAGTTCGCCCAACTGCACACCAACAGCGTGGAAGAAGCCAAGCAAGCCCTGGCGAAGATTCACGATGCCAGTGATGAAATCACCGACATCAATGTGAGCAAGGCGCTGTAAGCCGATGCCTGGCCCCACCGCTGACCTGTTCGCCGATGATGCCTTGCAGCAACCTGCGGGGCGCGAGCAAATTGGCGAACAGTCCTATGTGCTAAGGGGCTACGCCCTGCCCTGGATTGAACGCCTTCTGCCGGAATTGCGACAGGTGCTGGCGCAATCACCGTTTCGGCAAATGGTGACACCCGGTGGGTTCACCATGTCGGCCGCCTTGAGCAGCTGCGGCGACCTGGGCTGGACCACCGACACCTCCGGTTACCGCTACTCATCACTGGACCCGCGCACGCAGCAGCCCTGGCCACACATGCCGGACGCCCTGCGTCAACTGGCTATGGCGGCGGCGGCAGAAGCCGGCTTTGTCGACTTCGCTCCCGACGCCTGCCTGATCAACCGTTATGTGCCAGGCGCAAAAATGTCCCTGCACCAGGACAAGAACGAGCGCCGCTACAGCGAACCGGTGGTGTCGGTGTCCCTTGGGTTGCCGGCGATCTTCCTGTTTGGTGGGCATGAGCGCAGTGACAAGACCCGCAAAGTCTCGCTGTTCCACGGCGATGTGGTGGTCTGGGGCGGCGTGGATCGCCTGCGCTTTCACGGTGTGATGCCGATCAAGGAAGGCGTGCACCCGGTCATGGGCGCGCAACGCATCAACCTCACCTTTCGCACCGCTGGCTGATTTGAGCGCAAGCTTCAGAGTGCCAGGCGTTCGCGGCACGGCTACTCTGGCCATGATCCGTCAAGAGTGCTGACCATGACTACCGAACAAGACCCCCGCTGGGCAGCCATTCTCGCCCGAGACCCCAAGGCTGATGCGCTGTTCGTCTACGGCGTGAAGACCACCGGCGTGTACTGTCGCCCCAGCAGTGCTTCGCGCTTGCCGCGCCCGGAGAACGTCGAATTCTTCGACACGCCGGCACACGCCGAGGCCGCGGGTTATCGCGCCAGCAAGCGCGCGGCCGGGGACCAGACCCAGCTCGCCGCGCACCATGCGCAACGGGTGGCAGACGCCTGTCGCCAGATCGAGCAGGCTGACACCCCACCCAGCCTTAACGCGCTGGCCCTGCAAGCCAACATGAGCCCCTTCCATTTCCACCGCGTGTTCAAGGCCGTCACCGGCCTGACTCCCAAGGGCTACGCCAGTGCCCATCGCTCGCGCAAAGTGCGCGAGGGCCTCAAGGGCGAGCGCACGGTAACGGATGCGCTGTACGACGCGGGCTTCAATTCCAACAGCCGTTTTTATGAGTCGGCCAATCAGTTGCTCGGCATGACGCCCGGTGACTACAAGGCCGGTGGTACCAACAACGCGATCCTGTTTGCGGTAGGGCAATGTTCACTGGGGGCGATCCTGGTGGCACAAAGTGCCCGTGGCGTATGCGCGATTCTGCTGGGCGATGACCCGGACCAACTGGTGCGCGACCTGCAGGATCAGTTTCCCAAGGCCGAACTGGTGGGCGCCGACCAGCGCTTCGAACAGTTGGTCGCACAGGTCGTGGGGCTTATCGAGGCGCCTGCGGTCGGCCTGGACTTACCACTGGACCTGCGCGGCACGGCCTTCCAGGAACGGGTGTGGCAAGCCTTGCGCGATATCCCGCCGGGCAGCACCGCCAGCTACGCACAGATCGCCGAGCGCATCGGCGCACCAAAATCCTTCCGTGCGGTGGCACAGGCGTGCGGCGCTAACAGCCTGGCGGTGGCAATCCCCTGCCACCGCGTGGTGCGCAGTAATGGCGAGCTGTCGGGCTACCGCTGGGGCGTGGAGCGCAAACAGCAGTTGCTCGCCCGGGAGAAGGCGTCAAAGCCCTAGCGGATACCGACAGCGCCAGGCCTGCCACCCGGTGTATTGCCTCGACGTCTTGCGCCTGGATGTTGTGAAAAGCTATCGCCTTTAAAGCTTCAGCTTGCGCTTGCGAAACTCGGCGACCTTATGCCGGTTGCCGCACAATGCCATGCTGCACCAGCGACGCTTGTGGGCCTTGGTACGATCATAAAACCACAAGATGCATTCCGGATGTTCGCAGCGGCGGATCAACTTGAAATCCCCCTCCACCAATAACGTGGCGGCCGCTTCGGCGATCGGCGCGAGGAACTGCGCCGCGGTCTGCTGCTTGCGCTGGCGCTCGATCCGTGGCGCCTCGCAAGCTGGCCAGACCAACTGCGTATGGCTCACCGCCTTGCGTAAAAAGGCGTTCAGCGCTGCCGGGTTACCGGGCTGCTGGGCTTTACGTGCGGCCACCAGTTCACGGATCACCTCGCGTAACGCTCGCGCAGCGGCGAGTAAAGCACCGGGTTCAAATTCGGGCATGTTGTTGGGCTCAACCCACCGCAAGCGCACCAGCCAGGCGACTACGTCGGCATCAACCTGCCAGAAATCCCACGGTACACCGTCGATATCCGCCAGGGTATTGAGCATATCCAGCACCGGATCGTCGGCCAGGACATAGGGTTCCGAGGGGGCGGCAGTCGCTGGGGAAAGGGTCATGGTCAATCCTCTTGAGAACGCTGGCATCGTAACCGCTATTTCCTTTCTTGGGTAGTTACAAAGCACGTAAAGATAACCTGAATAAATCGTTTGACAGGTTACCATTTTGCGCGCAGCTTTTAAAAAGCTGTAACCCCTAATCCAACCTATTCAAGTTACAAAGGTATCCCTCTCATGACCACTCCAGCGCCCATTATTCACTATCGCCACGTCGAGGCAGACGGCGTGCGCATGTTCTACCGTGAGGCCGGCGACCCCTGCGCGCCGGTCATGCTGCTGCTGCACGGTTTCCCCAGTTCCTCACACATGTATCGCGACCTGATCCCATTGCTCGCGACGCACTTTCGCGTGATCGCCCCGGATTTGCCGGGTTTCGGCTTTACCGAGGTGCCGGCCGAGCGCGGTTACCACTACAGCTTCGATAACCTGGCGATCACGGTTGGGCATTTTGTCGATGCATTGGGATTGAGCCGGTACGCCCTGTACGTCTTCGATTACGGTGCACCGGTCGGGCTGCGGCTGGCAGTGGCCCACCCAGAGCGGGTGAGTGCCCTGGTGTCGCAAAACGGCAACGCCTACCTGGAGGGACTGGGGGATGCGTGGGCACCGATTCGTGCCTATTGGGCAGAGCCGAGCCACGCCAACCGAGAGGTGATCCGCAACGCAGTGATCAGCCTCGAAGGCACGCGCTACCAATACCTGCACGGTGTGAACCAGCCGGAGTTGGTAGCGCCCGAATCCTACATGCTCGACGTACTGCTGATGCAGCGCCCTGGCAATGACGAGATCCAGCTGGATCTGTTCCTCGACTACCGCAACAACCTGACGCTGTACCCGACGTTCCAGGCCTTTTTCAGGGACAGGCAAGTACCGACGCTGGTGATCTGGGGCCAGAACGATCCGTTCTTCATCCCGCCAGGTGCCCACGCCTACAAAACCGATAACCCCAACGCCGTGGTGGAGTTGCTGGACACTGGCCACTTCGCCCTGGAAACCCACGCAGCCGCTATCGCCGAGCGGATTCACGCGGTGTTGGGCAACGCCGTCAATTGATGGCACACCACGAAAGCGCGCGTTCGTCCAGTGAATAAAACAGACTGGCCGGGTGCCTAGGGCCCTGCTAAAACAGCGAAAAGCCTCATCAACGCTGGAGAAGCACCCCATGAGCACCTGGCCAGACACCCGCCTTCTCGACCTGCTGGGCATCGACGTGCCGATCATCCAGGCCCCCATGGCCGTTGGCACCACCACCGCTATGGTTATTGCCGCCAGCCAGGCGGGCGCGCTGGGTTCACTGCCGGCGGCAGCACTGAGCATCGAGCAACTGCGCGACGCACTGACCACCCTCCGCCAGGCGAGCCAACGGCCTATCAACGTCAATTTCTTCTGCCATCAACCGCCCGCACCCGATGCAGCACGTGATCGACGCTGGAAGGAATTACTGGAGCCCTACTACCGCGAATTGGGCGCCGACTATGAGGCGCCGACCCCGGTCTCGAACCGCGAACCCTTCAACGACGCGGCTTGCCAAGTAGTCGAGGAATTTCGCCCCGAGGTCGTCAGCTTTCACTTTGGCCTGCCGGAAAAATCCCTGCTGGACCGGGTAAAATCCACCGGCGCCAAAGTGCTGTCCTCGGCCACCACCGTGGAAGAAGCCCTCTGGCTGGAACAGCACGGCTGCGACGCCATTATCGCAATGGGGAGTGAAGCCGGCGGGCATCGTGGCTTGTTTCTCAGCGATGACCTCAACACCCAGATCGGTTTGTTCGCCCTGTTGCCACAAGTCGTCGACGCCGTAAGCGTGCCAGTGATTGCTGCGGGTGGTATCGGTGATGCGCGCGGGATCGTCGCGGCGTTCGCCCTGGGCGCTTCGGCGGTCCAAATCGGTACGGCGTACCTGTTCACTCCCGAAGCCAATGTCACCGCGTCCCATCATTATGCGTTGCGCCATGCCCAGGCCAGTGAGACCGCGCTGACCAACCTGTTTACCGGTCGCCCGGCACGCGGCATTGTCAACCGCGTGATGCGTGAGCTGGGTGCGATCAACCCCGCCGCGCCTGCCTTCCCGACCTCCGGCGGCGCGCTGATTCCGCTCAAGGCCAAGGATGAGGCGGGCTTCAGCAACCTGTGGTCCGGCCAGGCCCTGCGCCTGGGCAAAGACACCACCACCTATGAGTTGACGCGTGAACTGGCGGAGCAGGCACTGGCCAAGCTCAGCTAGCACTGTCCTGCGCGGCAACTTTGCACTGTACCGGCAATGGCCAACCGCTATATATTCTCATACATAGCGGTTAAGCCTTCTACCTATAACAAGCCGTACACCCTCACAGGAGCTGCTTCATGAAGATTCACGCCTCACGCCTGGCCATCCTGGTCGCTGCCCTCGCCTTCGGTTCGGCCCATGCCGATGAAGTCCAGGTGGCCGTGGCCGCCAACTTCACCGCACCGATCCAGGCGATTGCCGCCGACTTCGAAAAAGACACCGGTCATAAATTGGTGGCTGCCTACGGTGCTACGGGGCAGTTCTATACCCAGATCAAGAACGGCGCGCCATTCGAAGTGTTCCTGAGCGCCGACGACACTACCCCGCAGAAGCTCGAAACCGAAGGCGACACCGTCAAGGGCTCGCGCTTCACCTACGCGGTCGGCACCCTGGCCCTGTGGTCAGCCAAAGAAGGTTACGTCGATGCCAAGGGCGAAGTGCTGAAGAAAAACCAGTACGCGCACCTGTCGATCGCGAACCCCAAAGCCGCGCCCTACGGCCTCGCCGCCACCCAGGTATTAGCCAGGGAAGGCCTGACCGAGAAGGTCAAAGACAAGATCGTCGAAGGCCAGAACATCACCCAAGCCTATCAGTTCGTGTCTACCGGCAACGCCGAGTTGGGCTTTGTCGCCTTGTCGCAGATCTACAAGGACGGCAAGGTCACCAGCGGTTCAGCGTGGGTTGTTCCAGCCTCGATGCACGACCCTATCAAACAGGACGCCGTGATCCTGGCCAAGGGCAAGGACAGCGCGGCTGCCAAGGCACTGGTTGAATACCTCAAGGGGCCCAAAGCCGCTGCTGTGATCAAGTCCTACGGTTACGAGTTGGCCCAGTAAATGCCGTTGTCGAGTGCCGACTTTTCCGCGATCTGGCTGACCATCAAGCTGGCTTCATTGACCACCGTGATCCTGCTGGTCATCGGCACTCCGATTGCCCTGTGGCTGTCGCGCACCCGCTCCTGGTGGCGCGGCCCGATCGGCGCTGTCGTGGCCCTGCCGCTGGTGTTGCCACCGACGGTGATTGGCTTTTACCTGCTGCTGACCATGGGCCCCAATGGCTACTTTGGCCAGTTCACCCAATGGCTGGGCCTGGGCACCCTCACCTTCAGCTTTGCCGGGTTGGTGATTGGCTCGGTGATCTATTCGATGCCGTTCGTGGTGCAGCCATTGCAGAACGCCTTCTCCGCCATCGGCACACGCCCGCTGGAAGTGGCCGCGACGTTGCGGGCCAACCCATGGGACACCTTTTTCAGCGTGATCCTGCCCCTGGCGCGACCCGGGTTCATGACCGCGTCGATCCTGGGTTTTGCGCACACCGTCGGTGAATTCGGCGTGGTGTTGATGATCGGCGGCAATATCCCGGACAAGACCCGGGTGGTGTCCGTACAGATCTACGACCATGTGGAAGCGATGGAATATGCCCAGGCTCATTGGCTGGCCGGCTCCATGGTGGTGTTCGCGTTCCTGGTATTGCTGGCGCTCTACTCCAGCCGTAAAACCAAAATGGGCTGGAGTTGATGTCGATGATTGATGTACGCCTGCACCTTGCGTATCCGGGCTTTGGCCTCGATGTGGACCTGCACCTGCCCGGCCGCGGCGTCACCGCCCTGTATGGGCACTCCGGTTCCGGCAAGACCACCTGCCTGCGCTGTATTGCCGGGCTGGAGCGCGCCGATGACGGTTTTATCCAGGTCAATGATGAAGTCTGGCAAGACAGTCGCAACGGGGTGTTCGAGCCACCGCATAGGCGTGCGGTGGGGTATGTGTTTCAGGAAGCCAGCCTGTTCCCGCATCTGTCGGTACGGGCCAACCTGGAGTTCGGCCTCAAGCGCATCCCCCGCCAACAGCGCCGTGTGGACATGGCCCAGGCCACGCAATTACTGGGCATCGGCCACCTGCTTGACCGCCATCCCCAACATCTTTCCGGCGGTGAGCGCCAGCGCATCGGCATCGCCCGTGCCTTGCTCACCAGCCCAAGCCTGCTGTTGATGGACGAACCCCTGGCCGCCCTCGACAGCAAGCGCAAAGGCGAAATCCTGCCGTACCTCGAACGCCTGCACGATGAACTGGAGATCCCGGTGCTGTATGTCAGCCATGCCCAGGATGAAGTGGCACGCCTGGCCGATCACATCGTGTTGCTCAGTGACGGCAAGGCCTTGGCCAGCGGCCCTATCGGCGAGACCCTGGCGCGGCTCGACCTGCCCATGGCCCTGGGCGACGACGCCGGTGTCGTCATCAACGGTACGGTCAGTGCCTACGACGAGCACTATCAGTTGCTCACCCTGCAACTGCCGGACAGCGCCCTGCAAATGCGCGTGGCCCATGCGCCGTTGGCACTGGGCAAGGCGCTGCGTATCAAGGTGCAGGCGCGTGATGTCAGCCTGAGCCTGCAAGCCGAGGAACACAGCAGCATCCTCAACCGCCTGCCGGTGACGGTCACCCAGGCGATCCCGGCGGACAACAGCGCTCACGTGCTGGTGCGCCTGGACGCCGCCGGCACGCCGTTGCTGGCGCGGATCACGCGGTTCTCCCGCGACCACTTGCAATTGCACCCCGGCCAGGCGCTGTGGGCGCAGATCAAGGCCGTCGCGGTATTGGCGTAAGCAACCTTTTGGCACCACCGCATACGGCTGCGGTCAATCAGGAATACCGGCCTGATTTGTTGCCAAGGAACCTGCCCCATGTCCGACTCTGCGCTACCCCGTGACCTGCATTACGTTGACGACACCCAGCCTGGCATCCGTCGCAAGACGGTGCGCGGCAAGTTCCACTACTTCGACCCCAAGGGCGTACGCATCACTGATGCGGATGAGATCAAGCGCCTTAACGCCCTGGCGGTCCCTCCGGCCTATACCGACGTGTGGATCTGCGCCGACCCGAGCGGCCACCTGCAAGCCACCGGCCGCGATGCCCGTGGGCGCAAGCAGTACCGCTACCACGCGCGCTGGCGCGAGGTGCGCGACAGCGACAAGTACGCTCGACTGCAGGAATTCGGCAACGCCCTGCCGAAACTGCGCAAACAGTTGGAAGCGCAAATCGCCGAACCCGGCTTCACCCGCGAAAAGGTGCTGGCCACGGTGGTGATGCTGCTGGATGCGACGCTGATCCGCGTCGGCAACACCCAATATGCGCGGGATAACAAGTCCTACGGGCTGACCACGTTGCGCACCCGCCATGTGGACGTGAAAGGCAGCGAGATCCAGTTCCAGTTCCGTGGCAAGAGTGGCGTCGAGCACCAGATCAGCGTCAAGGACCGGCGCCTGGCCACGGTGGTCAAGCGCTGCCTGGAATTGCCGGGGCAGAACCTGTTCCAGTACCTGGACGAGGACGGCGAGCGGCACACCGTCAGCTCCCATGACGTGAATGAATACCTGCACAGCCTTACCGGTGCGGACTTCACCGCCAAGGACTACCGAACCTGGGCCGGCACCGCCATGGCGCTGGCAGTGTTGCGGGAGTTGGAGTGGCAACCTGAGTCCGATGCCAAGCGCCACGTCGTGGCCATGGTCAAGGATGTCGCCAAGCAACTGGGTAACACCCCGGCGGTGTGTCGCAAATGCTACATCCACCCCGCCGTGCTGGAGCATTTCAGCCTGGGTGAACTCTCCAGGCTTCCCAAGCCGAGGATACGCAAAGGGCTCAAGGCCGAAGAGGTGGCCTTGGCGATGTTCCTTGAACAACTGGCGGCGGACTTGCCGAAAAAAGCCAAGGCGGGTTAGGCTTGGCCTCCCTTCCGACGCACGGGACGACCGCCGACGTGAACCACTAAGCCTTCCAAAATGTATCTGCAACGAGCCGCCTGGCGCGCTTGTTGGCCTGTCCGACATTTTTTTGGAGGTGCTGATGACTGACGTCAACCGGCCGCCCACGCTTGTTTCCTTGCAACACCTGAGTGTCCAGTTCGCCAATGGCGAAACCCTGCTCGACGACCTGAGCCTGTGCATCGACCACACGCCCACCGGGATCGTGGGGCGTAACGGCCGCGGTAAAAGTATCCTCGCCAAATTGATCGCCGGGGTGTTGCCGCCCTCCTCCGGCACACTGAACGGCCCATCCCGCGTGACGTACGTACCGCAGAGCATCGTGGTAGCACCGGGCGAAACCGTCGCTGACCTCACCGGCACCGCCGCGACTCTGGCAGCCCTGGCTCGCATGGCCCAGGGCGCGGCGCAGGTCGATGACCTGGCGTTGATCGATGACCGCTGGGACCTGGCCGAGCGTTTGCGCAGCGCCCTGGATGCAGCGGGCCTGCAAGCACTGGGTGCCGATACCCCGGCCGATCGGCTCAGCGGCGGCCAGTTGGCCCGGGTCGCCGTGATAGGTGCACTGTTATCCACGCCACCTTTGCTGGTGCTCGACGAACCCACCAACCATCTCGACAGCGACGGCCGTGCGTGGCTGCTGCGCGTGCTCGGGGCTTGGCGCGGTGGCCTGGTGGTGGTCAGCCATGACCGGCAATTACTCAACACCATGGCGCGCATCATTGAACTGTCGCCGCTCGGCGTCCACGTATATGGCGGCAACTACGATGACTATCGACAACAGCGCGATGCCCAGCAACAGGCTGCCATCGCCGCACTGGAACACGCACGCCTGGAGCGCAGTCGCAACCGTCGACGCTTGCAAAAGGAGCATGACAGCCTGCAGCGTAACGCTGCTCGCTCCCGCAAGCATGCCGAGACGGCCAACGTCGACCGGTTCACCAAGGCGCGCTGGAAAGGCGCCGCCACGGAGGTTGTCGGCAGCGTGCGCAGCACGCATTGGCAACACAAACATGAACTGGATGCCCAGGTGCGCGAGGCCTACGAACGGGTCGAGGATGAAACACCGACGCTGTTGGCGTTGCCCGCCTCAGCAGTGCCCAACGGCCGCCAGGTGCTGTCGCTGGTAGACGCACAACTGCCGTGGTTGCCCTCCACCTGCCTGAACATCCACCTCGCCGGCCCGGCGCGCGTCGCCGTGCGCGGGCCAAACGGTTGCGGCAAGTCGACGCTGCTCAAGGTATTGGCGGGCGAGTGGCGGGCGGTGAGCGGAGAATGCCGCGTGCAGGTGCCCAGCGCCTATATCGACCAGCACCTCACCCTGCTGGATGACCGACGCAGCATCATTGAACAGCTTAACCTGCTGGACACACCACTGGCCGAAGCCGAACTGCGTACGCGCCTGGCCTTGCTGCAACTGGACGCCTTGCGTGTCACCCAGCCGGCCGGCCAACTGAGTGGCGGCGAACGCTTGAAGGCGGCGATGGCCATCGCGTTGTGGCGCGAGGTGCCGGCGCAGCTGCTGTTGCTGGACGAGCCCACCAACCACCTGGACCTCGAATCGGTGATGGCTTTTGAGCAGGCGTTGCACGGTTTTACCGGCGCCCTGCTGGTGGTGTCCCATGACCCGGCGTTTGTGCAGGCGATCAAGCCGACGCACTTTCTGGATTGGCATTGTGCAGGGTGGACCCTGGAGCGTGCCTGAGGTCATTGCATGCGCGCTGAAAGCGTCCTACGGTAGTGGCCGGATAATCTCACCGAGGAACCCGGCCTTATGCTGCCTTCGCCGCGCAAGCCCTACGTCAATGCTGCACTCGCCCATCGACAGCGCTGGCGTGGCCGTGTCGGGCTGATGCTGGTGGCCAGCCTGTCGGTACTGGCGGGCATGACCGATGCTATCGGCTTTATGGCGAGCGGCGACTTTGTTTCGTTCATGAGCGGCAACACCACGCGCCTCGCGGTGGCGATCAGCGCAGGAGACCTTGGCTTGACCGGGCGGCTGCTGTTGCTGGTCGCGACATTTGTGGTGGGTAATGCGTTGGGCGTGGTGGTCAGCCGAATGAGCCGCCGCCATGCCTTGCCTTTGCTGCTGTGTATTGCCGCCCTGCTATGCGGTGCGGCATGGCTGCCGTTCGCCGATACGTTGCTTGCGCTGCTGGCGGCGATCATCGCAATGGGCATGCTCAATGCCGCCGTGGAAGAGGTCAACGGGCTGCCGGTGGGACTGACCTACGTAACCGGAGCGCTTTCACGCTTTGGCCGCGGGTTGGGTCGCTGGCTGCTCGGGGAGCGCCGCAGTGGCTGGCGCGTGCAGTTGATCCCCTGGGCCGGGATGTTTGTGGGGGCAATCATTGGCGCGCTGTTGGAGCAACAGATGGGCTTGAAGGCGTTGCTGGTCAGCGGCGTGTTGGCGGGCTTGCTGGGGCTGGTATCCCTCAAGATTCCGCGTCGCTGGCACCTGGGTTACATGCCGCGCTGAAGAAAGAGGATGCTCGCCCGACGTTTAGGCCTCGACGTCCGTGTGCTGGTAAAGAGCCATCATGTCGGGCGAGCGGGTGAATCATAAGCTAATGCCTGGCGACTGTCGTGCCAGGCATTTCCGAAAACCACTAAGGTAACGGATTACAGGCAAGTCGCGAGTGCGGCCAAGCGGCGCTTGGCTGGCATGTTGTCTTCTGCTGCGTAGTACTTGATGGTGGAGCCGTTGCCCGCGCTTTGCACGTCGACGAAGTAGTCCCCAGCGGTGGTGTACACGGTAAAACCGCCCACCGCGATCGGCTCCTTGAAGCCGCCGGCGTCAACGCCGAACACGCTTTCGTCCTGCCAGCCGAACTGGACGCATTCGGCAACTACCAGGGTGGCCTTGTCCGAAGCCAGGGTTTTGTAAGGCGTGCCCGCGCGCGCCTCCTTCATCTTCGAACCCGCGCAACCAGCCAGGGCCGCCAGTACCAGTGCGCCAATTACCACCTTGTGCATGCCATTGCTCCGTTGGAAAAAAACGCGACTGTACCATTGCCGTGGCGCGGACTGACGGCTGCATGAACTTTGTTTCACTGTGAAGGAAGCTGGCGCCCTCTATATTGGCCAGGCTCATTTTTAGAAGTATCCCTTCTGCCCGCCCTCCCGCGGGCTTTTTTTCGCCTGTATTCTCAGAGCAGCCAGCGGAACAGATAGAACAACGCCATGCTCAGCAACACGGTCATCAACACGTTGCGCGTCCAGAACATCAATGCCACCGCACTGATGCCTGCCAACAGGTAAGGGTTGGCCGGGCTCAGGTTGAGGTGGTGATCGGCCAGGAAAATGATCGGCCCGCAAATCGCGGTGAGCATCCCCGGTACGGCAAACCCGAGGAACTCCCGCGCACCACGGTTGAGGCGCACGGGAAGGCGCGGCTCGATGAACAGGTAACGGTTGAAAAATACCACCAGGCCCATGGCCACAATCATGATGTAGATCATCGCTGCCCCACTCCCAGTCGTTTGCAGGCATACCCCGCGCTCATGCCCAGCACGCCGGACACCACCACCGCCGATTCCCAATGCAGGAAACTCAGCCACACCGAAAACAACAGTGATACGGCCACGCAGACCACCGTCGGGATGTCGCGCACCACCGGCGTGATCAGCGCGATAAACGTGGCCGCGATGGAAAACTCCAGACCCAGTTGATCGAGGCCGGGAATGCTTTTACCGAGCACGATGCCCGCCAGGGTGAAGAGGTTCCAGGCGATATAGAACGTCAACCCCACGCCCAGGGCGTGCCAACGGTCGAAGGTCTCACGGTCGTAGTGACTGACCAGTGCAAAGAATTCGTCGGTCAGCAGAAAGCCCAGGCTCATGCGCCAGCGGGCCTTGAGGGGTGACAGGATCGGGCGCAAGTGCATGCCATACAGCAAATGTTGAGACGTCAGCAGCAACGTGGTCAGTACGATGGAAATCAGGCTGGCGCCGCTCTTGACCATACCGATCGCGACCAACTGGGCAGCACCGGCAAACACAATGGCGGACAAGCCCTGGGCTTCCAACGGGCTGAATTGCGCATCGATGGCCATGGAGCCGGCCAGCAGTCCCCACGGCGCGCACGCCAGGGACAGGGGGATAACGGCGATCGCGCCGCGAGCGAAGGCGTAATGAGGTAAGGCGGTAGGCATGGAAACGGCTCATCGACAGACAGTCGACAAGCATGCCATTGCAACAATGGAGCTGTCTTGAACGATCTTGCTCAGGCGAGCCTGACCGACACTTGCTCTACCGAATCACGCGCTTCACGCAGTTCATGGGCGTCCTGGTTGAGCCGGTGAATGGTATTGAGCAGACGCTGGCGCAGCACCTCATCGCCCAGTTTTTCGACGGCACGCATCAAGTCGAACGCCGCGGTTTCGTTATTGTCCGCGACGGAGTCCAGGGTCTTGCGCAGGTTGCGAGTGGCACGGGTCACGCGGTGTCTTCCTTCATCAGCAATGGGCAGGCACTTTAGGACATTCATGTTTCATTTTAATTTCAAACACTTGTGGCGAATTCAAGCCCATTTGATCCACGTCAATCGAAGCCGGGTTTGACTAATACATATGGAAATACGTATATTCGGATAAACCTATATAAAAAGGCCCTGACCATGTCGGACCTCACCTCGCCCCCCACCCTGTTCAAATGCCTGGCCGATGCCACGCGCACGCGCCTGACGTTATTGATCCTGCGCGAAGGCGAACTTTGCGTGTGTGAATTGATCCATGCCTTGGACGAAAGCCAACCCAAAGTTTCACGTCACCTCGCGCAACTGCGCAGTTGCGGGTTGCTGTTGGACCGTCGTCAGGGTCAATGGATCTACTACCGCATCAACCCGGCATTGCCCGACTGGGTGACCGAGGTGCTGCACACCACCCTGCAAGCCAACCAGCCATGGTTGCACACCGACGCACAGCGTCTGGATGCAATGGGCGACAGACCACAACGGGCCAGCACCTGCTGCTGAGCCATCGGAGCGTTTATTCATGCTTGTCGCAATTGCCATTTTTATCTTCACCATCGTCCTGGTCATCTGGCAGCCAAAGGGTTTGGGCGTCGGCTGGAGTGCCACGATGGGCGCGATCCTGGCCCTGGCCTCTGGCGTGATCAGCCTGGCCGACATTCCGGTGGTGTGGCACATCATCTGGAATGCGACAGGGACCTTTGTCGCGCTGATCATCATCAGCCTGTTGCTGGACGAGGCAGGCTTCTTTGCCTGGACAGCGCTGCATGTTGCACGCTGGGGACGCGGCCGCGGCCGGCGCTTGTTTGCGTACATGGTGTTGCTGGGGGCCTTGGTGTCGGCGCTGTTCGCTAACGACGGTGCGGCGCTGATCCTCACACCCATCGTCATGTCGATGCTACTGGCCCTGCGTTTTTCCCCGGCGGCGACCCTGGCATTCGTGATGGGTGCAGGGTTCATCGCCGACACGGCGAGCCTGCCGCTGGTGGTGTCTAACCTGGTCAATATTGTCTCGGCGGATTACTTCAAGATCGGCTTCAACGAATACGCCGCGGTGATGGTGCCGGTGAACGTCGTCAGCGTCGCGGCCACGTTGGCGGTGCTGTTGTGGTTCTTCCGCCGTGACATTCCGCAAACCTACGACCCGGCCGACCTCGAAGATCCTGCCAGTGCAGTCCACGACCGCGCCACCTTCCGGGCCGGCTGGTGGGTGCTGGGTATCCTGCTGGTCGGCTGCTTTGCCCTGGAGCCGCTGGGCATTCCCATCAGCGCGATTTCCGCTGTCTGCGCCGTGCTCCTGCTGGTAATCGCCGCCAAGGGCCACACGATCTCCACGCGCAAAGTGCTGAAGGAAGCACCGTGGCAGATCGTGATCTTTTCCCTCGGCATGTACCTGGTGGTCTACGGCTTGCGTAACGCCGGCCTCACCACCTACCTCGCGACCTGGCTCGATACGTTCGCCACTTACGGTGTGTGGGGCGCGGCCATGGGCACGGGTGTGCTGACGGCGCTGCTGTCCTCGGCGATGAACAATTTGCCGACCGTGTTGATCGGCGCGCTGTCCATCGAGTCCAGCCATGCCGTGGGCGTGGTCAAGGACGCGATGATCTACGCCAACGTGATCGGCAGCGACCTGGGCCCGAAAATCACCCCTATCGGCAGCCTCGCCACCTTGCTGTGGCTACACATCCTGGCACGCAAGGGCATCACCATCACCTGGGGCTACTACTTCAAGGTCGGCATCGTACTGACCCTGCCGGTGCTGTTGGTCACCCTTGCCGCCCTCGCCTTGCGACTGAGTTTCTAGAAGGAGATCGCTCCATGAAAGTCCTGTTCATGTGTACCGCCAACAGCTGCCGCAGCATATTGTCCGAAGCGATGTTCAACCACTTGGCGCCAGAAGGTTTCGAGGCGATCAGCTCCGGCAGCTTCCCCAAGGGCCAGGTCCTGCCCCGCAGCCTGAGCACGTTGCAGGCCGCCGGCATCAGCACCGAGGGTTTGTACAGCAAGGGCAACGAGGCCTTTGAGGGCAGCCCGCCAGATGTGGTGATTACCGTGTGCGACAAGGCAGCCGGCGAAGCGTGCCCGGTGTATTTCGGCCCGTCTGTGAAGGCGCACTGGGGGTTGGAAGACCCTTCGGATGTGCAGGGTGACGATGCACGCGTGCAGGCGGCATTCGACGCCACGCTGAAGACCATTGCCACTCGCTGCCGGGCGTTTTTCATCCTGCCGTTTGCCGAGCTCAGCCCAACTGAGCTCAAGGCAGAACTCGCTCGAATTGCCGAGCTGTAATCGGAGGCCCTATGACCAGCCTGCCCAACCTGGACTTGTCGCTGATCCCATCAAAACCGGACGGCTTGGCCCAACCACCCCGCATCCTGCTGCTCTACGGCTCGACCCGCGAACGCTCCTTCAGCCGCCTGCTGGTAGAAGAAGCCGCACGCCTGTTGCAGCACTTCGGTGCGCAAACGCGCATCTTCAACCCCAGCGGTTTGCCACTGCCCGACGATGCGCCGCGTGACCACCCCAAAGTCCAAGAACTGCTGGAACTGATGCAGTGGTCCGAAGGCCAGGTATGGTGCTCGCCCGAGCGCCACGGTTCGATGTCAGCGGTGTTCAAGGCGCAGCTCGACTGGGTGCCGCTGGCCCTTGGCGCAGTGCGCCCGACTCAAGGTAAAACCTTGGCGGTGATGCAGGTGTCCGGCGGGTCCCAGTCCTTCAATACGGTTAACCAGTTGCGCGTGCTGGGGCGCTGGATGCGCATGTTCACCATCCCCAATCAATCCTCGGTGCCCAAGGCGTTCATGGAGTTCGACGATCAGGACCGCATGAAGCCCTCCGCCCTGTACGACCGCGTGGTCGATGTAATGGAGGAACTGGTGAAGTTCACCCTGCTGCTGCGCGAGCGCCCGGACTTGGTGGACCGCTATTCGGAGCGCAAGGAAAGCGCCGACGAACTCTCGCACCGCGTCAATCAACGGTCGATCTGAGCCCGCCTGCCAGCGTATGCTCGTGCCTGTCTCCTGGCTGAGTTGAATCGATGAGTACCGTGCGACACGCCTGGCTGGGCCACTATGAAATCAGCAGCACCGCCTGCACCGGCCTGACCTTTGCCCGCCATAGTCATGATGAATGCGTGATCGGCGTGAACCTGCTGGGCGAAGAAAAAGTCTGGCTCGACCGTCGGGAGTTCCACGCCGGACCCGGCGCCATCACCTTGTACAACCCCGGCCAGATTCAGGGCGGCGGTGCGGCAGACGGCGCGCCCTGGCATTTTGTGAGCCTGTACGCCACGGCGGATCAATTGGCGACGGACCTTGGGCTGGCGCACCTGGAGTTTGATCGTTCACTGTGCTTCCAACCTGACCTTGCGCTGCGACTGGCGACGGCGATCAAGGGCGCGTTGAGTACCGACACGCTGGATCGCGAACTGAATGAAGAGGCGTTGGTGCTGCTGCTGGGCGAAGTCGTGGATATCAGCGGTGTGCGTCTGCCAGGCAGCACCGGCACCGGCAAGCCTCTGATCAGTCGCACCCAGGAACTGCTTTCCGAGCAACTGCATCAACCCCTGACGCTGGACCACCTTGGCGCTGAGCTGGGCCTCTCCAAATTCCACCTTCTGCGCGCCTTCCAGAAAGAAACCGGGCTGACGCCCCGTGAGTGGGCCATGCAGTTGCGTACGCGCCGCGCCAAGGGGCTATTGCGCAACGGCATGGCAGCTTCCGACGTCGCTCATCACCTGGGCTTTGCCGATCAAAGCCACCTCAATCGGCACTTTCGCTCCGCCTACGGCATCACGCCGGGTCTCTATCAAAGCGCTGTTAAACGCTGAACAGCGCAATCTGGTCCAAGACACCACCACGGCTCATCCTCACACTGCCTGCCATCTCTTGAAGGAATGTGGGCATGCTGACGATCTTCTTTTACGCATTGGTATTCGGTTTTGTGTTCTGCCTCTCCCCCGGTGCCGTGCTGGCGGAGACCCTGCGCCGTGGCTTGCTGCACGGCTTCACACCGGCCTTGCTGGTGCAGTTCGGTTCACTGGTGGGCGATGCAGTGTGGGCGATAATCGGCCTGACCGGCATCGCTTTGCTGATCCAGCATGACGCCGTGCGCGTGCCGTTGACGGTGGTGTGTGCGTTGTACCTGGCTTGGCTCGGCATTCGCAGCATGATCGACGCCTGGAAGCTACCTGAGTCAGACGATGCACCCGCCAGCACCCGGCAAAATGCGCTGGCGGTGGGCGCGGCAATCTCCCTGGCCAACCCGAAAAATATTGTCTACTGGGGCGCCCTGGGCAGTGCACTGTCGGGCATCGTCGGCGCCACGCCAAGCCAGGGGCAGACGCTGATGTTCTTTGCCGGGTTCATGCTTGCGTCGGTGCTGTCGTGCTTTCTGATTGCGGCGCTGGTCAACCTCTTGCGCAAGAACGCCTCACCGTTGTGGCAGCGCATCAGTCATGGCGCTTGTGGCGTGGTGTTGATCTATCTGGCCGTTCTGGCGGCACAGGGTATATGAAGTTATATACATACTAACTTCCGAGCGCCTCTTGTCTGAATGAACTCTGAACATCGAACACTTTAATTATTCATGCGTTGACATTTTGTAACCATCTGAGTAGATTGCCCGTGCCCGCAACTGGGGCCTTTTTTAAACCTCACAAAAGAAGCCAATGGACACAGTATCTAGTCGCTGTCCGAGCACCGCTTACGCGGGCATCGGGCGCCAAACCCAGAATATGACAGGACTCGCCACCCCGGTCCGGTAAGCTGCGCTAGAGCTCGACGCTCCACCGTAACTGCCTCGCCGGTCGCCTGTCCGGTCCCGAGGTGTGTTATGACCTTGCTAACCCTTGCTTTACCCGATGTACGCACCCTTGCCGCCGCCCTGCGCGCCAAGCTGTGCCGCGAGCCCGTTGGTTTTTCGCCGACCCGCTCGGCCTTTGCTGCACCCTCCCCTCAAGTGCGTCCGGCCCACCCGCTGGCGCACTGGCGTGTCTGCCCTGCTACTGGCCAGCTGGTACAGCAGTGGGATCACGCCGACACTCAAGACCCCCAAAGACCGCAGGTTTCCAGACGGGCCCAGGCCGGCCTGTTGCTCGGTCTTTACCTGAGCACTCGCGCTGCCTGAACCGGCTGGAAACAGCAACTTCCTGACTACTATCCTGGCGTTCTTTATTAATACGTCCAGTGGTAGCCCGCTGTGCGCGTTTTAACTAACGCCCCAGCAGAAGTTATGTAACCCCCTTATTTAAACCGATCGCGAAGTTGGCGACTCGGCATGCTTTCGCTCGCCTGTAGCCAGGTAAGTAACGGGTATGTTTTGTCGAAAATTGGCGACAGGAGTACACACAATGAGCGCCGTAAAAAACCCGCCTCTGCATAAAAAGAATGGCACCGACGCCGACACCAAACTGTCGATGCGTGCCGCCCGCGAAGCCCACAACGGCCTGTCGGCCACCCTGGCGAACGTACGTGCCACCCAGGACGGCTTGACCGAACTGGACGCCTCCGCTCGCCTGCAACGTGAAGGCTACAACGAAGTTGCCCACGATAAGCCGCCGCACGCCATCGTGCAGTTCCTGCACGCACTGAACAACCCGTTCATTTACGTGCTGCTGACCCTGGGCGGCATCAGCTTCTTCACCGATTGCTGGCTGCCGATGCAGGAAGGCGAAGACGCTGACCCAACCAAAGTCATCATCATCATGACCATGGTGCTGCTCAGCAGCCTGCTGCGGTTCTGGCAGGAACACCGTTCGGCCAAATCCGCCGAAGCCCTGAAAGCCATGGTGCGCACCACGGCCACCGTGCTGCGCCGTGAACAAGTGGGTGCCCAACCGTCTCTGCGCGAAGTGCCGATGCGCGAGCTGGTGGCTGGCGACATCGTGCAGCTGTCGGCCGGCGACATGATCCCCGCCGACATCCGCCTGATCGAGTCCCGCGACCTGTTCATCAGCCAGGCCGTACTGACCGGCGAAGCCCTGCCGGTGGAGAAGTACGACACCCTTGGCGATGTCACGCAGAAGTCCGCCGGGCCGGTGGCCGCCGACCAGGGCAACCTGCTGGACCTGCCCAACATCTGCTTCATGGGCACCAACGTGGTCAGCGGCCGTGCCAAAGCCGTGGTGGTCGCCACCGGGCCGCGCACTTACTTTGGCTCCCTGGCCAAGGCGATTGTCGGCTCGCGCGTACAAACCGCGTTTGACCGTGGCGTGAACAGTGTCAGCTGGTTGTTGATCCGCTTCATGCTGGTGATGGTGCCGATCGTGTTCTTCCTCAATGGCTTCTCCAAGGGCGACTGGGGCGATGCGTTCCTCTTTGCCCTGGCGGTTGCGGTTGGCCTCACCCCGGAAATGCTGCCGATGATCGTCAGCGCCAACCTGGCCAAGGGCGCCACCGCCATGGCCAAGCGCAAAGTGGTGGTCAAGCGCCTCAACGCGATCCAGAACTTCGGTTCGATGGACGTGCTGTGCACTGACAAGACAGGCACCCTCACCCAGGACAAGATCATCCTTGAGCATCACGTCAACGCCTTCGGCCAGCGCGATGATGCCGTGCTGTCCCTGGCCTGGCTCAACAGCTACCACCAGAGCGGCATGAAGAACCTGATGGATCAGGCGGTGGTGCAATTCTCGGAGCAGAACCCGAAGTTCCAGGTGCCGTTTGCCTACAGCAAGGTCGATGAGCTGCCGTTTGACTTTGTCCGCCGTCGCTTGTCGATCGTGGTCAAGGATGCCGCCGACGACCAACTGCTGGTGTGCAAAGGCGCCGTGGAAGAGATGCTGGGCATTTCCACGCATGTGATGGAATCCGGTAAAGCCGTGCCGCTGGATGAGCGTCGCCGTGAGGAACTGCTGGCGATCGCCAACGACTACAACGAAGACGGCTTCCGTGTACTGGTGGTAGCCAGCCGTCACATCCCTAAATCGCTGGCACGCCAGCAGTACACCACCGCCGATGAGCGCAACCTGGTGATCCAGGGCTTCCTGACCTTCCTCGATCCGCCGAAGGAAACCGCTGGCCCGGCGATTGCGGCCCTGCAACAGATCGGTGTGGCAGTCAAAGTACTGACCGGCGACAACGCGGTGGTCACCAGCAAGATCTGCCGCCAGGTCGGTCTCGAGCCAGGCCAGCCGCTGCTGGGTGCCGAAATCGAAGTGATGGACGACGCCACCCTGCTACGCCGCGTGGAAGAACGCACCGTGTTCGCCAAGCTGACACCGCTGCAGAAATCGCGGGTACTCAAGGCGCTGCAAGCCAATGGGCACACCGTGGGCTTCCTCGGTGACGGGATCAACGATGCGCCGGCACTGCGTGATGCAGACGTGGGCATCTCGGTCGACAGCGGTACGGACATTGCCAAGGAATCGGCTGACATCATCCTGCTGGAAAAGAGCCTGATGGTGCTGGAAGAAGGCGTGCTCAAGGGCCGCGAAACGTTCGGCAATATCATGATGCAAAAAACATCGGCCGCTTCATGATCTGGATCGGGCCGACCTCGTCGATCTTCGACATCACCACCTTCGCGCTGATGTGGTACGTGTTCGCCGCCAACAGTGTGGAAATGCAGACGCTGTTCCAGTCCGGCTGGTTTATCGAGGGGCTGCTCTCGCAAACCCTGGTCGTGCACATGCTGCGTACCCGCAAGATCCCATTCTTCCAAAGCACCGCCGCCTGGCCGGTGTTGATGATGACCTGCGTGGTGATCGTGCTGGGGATCTACGTGCCGTTCTCGCCGCTGGGCACCCTGGTGGGCTTGCAACCGCTGCCGATGGCCTACTTCCCATGGCTGGTGGGCACCCTGCTCAGCTACTGCTGCGTGGCCCAACTGATGAAGACGATCTACATCCGCCGCTTCAAGCAGTGGTACTGATCTTCCCCGCCGTTTAAACGGTGGCGGTCGCCCGGCCGCCACCGAGCAATACAAGGAAACACCTTCTGCGCCCGGTGCAGGTACTGATCCACGGCGGCAACCAGGTCCTCGGCAGCGACGTCGAGGACTGGGCGCGGGAACTGGGTATCGATGTGGTGCGCTACCCGCCCAACTGGCAACGCCACGGCAAGCAGGCGGAGCGCCACCGCAACCATTTCATGCTGACTGACAGCCGCCCCGACGTGGTCATCGCCCTGCCGGGTGGCGACGACACTTGCGAGCTGGTCTGCCAGGCCAAAGCCAGCGGCATTCCGGTGCTGACCGTAGAGAGCTGAATTCAAGCGAGGTGCATCATGCACAAAAAACACACCCGCGAGCGCCAGGACGGGTTCGCCAAATACCGTGCGCGCCACTATCGAGGCGCACGTCACACCTTACTGCTGCTGCCGGCGGCCAAACGTCGCGCATTGCAGCGCAACCTGATCTTCATCGGCCTGACCCTGGGTATCCTGCTGGTGATTGCCTTGTTGTCGAAGGCCAATGCCGCCGGTGGTGCCTATGCGGTCGACGACGGCGCGATCAATGCGCCAGGCGAATGCAACGTGGACGCCTGGTTTACCGCCAATCGACACCAGGGCAGCATCCATAATGAAACGCTGTCGCCGGCCTGTACGTTCCGCTCGATGCCCTCGGTGCAGTGGGGCGCGACCCTCTCACGCGCCACTGACGCAGGCCAAGGTCAAACCCAGGTGAACCCGCAGCTCAAGGCCCAGGTATGGTCGCGACAAGACCTGGGCCTGGAAATGGCCGTGGCGGCCGGCGCGCACTTTGCGCTGGATCGGCGGCACGGGTTTGATGGCGCAGACGTCAATATTCCGCTGACGTGGCAGCCGCTGGAGCCACTGCGCCTGAACCTGAACGCCGGCTGGTCCCATGCCTACAACGATGGCGACCCACAACACCGCCTGACCTGGGGCAGCGGCCTTGAGTACCAGGTGGCGCCCTCGTTGACACTGATCGCCGAGCGTTACGGCCAGGAAGGCGGCGATCAGGCCTGGCAGGCCGGGCCCAGGTTTCATCTGGGTGAGCGTGTCGACGTGGACCTGATTGTCGGGCGCAGCCTGATCGGCGAGCGTGCGCAGTGGCTGACCACGGGAGCCACGTTGCGTTTCTAGGCACCACTGAAGACGGATGTAGGGGCTGGCTTGCCTGCGATAGCGGTGTGTCAGGCAACGGAGATGTCACCTGGACTACCGCTATCGCAGGCAAGCCAGCTCCCATATTTACCCAGGTTCAACTCGACGTTTGCACTTCAGTCAGACCTTGGCCTGTTGTTCCAGGTGCAACTGCAATTGCGGGTCGATCTGCAGTTGCCCCGCCAGGTCATCCAGGTAATTGCGCTCGGCATCCTGCTGATCGTCCACCAGCATCACACTGGCCAGGTAAACCTCTGCCGCCACGGCCGGGTCACTGGCGAACTCGGCGAAGTCCGCGGCATCCAGGGGCTTGGCGACTTCGGCGTCGAGCCACTGTTGCAGTTGGGGATCGTCGGTATGCCGTCCCAGCTCGGTGGAAATCAACTGCTGCTCTGATTCATCGATGCGGCCGTCGGCTTTGGCGGCAGCGATCAAGGCGCGTAATACTGCATGGCTGTGGGCTTCGGCTGCGGGGCCGTCAAGCTGGTCCACCGTCTGGAAGGCTTGCTGCGGCGCAGTGGCCTGCTGGCGCTGCCAGGCCTGATAAGCCTGGAACGCCGCCATGCCCAGGGAAGCCAGCGCTGCGTAGTTCATCCCGCCAGAGCGTCCCTGGGTCGGACGCGCGCCTGTTGCCCCGCCCAACATACCGCCCAGACCTCCCAGCAGGCCTCCCAGACCGCCACCGGCTGACGCGTTGCCGGTGCCGGTGCCTTTCAATAAACCGCCGAGCAGCCCACCCAGGCCGCCTGAGGAAGCACTGCCCCCTTGCCCGGCGCGCAAGAGTTGCTCCAGTAAGTCGCTGGTGTTCATGGTGTCACCCTCCCAGGGCGCAGTGTAGGCTTATTACAACCATAGCCCGCCGCTGCTGGAACACCATGACCGCCGAGCGGGCACGGCCTATGATGGCGACATCGTGCCTTCGAGGGAAAACCGCAGTGAACCGGATTGAGCACATTGTATTGATGGCGAGCTACAACCAGTGGATGAACCGCAAGCTCTACGACGCAGCCAGTACGCTATCGGATGCGCAGTTGCGTATCGACCGCCAGGCGTTTTTCGGCTCGATCCTCGGTACCCTGAACCACCTGGCCCTGGGCGACACGGTCTGGCTCAAGCGTTTTGCCCGGCACCCCGCCGACTACGCAGCACTGGTGCCGTTGAACACCATCGCAACACCTGTCGACCTCAAGCACCTGGCCTTTGCCGATATCCAGGAATTGGCGACCCGTCGCGCCTGGCTGGATCAGCTCATCGTCGACTGGGCCAACACTGTGCAGGAGCCCGAACTGGATCATCGCCTGCACTACACCAACATGCGGGGTGTGGCCGCCGAGAAGAACTTCTTCAGTCTGCTGGTGCATTTCTTCAATCACCAGACTCACCACCGAGGCCAGGCAACCACCTTGCTGGCCCAGGCGGGGCTGGATGTAGGGACTACGGACTTACTGGCGCTGATTGACTGAACGCTGCATACGCCTGCAGCAAGCGCGGAAACGCCTGGGGTTCGGGCAATTGCGCAAAGCTTTCAATCGCCGGCGTGGACGCCCAGGGCAGCTTTTCGCTGGTCCAGGTTTCCATGAATGGCACGTACGCGCCGGCGTTATCCAGCAAGGTTGCGCGTACATTGACGAATTCATCGATGCCATGGGGGCGCGTGAACAGCCAGCTCATGCAATGCGGGCAAAAATAATGGCGGTCCACCCCCTTCAGACCACCCACCACCGGGCATCCCTGGGTCACGGTGAAACCGATGGCCGGGATCAGCGCGCTCAAGGAAAACGCGCTGGAAGACATTTTCTGGCAACCGCTGCAATGGCAGGCCATGGTGATTACCGGGGCTGCACTCACGCTGAAACGCACACGCTCGCAGCGACAGCTGCCCTCATGTGACGGGGTGTCGTCGCTCATCATCGCTTCCTTTTTGTTGATGGGTAGCGTGGCAGGTTAGCGCCCGCGCCCAGTGTTGACCAGGCTGGCAAACAAAACCGAACGCTGCCTCGTCGGTGGGGTCGAAATCCCAGGTGCCGGGATATTTTAGTGCCCCGCCCTCCCCGCGCGCATTGTGTGTCTACCCATGCGCGTACCCCCAAGAAGGAGACGCTTACATGGTCATTCACTTCAAAGTCGCAGGGCATCTGGCCTGTGGCCACCACGGCACCAACCTCCCTTCCAGCACCGAGCTGAACCGAGTCAAATGCCGTACCTGCCGCAATACCGAAGCCTACAAGGACGCGCGCCGCACCCAGCGCAACGCCGCCCGCCGCGCCAACCGCAAAGCCAGGACCCACACGGTCATCGACTGGCGCAGTGCATGGACACAACGCCTCACCGATCTGCCCGGCCTGCAGCGCTTGCCACGCGGTTTCAGCGGCCAACCCTTCGTGTAAGCCACAGATGCAAAAAAGCCCCGCGCAACGGGGCTTTTTTATGTTCACTCAACCCTGGTCGCAAACCGGTCTACTCCGGGCCCGATAGCCAGGCGGCGGCGCGTCGGCCAGGTTACTTGACCTTGCTGCTCAAACTGTCAAGGCTGCGCTTGAGATCATCAACACTGCGTTTCAAGCCATCAATATCGCTTTTCTGCCGATCGATCGTGCTTTTCTGATCCTCGACCGTGCGCTTGAGGCTCGCCACTTGGCTGTCACTCGAACTGGCGCTCGAACCGTCTTTGCGCTTGAGCGCCTCGAATGCCTCGTCCTGCCGTTCCAGCTTGCTCTTCAGGCCTTGCAGCTCGCCATCGCTGCGTTTCTGCGCGGCTTGCAGTTGCTCGATATCGGCAATCGATATGTTCGACGGCTTCAACACATACTGATTACCAGCCTCATAGGAGGCCCCCGCCAACCGGTCACTGCCCGACGCGCTGAAATCCCCCCACCTCGCGGCATTCCCGGCCTGCGCCGTACCCGACAACAGCGCCATGACACCAACCGCCACCCACCAGGAGCGCTTGCGAAGACTGAACATAAACCGATTCCTTTCCAGACTGCCGGGATGGCATATCGCTATGACTGCCTTTCAGGCAGCTTGTTCCCGTCCTGCAGGAATACTCTGGCTCACCTGTCAAAGCAGGTGTAGATCACTGATCTGCCAAGCATTTTCGCGCGCGCCTTTATGCAAGAAAGCGGCCTTCCGACCTTGCGTCGAAGCGCCTGGGTCTATATATTCCCAACCCTGCTACACCGCGCTGCCGCCCGAATGGCGAAACTGGTAGACGCATGGGACTTAAAATCCCCCGCTCGTAAGGGCGTCCCGGTTCGATTCCGGGTTCGGGCACCATCTTTTGCTCTACTGACGGCCGTCAATGTCCGTAGAGGCCTTTAAAACTCGCCGTCTGGCGAGTTTTTTCGTTTATAGCATTCCTTTTGTTTCCAAGTGATCCCGGCATTTTCAAGGTCAATAGCTGGGGTATTCCCCTGCCAACCCAGAACAACGCCTGGCTGATCAGTTGTCGGGGTGTTCGCTTGCGACTGAATCGGCAGCATCCACATCCGACATATCTTCTTCGAGCGGTGCGTCGTCGTCCGGCGGCACTGGGATAGCGTCCTCATCGCGCCGTGGGTCGTGCCCAGTTTCGTTATCGGTGCCACGGGTGACATCCTGCTGTGACATATTCCCTGGGGCGTTCTTGTTGATTTCCATGCTGGCTCTCCGGTCGTACGCTCGGGATATCCGCGCTTATGAATGAGAGACGGCACGGCATCCAGAGTGCCGGGCAATAGACGAATGGCGCCCATAAGCCGCCATGCGCCGGGCGAGGCCCCTGTTCATCCGACCGGACGAGTCGGCCCAAAGGGTTGACCCCGCAATGGTTTTTCCGGGCGACGGCGCCGGCACGCGCCAACGCGCTCACCGTGGCGTTGAAAGTTTCCTACGCTTGACACTCGAACGCAGTGATTGAACCCACTTATCGGAGACTCACCATGAATCCCCACACCACCGCCCTTGTACTGATCGAATTCCAGAACGACTTCACCACGCCCGGTGGCGTGTTCCATGACGCCGTCAAAGACGTCATGCACACCTGCGACATGCTGGCCAACACCGCGACCACGGTGCAACAAGCGCGCAAGCTGGGGGTAAAGATCATCCACCTGCCGATCCAGTTCGCCGACGGTTATCCGGAACTGACGATGCGCCACTACGGCATTCTCAAGGGCGTTGCCGACGGCGGCGCCTTCCGTGCCGGCAGCTGGGGGGCCGAAATCACCGATGCGGTGACGCGTGAAGCCGGCGATATCCTCGTGGAAGGCAAGCGCGGGCTGGATGGCTTTGCCACTACCGGCCTGGACCTGGTGCTGCGCAACAATGGCATCCAGAACCTGGTGGTCGCCGGGTTCCTGACCAACTGCTGCGTCGAAGGCACAGTGCGATCAGGGTATGAGAAAGGTTACAACGTGGTGACGTTGACCGACTGCACGGCGACGTTCACCGATGAACAACAGAAGGCGGCCGAGAACTTCACGCTGCCCATGTTTTCGCAGACGCTGCGGCATACCGAGTTTCTTGGGGCATTGAGCGCCAAGTAACCTATAAAAAAGGGGCGACTGATCACTCAGTCGCCCCTTTTTTGCTAGACCCTCGATGATGGCTTAGCCGTTCAACGTCAGGCCCGGATAGGCCCGCACCGGCACTTTGTGTCGCTGCGGTTGCTGACGGGCCAGTTGTATCTGGACCTGCGCGACGGCCTCCAGCACGCGTTGCGCCCATTGCTGGTCTTCCGGGTCTACCACCACGACACGGAAGCCGTGATCGAAGCCTTCAAGTTGTACGCCTTCGGAGTCGTCGACATGCAAGTCGATGTCGAACGCCGGCGGGAATTTCGACGGAGTGCTCGACAGCCCGCGTTCGCTAAGGGCCTGGTTGTGCCGCACGCTGTTGACCACGCCATCGACGTGGATGCCGTACAGCAACAACCAACGGCGAATATAAGCCGGGGTGCGACCGGAAGAGGTGTAGACCCACACGCTGCAACCCTGGCGACGCAGTTCACGGGTGAGGGAGCGGGTGCCGCTGCGCAGCGGCTCACCCAGCCAACGATGCACACACGCCGGCAAACGGCTGTGTTCGGTCGCGCTGTGGTGGAGCTGGCACGCCAGCGTGTCATCGATATCGAATGAAATACGGATGCGCTGACGCTTGAACACACGCGTAATAGTGTCGAGCACTGGAAACCTTCCCATCAATGGCCCCCCTGGTAGGCGGGCGCCGGTGCGTCGTTCAGGAAAAACTCCATGGGATCAGGGGCCTTATCTTCCAGGAACGCTGCATATTTTTTCTTGATCTTGGGCAATTCATACAATGCCATTACGCCATGCTTGGCGGAATTACGGATCACCGAGGACGGGTTGAAGTAACCCTCGGCGTTGTCCAGCGTCAGTACGAACGGCGCCAGCCCCTCGCGCATCAGCAGGTAACTGACGATCAGCGAACCACTGCGGTTATTGCCTTCAATGAACAACTGCGGCTTGCTGAGGACGCGCACATAGACACCGGCTGCGCGCTTCCACACTGATTCACTGTGGTGCTTGCAGTACCAGTTGTACAAATCCTTGATGCCGCCCTCGACATTGTTGAAAAAGTGCACTTCGGTCGCAGCCAGGTGCTGGGCGTATTCTTGCCTGCGCATCGGGTCTGTGCCGCAGAGCACCGTGGCATTGATCTCCAGCATCAGGTTCAACTGCTGAAGGTCGAACAAGTCGACACCGCGCGCCACATAGTCGTCAATCAAGGCATAGCCTTCAAGCACATTCTGCAGCACTTCGTCCGTCAACGGGTCGCGTGGCTCGGTAAAGTCCCGGCTGAGCTGGGCAAAACGGCCCTGCACCTCACGCAGTGCGCGTTCGATCGCGAGCAAATCAAGACGACGTATTGCAGTCATTGGCAATCCTGGAAAACGGTAGATGGCAGGGTCAGCTGAACTTGCCGCTGATGTAGTCCCCGGTCATTTGTTCCCTAGGGCTTTCGAAGATCTGGGTGGTCGGGCCCATTTCCACCAGATAGCCGGTGCGGGTGCCTTGGGAGATGTCCACCGAGAAAAACGCGGTGGTATCGGCCACGCGAATCGCTTGCTGCATGTTGTGCGTCACCAGCGCGATGGTGTAGTCCTTTTTCAACTCGACCATCAGCTCCTCGACCCGGCGCGTAGCAATCGGGTCCAGCGCCGAGCAGGGTTCGTCCAGCAACAGCACTTCCGGCTCGGTAGCAATGGCGCGGGCGATGCACAGGCGTTGTTGCTGGCCGCCCGAGAGCGACAGGCCGCTGACCTTGAGCTTGTCCTTGACCTCGTCCCACAGCGCCGCACCTTGCAGCGCGTGCTTGACGCGGTCGCCCAAGTCGCCTTTGTAGCGGTTGAGCCGCAGGCCAAAGGCCACGTTGTCGAAAATGCTCATCGAGAACGGGTTCGGCTGTTGGAACACCATGCCGATGTAACGGCGCACGACGACCGGATCAACGCCCTTGCCATACACGTCCTGGCCAAGGAAATGCACATGACCCTCGAAGCGAAAGCCCTTCACCAGATCGTTCATGCGGTTGAGGCTACGCAGTACGGTGGACTTGCCACAGCCGGACGGGCCGATGAAGCCGGTGATCTTGTTCTTCTCGATCGGCACATGGCTGTCACGCACCGCCATGAAGTTGCCGTAGAAAATCTTGTCCAGCTTGCAGTCCATGACCACAGGCGACT
>Ga0302347_1001404_pt1 | contig 29162 bp, 22 predicted proteins | sample PhyWR1_FD_202178 | JGI IMG/M metagenome (GOLD analysis project Ga0302347, IMG submission 202178) | Leaf surface microbial communities from wheat plants in UC Gill Tract Community Farm, Albany, California, United States - DLSL W.R1 (v2)... | ecosystem: Host-associated > Plants > Phyllosphere >...
GGTTTGAAACTACAACCGTGTAATCCTGACTTTGTTTCCGGAAGAAATGCAATTCTTCAAGCTGCTGATTTGGCTGGCGGAGCAGATACTTGTCTTATATGGGAAGTATTCGCAAGAAGAGGCCTGGGTGTTAATGCCTCTGCGGGAACTGCTGCGAGCATTACTGATCAGGTGGAAAACTTTGCCGTTCCTTCCAATTGCGTACTTGCAACAGAAGACATTGCTAAAAATAAAGCTTTCGGAATCTATCCAAATCCTGCAAAAGGAGAATTCTTTATCAAAGCAGCACCAACAGTTGGGAACGAAACCATTAAAGTAGAAGTTCTTGATATGAATGGAAAACTGATCAAATCACTGGAAAGAAAGAAAAACAGTTCTGATTCTATCTCTACAAAAGGATTAGTTAAAGGAACTTATCTTGTAGTGATTACAGAAAACGGAAAATCTAATGCTGAGAAGTTAATCGTAGAATAACTCTTCTATTTTTTTCAAAATTTAAACCTTTTCAGTATTTTTCTGAAAAGGTTTTTTTATGATTTACCTTAACAAAATTTATCATTTGAAAAGTTTGGTATCAATATTGAAAACTTAACTTTGCATCTATAAATCTTAAAATAAATGAATTACAATATTGTAAAGTCCATTTCAATAATTACTTTTCTAAACATCAGTCATGTAACTTTTGGTCAAACTATTGACACAAAGTCTAAAACTATTTTGGATGATATAACCAAAAGCTACAAAAGCAAAAAGAATTCTTATTTCAAATTCTCATATTCTTCAGGAAACACCAAAACGAACCAAATTCAGACCGGTATCTTCTACTCCGACAATACCAAATATAAATTGAAGATAATGGGAACCGAACAGATATTTGATGGTAATAAACTTTATAATATCAATGAGGAAGATAAAGAAATCACTATTTCCAAAGCCAATGATGACCAAGTTCATTTCTCTCCGTTAAGTTATTTGGATTCTTACAAAAAAGAATATAACGTCAATTATTCGGGTAAAAAATCCATTAGCGGAATTCCTGTTGATGTAATCAAAATGACACCTATAAAATCCAATGGATTGAAAAGCGTAACGTTATATATTAATTCTCCTCAAAAGAAATTGATAAAACTGGAACAACTTTCTACCAATGATGAACTTGCCGTTATAACAATTAGCAATTACAAAGAAAACCAAGCTTTATCGCCATCGTTATTTAGTTTTGACAAATCCAAATATCAAAATTATCTCATAACAGAATTATAAAAATGGTTTATAAAAAAACTGCATTACAAAACGTAATGCAGTTTTTTTATTTATTGATCTTATAATCGTTAGCACCAGGATAAGGTTGCAGATAACCAAGATTCCAATTAGACTGGAGCAAAGACTCTATAAAAAGGTCATCCCTGAATCTGTGCGGATCATAAGGCGTTTTCAGACTGACATCAGCGATATTCCCTTTTACATTCCACCAAAAAGCACTCCAGCCACCTCTCAGTTCTTTGATGATTTCGTAGACTGTTTTTCCGGTTGCTCTGTTCATTAATTTAGCAAAAACCTGACCTTCAGAAGTAGTCAAACCTCTCAACTGTTTTTCATAACTGGCCGCCAATTGCGTTTGCCTTTGCTTCATATAACGACTTCTATCAGAGCCTTTCATATTAGCACTTTCTTTTTGAATATCACGATACTGCTCCAAAGCATCCAAAAATAACGGATAAACACGATTAAGTTTTTTATTGAGAAAGAAATAATAATTCCTATCCAATTGATTATTGAAATGTGGATTAGCTCTTAGAGTCAACTCATCCATCACAATTACTTGTTCTCCATTTATTTTATAAATTTTTGCTTTTTGAGCTTCATCATAAAAATACTCATTTCCGTACTCATCTTTTTGCAATCTGCTTTTCGGGATATCATCAAAAGATTTCACCTTCAAAGTATCTTGTTGTGAAAAACAAAATACGCCAACAAATACGAAAAGAATGGGAATCAATTTACTAAAAATCATTACTTTTACCTTCATAAAAAATCTAACAAAATTTAAGAGCAAAAATCATTCCTTTTCTATATGAAATTTGAAAATACATCAATTGAATTCTTAGAAGAATATCTCAACACCGCTTCGCCTACCGGCTATGAACACAAGGGTCAACAGGTCTGGATGGACTACATAAAACCCTTTGTTGACAAAATAGAAGTCGATCATTATGGAACAGCCTACGGAATCATCAATCCCGAAGCAGATTTCAAAGTAGTGATAGAAGCTCACGCAGACGAAATCAGCTGGTACGTGAATTACATCACTGATGATGGATTAATCTACGTTATCAGAAACGGTGGTTCCGACCAAACCATTGCACCTTCCAAAGTAGTGAACATCCACGGAGAAAAGGGCATTGTAAAAGGTGTTTTCGGATGGCCGGCAATTCACACCAGAAGTGCCAATGCAAATGAACCAATTCCAAAGATCGAAAATATCTTCATCGATTGTGGCGCAACATCTAAAAAAGAAGTTGAAGAATTGGGGATTTTCGTTGGTTGTATGATTACTTATCCTGATGAGTTTTTTGAACTGAATGACAGATACTTCGTTTGTCGTGCATTGGACAACAGAATCGGAGGGTTTATGATTGCAGAAGTTGCGAGACTTTTGAAAGAAAGCAAAAAGGAATTACCTTTTGGATTGTACATTACCAATTCTGTTCAGGAAGAAGTTGGACTTTATGGCGCAGATATGATCGCAGACACCATCAAACCAAATATTGCCATTGTGACAGACGTGACGCATGACACTACCACGCCGATGATTGAAAAGAAAAAAGAAGGCGACCAAAAATGTGGCGACGGACCAGTTGTTTTCTTCGCTCCAAGCGTACATCACATCATTCGTGAATTGATCATCGACACTGCAAAAGAAAAAGAAATACCTTTCCAAAGAGCTGCAGCGAGCCGAGCAACCGGAACTGACACAGACGCATTTGCTCATTCTAACGGTGGCGTTCCAAGCGCATTGATTTCTCTACCTTTGCGATACATGCACACCACGGTGGAAATGGTTTCAAAAGAAGATGTTTCAAACGTCATCAAATTGATTTACGAAAGCCTTTTGAAAATCGAACCTACAATGAAATTAAAATATCATTAAGGTTTTAGGAATCCTAATATCTAATAAAGTAAAAATGAAAACAAAACTTATAGCGCCCTCGCTCCTTTCCGCAGATTTTGGAAACCTACAGAGAGATATAGAAATGCTCAACAATTCCCAGGCAGACTGGCTTCACATCGACGTGATGGACGGACGATTTGTCCCAAATATCTCGTTCGGTTTCCCTGTGATGAAAACCGTACAGCAGCACGCCAAAAAATTTGTGGATGTTCACCTGATGATTGTAGAGCCTGAAAAATATGCCGAAGAATTCATCAATTTGGGAGCAGATTTGGTTTCCGTGCATTACGAAGCCTGCACACATCTTCACAGAACCATTCACCTAATCCAAAGTAAAGGCGCAAAAGCCGGCGTGGTCCTGAATCCAGCAACACCAGTCTTGATGTTGGAAGATATCATCGCAGACGTAGATTTGGTTTTATTGATGAGTGTGAACCCAGGATTTGGCGGACAGAAATTCATTGAGAACACTTACAAAAAAATCAGTGAAACGAAAGATTTAATCCTAAGCAACAATTCCACCGCATTGATCGAGGTTGATGGGGGCGTAAATCTTGACAACGCTTCGAAGTTATTCGATGCGGGCGCAGACGTTCTGGTTGCCGGAAATGCAGTTTTCTCTTCTCCAGACCCAGAGAGAACCATCGAGTTGTTGAAGTTATAAAGTTATTTGGAGCTATTCCCGCTATCCGCTATATCTTTTTTGTCTGCGATGTTTTGTCATCAATAGAACATTTTTCAGAAAGACAAAAAAGGATACCGCTACTATCGGGGCTATTGAGGCGCGACGACAAAAAAATAAGGCTATCAGTTTTTGATAGCCTATTTTATATTATGTTTTCAGAAGAAATTAGAAAATCTCTCTCCCTGAAAAATGGAATTGTGCTTCGATAAGCGCATTCTCATCAGAATCTGAACCGTGAACAGCATTTTCTCCGATGCTTCTTGCGAAAAGTTTTCTGATAGTTCCCTCAGCTGCCTCAGCAGGGTTTGTAGCACCGATTGTAGTTCTGAAATCTTCTACAGCATTATCTTTTTCAAGAACTGCAGCTACGATTGGTCCAGAAGACATAAAATCTACCAATTCTCCATAGAAAGGTCTTTCAGAATGTACTTCATAGAATTTTTTTGCATCAGCAACAGTAAGTTGCGTCAATTTCAAAGCTTTGATTTTAAAACCAGCTTCACTGATTTTTCCAAGGATCGCACCAATATGTCCATCTGCTACTGCATCTGGCTTGATCATGGTAAATGTGATTTTTCCTGACATTATTTTAATTTTATTTTTAAAGAGTTGCAAATTTACAATAATTTTTCCTTAAATTTGTCCTCGGAAATTCTTTTCTGGGAAACGATATTCTTTGGCATAACATTTGCTTTTTAATATTTGATTCTCATGTTTAATTTGAGTTTTCATGGTTATTAGTTTTTACCCCAACTTCGGTTGGGGTTTTTTGTTTTTCATGTTAAAATTGAACATAAAGAAACCGCCAAAACAAATTAATTTGTTTTGGCGGTTTTTTATTAATTATAAACGACATATTTAAATTTAACTAGTCCTTTATTTTATCTGCAAATCTGCAGCCCGGCTTGAGTGGAGATCCTTTTGTGCCAGGATTAGCTTTGGCAAAAGATTGACTTCGTCGAACCACTTCGTTAGGTTGGGAACGGAAGACGGAAAAGCTGCCCAAACCTAATGGTTCGATGTAGTCAAATTCTAATCGCCTTGATCTACAAATGCTAATTCGTCTGGATTTTTTACCGGGTACTTCTCCGTGAAACATCCGAAACAATGGTTTGGCGAGCCTAAAATATTAATCAGATTATCGACACTTAGAAATTCCAAACTATCTACATCCAAATATTTTCTGAGTTCTTCTTTGTTCATATTGGCAGAAATCAAGTCATCTTTCGTCGGCGTATCTATTCCTAAAAAACAAGGCGCGATAATTGGTGGAGAAACACTTCTAAAGTGGATTTCCTTCACTCCTGCTTTTTTCAAAATCTTCACAAGACGTTTGGATGTTGTTCCACGAACGATAGAATCATCTATAATTACAACTCTTTTACCTGTGATCTCAGAAATGATTGGATTTAGTTTTAGATTCACCAAATGCTCTCTCATCTCCTGGGACGGAATGATGAACGAACGTCCAATGTATCGATTTTTAATTAAAACTGGTCTGAAGGGAATACCGGAAGCCTTGGAAAAACCAATCGCAGCAGGAACTCCAGAATCCGGAACGCCGATCACAATATCTGCATCCACAGGCGCCTGTTCCCAAATCTTCATCCCGGATTTTTCACGCACTTCGTGAACATTGATCCCTTCTAATGTTGAATCTGGTCTCGCAAAATAGATATACTCGAAAGCACAGATCTTGTTGACACAATCATCCTTAACTAAATAAGATTGCAAACCTTCTTCATTATCGCTTGTATAGACAATTTCGCCAGGCAAAATATCACGCACATATTGCGCTCCTACTCCATCCAACGCACAACTTTCTGAAGCGACAACAAATGTATTTTCATCAATTGCACCTAAAACCAAAGGTCGGATTCCGTTGAAATCTCTGAATGCAAAAAATTTGTTTCTCGTAATGCCCACCACAGAATAGGCACCCTCGATTTTTTCCATGGTAGCCTTAATAGCGCCACGAAGTCCAAGGTCAAGATTTTTTTGAATCAATCTCAAAATAACTTCGGTATCGGAAGTTGCTCGGAAAACCACGCCTTCTTCTTCTAATTCTTTACGAAGCTGTTTTGCATTGGTTAGATTTCCATTATGTGCGATAGAAAGTATAATTTGGTCATATTCATTCTTTGCAAAAAATGGCTGAAAATTATATTTCTTCTTATCTCCCGCAGTTGTATATCTCGTATGGCCAATGACCGTACTTCCCATAAACTGCTCGGGCTCTTCTATCGATTTGAAGACATCCAAAACCAAACCTTCATCCTTTACAGACAGTATTTTCCCGTTATTTCCAACGGCAATTCCGCAAGCTTCCTGACCACGATGCTGCAAAGCAAAAAGTCCGAACTGAGAAAGCGAAAATGTATCTTGTGTTTCTGTGGAATGCAATCCGAATACGCCACATTCTTCCTCCATTTTGTCAAAAGGATAATTTCCTAATTCTTCTTTGGAAAGATGTTTGGCTTCTTCGAATTCCTCATAGCGGTTTTGAAATGCGTATTTCGGTAATGTGCTATATTTTTGAAATTCTAAATCCATTTTTTATTTGATCTCGGATTTTTATTTTTCTAAAGCTGTTTGTAATCTATCATAAATCTCGACATAAGCTTCTGTGATTTCACCCAAATCTCTTCGGAATCTGTCTTTGTCAAGTTTTTTCATTGTATCCTTATCCCAAAGTCTGCAAGTGTCCGGAGAGATCTCATCCGCCAAAACAATTTTGCCATCAGAAGTTTTCCCCAATTCGATTTTGAAATCTACAAGAATGACGTTCATTTTATCAAATAAAGCAATCAATAATTGATTAATTTTATCTGTCAAAGCGTACATCTCATGTAGCTCTTCATAAGTTGCTGCGCCAAGAAAAACAGCGTGGTGATCATTAATTAGCGGATCTCCCAATTCATCCTTTTTGTAACAAAGGTCAAAAATAGTGACAGGAGATTTCAAACCTTCTTCTACGCCTAATCTCTGCGCCATGCTTCCCGCAACGTAATTACGAACAACCATTTCCAAAGGAATGATGTCCACCTTTTTCACCAATTGCTCTCTGTCATCCAGCTTTGAGATGAAGTGCGTTGGGATTCCGTTTTCTGTAAGATGTCCGAAAATAAGGGTAGAAATCGCATTATTCAGTTCGCCTTTTCTATCGAACTGTCCGCGTTTTTGTGCATTGAAAGCTGTAGCATCATCTTTGTAACGTACAACGACTTCGTCTGGGTTTTCGGTAGCGAAAACCTGTTTAGCTTTACCTTCGTAAAGCATTTCTTTCTTTTGACTCATAATTACTTTCATTTTTTCAAACGGAATTTGCGATAAGGCAATTACCATTTAAACTTTTTTACTATTAGATTTATGCACAAATTTACGAATTTTATATTTCTTTTTTGTAAAATTATAAATTCAGTAATAATTATTGATCAACAAACAGCTATTGGGTATTAATCTTGATAAATCCAAAGCGTTAAATTTATTTTATGGTAGAGAATTTTGATGAAAAAGTGATTGACTTTAATCTTAATCTAAATTATTCTTGTTTACTTCCAGATGGCTTTAGGGTTTTGAATCCTTACTTAGATAATCCTGAAACTTTGGAGGTGATGAAGAAATTTTATCATCGCTATTATAATGACTCGGCAATACGGAAATTCATCATCGGAATTAATCCAAGCAGGCATGGTGCCGGTGTAACTGGTATTCCTTTCACAGACACAAAGCACCTGAAAGATATTTGTGGAATAGAAATGAAATCAGCTTACACGCATGAGATTTCGTCCGTCTTTATGTATGATATGATTGCAGCATTTGGAGGCGCAGACATTTTTTATCAAAATTTTTACATCAACTCTCCTTTTCCCTTGGCAATTATCAGAAAAAAAGAAAACAAATGGATTAATGCGAATTATTACAATGATAAAACGCTCTTTGAAATGGTTAAGGACTTTATGATTGACTCTCTGAAAAAGCATATCCGTTTAGGAATCGACACTTCGAAGGTTTTTGTTCTGGGAAAGAAAAATGCAGATTTTATTCAGAAATTAAATCGTGAAGCAAAATTATTTGAAGAATTGAAAATATTAGAGCATCCAAGATACATCCAGCAATATAAATCGAAAGAAAAGCAATTGTATATTGATAAGTATATTCTTGCTCTCAATAATCTTGACCAATAAAAAAGCATCTCAGGTCTGAAATGCTTTTTTTGAATTTATTCTTAAAGGAATTTATTTTTTAATAAACTTAACCGATTTTCCATCGATATTCAAAATGTATATGTTCGGAAGCAAAGACTGAACATCTATTGTTTTTTGATTGACAAAAGGATTATTGATTTCTTTTACCAGTTTTCCAGAAAGGTCATAAATTTTCGCTGATTTCACTTTGCTTATTTCTCCATTAATGTAAAGCTGATTAACAACAGGATTTGGATAAATATTGAAATCCAAAGCTCTATTTGTAATATCATTAATCCCTAAAACACCTAAACCTTGACAATAATCTGACGCATAGCTCGTCCATTCATTAATATCAAAAGTTGCTGTTGGATTCGTGATTTCTGATTTTCTGTAAAGCGATTTATTCGCATTCGCATTATCCTGACCTTTGATACCTATTGCATCAATTGTGGTGGATCTATATGACAATTCCACATAATTGCTTCCTGTAAAAGTCAGCGCAGGCGCCGCTGTCACAAACTTTGCATTTAAAATATCAAAACAATTAAAATTGGCCTTAGGATTGATAACAACAAAGCTTTGATTGTTCTCAATTTTTCCTTCTAATTCTGATGGTTCTCCAAAAAAGTAGTTCGATATTTTCAATTGAATTCCTAATTTGTAACGATCAAGGTTTACTTGATGACCCGTTTTATTAATAATCTCGATGGCCTTGTTATCATTAGTTCCTTCAAGATATTTTACAATTTGTAAATCTTTTGCAAAAATATCGGACGCCAAAGTTGTCACACTCATCGTATTACTCTGTGGACTTTCCAAATAGAAATTATCGTACGCTTTAACCGTAAAATTATAAGTTGTACCGGGTGTCAAATGGTCGACAGAAATTGCATTTGTCTTAGACTTAGCGACCAAAACGCCGTCTTGATAAACATGATAGCCCAAAACATCATTTTCCGGGCTCGTCTGCCAATTCAGACTGACAAAATAAGCAGAATTCCTTTCTAAAGAAAGCTGTGACGGCGCAGATGGCGCAACATTATCAGGAGTCTGGCTCCAGATCAAACTAACCCATTCCGGATGGTCTATGAATGGATTTCTATTTTTTTGGATGTTAAAAACAGAGTTATTTCTATCAATCTCCCTCTGAGAAACCGGATCTAGTTGGTGCCAATTCAACAACATGGCAATATACCAATTTTCGTAAGCTTTCTCTTCTGTTCCGTCCAAAGGATTCTGGTCTTTTGTCGGGTCAGTCGCATTGGTTGTGAAATTGAAACTGCCCAATTTCCCTTCATATCTAACTGCGTAATAAAGCAAGCTTCTTGCAACATCACCTTTGAACTCATCTATCGGTTCGAAAACCCTTCCTGTGTAAGTCGCATTCGGAGTTCCATTAGAGGCTTGTTTAGAGCCATTTGTAAAATTATAATAAACCGTAGAACCGGCTTTTCCGTAAGGATAATTGCTTCTCAACTGATTGATTCTTGCATCTGTCGGAACTACAAAAAACAGATCAGAATACATCGGATACGCACTATTGAAAGAACTTTGTGGCATCATGTGTTCTCGATTCCAACCCAGGCCCTCTGCGTTTGCACTTCCGATAATATTGTTGAGTGTGTAATGATAAGCGGTTGTTCCCGTCGGATTATTGGAATAAATATCTAATAAATAGGTCGAATTACCCGCATCATAATCATAATACTTATCAATGTCAGTTTGTCCATACAAAGTTTTCAAATCATCGTAATGATAATTGTAAGTCTTGGTAGAAATGATATCGTGGAGCTTGCTCTTCAAAGCATAGCCAGAAAGGCTTTCTGTTCCAGAATAATAGCCGTCAGGAGCCTGTGCAGAGATAATAGCGGGAAAAGCTATGATTGCGAATAAGTATTTTTTCAGCATATCGATATTTTTAAATAACGGGTTATAAAAATATCATTTTTTCAGAATATATGGCCTATTATTTTAAAATTCATTGTTAATAATTATTTACATTAATTAACTTAATAAAAAAATCCTCTTCGAAAAGAGGATTTAAATATTATCTAATAATTCAATTTATTCTCCAACTATAATATTATGAAGCGTCACTTTCAAACTTTCCAGTTGTTCTTTTTTCGCATCCAATTTGTCATAAGTATCTTTCAGTAATGGATTATCTCGCTTAGCATTACCAAAGAAAGCCAAATTATTTTCCAATTGTACGACTTCTGATTCCAGATCGGCGATTTGATTTTTTATTTTTCTCGCTTTATCTGTGATCTGATTCTCAGTAAGATTCTCTTCTTTCAAATCAAACTCATTAATTTTATTGAGTTTCAATTTCTCTCTCAGCGTTTTATTGAATTCTGTATTGATGGACAATTTATCCTTCGGAACTTTACCAATGGCGTTCCAGGAATTCTTGATGGTTTCAATTTTTTCTACTGCACCTTCTTCATCTGTCAAAGTTTTCAACTCTTCTAAAAGCGATTTTTTATTCTTGTAATTTTCTTTCCAGTTGTCACCTGTTGCGTTATTTTTATCTCTGTAATTTTTGAAAAAAGTATTACAAGCATCACGGAAATCGTCCCAAACTTTGTTCGCCTGGCTCCTAGGAACGTGACCAATCGTTTTCCAATCTTCCTGAAGTTTTTTGAAAAGCGGAACAACAATATCCCAGTCTTCAGAATTCATATTATCCTGGGCAGTTTTTATCAATCCTAATTTTGCTTCAAGATTATGAATCTGAGAACCTTTCAGATTTTTATAAAAATCATTTTTAGCCGTATTGAAATCCCTTAGAACTTGTTTGAAATCTGTCCAATTCTGGTTAGATAATTTCTTAGGAACTGGTCCTAATTTCAAAAATTCTGCTCGCAACTCCTCTACTCTTTTTATAGCCTGCTGCCAGAAAGAATGATTGATGTTTTGAGGCGCCGATAAAGTTTTCAGCTCTTCGATTACCTTATTTTTCTTTTCAAGATTTTCCTGTTGTTCAGATTCTAAAACCGCAATCAGTTCAGATTTTCTTTCGTGGATTTTGTTGGAAATTTCTTTGAATTCTTCCCAAGTTTTCTCACGGAATTCCTCTGCAACCGGTTCAGCTTCCTCTTTCCAAAGTTTGTGCAGATATTGCAACTCATTCAGAGCTTTTTGAACCACTTTTTCATCAAGCAATTCTTTGGCTCTCAAGATGATATGCTGTCTTTTCTCTAGATTATGAGCAAATTCCTGCTCAAGATATTCCTTATTCAAATCCAACATCTCGTTGAACATTTTCAGATGATGGAAATAATTATTATTAAGATTTTTGAATTCGGATTTTGCCACCTGCCCGGCATTTCCCCATGCTTCTTTCACTTCTCTTATCGATTTGAAAAGATTGGTTCCAGCTTCAGAATTGGTATAAAGATTCTTCAATCTTTCGATGATTGAAAGCCTTTCGTCTAGATTTTTCTGATGCTCCGCTTCCTGAGATTTGTGGAATTTGTCCTGCTTTTCTCTATAAATATGGATAAGCGCAGACAATTTGGAAGATTGCGGATGATGATTGTCAAAATGTTCCTCAGGATTGCCTTGCTCCAGATAATCGTGTTTTTTGTCCTCTATTTCTTCGGCAATTTTGTGACTGGCTTGCTCTCTCAAAGCATTGAATTGCTTAGAAAAATGATGGGCATCGTCTTTGTTCACGATGGTTTCCATTTGCGCTAAAGCTTCTTTCAAAGAAAGACCAGAAAAATCATCTTCCGCAGTTTCTATTTCCTGAGGTGTTTCAGTTTCAGCCACAACTTCTGAATTGGTTTCTGCTGTAACTTCTTCTACCGACTGATTTTCAGCAATATTAGGTTCAGGATTTAGATTTTCATTTTCAGGATTTCCGTTCTCAATACTCATAACTAAGCAAATTAATTGACAATAACAACTTTTAAATGCACTAAATTAACTGCTTTTACATAAAGCACCAAATATAAATTCCAATTTTCTCAAAAAAAAATCAAATATTCACTAACATTTTCATTAAAAATTTAAAAATCACCAATTACTTGACAAAGGCTTCTTGATGTCGTATCTTTGCATTTCGCTAAAAAATAATATCAGGCTTTGCCTGTCCTAAAAATAAAATCCGTAAATTTTATGAAAACATCTGATTTCAATTTCGATTTGCCAGAAGAATTATTGGCAGAACACCCAACAGAAAACCGTGACGAAGCAAGACTGATGGTTCTTGACAGAAAAACGGAAACCATTACGCATCGCCTTTTCAAAGATGTTATCGAGTATTTTGACGAGAAAGACCTTTTTATCTTCAATAATACCAAAGTTTTTCCTGCAAGATTATTCGGAAACAAAGAAAAAACCGGCGCAAAAATCGAGGTTTTCTTATTGAGAGAATTGGATGCTGAAACGCGCGTTTGGGATGTTTTGGTTGATCCGGCTAGAAAAATCAGAATCGGTAACAAATTATTCTTCACAGAAGACGAATCTTTGGTTGCTGAAGTTATCGACAACACGACATCAAGAGGTAGAACATTGAGATTTTTGTTCGATGGTTCTTACGAAGAATTCCGTTCAAAACTGACAGAACTTGGAGAAACTCCACTTCCGAAATATATCAAAAGAGACGTTGAGCCAGAAGATGCGGAAAGATACCAAACAATTTATGCCAAAGTAGAAGGTGCTGTTGCAGCGCCAACTGCGGGTCTTCACTTCTCAAAACATTTGATGAAGAGATTGGAAATCAAAGGAATCGACTTTGCAGAAATCACGCTTCACGTTGGTTTGGGAACTTTCAACCCGATCGAAGTTGAAGATTTGTCTAAGCACAAAATGGAATCTGAGGAAGCGATTATCGATGAAAAAAATGCAGAAATCATCAACAGAGCTGTGCAAGAAGGACGCAGAGTGTGCGCCGTTGGAACGACAACGATGCGAGCTTTGGAAACTTCAGTTTCTTCTAACAAAAAGATTTCGGCTTACAGAGGTTGGACCAACAAGTTCATCTATCCACCACACGACTTTGGAGTTGCCAACGCCATGATCACCAATTTCCACACGCCAAAATCTACTTTGATCATGATGATTGCCGCTTTCGCAAATAAAGATTTTGTGATGAGAGCTTACGAAGAAGCTATTAAAGAAAAATACAAATTCTATTCTTACGGAGACGCAATGTTGATTCTCTAAGATTTGAATTTTTCAAATAATGATGCACAACTTTTATGGTTGTGCATTTTTTTATGTCTTATATTTTATCTAATTTCATCCTATGAAAGCATTTTCTTTTTTAGCATTATTATCCATTACATTTTCCTGTTCGCAGACTCAGGAGAATTTTTCCATTATTTCTCCTTTACCAAAAAAAATAAAAGAAGCTTCGGCTTGTGAAATTTCTAAAGCTTCGGCTTTGATCTGGACCATTGAAGATAATCATAACCATAATATTCTTTTTGGTTTTAATGAAAAAGGAGAATTGATCAAATCTATTACCATCACGAATGTGGAAAATAACGATTGGGAAGATCTGACTTCGGATGATGAGGGTAATCTCTACATCGGTGATTTTGGTAATAATGATAATGAGCGACAAAACTTAGCTATTTATAAAATCAAAGCGTCTGATTTGAGTAAGGATGAAGCACAAGCAGAATCAATTGTTCAGTTTTATTATCCAGAACAAACGGAATTTCCACCAAAGAAAAAGGACAGGATTTTTGATGTGGAATCTTTCTTTATTTATAACAACAAATTTTATCTTTTCACGAAAAACAGAAGTTCAAAATTTGATGGAACAACGGTTCTTTATGAAGTTGAAAGCAACTCCACTCAGAAACTTCCTGCGAAGAAAGTCGGAAGTTTTGTGACTTGTGACCAGTTCAATCATTGTGCGGTGACAAGTGCAGATATCAGTCCGAATAAAGATAGGGTAGCAATTTTAAGTTCTGACAAAGTATGGATTTTCACCCATTGGAAAGGCAATAATTTCTTCTCTGGAAATGTCGAAAAAATTGAACTGAATCATCATACACAAAAAGAAGGTTTGTGTTTCAAAGATGAAAATACAATCCTGATGACTGATGAAGGCGATAAGAAAATCACGGGAAATCTTTATCAATTGAAGTTGGACTAATATTGAAATGACTTTTATCATCCAATTTTTCTCAATAGTTTACACTAATTTTGGGAACATTTTGTAATGAAATTTTTCTTCAACATTTTTCTGGTTTTATATTTGGTATGCAAGCCTGTTGTGCCAATGTTGGAGTATGTGGTAAATTACGATTATATCTCAGACGTTCTCTGTGTCAATAAAAATAAACCAGAACTGCATTGTAATGGAAAATGCTATCTCGGAAAAGAGTTGGCAAAAAACAATCAGGAAGATACCTCCAAGACTAAAAACCAAACCCAGAAAGTTCTAGACTTCTATATTCCTACTGCTATTTCAGAGATTCGAAATACAAGGCAAGAATTCTTTACCAATCCATTTTTCACTTACAAAACAGATTATTCCTATCTGTTTCTGTCACACTTTTTACGACCTCCAATCATTTAAATTTTCATTTTACGATAAATAATTTGAGCGATTCCCTTTCCCTGGCCTTAGCAGCCGCTCGGGTCGGGCTGTTCACTCATATCTTTTGCTTGCCAACGCATTCCCGGTAAAGCAAAAGGATAACCGTTGCCATCCCTATCGCAGGTGAGCAACAAAATCAATTTTCACAATCAAAAAAATCAACAATGAAAATTTATAAATTTTTATCGCTTTTACTTATTGCAATTACACAACTTACTATTTCATCTTGTAGGAACAGTGATGATGATGACATACAAGACTCAACATCAGGAAATCTTCAAGTAAAATTCGAAAATGGATTCAATAATTTGGGCGATATTGTTTTGAACCAAACCACGCAAACTTCTACCAATGGACAAGAACACAATTTCAGCACACTGAAATACATCGTCAGTAACATTTCATTAATCGATGAAAACGGCACCGAATTCCAATACAACTATAACGATCCGGACAAAGGTGCTTTCATCATCAATCAAGCGGAAGCCAAAGGCGGAATCAACTATATTGACCTTACAGAAATCCCCAAAGGCAATTACAAGAAAATAAAATTTGCATTGGGAATCAGTCCAACCGCTTATCTGCTTGGGCAAAACGGACAAGGTATTTTCTGGGAAAAGGCCAAGCAAGAAGGAATGGCCTGGTCCTGGGCTGCAGGATATATCTTCACAAAACTGGAAGGAAAATATGGCACTTCTTCAGCAGACACAGAATTCATGAATCACACTGGAAATATGGGCGATACAACTGCCAATGGAACGGCCAACCTTTACAGAGAAGTGACCTTGGATCTACCAACAACTGCCAGAGTCAGTAAAGACATCACGCCGTCTGTACATATTCTGGCAGATTTTAATCAATATCTGAGCGGCAAAACAGCTTTAATCCTGGACACTTCCAATAATATGGCAATGGGATCTAGCCAGCATTTGGTAAATGTCAGCAATAATTTGATCAATATGTTCAAAGTAGATCACGTCCACAATGACTAAGACTTATAATATATTCCAGAGAAAGCAGATTTGTTCTTTCTGGTTTTTGCTTTTATTCTTTTCGGCAATATTATTATCATGTTCTAATGAATTTGAAGGCGAAGTTTTCGAAGAAGATAAACCTTACAATCTAGAAATACCAAATTATTTCCCGGCTTTGGCTTTTGATATAGAAAAAAATCCGATAACCGTAAACGGTGTCGCACTTGGGAAGAAGTTATTTTATGAAGGAAAACTTTCAAGAAACAATACCATTTCTTGTGGATTTTGTCACATTCAGGAAAATGCTTTTACGCATCATGGCCATCCCGTGAGTCATGGAATCGAGGATAGATTGGGAATCCGAAATGCACCCGCCATCCAAAATATGGCTTGGCTGAAAAATTACACCTGGGACGGCGTAAGTCATAATTTGGACGAACGGTCATTGGTTCCAATCACGACAGACTTTGAAATGGATAGTTCTATCCCAGAAGTTGTAGGAAAACTAAACACCGATGCTAACTATAAGAAATTGTTCAAAGCGGCTTTTGGCGATGATAATATTAATGGAGAAAGAATTCTGAAAGCGTTGTCCCAATTTATGGTTACTATGGTTTCTGCGGATTCCAAATATGATCAAGTCAAGAGAGGAGCTGCCACTTTTACCAATGAAGAATCACAAGGGAAAAATCTGTTCAATAATAAATGTGCCAGTTGCCATTCGGGAGAAATGTTCACGGACGAGAGTTACAGAAACACAGGAATGTACTACAATTCACAATATGACGACCGTGGTAGATATCGTGTAACGTTGGATTGGAATGACAATATGAAATTCCGGGTCCCAAGTCTGAGAAATGTAGAATATACAGCACCTTATATGCATGATGGTCGATTTTACACTTTAGAAGCGGTACTGAATTTCTATTCTGACAATGTAGAAAACCAATCCAATCTCGACCCAATCCTGAAACAGAACGGACATCCCGGAATTGCTATGAATACAATGGAAAAACAATATTTGACAGCTTTCCTGAAAACCTTAAGCGATCAACAATTCATAACCAATAAAAAATTTGCAGAATGATTAAAAAATTGATTTTAATTATGATTTCATTGATAACAATTCCCATTTCAGCTATAGAAAAAGACAGTCTTTATGTCCCAAAATATGAAGTTCAGAACTCTAGACCTCAAGCATTTTTCTGTGACGCTTGTGGTTGCGCGGCAGGAAATGGCTCTTCTGGTTTTGAATCGCTTCTTAACCCGCAATTCATAGGTATCAAATATTTTGCGCAACATTACAAAGCGAAAGAAAATCTCTTCACAAACGATTTGACCCAAGACCAATATTTTAATACGATTCAGATCTGGGGAAAAATACCGATCACAGAAAAATGGAGTGTTTATGGAAGCATTCCGTTTCAGTTTCATGAAAAGAAAACCTTGCAGGGTGATATCAATATCAGTGGAATCGGTGATGCCAATGTAATGGGAATTTATCAGATATTCAATTCCAAAAACACATTTCATCAATTGAATGGCGGTTTGGGCTTGAAAATTCCTTTAGGTAGATTTGATGAAAAAGGAATTACCGGTATTAATCCAAGTTTTCAATTAGGAACTGGAAGTTGGGATTATCAATTAGCTTTGAGTTATAAATATCAGAAACACATCTTCGCATTAATGCTAAATACAGATTACACTCTCAAAACTGAGAACAGGAAACATTATCAATTTGGTAATCAATGGAATTATGCTGCAACTGGATTTTACAGATTATGGAAAAATGAGAACGGCACTTTATCCGGAAAATTGGGATTGCAAGGTGAGATCTACGATTGGAACAAGCAATATAAAGAAGTGATGCCAAGAACTGCAGGAAGTGCTTTATACGGAAAACTAGGTTTCGAGGCTTCGTATAAAAAAATCAGCATCGGAAGCGAATTGATGTTACCGACTTATACCAATTTGGCTGCTGGTGATATCGAAGCCAAATCTCGGTTCAGCTTATTTGTGAATTTTGGTTTGTAATAATATTTCAAATAACTATTAAAGCGGGCAATTGTCCGCTTTTTTATCAATGAAAATCATATCGAATTCAAAAAATTAATTCCGTATTAAAAAGTCCCACCGATCCCAATAACCAATCTCCCACCATCAGAAGATGTAAAATAAGAAACATTGGCAGAAATCGCATCAACCGCATTCAGCCAAAAACCACCACCGTAAGAGTTGTGCCATTTGTCTGATCTTTCTGTTGGAACCCAAACTCTACCGACATCAAATCCACCGAAAAACCCGTAACTCAAAGGTAAAATCGAGTTCTTGATTTTGCCGATTTCGTAGCGCAAATCTGAAGTCTGGTAAAAAGAATTCTTGCCATAAAAACGGTTGAATCTAAAACCTCTCAGATCTGTATTTCCGCCTAAAGTAGACATTTGATAAAACTCGTAATCGTTCCCGAGAAGCCATTTTGCTTTCGCATAAGAAGACCAAACGAGTTTTTGATTTGATGTCAGATAATGCAAAAATCCAAGTCCGGTTTCGAGAGATGTGAATTGCCTGTCTGTATTTTGAAGGTTGATATTATAAACCGTTCTGACATCGAATTTCATTCCTTTTTTTGGATTGGCGACATTATCAAAATTCGCATAAATGAAAGAAAAATCGGCACCACCGAATTGTTTTGATCTGAAAACATCATCATTCACAACATCAGGAATTGAAATGAAACGATTATTGGTTCTATCGATTTTCAGAATTTCGTATTTCAGTTTTGCGGAAAAAGTGGATGCATTTTTGTTCCAATTGATAGACGGAGAAAAAAGAAATTCTCTGGCTCTTACATTGTTAAATCGATTTCCGAATTCACTTTTCGGATTGATGGTTTCGTTTCCGACTCCGTAGAAATTCCGGATGTAATGGGAACTCGTCACTCTTGTATCCAAGCCATAAGACCAATTGCTTTTCAACAAAGGGAACAAACCTTGATAAGACAATTCATAACCTTTGGTTCCTGTGAAATAATTCGCTGAAAAATGATGTTTCTGAGAATACGGATTTTTGATAAAATCACTGACCGTATAATCCGCATTGAAACCAACTGCCAGAGCATCATCCGGATTGAAATCGAAATTCATAAACGTCGTGAAAACATTGTATTTCGGATTTTGGTAATTGTATTGATTAATGTCGTAATTGTCCGTCAGTTTCAGAGTCGTATTTCCTTTATCATCAAAATTATTGGGTTTGCTTTTGTAATCGTAAATAGTCACTTTTTTGGAATTGGAAACAGTGTATTTATCATTATCCAATCCACCCAAAAGTTTAATTTTGATGCTTGATTTTGGTTTGCCTTCAACTACAAATTCATCATCATCATCCAAACCATAAAGCAGGATTTCCTTTGTCATCAAGCCAGAATAAAGCTTTGAAGATTGTAATTCTTCTCCCGATTTTTTCAGTCTGATGATTTTGATTTCGGTTTCGTTATTCGGTAATCTGGTCACTACAAATTTGTCTTTTTTATCCGTTCCGGTCAGGATTACTTTTTCCTGTAGGAACTTGAAATAAGACGAAGCATATTTTTGAAGGTCGCTTTTTCTCATCAATAATTTCTGAATCAAATCCTCCGAAACTTTGTCCTGAACTTCTCTAGGCAGATTTTTAAAAGCTTCCCGAATATCATTTTCAGTTAAATTATTTTGGATAAATTCTGCAACCTCCATCCAATCTTTTCCAATAGAATTTTTAGCGAAAACCAAATCCAATGGATAAGGCTCACGGTTGAACCATTTCACACTTTCCATTTGATAATCAAAAGTCTGCATATGTTTCAGTTCCGGAAACTCCATTAAGATCCCGGTGATAAAACCGTCATATTTTGCAAAAGCCTGGTCTCTGTCTTTCGGAACAGGACTGTAAATCACGTTACCATTATCCTTTCTGGACTCGAATTTCCATTGGTCGTGATGCCTGTCCCAATCGCCAATCAACATATCGAACAACCGGGCTTTTATCCAGGCTTTTTCATCCATTTTATACTTTTCGTCTTTGGCAAGATTCAGGATTACTTCGTCAGTTCCGAGGACTTTGTTTGGATTTTCCTCGGTTTCCATCGGTCGGTCTTCGAGATAATATAATTCGTCTCCGAAATTCTCATTGAAGTTTTTCAAAGTCTTTTGTTTCGGAATGTAAAATAGTTCCGGCGTTGTATGACGAATTCCCAATTTATCAGCCATTCCCCCAATGACCAAAGGCGTATACGGATGAGAAGTTGTATAAAAATCCAGCAGAAACTTGTCTGCATAACTTCCAGAAAAATCATCAATCACATATTGATTTTTGAAGGCCACAGATTGCAAAAACCGAACGCCACTTTTTTTCAATGCCCGGATCACATATTCGTTTCCGGATTTGGTTTCCAGTCGAAGAGATTTGGTTTGATGTCCGCCTCCTGCTCTATCGGTTTTTACTCCGCCAAACAACGTGTCCAATTCCAAATTTTTGACATTGATTTTTTTGGAGTAATAGTCTCTGTAATGTTTTCCCCAAAGGAATTCGTAGAACTTACTTTTCTTCGTCATTGCAGAATCGTAAATCGATGCTTCTGAGTTTTGAGGAAATTGATTGGGATAATCTTTTGAAATTTTCGGTTCATTTTCTAAAACCGTTTTTCTGAATAACAGTTCTGATTTTTTTGGATCAAGGTTATAAAAACTGACCTCTGCATTGCCAGATTTTGAAATTTTCAGTTCCGCATAACCGTTTTCCCCGAATGAAAAATCATTGGTTCCAACCGCTTTTGCAGATTCGGTTTTGGAGCCTGCTCCACTGACGATTTGCCGGATGTCACCTTGTTCTATGTATTGCAAATTATGGTCGTGACCGGAAACTACAATGACATTTTTTCGTCCGCCAATCAAGGTTTTGATTCTATCTGCCAGATTTTTGTAATTCTGGTTGCTGATATCCTGATGCGTGATTCCGCCGGTCGCTCTTGTTAAATTAATAATTGATCCTAGAATAGGTAACGGAAATTTATTTTCTAATGGAAAAATCTGCTTTTCCCAAGAATATTTTCCGCCATGAGAACCATTCGTAACCAAAGGATGATGTGTTGCAACAACGATAGTTTTATTCTGATTTTTATTCAGTTGGTCCTCTAATTCTGTATAGAAATCTTCGCGGGTTTTGAGGTCACATTTTTCATTGATTCCTGGATTTTTGCTCCAATCTGCCAAAACCCATTCGGTGTCGACTAAAATCAAGGTCAGTTTTTTGTTGATCTTTCTGGTCTCGATGGGACAACCGTTTCTTGGGGCGAAAGCAGATTTGTCATTCAGTTTTTCTGTGACGTAATCTTCTTCGCGTTTCAGACCTTTGATGCCATTGTTGTACCAATCGTGATTGCCGGGAATGAAAATCGTCTTTCCTTTGAACTGTTGTGATAATGAGATTTGGTTATCCATTTTTTTCTCTGCCAAAGCTCGATGTTCGTCATCCTTTTTTGGCATCCCGACTGGATAAATATTGTCGCCGAGAAACATCAGCGTACTGTTTTCTGAAGCTTTTGACAAAGAATCTTTCAGAATATTCATGTTATGAAAAGCTTCGTCTTGGTCTAGATTTCCGGCGTCACCAACTAGATAAAAGGTGTGAATGATGCTATCTTTTATCGTCGGATTTTTCAAAAAATCTTTGGCATTTTTCCCATAATCTGCGTTTTTGACCGCGCAGGAAATTGCCGTGACTGATATTAATATTAAAAGATAAAGCTGATATATTTTTTTCATATTTTTCTGATTACTCGATTTTTTACCTAAATCTCTAATTTGAATGACAAATCTTGAATGGATGTCGACTCTGCAACCCGACCTGAATGGAGCTCATTTTTTGTGGCTGGAAAGCTTGGCAAAAAATAGCGGGAATGGAGGGCGGAAAAGTTGCCATAAATAAAATCCTTACATTGATAAATTCAAAAAATTAAAGAAATATGGATTAAAAATCTAAAATTACTGAAACTCTAACAATATTTAACAAAATTAAAATTTTCCGCTATACAATACTTTCTTAAATTTGTTTCAAATTGCTTTTATGGATATTTTGAAAATTTCGGAAGATTATGTTAAAAATTTATTCAAAGATAGATTATCTTCTGATTACACTTACCATAATCTGGACCACACGATTCAGGTTGTAGATAAGATAAAAATCCTTGCAAAAGAAGAAAATATCGGTGCGGAAGATACCGAAAATCTGCTTTTAGCAGGCTGGTTTCACGATTTGGGATACATTTCTGATTGTGACAATCACGAGGAAGAAAGCCGAAAAGCGATTCAGGATTTTTTGAGACAAAATCAGTTTAGTGAGGAGAGAATTCAGAAAATTGGGGAGTTGATTTTGGCGACCGATAAGTTTTACAAACCGAAAAATCATCTGGAAGAAATCATCAAAGATGCGGATTTGTATCATTTGGCTTCAGATGATTATTTCAGGATTTGTGAGAATCTGAGACAGGAAATCAAGGAAGTTCATCATCAGAAATTCAGTAAAAGAAAATGGGCAGAACTGAATGTCACTTTCTTCTCCAAGCATCAATTTTACACTAAATTTGCCAAAGAAAACTGGCAACCGCAAAAGGAGAAAAACGTCCAAAAAATCATTGAAAACATCCAATTTTTAAAAGACGACAAATCCGAAAAAAAATCTGAAAATAAGGATAAAATTCTCCTTAACAAAAAGAAACTAGAGAAGCTGGACTCGCCGGAACGAGGCATTGAAACGATGTTCAGAATCACGCTGAACAATCACACAAAACTGAGTCAAATTGCTGATAGTAAAGCAAATATATTACTTTCCGTCAATGCAATTATTATTTCTGTCGCACTTTCTACTTTGGTTCCAAAACTGGATTCGCCGAGCAATTCGCATTTGATTATTCCGACTTTTGTGATGGTGATGTTCAGTGTGGCTTGTATTATTTTGGCGATAATGTCCACGCGACCAAAAGTCTCCAGCGGAACGTTTACCAGAAAGGAAATCGAGGAGAAAAAGGTGAATCTTCTGTTCTTCGGGAATTTCTACAAAATGCCAATGGAAGAATACCTTTGGGCGATGAAGGAAATGATGACCGACCGACAGTATCTGTACGATACGATGATAAAAGACCTCTATTACCTCGGGATTGTCCTAAATAGAAAATATAAATTATTGAGGCTGACCTACACGGTTTTCACGATTGGGATTATCGCTTCTGTTGTGGTTTTTGTGGTGGCCTTTCGGAATGCGACGGTTTAAATATCCTTAAGATGAAGACTATTTTGCTTTTTTTTGGAATTTTATTTTTGAATTTTTCTTGTTCAGAAAAAATTGATTCGAACAAAATTTTCATAGAAAATCAAAATCGAGAATACGCAATTTCTAAACTTCAAAATGCACTTGAAAATAGTAGAACCATTCCAGAATCAGAAATAAATTATTCTGCAAAACCAATTCCTGATTCTAAATCGGCAGTAAATGTTGCTGAAAAAATTCTCTTTAAGGTTTATGGCAAAGAAGATATAAAAGAACAGAGACCTTACAATCTTGTTTTTCAGAATGGTTATTGGATTTTAAATGGAACAAGACCAGAACCAGTAATTGGAGGTGCTTTTTTAATAATAATGAATTCTAAAGATGGAAAAATCATAGAATTAATTCACGGAAAATAAACAGATTTCTCAAACCCCTTCTACAAACTCATAATCCACATCTTCTGCCTCATAATTCACCGCAACACGCAAAGCCCGCAAACCATTAATTCCCTGCAAATCCTCAACTTCCAATTCTTCTATTGTTGAAAGTACATTTTGGTCTTGTAGGATTTTTATCAATTTCAAATATTCTTCACGTTCTCTGTCCTGAGAATAGATGATGCTGATTTTTCCAGGCTGCGTAATGCGTTCGCTCGAATTTTTAACCAAAGATTTATCAATGCGTTTTTTAATCATTTCGTAGCGTGCATTGTAGCTTCCATCCACATCAAAACGTTTTTCATCCATCCTGAATCTGATGCTGATCGGTGTGCTGTAAACCAAGATCAAAGACGAAACATCCAAAGAATAATCCAGCGTTTCTTTGTATTTTTTGTACTGTAATTCACTTTCGCAAATCACACGCAACTGCCACAATCTGAGGTTTTTGAGGAAAATCGGGTCGTAGGTCAAATCCGGCTCAATGGACGAGCCAATGTACATATTATGCTCTACTCCATCCGTTTTGAAACGCTCGTAATAGAACGGAAATCTATGCTGTTGCTCTTCCTGACGCTTGTCCAGAATATCCGCCAAAAACCTATTGATGGAAGACAAACTATCATCAAATTTCTTTCTGAAGTTATAAACCAAATCAGTTTTAGAATCCAATTGTTTGTAGTAATCTGTAACGATTTGATTGTAATTAACATTCTGGAGTTTAATAGATTCCAACAACGGATGAACTTCCTGATGAATAAAGTTCTGAACCTGACTTTCTGTATCGGCTCGCAAATCTTTGCTCAGTAGTTTTTGAAATTGGATTAATTTTTCATTGATTTCAGTCAAATCATTATCCGGAATCAAATTCTTGAAAACATCGGAAATCAAAATCAGATTGATTTCCAAATCTTTTTTAATCGCCAGATTTCTTGAAATTGAAGAATTTCTAATGTCGGTTTGTCCGAAAAGTGGCGTCAGATTTTCAAAAGTGATTTTTCTGTAAGGCAGATCAAATTCCTCTCTGTAAAAACCGATATGGCGTTCTGCTTCTTGCCGGAATTTCCAATAAACACTTGGATGTATCGATGTATATTCCCGCTGAATAATCGCTTGGATTCTCGTCTCAATGCCGTCATAGAGCCTGTCCATGGTATCTTCCAGATATGGCATTACGATTTCCATTTTTTGAGCATTGATGCTGTTCAGCATTTTTTTTCTTGAAACCAATTCGATGATTCCGAGGATTTTTTTATTTTTAATGATGGGTGCAAAAATCGCACTCTTGATTCCAGCTTCGTAAAAATGTCTCGCCATCTGGCTATCCGGAAATTCTTTGTAAGTCCGCTCTATATCGGAAATACTGAAGAATTTTCTGGATTCTACCATGGTATTGAAATTCTTCTCACAAAGCAATTCATTCTTGCAATCTTGGGAATTTCCCAGCAGAATAAAGCTATCAATCACGCCATTAATCGGGCTTCGAACAAATTTGTTTTCATCGTGGTTAATGGACGTAAATCCAACTTCCAAATCAGAAACCTGAAAAATCGAACGGAAAACTTTGTTGAGCTCCGGCTTAAGGTTTTTATCATCCTCAAGATTTATCAATTTACTTTTCAGATTTGAAATAGCGATTTCTGTAGTGGCATCAAAGAAATTAACAACAGCAAAACCTTTCAGCTCCCAACTTTGTGGCGGAAATTTTTCTTTCCAAAGTTCATAATCTTCAAAATTATCCAACAATTCGGAAATCTCTTCTTCTGTTAATTTTTTGAAATTTGCCAATGGTTTGACATCCATAAAATCTGCATTGGTCAGAAATCTGTAATGTTTAACAACACCTTCTTCATTGGGAATATCAAATATAAAAGGCATAGAAACGTTAAGCGGAACCCCATAGAAATCATTTAAGATAATGCAACAGCTCATCACATAAAAACGATGCGGATCCATATCTTTTATAATCATATCGAAATTGTCACCTGCTTTTTTGATGATGGTTTCAAACCGTTTGGTAGGATTGAAAAAGAAATTGTAAAAAGGAAAACTTATCGCTTTGATTTCATTTTCCGTCAACATTGGAGGAAAAAGGTCTCGCAAAAGTTCCTTCATCAACGTTTCATTTTTTTCGAAAAAATCAAGATTGGCAATGCCATCCAAAAGTTCAGGAAATTCCTTGGTTTTGTCCAGAATCCTCGGATGTGAAAGCGCATATTCTGGATTATCGGAAGCTTCTGCCTCCATTTTCTGGATGAGTCTTTCGAAGGAAAAACTCAATATAAATGGGCTGTCGTAAAAGGATTGGAACTTCATCGGGTAAATATCAATGCAAATGTAAGAATTAGGAATATAATAATAAAGTCGATTTAAAATTAATAATACTTTAATTCTCTTGGGTATAATTACAATACGATTTGTAACAATTTATCAACGTAAAACTTAGCATTAAAATCTTTATTTCAAATTTACGAATTTTAAGATTATTAGATATATCTATCATTTCATTAGTAGATTTCAAAATTGTTACATTAAACGTATCTTTGCAAAAATTTCAGAAGACATTGAAAGATATCCGCACCTTTTCCCTCGACCAGTTAAAAGACCATTTCAGCACAATTGGTGAAAAGCCTTTTCGTGCAAAACAGGTTTACGATTGGCTCTGGAGCAAAAATCTGCATTCTTTTGATGAGATGACCAATCTTTCCAAAGATCTGAGAGAAAGTCTCATGCGGGATTTTTTCATCAATCCAATCTCGGTTGATTTACTCCAAAAATCGACGGACGGAACGATAAAAAATGGCGTTAAATTGCATGACGGTTTGATGGTAGAATCAGTTTTGATCCCGACAGAAACCAGAAGTACAGCTTGCGTTTCCTCACAAGTTGGCTGTTCATTAAATTGCGAATTCTGCGCAACCGCAAAACTGAAAAGAATGCGAAATCTGGAAGTGGCAGAAATCGTAGACCAAGTTGCGTTGATTGACCGTCAAAGCAAAGAATATTTCGACAGACCGCTCACCAATATCGTGTTTATGGGAATGGGCGAACCGATGATGAACTACAAAAACGTTGTCGAAGCCATTCACAAAATCACAAAGCCGGAAGGTCTGGGAATGTCGCCAAAAAGAATCACAGTCTCCACATCCGGAATTCCGAAGATGATAAAAATGCTGGCAGATGAAGAAATCAAAGTAAAACTGGCACTTTCTCTTCACTCAGCAATTGAGCATAAACGAAATGAAATAATGCCTTTTTCTGAGAAATTTCCTTTGACCGATATTATGGATTCGCTTCAATATTGGTATCAGAAAACAGGCTCTCCAGTCACTTTTGAATATTGCGTTTGGAAAGGAATCAACGATGGCGACGAGGATATTAAAGCTTTGATCAAGTATTGCCGGCAAGTTCCGAGCAAAGTGAATCTAATCCAATACAATCCGATTGGCGAAGGAAAATTTGACCACAGAAGTATTGAAGCTGAACAAAAATATGTACGTGAACTGGAAAAAGCAGGAATCACAATTGTTGTGAGAAAAAGCCGAGGTGGCGATATCGATGCGGCGTGTGGTCAATTGGCGAATAAAACTGCGGAATAATTTCTTTTGTAATTTTGAATACAATTCAAAGCAAAAAAAACAACTTTCTACTTTGTAAAAAAGTGCTTTTTGTATTTGATTTTGAATTCTTTGATAATCATTAAAATCCAATTCCTTCTGACGACAAATGGTTAGAAAATCCAAAAAACTTTAAATTGATTGATAAAGAGATTTACGATTTGAAAACTGATAAAAAAAATTCATACAAAAGAACTACACAAAGAACTTCTTGGATTATGAATTTTTTGATAGTCATTCTAATGAGTCAAAGAACATGTGAAATGTACATTGGTTAAAAATAAGCATAATCTCAGACGAATTAAAGGAAACCTCTTCTGAATAAATTGGTCTTTCTGAACCATTAAAATACAGATCACTCGGACAATGGTCGCTTAGAATAAGCAAAATCATCATCGTCATCAGCGCCTGGGACATCTAAACCGAAAGGCATTTCATCGTTCACATGGCTTGGATTTGTTATAGGATTTCCGTCGCCGTCGATTGGGATGTGTTCTTCTCTGTTAAAAATATCTTCTCCGGGATTATAATCCAAATCTTCCAAATTTTTTTCGATGTTATCTTCTGGTGTCATAATGTTTATTTTTGGTTGATTGATGATAGACAAATATGATTCCAAGCTTTGTTTTTGAAAGATTTATTTTAATGAAATTTAATTTTCATAAACTTCGGGATTCACGCAAGTCGGCATTTTTTGACCTTTAGAAAAAGCAACTGCGTTTTCTGCAGCCAATCTTGCCATCCCGCTTCTGGCTTCTAATGTTGCAGAACCAATATGAGGGAGAACGCAGACGTTTGGAAGTTCTAATAATGGACTGTCTTTTTGCATCGGTTCGGGATTTGTGACATCAAGACCGGCACCCCAGATTTTACCCGAAATTAAAGCTTCAAACAAATCTTTCTCATTATGAAAACCACCTCTTGCCGTGTTGATGAAAATCACATTTTCTTTCATTTTCTCGAAAACATCTTTGTTGAAAAGGTCAGCTTGTTCTGGTGTGTAATTGGCATGAATACTTATAATATCAGAATCTTCGGCTAATTCCTCAAACGAAACATATTTGGCGCTGAGTTCTTTTTCAGCTTGTTCGTTGTGACTTCTGTTATGGTAAATGATGCTCATTCCGAAAGCTTTTTGGCATTTTTCTGCCATCTCGAAACCGATTCTCCCAAGGCCTAAAATCCCTAAAGTCTTTCCGTAAAGTTCTTGACCTTGTTCTTCCAAGGCGTCAAAATCTTTCCAGTTTCCGGATTTTACTTTATCTATATTATAGCTTGCTTTTCGGGAAACCATTTGCATTAATAAAAACGCGACGTCTGAAGTGGCTCTGCTCAAAACGTCCGGCGTATTTCCCACTGGGATTTTTCGTTTTGTAGCTTCTGCAATGTCAACTTGGTCAAATCCTACGGAAAAAAGAGCAATAGCTTTTACATCGGGACAATTGTCAAAAAATTCTTTATCAAATTGATTCTTGCTGACATTAAGGATGATGTCGGCTTTTTTACAGTTTGCCAACCATTCTTCGTGGGTGGGATTTTCGGTTTCTGAAGTGATTATTTCCAGATTGTTTTCTTTGATGATATTTAATCCGACTTGTGGAATTCTTTTGTTAATATATACTTTCATATTCTTATTTGTATTTGTATTAATATTCAATTTAATGTTAATAAGTTCTAAGAAATGCTGAAATCTGCGACCCTGACTCTTCGAGAACCTCCGAATGACAAGCGTGGAGGTCGGAATCAGCGCCCAAATCCTACTACTTAAAATACAAAAACCGGAATAGCTCTCCGGTTTATATGTTGTATTTATATTGCAATCAAAAATTATTCCTGCGTTGATCTTTCTTTATCTTTTGTAAAAAAGAATTTGATAATGATTGGTAAAGTGGTTACCAGAACAATAATTAGAACTATGATTTCTAATTTTTTCTTCAAATCGATCCCAAACTGATCCATAAATAATTTGTCCAGATAATGGCCTGCATAAATCATGATGTATGACCAAAGTATAGCTCCAACAACGTTGTAAAGAAAGAATTTCTTTTTGTCCATTTTCACAATTCCCGCTACGATGGGCGAAAAGGTTCTGACAATCGGTAGAAATCTGGATAAAATAACCGCCACCGTTCCGTGTTCTTCGAAGAAATCGTGTGCTTTGAAAAGGTATTTTTTCTTGAAAAGGAATGTGTCTTTTCTCTCGTACAACAATGGTCCACTTTTGTA
>Ga0302347_1001405_pt1 | contig 29156 bp, 35 predicted proteins | sample PhyWR1_FD_202178 | JGI IMG/M metagenome (GOLD analysis project Ga0302347, IMG submission 202178) | Leaf surface microbial communities from wheat plants in UC Gill Tract Community Farm, Albany, California, United States - DLSL W.R1 (v2)... | ecosystem: Host-associated > Plants > Phyllosphere >...
GTTCCAGTACATCCTGCGCGATGAGTCGATGCACCTGAACTTCGGTATCGACGTGATCAACCAGATCAAAATCGAAAACCCGCACTTGTGGGATGCCGAGATGAAAGAAGAAGCGACCCAGATGATTCTCCAGGGCACTCAACTTGAGATCGAATATGCGCGTGACACCATGCCGCGCGGCGTTCTCGGCATGAATGCGGCAATGATGGAGGATTACCTCAAGTTCATCGCTAACCGCCGTCTGTCGCAGATTGGGTTGAAGGAAGAGTATCCAGGCACCACCAACCCGTTCCCGTGGATGAGCGAAATCATGGATTTGAAGAAAGAGAAAAACTTCTTCGAGACCCGCGTGATCGAGTACCAGACCGGCGGTGCGTTGAGCTGGGACTGAATCAACATAGCGCTGAAAAAATGTGGGAAGGGTATGCTGCCTCCCACATGAGCCTGTGTTCTTTAAACGTGTGTACACCCTTTTATGCCCAATCAAACCATCAAAACCCCGTGCGTAGGCCTCTGTTCCACCGTTTACGGTGACTTGGTCTGCCGGGGCTGCAAGCGCTATCACCACGAAGTCATCCAATGGAATGGCTACAACGCCGATGAAAAACAGGCGGTGTGGCTGCGCCTTGAGCAATTGCTGGTGCAGGTGATGACCAGCAAACTTGAAGTGTTCGACCCCCAGCGCCTGCGCCAGCAGCTGGAAGACCGCAAGATCCGCTATGTGCCACACCAGTCGCCGTATTGCTGGGCCTACCAGTTGATTGCTCGCGGTGCGCGGGTGATTTCCCGGCTCGACGCCTATGGGCTGGCGTTGTTGCCGGAGTTCCGCGAGCGCAGCCTCAGCGACCTGCGCGACGCCATTGACCGCGAGTTTTTCCTGCTGTCAGAGGCTCATTACGAGCGTTACATCGCGCCAGCGTTTGTGCAGGACGCATTCGGGCCAACGCTGATCGTCAGCGCCTGAACCGCCCCACACCCTTCGTCATTGTGTTTAAAATGCCGCCCGCTCAAACACCGACGCTCACCGATGACCTCAGACGCACTCGCCACCCTGCATGCCCATTTGCTCACTGCCCTGGCCGACGCGCCCACTGAAACCCGGCGCCTGTTCCACGGCCGTGGCCGCTGCTGGCCGGGCCTGGAGCAATTGACGGTGGACTGGCTGCAAGGCGTGGTGCTGGTGGCGCTGTTCAAGCAGACCGAGCAGTTGGACGCCTTGAAGCAGCAGCTGTTGCAGATCGACTGGGCCACCTGCGGCGTGCGCGCCGTCGCCCTGCAACACCGCTACCTGCCGCAAAGCACCACCGAATGGCTGCTGGGCGACCCCATCGACGAGCTGACCATCACCGAAGGTGGCCTGCGCTACCTGATCGACCTGGGTAAAAAGCAGAACAGCGGCCTGTTCCTCGACATGCGCTACGGACGCAACTGGGTGCGCGACCAGGCCAGGGGCCAGCGCGTGCTCAACCTGTTTGCCTACACTTGCGGGTTTTCGGTGGCGGCCATCGAGGGCGGCGCGGCCCATGTGGTCAACCTGGACATGGCCCGTGGCGCCTTGAGCCGGGGCCGCGACAACCATCGCCTGAACAGTCACGACCTGGGCAAGGTCACCTTTCTGGGCCACGACTTGTTCAAGTCCTGGGCCAAGGTCACCCACAGCGGCCCGTACGATCTGGTGATCATCGACCCGCCGTCCTTCCAGAAAGGCAGCTTCCTGCTGACCAAGGACTACCAGCGCGTACTGCGTCGCCTGCCGGATCTGCTCACGGCGCAGGGCACGGTACTGGCCTGCATGAACGATCCGGCCTTTGGCGAAGACTTCCTGATCGACGGCGTCACCCGCGAAGCACCGGGCCTGCGCTTTGTGGAACGCCTGGAAAACCCGCCGGAATTCCCCGATATCGACCCTCAAAGTGGCTTGAAGGCCCTGGTGTTTCGCCAAGGCTGATGCCGAAAAGTCCTACGCTTGCTAACCTAAGCGGTACAGCGGGGCGGTGAACCTTATCCCCTCCTCCCCGGTCGATACTGCATTCCCCGGCCAGACTCGACGGCGTCACGTCGTCGGCTGCCCCGTTCCACCTTTGGAGAAACGCCCGTGATCTCGACCCTGCATGTAGCCAGACTAAAAGCCTGGGGCGCCCATGGCTTTACCGCCACCGGCGTGGTCCTGGCCTTCCTGGCCACCCTGGCGCTCCTGGAAAACTCGCCCAAGGCCTGCCTGCTGTGGCTGGGTCTGGCGCTGGTGGTGGACGGCGTCGACGGCTCGCTGGCGCGAAAGCTCAACGTCAGCACGGTGTTGCCCAGCTTTGACGGCTCGGTGCTGGACCTGGTGATCGACTACCTGACCTACGTGTTCATTCCGGCGCTGTTTATCTATCGCTACATCGACCTGCCGGAATTCACCCACCTGTTCACCGTATCGGTGATTCTGGTGTCGTCGCTGTTCTGCTTCTGCAACGTCAACATGAAGAGCAAGGACAACTACTTCGTCGGCTTCCCGGCCGCCTGGAACGTGGTGGCTTTGTGCGTCTACATCATCCAGCCGGACGCCTGGGTGACCTTGACGACCGTGATCGGCCTGGCCCTGCTGACCGTCACCCCGATGAAATTCCTGCACCCGTTCCGCGTGAAACGCTTTATGCCGATCAACATCGCGGTCACCACCATCTGGCTGCTGTGCAGCTTCCTCATGGTGGTAGATCATCCCAACACCAACCCGTGGACGTTCGGGCTGTGGTCGTTGATGTCAGCGTACTTCCTCGGGATCTGCGTGTGGCGCACGGGGCTTGAGTGGCTCGAAGCACGGCGCTGAGCCGTTGTTGAGCAACGAAGCACGCCCGTACAAGCCCGGTGTCTGATTTAACGCAATAGTGATGCGGTTTTTTCACTCGCGCTTTAAAGCACAAGGGAGTTTCAGATGAGCACATTCGTTGCCAAAGACGGCACCCGGATCTACTTCAAGGACTGGGGCAGCGGCAAGCCCGTGTTGTTCAGCCACGGCTGGCCACTGGATGCCGACATGTGGGAATACCAGATGGAGTACCTCAGCAGTCGAGGCTACCGCACCATTGCCTTCGACCGTCGCGGCTTCGGCCGCTCCGACCAGCCATGGACCGGCAATGACTACGACACCTTCGCCGACGATATCGCCCAGCTGATCGAGCACCTGGACCTTGCCGACGTGACCCTGGTCGGCTTTTCCATGGGTGGCGGCGACGTGGCGCGCTACATCGCACGCCATGGCAACGCGCGAGTCGCGGGCCTGGTGCTGCTGGGTGCGGTGACGCCGATCTTCGGCCAACAGCCGGATTATCCGCAAGGCGTGCCGGCTGAAGTGTTCGACGGCATCAAGGCCGGCCTGTTGAAGGACCGTGCGCAATTTATCAGTGACTTCAACGCTGCGTTCTTCGGCATCAACCAGGGCCAGGAGGTGTCCGCGGGCGTGCTGACGCAAACCCTGCAGATCGCCCTGCTGGCGTCGCTCAAGTCCACCGTGGACTGCGTGACTGCGTTCTCGCAGACCGACTTCCGCCCGGACATGGCGACCATCGATGTACCGACGCTGGTGATCCATGGCGACGGCGACCAGATCGTGCCGTTCGAGACCACCGGCAAGGTGGCGGCGCAGATGATCAAGGGCGCGCAGCTCAAAGTGTATAAAGACGCGCCCCACGGGTTTGCAGCGACCCATACCCAGCAGCTCAATGAAGACCTGCTGGCGTTTCTGCAACGCTGATCAACCGTTTGCACGCAGCGAACAGCCACTGCGGGAGCCCCTCTCCCACAGTGGCATGCCGATCCCTGGCTGACGCACGCGGCCCGTTGCTGGACAATGGTTGGAATCAACCGCCGCAAGCTGCGGTCCCAGTACACACGCTCACTGCAACAGGTATCCCTCCATGACACTGCCCCAAACGATGACCCTGATTGAAATCACCGAATTCGGCGGCCCTGAAGTACTCAAGCCACGCCAGGAAGCCGTGCCGACACCTGGCCCCGGTGACATCCTGATTCGCGTGCACGCCGCCGGCGTCAACCGCCCCGACGCCCTGCAACGCGCCGGCAAATACCCGATGAAACCCGGCATGAGCCCGATCCCAGGCTTGGAAGTGGCCGGTGAAGTGGTCGCACTGGGCGACGGTGTCACCCAATACAGCCTCGGCGACCGGGTCTGCGCGCTCACCAACGGTGGCGGTTACGCGCAGTTCTGCACCGTGCCGGCCGGCCAGGCGCTGCCGATCCCCGAGGGCATGGACTGGATTCAGGCCGCTGCGGTACCGGAAACCTTCTTTACCGTCTGGGCCAACCTGTTCGGCCTGGGCAATGCCCACACCGGCGAGCGCGTGCTGATCCATGGCGGCACCAGCGGCATCGGCACTACCGCGCTGATGCTGTGCCGCGAGTTCGGCATCCAGGCCTTCGCCACCGCCGGCAGCGCCGACAAGTGCGCGGCGATTGCCAAGCTGGGGGCCGAACCGATCAATTACCGCGAGCAGGACTTTGCCGACGTGATCGCCACGCACACCGATAATCAGGGCGTGGACGTGATTCTCGACATCATGGGCGCCTCTTATCTCAACAACAATCTGAAGGCCCTGGGCATGGATGGTCACCTGGTGATGCTGGGGTTCCTCGGCGGCGGCAAGGCCAACGACGTCGACCTGCTGACCATCCTCAGCAAGCGCGCAGTGATCACCGGCTCGCTGCTGCGGGCACGCACCGCCGAAGAAAAAGCCGCCATTGCCGACCAATTGCGCGAGTACGTCTGGCCGGTCCTGGCGGAAGGACGCTGCCTGCCGATCATCGACCAGGTGTTCGACTACACCCAGGCCGACCAGGCCCATGCACGCATGGAAGGCGGCGACCACATCGGCAAAATCGTGCTGCGGGTGGTTTAAACCAGTAAAGCGATGCCCTCGTGGCGAGCGGGCTTGCCCCGCGTTGGGGTGCGAAGCGCCCCCAATCCAGCAAAACGCGGTGTACCTGATACGGCTCAGCGCCTGGTTTTGGGGCTGCTGCGCAGCCCAACGCAGGACAAGCCTGCTCGCCACAGGGAATCTGCGCTTAACTGAACGGCATTGCGGCAAGCCCACTCGCCACAGGGCGTGTGATTATCTGGAATGGATCACAGCGCAGTGAATTGCCCTACTCGGCGTACGTCGGATAATCCACATAGCCCAGTTCAGAACCGCCATACATCCCTTCGGCCCGCAGCGGGTTCAACGGCCAGCCGTTGAACAGTCGCTGCGGCAGGTCCGGGTTGGCGATGAATGGCCGGCCGAAGGCAATCAGGTCCGCCAGCCCCGCTTCGATCAGCCGCGCGCCGCGCTCGGCAGTGTAGCGGCCTGCGTAGATGATGCGGCCGCTGAAGGTGCTGCGCACGGCCTGGCGGAAGCTGTCAGGCAGGTCTGGGGCGTTGTCCCAGTCGGCTTCGGCGATGGACACGTAGGCGATACCTGACTGCTCCAGCACCCTGATCGCTTCGATATAGGTGTGGTGCGGGTCTTCTTCGACCAGGCCGATGTAGACACGGTCCTGATCGGTGCCGCTGAACAGCGGTGAAAAACGCACGCCCAGGCGCTCGGGGCCGACTACCTGGCTCACCGCCTCGACCACTTCGCGCAGGAAACGCAGACGATTGTCCAACGAGCCGCCGTACTGGTCGTCACGCTGATTGGAATGCGCCGAAATGAACTGGTTGACCAGATAACCGTTGGCCGAGTGAATCTCCACCCCATCGAACCCTGCATCCAGGGCATTGCGCGCGGCCTGGGCGTACTGCCCGACCAACTCGTCGATCTCGAGCAGGTTCAACGCGCGCGGCACCGGAGGCTGCACCAGATCGCCAGTACCCGGGCCGGTAGCGATAAACGCCTTGGCCTGCTCCGCCTGAATCGCCGAAGGCGCCACCGGGGCCGCGCCGTCAGGCTGCAACGCATTGTGAGAGACCCGACCGACATGCCATAACTGGGCAAAGATCACTCCGCCCTCGGCGTGCACGGCGTTGGTGACCTTGCGCCATCCTTCGATTTGCGCGGGGCTGTAGATACCCGGCGTCCAGGCATAACCCTGGCCACGGGGTTCGATCTGCGTGCCTTCGCTGACCATGAAACCGGCGGTGGCGCGCTGACGGTAATACTCGGCCATCAAGTCAGTGGCGATATCACCCGGCTGGGCGCTGCGCTGACGGGTCAGCGGCGGCAATACCACGCGGTTGTTCAAGAGGTGATGGCCCAGTTTTACCGGGGTGTTTAAAACAGTGGCAGTCATTGCGATATTCCAAATTCGGGACGAACGAAAGCGTTGGCGACTCGTGCGAGTCGCCAGCGATAAAACGGTGGATGGGTTAAGCGGTGAGGTTAAGCAGGGCCTGGGCCACTTCGCTCGAACTGCCGGGGTTCTGCCCGGTGACCAGCAGGCCGTCGACAATCACGAAGGACTGCCAGTCAGCGCCCTTCTCGTACTTGCCGCCCAGTTTCTTGAACTCATCCTCGACCAGGAATGGCACCACGTCGGTCAGTTGCACTGCCGCTTCCTCGGAGTTGGAGAACCCGGTGACACGGCGACCCTTGATCAACGGCTCACCATTGACCGCCTTGACGTGACGCAGGGCGCCCGGGGCGTGGCAAACGAAACCGATCGGCTTGCCGGCACGCTCGAACGCTTCGATCAGCGCAATAGAAGTGGGCGACTCGGCCAGATCCCACAGCGGTCCGTGGCCACCTGGGTAGAACACGGTGTCGAAATGGTCAGCGTTGAGCGTGTCCAGCTTCACGGTGTTGGCCAGGGCCTGTTGCGCGGCCGGGTCGGCGGCGAAACGGCGGGTCTGTTCGGTCTGGGCATCCGGCTGATCACTGACCGGGTCCAGCGGCGGCTGGCCGCCGGCCGGCGATGCCAGCACCACCTCGACGCCGGCGTCCTTGAACACGTAATACGGGGCTGCAAACTCTTCGAGCCAGAAGCCGGTCTTGCGGCCGGTGTCGCCAAGCTGGTCGTGAGAGGTGAGTACCATTAATACTTTCATTTTCCAGTGCCTCGATCGATGTGGATGTCAGGGTATACGGGGCTGCCCAACAACTGTTGAGTCAGCGACAGCGCCTCGGTGAACGGCGCAGCGGTACGGGTGATCTTGCTCATGACGCTGGTTCCCAGCCACAGCGCATACAAGCGCCGGGCAAGGCCTTCGGGGGATTGCTCGATAGCCAGCGAACCGTCCTCGACCCCGCCGCGTATCGCCTCGGCGAGTACTTCGATGGTGCGCGAGGTGCCGCTTTGCAGGGCCAATCGCATCGGCTCCGAAAGATCTGACACCTCGGCACCCAGTTTGACGGCCAGGCATTTGCCGGAATCGGTGCAGCCGGTCTGGTTGTCGATCCAGGCCTGCCAATAGCGCATCAACGTGTTGTGCCGGGACAGTTCGGGCTGGCTGAACAACTGCTGCATGCCATGCACGTAGTTGTCGAAGTAGGTGTCGAGCAACACCACGCCAAACGCGTCCTTGGAGCTGAAGTAGTGATAAAACGAACCTTTGGGCACCCCAGCGGTTTGCAGTATTTCGTTCAGGCCCACCGCGGAAAACCCCTTGGCGCCGATCAGCGGCTGCGCACTGTCGAGAATCACTTGCCGGGCACTTCTGGTGTCGTTGCTCATGCTTGCCTCCCACCGATTAGACCAGTCGTCTAGTTCGTGGAGCCATGGTAGGGAGCGTGGCTGAACCCCACAATGTCAGATCCGCAAGGATTTCGGCCATGGCTCGAAGTCGGTTGCCGTTTCTGCGACGCCCGCCGACAATCGCCCTCCCCGTGCCCCTTGGAGAATAACGATGCACAGCGTTGCGCTGATGGTTTACCCGAACTTCCAGTCCCTGAGCCTTAGCCTGGGCTCGGTGTTCGAGTGCGCAAACCTGCTGCGCGGCGAGCCGGCCTATGAGTTTCATCTGGTGTCGGAAAGCGGCGGCGCGGTGATGACGTCCCAGGGCTTTTCGGTGAACACCTCGCCCCTTCGGCCACAGGGTTATGACACGTTGATCGTCAGCGGCTACCTGGAGTTTCGCCTGCCGGAAGCGAACCTGCTGGAACTGGTCAAGGCGGCCTCCGCACAGTCACGCCGCGTTGCGTCTCTGTGCATGGGCATCTTCGTGCTGGCCGAGGCCGGGCTGCTGGAGGGCAAGCGCACCACGACCCACTGGATTCACGCGCCAGCGTTTCGCAAGCGCTATCCGCACATCCGCCTGGAAGAAGACAAACTGTTTGTGGTGGACGGCCAGGTGTGGACCGGCGCCGGCATGAGCGCCGGGGTCGACCTGGCCCTGGCCATGGTGGAGAACGATCTGGGCAGCGACCTCGCCCGGCGCATCGCGCGCAAGCTGGTAATCGCCCAGCGCCGGGGCAGCGAGCAGTCGCAGTTGTCGGCCCTGCTGGAGCTGGACCCCAAATCCGACCGCGTGCAACTGGCCCTGGCCTACGCCCGCGAGAACCTCACCCATGACCTGTCAGTAGACGCTCTGGCCGAAGTCGCCCGGCTCAGCCCGCGCCAGTTCAGCCGGGTGTTTCGCGAAGAAACCGGGCAGACGCCGGCCAAGGCCATCGAATCGCTGCGGGTGGAAGCCGCGCGGGCGATGATGGAAACCAGCCGGCACCCGGTTGAGGTGGTCGCTCGCGAAACTGGATTCGGCGACCGCGAGCGCATGCGCCAGGCGTTTCTACGGGCGTTCGGGCAACCGCCTCAAGCGATGCAGCAGGCGTTCAATGCAGCGCCGCCCGCGTAATCAGGTACGTCACCAGCTGCGGGTCATCGTCCAGCTCAAGGGTCTGCACAGGGCGCGGCAGGTAATCGAGCACCGTGCGCCAGAACGCCTGTGACACTTCATCCTGGTCATAAAAACGCACCAGCCAGTTGGCTTCGCCACTGCACAGCACCTGGGTGGCGATGGCACGGCCGATGCCTCGGCGGCGGTAGCGCTTGAGGATAAACAGGTCGGCCAGCTCCAGGGCATCCATGCCCAGCTCGCTGCCTTCGATCAACATGAACCCGGCGATGCAGCCATCCACCAGCAGCAGGTTGGCGCTCCATTGCGGGTCTTGCCAGTAGCGCGACAGGTGTTCGTCATGGATATAGAAGCGGCCGTCCGCTTCGACATCTTCTTGTTCCCAGTCCGAGGACTCGTAAGCGTAGTACTGGTACAGATTGCGGATCAGCTCGGCATCTTCGGGGCCGGTCTGGATCAATTCGACGGTGGTTTCAGGCATGGGGCTCTCAGTGAAATAACGCAGGGCGCCATTGTTCACAAAACGTCGCCTCAAGCCAATGGCGAGTGAATCCTTTCTATTGGCTGAACGGAATGCAGATAGCGAGGGCCCCGGCCACCACCCTGAAACATTTGGAATAAACTTCGCCGATTCTCGCTTCTCAAGGACATGCCTCGTGACCAACGTCTGTACCGCCGGCCTGGATGTCGGCTTTGCCTCCCTGGATTACCTGCAGATTTTCTTCCTGGGCGTGATTCAGGGCATCACCGAGCTGCTGCCGGTGTCGTCCACCGCCCACATGCGCGTGGTTCCCGCCCTGCTCGGCTGGCAAGATCCGGGCTCGGCGTTTTCGGCGGCCATGCAACTGGCGGCGCTGGCGGCCGTGGTCAGTTATTTCTGGCGCGATGTGCGCCAGGTCACCACCGGCAGCATCGACGCGGTGCGCCGGGGCGACTACAACGACCGCTGGTTCAAGCTGGCGGTGGCAATTGTGCTGGCCACCCTCCCGATCTGCATTGCCGGGCTGGTGCTGTCGTCAACCCTGAATGCCTGCAACTCGCCGATGCGCGGGTTGATGGTGATCGGTATTTCCTGCGTGGTGATGGCGGTATTGATGGCGGTGGCCGAGGTGCGCGCCCGGCATACCCGTGACGTCAGCCAGATGCGTCTGCGTGATGCGCTGATCGTGGGGGTCGCACAGATTGGTGCGTTGATCCCTGGGGTATCGCGCTCGGGCTCCACGTTGACGGCGGCGCTGTTTCTCAACTTCAAGCGCGAGGAAGCGGCGCGTTTCTCCTTCCTGCTGGGCCTGCCCGCCATCGCCCTGGCCGGGCTGAAAGAGCTGTGGGTGTTGCTGCACGCCGACCTGCCCGCGCATGCCTGGACGCATCTGCTGTTCGGGCTGGTGGTGGCGAGCATTTCGGCGTTTTTTGCGATCTGGGGGCTGATGAAGTTTCTGGAGCGCTTTTCAACCTGGCCATTTGTGGTCTACCGGGCGCTGCTGGGCGTCTTTTTGATCGTTGCCGTCAGCACCGGCCTTTTGAGCTGACGAGCTTGTGCAACAGGTCTTCCAGAGCGCCTGCACCAGGCTTTTCAGTTTTAATGCCTCGGCCCAGCGGTCACTGATCTCGCGGCCATCCGCGCCGGTAATCGCATACGGCGGCGGGCCGAGCTCGCAGGTGAAAGACAGGCTCTGCGGCGTGTCGGGCCGAGCAAGCCAGTCTTCAATGCCGTAGCGCCACCAGCCGCTAAAGCGCTCGACCCAGGCTTGGTGCCGGGGAAACTCCAGCGACACCTGCACCTGCTCGCTGCTCGCCACACGGCCATGAAAGCCCCAGCTGTGACGCAGGATCGTGTGGATCTGTTCGTCGTCTTCGGCAACCCCAGGCTCAGGCAATTCGCGCCCGACCACGTAGTGGGACAGGTCGGCCAGCAGTTTCAAATCCGGCATTTGCGCCAGCAGGTCGAGGGTAAACATCAGGTCATTGGTGAGGCGATAACGATGGGTTTCCAGCAGGATCGGAAAGTCCGCCTGTTCGGCCAGGCGTTGCCAGCCTTCGATCAGCCGGCCCGCCTCGGCCTGGGTGCGCGGTCGCACATCGGCTTGCAGGGTGAGGTGATGACAGCCATGGCGGCCGATCACATCCAGCGCGGCCGCCAGGTCGTCCACATTCTGCGGAAACAGCTGGCCTTCGATCTGCAAACCGCGCGCAGCGGTGGCGGCGTGTAAACGGGCGACGTCGGCGGCGTTGTAGTAGTGGTCGGTGACGCCATCAAAACCGGCGGCGGCAATTCGGTCCAGTTGCGCGTCGAGCGAACCGGGTTCGGTTTGCATTGCCCACAGGGATTGGAACACCAGAAATTGGCGCATGTCAGCTCCGCAGCAGGTGTTTGAGGGATTGCTGCGGATCGGACAGGTTCGCCGCCGTCAGCGGGATGCGCGCCGCGATCAGCCGTTCGCACAGCTTGATGTCCCTGGCCACGCTGTTGCCCGGCGCCCAGCCGCAGGCACCTTGCAGGTGGCCATCGCCGTGCAGGTAGAACAGCAAAACGCCGCCGGTGGGCAGATAACGCGTGACCATTTGCGCGGTCATCGCACCCACGGTGAGCAAGCCCCAATCGAATTGATCGGACCAGAAGCCCGGCAGGGCATCGAACGGTAACTCGCGTCCCAGCAGACTCAACGCCGCATGCCGCCCCTGAGCCTCGGCGTTGCGCCAGGTTTCCTGGCGCTGGTAGACGCCGCCCAGCTGGAACTCACACACGTCGCCCGCAGCAAAGATATTCGCCACGCTGGTGCGCAGTTGCGCGTCCACGCGAATGCCCTGCCCCACGTCCAGCCCGGCCGCTGCGGCCAGTTCGAGATTGGGTTGCATGCCGATACCCACCACCACCAGGTCACAGGACAGTACCTGCCCGCCCACCAGTTGCACGGCGTCGGCGTGGATGGATTCCAGCGTCACGTTCAAGCGCACATCCACGCCGTGATCACGGTGCAGCGCCAACAGCGCCTCGCTGATGATCGGCGGCAGCACCCGGCCCGCCAGTCGCGACCCGGCTTCGAGCACCGTCACTTCACAGCCCATGCTGCGCGCCGTCGCCGCCACTTCCAGGCCGATAAACCCGCCGCCGATAACCACCAGCCGCGTGCCGGGGCGCAAGGCCGCGCGCAACGCCATTGCGTCATCATGGGTGCGCAGGTACAGCATGTGCGGCAGATGCTGGGGCAAGCGCCGCGCCCGACCGCCGGTGGCCAACAGCAGGCCTGAATAGGCCAGCCATTGGCCGTCGGCGAGTTGCAGGCGGTTGTGTGCAGGCTCCAGGCGGCTTACCGGGTTGCCCGCGACATGCTCGATGCCAAGCTCGGCCAGCCGCGCGCCGTCGCACAGGCTGCAACTCGTCAGGTCCGTCGCGCCTTGCAGCAGGCCCTTGGACAGCGGCGGGCGCTCATAGGGCAGGTGCGGCTCATCGCCGATCAGCATCACCCGGCCGCTGTAGCCTTCCTCACGCAGGGTAAGCGCCGCACGGCCTCCGGCGTGCCCCGCGCCGACAATAACAAGGGGCGCGTTCATCGTCACAGCGCAACGGCGAGCAATACCCGGCCCGCCTCCACACGCACCGGGTAGGTTTTGAGATTGACGCACACCGGCGCGCCGAGGGCCTTGCCGGAGCGGTAATCAAAGCGCCCATTGTGTTTGGGGCATTCGATGACGTGGTCCATCACCAGGCCATCGGCGAGGTGGATTTTTTCGTGGGTGCAGAGGCCTGCGGTGGCAAAAAACTCGTTATCGGCGGAACGGAACACCGCGTAGGTGTTCACCCCGTGATCGAAGCGCAGCACGTCTTCCTCGTCAATTTCGCCCACGGCGCAGACGTCGATCCATTGATCGTTCATGGCGTTTTCTCTTGTTTCAAGGGGGGAATGATCAGCCGGCAGCAGTCTCTGCGTGCATCGCAGCGGCGGCCGGTTGCACCTGTGCGCGAATCGGGCGCTGGACGAAGTAGCTCGGGTCGCGGCGCTGCCTGAGAATTGTCGGGATGATCTCCCTGTAGGCATCCCGCAGGCTTGCGTAGGGCGGCGGGCAGTCGCTGCGGATTTCGTCATGCAGTTGCGCAAGGGCGTGGTAAGGCACCATCGGATACATGTGGTGTTCGAGGTGGTAGTTCATGTTCATGTAGATAAAGCGCAGCACGCGGTTCATGTAGATGGTGCGGCAGTTGCTGCGGTGGTCGAGCACGTCTTCGGCCAGGCCCACGTGCTGGGTAAGGCCGAACAGGTAGCCGAGCCAGGCGCCGTAGAGACTCGGCAAACCCACCAGCATCAACGGCAGCCAGCTGTGCAGGGTCATCGCGACGCCGATGATCAGCGCATAAACAACCACCCAGATGCGTGCGGCGCGGAACACTTTGGGCCATTCGGATTCAGGGATAAAGTCCTGTTCCTGGGCACTCATGCGCCCGATGGCATGGCGCGCAACGCCGCTGAAGGTTTTCCACGCGAGGGGCAGGTTGAACACGCTGAGGGCCATCATCCACAGGCTTGGCGGACGCGGTTCGACGATCTCCGGGTCGCGGCCGACCACGATGGTGTCGGTGTGGTGACGCGCATGGCTCCAACGCCATACATGGGGTTCGAAAATGCACATGAAGCTCGCCAACTGGTACAGCGTGTCGTTCATCCAGCGGGTCTTGAAGGCGGTACCGTGGCCGGTTTCGTGCCAGCGCGGGTTGGAGGCAGTACCGTAGAGCACGCCATAGGCGAGGAAGAATGGCACGCATGCCCAGGTGCCCCAGAACCAGTAGCCGCCAAAGCCGGTGGCGAACAACGTGGCGAACCAGAGGGTTGTGTCGAGCAGGGCGGGGCCATCGCGGCGCTGCATCAGTTCTTTCATGCGTTTGCGCGCGATGGGCGACTGGTACCAATTGGCCGAGACCAGGCCTTTGTCGAAGGCGCGGGCGGCTTCGGGGCCAGTGAGGCCGTAATCGCGACGGGTTTTATGGGCGGTGTGTTCAGGCATTGTTATTGTTCTCCGCAAGCGGGTTACAGGGGCTTTGCGAAATCACCATAGAGCGCCGCCAAATCAGCCTCAAGGCCTTGAATCCATTCCCTATCAAGCTATCATCCAGGCCAGGCGCTGCTTGATAGTTTTCTATCAAGGCGCTAAAGGGGCTCGCCATGCACACCACTAAACGTCCGACCATTGCCACCGTTGCCGCCCAGGCCGGATTGAGCGTGGCCACGGTTGACCGGGTGCTCAACGCCCGCGCGCCGGTCAATCCACAAACCGCCGAACAGGTGTTCCAGGCTGCCGAGGCCGTGGGCTATTTTGCCGCCCGGCTGATCGGCCAGCGTATTCGCGAACGCCGCCCCACATTCCGTTTCGGCATCCTGCTGCTGGGCACCGCGCAGGCGTTCTATGCACACCTGGCCGAATCGATCAGGGAAGCCGCCGCGCAGCATGCCGCAGCCAACCTGACGTGCCAGTTCGACTACATCAACGACCGCACACCGAGCGCCATCGTCACGCAGATCGAGCAATTGGCCGTGCAGTGCGACGGGCTGGCAGTGGTCAGCTTCGCCCACCCGTTGATCAACGCCTGTCTGGCGCAGATTCGCGAAGCCGGCGTGCCGGTGGTCGCGCTGCTGTCGGACATCCATGAGCAGGCGCTGGAGCCCTATGTGGGCCAGGACAATCATGTGGTCGGGCGCACCATGGGCTGGCTGCTCGCGCGCACCTGCGGGGCACGTAAAGGCAGCGTCGGGATCGTGCTGGGCGGCCACCGTTTTCTCGGCCATCAGGCCCGTGTCGAAGGCTTGCACAGTTATCTCGACGAACATGCGCCGGGGCTTAAACCTCTGGAACCGCTGATCAACCTCGACAACTGCGACATCACCGAAGAAGCCACCCTCGACCTCCTCAGCCGCCACACCGACCTGCGCGGCCTGTGCGTGGTGGGCGGCGGCGGCGACGGTGTAATCAGCGCCCTGGCCCAACTGCCCAGGCGCCCGGCGCTGTGTTGCATCCTGCAGGAGTCCACCGCGCTGTCACGCCAGGCGCTGGGCCAGGGTTTGATCGATGTGGTGATGGACTCCCAGCCCCGCCAGACCGCCACCGCGCTGGTGCAGTTGATGGTGCAATTGCAGAGTGCCGAAGGGTTCGACCCGTTGCAGCATCGCGTGCACATACCGCTGCAAATCGTTACCTGCGAGAACATCTGAAACAGGCGGACACCTTCGTGGCAGCGGTTTACCAGCCTTCCTTCAACATGCGCAGTTCCAGATGCTGCAACAGCATGATGGTCTTGCCGTCGACAATCTCACCGCTGTGCACCATCGCCAGCGCCTGCTCGAAGCCCAGCTCCAGCACCTCGATGTCTTCGCCCTCTTCTTCAAGGCCGCCGCCCGCGCCGACTTGATCGGCCGGCTGATATTGGCCAAGGAAAAAGTGAATGCGCTCGGTCACCGAGCCCGGGCTCATGAACGCCGCGTAGATCTTTTCCACATGGCCGACGCGGTAGCCGGTCTCTTCTTCGGCTTCCAGACGAATGCGCTCTTCAGGGCTGGCGTTGTCGAGCAAACCGGCGGCGGCTTCGATCAGGAAACCCGGGTAGTCGTTGACGAAGGTGGGCATGCGGAACTGGCGCACCAGCAGCACGCTGCGCTGCTCTCGGTTGTACAGCAGGATGGTCGCGCCATTGCCGCGGTCGTACACTTCACGGGTCTGGGCCTGCCAGCTGCCGTCCTGGCGGCGCAGGTCGAAGGTGTATTTTTTCAGCACATACCAATTGTCCGAGAGGGTTTCTTCGGCGGTGATCCGTACGGGGCTGTTGTCCATGGTCGGGCCTCTGTGCGTGGGAGGTGGAGCATGTCGCGGCTGTCTTGCCAGCGTCAAGCTGAAGCAGCTTGCAATACCCTGCAAGCAACATGTCGCTACGGCCGTCGCATTAATCCCTGCCATAACAGGCCATCTGGTAAAACCCGTGCTTCACCTCTTTTCAGGAACGTTCATGCCTCCACGTTTATTGTCTCGTCTGGGCCTGCGCTGGTTTCCCCTGTTGTGCATGGCGTTGCTGATCGTCGGCCTGCCAGTGGGGTGCGCGATGCTGCAACACAAGGAGCGCGAGTTGGTGTTCCGCATCGAACCGGGCACAGCCGGCTGGTACAGCGGTTTACCCAAAACCGTGCAGGAATTCGAGCTCAAGCCCGCCACTTTCAAAGCGGGGCAGAACATCCATGGCTGGTGGTATCCGGCGGACCGCCAGGACGCACCGGCGATCCTCTACCTGCACGGCGTGCGCTGGAACCTGACCGGCCAGCTGTTTCGCATCGAGCAACTGCACGCCCTGGGTTACTCGGTGCTGGCCATCGACTATCGCGGCTTCGGCCAGAGCCAGGGCGACCTGCCCTCGGAAACCAGCGTCTACGAAGACGCGTGCATTGCCTGGGAGCGCTTCAAGGTGCTGCAACCGGACCCCGGCAAGCGGCTGATCTACGGGCATTCTCTGGGCGGCGCGGTGGCCATCGACCTGGCGGCGCAGCTGGGCCAACAAACCCCGTTGCCCGTGCGTGGTCTGGTGATCGAATCCACCTTCACCTCGCTGGCGGATGTCGCCACGGCCGTGGCCGATACCTCGTTGCCGGTGCGCTGGTTGCTGTCGCAGAAATTCGATTCGATCGACAAGATTGCCGACATTCACATGCCCCTGCTGGTGGTGCATGGCCTGGATGACCGCTATGTGCCACCGCGTTTCAGCGAGCAGCTGTTCGAAGCCGCGCGCGAGCCCAAGCGGCTGTTGCTGGTACCCGGTGCCAGCCACAACAATAGCCTGAGCCTGGCCGGACGCAATTATCGCCAGGCCCTCGATACCCTGATGCAAACCGAGATGCCGACACAGGTGGTCACACCGTCCACAGGACGCGGCGGCGACTCATGACTGCGCTTTTCGGCACTGGCTTCGCGCATGCGTGTCAAGCGTCAACCCTGCCCATGTTGGCCCGCGCCTGAAGTTGATCAAATAATGACCTGGGCTTAAATCGCAAAGCCTGCCGGGCCTTCGCAAAGTTATCCACAGAGATACCCACGGTTTTCGTGGACAACTCTTTTCATATTTTTACGGTTTTTTTTCCAGCAGACAGAGTCCATCGGCCACCGCATGGCCGCTGGCGGTGTTGTCGAAGATGCACCAGGTGGGCACGCCGGAGGCCGTGGATTGGCGCAACGCTTGCGCATGGAGCGCAGCCCGCTCGGGGCCATAGGCACTGTGATAGATCTGGGGCGAGCCATGCAGGCGCCAATAGCGCACGCCCTGCCAGGCGTCGCCAGCATCGATGACTACCGGGTCAGCGGTCACCCAGCCGATCCGGTACGCCTGCAACAACGCCCCGGCCGTCACCCAACTGGCATGACGCGGCTCCAGCACCACATCGCCAGCAAAACGCTGGCGCAGCGCCTCAAAAAAAGCGCCAGCCACGTCGGGCTCATGGTTTAGCGACGGCGGGAGCTGCACCAGCAGGCAGCCGAGCCTCTCGCCCAGGTGCAGGCATTGCGCGAGGAACTCATCGAGCGCCGCTTCACAGTGCCGCAAGCGCAACTCATGGGTGATGCGCCTGGGCACCTTCACCGAAAAGCGAAACGCCGACGGCACCGATTGCGCCCAGCGCTCATAGGTTTTGGGCAGGTGCGGTCGATAAAACGAACTGTTGATCTCCACTGCATTGAAACGCGATGCATAGCGCTGCAAGTGGCTGCCCTCCTCGGAAAACGCAGGCCAGTGTTCACGGGGCAAACTCCAACCTGCACAGCCTACGAACAGCGGTGCCATCTCATCAGTGACGCTTGGCGAGCTGTTCATCGATCGCGTCGGTCTGGCGTTCCAGGTTCTTGATCTCGGTAGGCGTCAGCACTTTGTCAACGGTTTCGGTCTTGGCGTTCGGACGCTCCAGAGTTCGCCCCTTGGCCGGGCCGGCCGTGCCGTTTTGCGCGTCTTCAGAACTGATCGGTTCCGGGGTTTTATCGGCGGTGGTGTGGTCGGTCATGGTGAGATTTCCTGGCAGTTGAAGGCCGCCAAATCGGCGGGTGCATATGCAGCAGAGCCCTTCGACATTCGATGGTTCAAGAAAATTGCCAAAGCTGACCGCTGGGAAAACGGGTGTAAAAAAAATTTAAACCTTTTGCCCTGGTGCCGGTTCAACAAACAGGTAACGGCATCACACCACACTCAAGGAGATCCACCATGACTACTCTGCTGATGAAACAAATGGGCCTGACCTTCGTGCTGGTCGCAGGCTCGATATCCTCCGCAATGGCCGCCACATCAAACAACTTTGTGGACAATGCTGCCGAAGGCGGCATCACCGAAGTCGAGGCCGGCAAACTGGCCCTGGAAAAAAGCAGCTCGGCTGACGTGAAAACCTTTGCCCAGCACATGGTCACCGACCACACCAAGGCCAATCAGGAATTGATGGCCCTGGCGAAAAAGCTCGACATCGAGGTACCGGATGACGCGGCCCTGACCGACAAGGCCAAGAAAGCCATCCTGGAAATGCGCGATGAATCGTTCGACAAGGCCTACGCCAACAACCAGGTGCTCGCCCATGAAAAAACCGTCGAACTGTTCAAGAAAGAAGCCGCCTCTTCGGACAACGCCGAGCTGAAAGCCTTCGCCACCAAGACCCTGCCGACCCTTGAAGCTCACCTGAAAATGGCCAAGGAGCTGCAAGCCAAGCACGCCCACTAATCCATAACCCGACTCAAGGAGACACCTGATCATGAGTGCGCAACTCAGCGGCAAGAAGATCCTTGTCATCACCTCCAACACCGGCATTGAACGTGACGAACTGCTCAAGCCGCTGCAGGCCCTGCGCGGTTACGGCGCCACCGTCACTCACGGCTCCAGCAAGGGAGGCACCACGCAGACCTTTGTCGGCGACACCGAGAAGGACCAGACCGTGGAGTCCGATGTGCAACTGTCGGATGTGGTCAGCGGCGACTTCGACGCGCTGGTCATACCCGGTGGCACCGTCAACGCCGACACCCTGCGCCAGGATGCAGCAGCGCTGCGCCTGATCAACGACTTCGCCAAGGCCGGCAAGACCATTGCGGCGATCTGTCACGGTCCATGGACCTTGATCGATGCCGGCGTGATCGAAGGCAAAACCTTGACCTCGTACAAGAGCGTACGCATCGACCTGGAAAACGCCGGCGCTGCCGGCTGGGTCGACGCCGAGGTCAAGGAATGCAAAGCCAATGGCTGGACCTTGATCACCTCGCGCACGCCGGATGACCTGCCGGCGTTCAACGAGGCAATTGCCAAGGCGCTCGCCGGCTGACTGCCCGCAGGAACGAAAACAGGCGCCTTTCGGCGCCTGTTTTATTCAATCCTCTGCACTTCAACTTTTTCGCTGATCTGCCATCTCGCGCTTGGGACCGAACATGGCCCATGCGATCAGCCCGAGCAGCGGCACAAAGATCAGGATGATCAGCCACAGCCCTTTCGTCTCCCAGCCGCCGGTGCTGCGCAGCACCACATTGATTGCCCATAACTCTGCAAGCAGCAGAATCACCGCCAATATGATCCAGATATATTCCAATTGCATGGTTCACCTCCTGAGGTCTATGCATTAGGTCAAGCAGAACGCTCAAGGGTTCCATTGAATTCTTGCGCACGGCGTTTACGCCTGCGTGCGCGGCATGTGCACAAGGCGCTAACCGTGCAGGCGTTGTGCAATCCCCTCAACATGCAACCATGCAAGGTGCACGACCGCGCCGTTTCGACGGCTAAATAGTTTATTGATTTATATAGGTTTTATTTTTTTAACAAGGTGGTACGGCTGATGCAACCTACCTACGGACGAGGCGCGCACTTCGACGCGCCCGAACGTTATCCGTGAGGTTCGACCATGAACGCCATTGACCTTCTCAAAGCCGACCACGAACGCGTCAAAGCCCTGCTGACCCAATTGAGCGAGTCCACGGAGCGCGGCGTAAAAAAGCGCACCGAGTTGCTGGCCAAGCTGGAGATGGAAATCAGCCTGCACACAAAGCTGGAGGAAGAAATTCTCTACCCGGCCTTCAGAAAAGCCGGCGGTAAAGAGCAGGACATCATGTACCACGAAGCCAAGGAAGAGCACCGCACCGTCGACGCATTGGTGCTGCCTGATCTCAAGCAGACCGAGCCCTCCACCACCGAGTTTTCCGGACGTGTGAAAGTGGTCAAGGAGCTGTTGGAGCATCACATCGAGGAAGAGGAAAGCGAGATGTTCCCCCAGGCTAAAAAGCTGCTGGGCAAAGCGCTGCTCGAAGAGCTGGGCGCCGAGATGGAAGCGATGAAAGCGGCGTACAAAAAAACCATGGCCGCCAAGGCGATGGCGGCCTGAGGCCTATCTGTCGCTTGAACTCGAGCGGTTTCCCACTACGCTCTGTTACAGGCGTTCCCAATCAGGCGACAGCATTGTTTTCATTCTGATTGAGATACGATCCAGGCCCGGCATTTGCCGGGTATGGGTTTTAGTCAATGGATCGAGGGGATTACGTCATGAAGACCATCACGTCCCGTAACCTGTTACTTGTCATGGCTTTGTCGGCTGTCCTGGCAACTCCGGCACACGCCGCGTTTGGCGACGACGTCGGCCCCGCAGCGACCCCGCTGAACGGCGGTTCTGCGCTGCCACCGGGCTCCGGGCATGGCAGTCGCTCCGACAACGACAAGAAAAAAACCACCGGCAAAAAAACACAGAAGCCCCACGCCACACAGACCATCAAGCCCAAACCCTCCGACAGTTCGCAATCGCCTGACGACGAGAAACCTCGGCCGGCTGATTGAGCAGGCAAAATGGTTCCAGATGTTGCCGCACGACGCGCAGCCCGAGCCTGCGCGGCAATATTTTTTTCGCACGGAACACACCGCGCAGGCGCAGCCTCATGGGCGCGACCGTACCGCTGACATCGAGAAAGTCACGCGCGCACGCTGCACCTGTGGCAGAACGTCGCAGATTACGCCGGCTGGCCAGGGTTGATAGACTGGGCGTCCTCCACGCTTGTTCTTTCAATGCCTGCCGCTCGAAGCCTGATGTGTCCATTCGGCGCAAGGCGGGCGTTACACAGGATGCACCGTTGATGAGTACGTTATTCACCCGCCGCACAGTGTTGACCGGAATGGGCCTGCTGGGCCTGGGCCTGCTCAGCGGCTGTGACAGCAGCCCCAGGCTGAACTTCAAGTACGGCAAGGACCTGAGTGACAAGATCATGGGCCGTACCTTCAAGCTCAAGAACACCGAGGGTGAGACCGTCACCCTCAGCTCCTACCGTGGCCTGATGCCCGTGGTGTTCTTCGGCTTCACCCAATGCCCCGCCGTGTGCCCGACCACTCTGGCCCGCGCTGCCCAGGCCAAGAAGCTGATGGGCCGCGACGGCGAAATCATGCAGGTGATCTTCATCACCCTTGACCCGGAACGCGACACGCCGGAAATTCTCGACCGATACGTCAAGGCCTTCGATCCCAGCTTCGAAGCGCTGTACGGTACCCCGGAAGAAATCGCCGTGGCGGCCAAGGAGTTCGGGATCTTTTATGAAAAGATCCCCGCCGGCGACACCTACACCCTCTCCCACACGGCCACCAGCTTTGTGTTCGATACCCGTGGCAACCTGCGCCTTGGGCTGCAGGCGTCCCTTACCGCTAAAGAGTGCGCAGAAGACCTGCTCACCGTCATGGAGGTCTGCTAATGACTGCCGTTCAACACCTCAAACGCCTGACTGCCGGCCTGGCCCTGCTCGGCCTCGCCGCCCACGCCAGTGCCCAGGTGCAGGTGACCGATGCATGGGTGCGTGCCACCGTGCACGGCCAGCCCTCCAGCGGCGCGTTCATGACCCTCACGGCGGACAGCGACAGCAAGCTGGTGAGCGTGGCAACCCCCGTGGCCAAGGACGTGCAGATCCATGAAATGAGCATGAAGGATGACGTGATGCGCATGGGCCCGGTGGATTCGGTGGCGCTGCCGGCAGGCAAGGCGGTCAAACTCGACCCCAACGGTTACCACGTGATGCTGATGGGCCTTACCGGCCAGATCGAGGAAGGTAGCCAGGTGCCGCTGACCATCACGGTGGAAACGGCCAAGGGCGAGAAACAAGTGATCCAGGTACAGGCTCCGGTGCGCGCACTCAATGGCATGGAGCACATGGACCATAGCAAGATGCATTGACCTGTCGGGCTGAACACGCTGAAGGGAGGGAGTATCGGCCCTCCCCCCCTTCTCGAGCTGTCGATAAATAGATAGCGACCCCACCTCCTGCATATTCCTCACAATTTGAAGTGACAGTCGTCACTCAACTTCATAAGGATTATTCAGCATGGCCAAAACACCGCCGCTACCGACGTCCACCCATTATCAGTCGATGGCGGGCGAACTACGCGCCCCCGCCAAGCCCGGCATGCCAGATCGGCTATCGGTTCAAGTGGTCATAGAACCCAAAGACCTGTGCGCGGCGATGGACATCTTTTTTTCTGTTGCGAAGGCCCACCACATTCGCAAACCACGAATCAGCGTGACCCAATCCAGCATAGAGCGGGCGGCGTCTCCTGCAAACGCTTTGATGGGAATGCAACTGAAGTTTCGCCCGGACCGCGCTGACGGCACCTACAGCCCTTCCCATCTGAACAACGTGAATCAGGTTGAACCAGACATTCGCGTCGCGCAGATTCAGGCCGGCGTGTTGAATCATGGCCCGGTTGACTGACCCTTGATAATCGAATCGATGTGATTTAAAGCAGGTGGAAAACCCGCATCAGCGGGTTTTCTGACTCCGTGTATGCAATGATCCGTCGCGACCGCCCAACGGATGGAGCCGCCGCCATGTCGCTCACTGCCTCAGTTACCCCTGCACAAGCGCCGCGCTTCTGGCGTGATGCGCGCTTGCCATTCATCGAGGCGCGGAGCATCGCCGACGGGCGCAAGGTCACGTACACCCGCCATGCCCACGAACATTTTTCCATCGGTGCGATCATCACCGGGCGCAGCTATTACCACTATGGGGCACAGACCTTCGAGATCAGCGCCGGCACCGTGGTGTTGATGAACCCCGGTGATGTGCATGCCTGCAACCCCATCGACAACTCACCGTGGTCCTACCACATGCTCTACCTCGATACGCCGTGGTTGACCGACCTGCAGTATCAATTGGGCTTCAGCCCGGATCGGGGTTATCGCCCTTTCAGCACATCGCATTCACGCGACACCGTGCTCTACCGCGATCTGCTCGCACTCTACTGTTTGCTGGTGGACGAACAGGCCGAACTCCTGCACAAACAGAGCGCGCTGGTCAGCTACTTCACCGAGCTGCAACAGCGCCTGAACCCTTCGCGGGCGCCGCTGCGCGAGGCCAATTACAAACTGGAACGCGCCGCCGATTACATCCGCGCGCACTGCACCGAAACCTTGAAGCTGGAGGACATTTGCCTCGCGGCCGAGCTGTCGCCGTCGTACCTGATCCGTGCGTTCAGGCAGCATTACGGGTTGACGCCCCATGCGTTCCTGGTGAACCAGCGCATCCAGTTTGCCCGCAGCCAATTGCGCAATGGCGAGTTGATCGCCGACGTGGCACTGGCTGCAGGTTTTGCCGATCAGGCGCATTTCCAGCGCGCGTTCAAACAGCATTTCGCGGCCACGCCAGGGCAGTATCGCGACGTGCTCAAGTCGTCAGCAAATAACCCACACTGGCCACCAGCAACGCGGCCATTGCGCGGTTGAACAGGCGCACACCACGGGGATTGGCCAGGTAGCGCCGCAAAAAGGTGCCGGCATACGCCCAGCACGCCACCGACAGATAGCAGATCACCAGATAGATCGCCGCAAACAGCCACACTTGCGCTGCATCGCCGTCTGCCACGAATAACCCCATGCCTGCGACGCAAGCGAGCCAGGCTTTTGGGTTGAGCCATTGCATCACCGCACCATAGAGCATCGAGGGTGCGCTGGCGCGGCCATCGGCGTCGAGCCGGCCGTCATCCGCGGCGAGTTTCCACGCCATATACAGCAGGAACGCCACCCCACCCCATTGGATCACCTGAGTCAGCAGTGGCCAGCGCACCAGCACCTCATGCAGCCCCAGGCCGATCAGCACCAGCAGCACGGTAAAACCGGTGGCCGCCCCAAGCACATGCTTCTGGCTGGCGGCAAAGCCAAAGCGCGCGCCGGAGCTGAGGGCGACCACGTTCACAGGGCCCGGGGTGATGGAGGTAGCCAGGGCGAAGGCAGCCATGGACATGATCAGGCTCATTGCGATTCCTTTTGTGAGCGAGGTGCAGATGGGCTCACGGTAAGGCGCACAACGGCTGACGTATTGAAGAAAATGCCCCTGTTGAAGACATGCTCTTGAACTGGTGCGCCCCGTCAACATTACTCGCCGGTCATACGCTCCAGACTATTGCTCAAATGCAGCAACATGGCCGCACGCGCCGCATCCGGATCCTGACGGCGGATAGCCTTGAGGACGGCCTCATGTTCCAGGTTGGCCAACCGGCCCAACTGCACCAGATCCACATCACCCCGCTCCTGAGCGTTGATGCGCGAACGCGGAATCACTGAATTGCCCAAGTGCTGAATCACGTCGGTGAAATAGGTATTGCCCGTGGCCTGGGCAATCAACTGATGAAAGCGCACATCGGGCTCGACACTGCTGTCGTGGCTGCCCAGCGAATCCTGATAATCATCAAGCGCCTCGCGCATCTGCTGCAACTGCGCATCGGTGCGGCGCAGCGCAGCCAGGGCGGCTGCCTGGGTTTCCAGGCCCATGCGCAGTTCAAGGATGCCGCGCACACTCACAGCGGTGTCGTGGGTCAGGTGCAGGCCTTGGCGCGAGTCGCGCGCCAGTACAAACGTACCGACGCCATGTCGGGTTTCCACCAGCCCGGCCGCCTGCAATTTCGACAGCGCCTCGCGTACCACCGTGCGACTGACGCCGTACTCGCCGACGATGGCGGACTCGGACGGCAGCTTCTCACCAGGCGCCATCTGCCCCAGCAGAATCCGCTGGGTCAGGTCGCTGACGATGTCATGGGCCAGGCCTTGGGAGCGCTTGCGTGGGGGGTCGTTGAGCATGGGCGGGTCCATTGAAAAGACCGCGCAATACTAGCATCCCGCTTGGGCGACAACTTGTATGACAACAAACAAATTTTTCCCGGATTGCATGAATTCATTGTGGGAGCTGGCTTACCTGCGATGCAGACACTGCGGTGCATCAGGTATAGCAATGTGAAGCTATCGCAGGCAAGCCAGCTCCCACAGGGGTCATCACAGGTCTGGAGATAGGGGTTGCCACGTTAAAAATCTCAGTTGTATGATGTCTGGCAAGTCGTCAGACATGTCCGACGACGCTGAACCCAACCCGCACAACAATAATCAGTGGGAGTTCTACCTCGTGACCCCTTCCAGCCCTGCCACAGCTGCGCCTGCCCACGACCCCGTGCTGGCCCGTGCGATCAGGAAAGTTAAGAGCCATGTGCTCCCACTCTTCGTGATCATGTTCATCGTCAATTACATCGACCGCGTCAATATAGGCTTCGTGCGCACCCATATGGAACACGACCTGGGCATCGGCGCGGCCGCCTATGGCCTGGGTGCCGGCCTGTTCTTCATTGGCTATGCACTGTTCGAAGTACCCTCCAACCTGCTGCTGCAAAAGGTCGGTGCGCGTATCTGGCTGACCCGCATCATGTTCACCTGGGGCATCACCGCCACCTTGATGGCCTTCATCCAGAACGAAACCCACTTCTACATCCTGCGCTTTCTGCTGGGGGTGGCCGAGGCCGGGTTCTTTCCAGGGGTCATCTATTACTTCACCCGCTGGCTGCCCGGAGTGGAGCGCGGCAAGGCGATTGCGATCTTTCTCAGCGGTTCGGCGCTGGCCTCGCTGATCTCCGGCCCGCTGTCCGGCGTGCTGTTACAGATCACAGGCATGGGCCTGCACGGCTGGCAGTGGATGTACATCATCGAGGGCATGGCCTCGGTGCTGCTGTGCTTTTTCGTGTGGTTCTGGCTCGATTCCAAACCCCACGATGCCAAATGGCTCAGCCGCGAGGAACAGGACGCGCTGGTGGGCGAGATCGACCGTGAGCAACGCGAGCGCGACGCCGTCAACACGGTCAAGCCAAGCCTGGGCACCCTGCTCAAGGACCGTCAGATCATGCTGTTCTGCGCCTTGTATTTCTGCATCCAGCTGACCATCTACGCCGCCACCTTCTGGCTGCCGAGCATCATCAAGAAGATGGGCGACCTGAGCGACATCCAGGTGGGTTTCTACAACTCGATTCCGTGGCTGATCTCGATCATCGCGATGTACTCGTTCGCGGCGCTGGCCGGCAAGTACAAGCACCAGCAAGCCTGGGTGGCCACGGCGCTGTTGATTGCCGCCGCAGGCATGTTCTGTTCCACCACCGGCGGGCCGGTTTTTGCCTTCATCGCCATCTGCTTTGCCGCCATCGGCTTCAAGTCGGCGTCGTCGTTGTTCTGGCCGATTCCCCAGGGCTACCTGGATGCGCGCATCGCGGCGGCAGTGATTGCGTTGATCAACTCAATCGGCAACCTCGGCGGGTTTGTCGCGCCCACCACCTTCGGCTTTCTGGAACAGACCACCGGGTCGATCCAGGGCGGCCTGTACGGGCTGGCCGGGACGTCGATCCTCGCGGCCATCCTGGTGTTTTTCGCCAAGACCCGCCCCGGCGCCCACACCGCCAGCGTGCTGCACCCCGCCCCTGCCCTGAGCAAATAAGGAACGTCTCTTCATGAACACAGAACATCAGCACCACGCCAGCAACGCCCCAGTGGTCACCAGCCTGCAAGTGATCCCGGTGGCCGGCCACGACAGCATGCTGCTCAACCTCAGCGGCGCCCACGGACCGTTCTTTACGCGCAACATCGTGATCCTGCAAGACAGCGCCGGGCATATCGGCGTAGGTGAAGTGCCGGGCGGCGAGCGTATCCGCGAGACCCTGGAAGAGGCACGCAGCCTGGTGATCGGCAAACCCATCGGCCAATACCAGAGCATCCTCAATGCCATGCGCCGCACCTTTGCCGCCCGCGACAGCGGCGGACGCGGCCTGCAGACATTCGACCTGCGCATCACCATCCATGCCGTGACCGCCATGGAAGCTGCGCTGCTCGACCTGCTCGGCCAGTTCCTCGATGTGCCGGTGGCCGCCCTGCTCGGCGAAGGCCAGCAGCGCGACGCAGTTAAGATGCTCGGCTACCTGTTCTATATCGGCGACCGCAACCGCACCGACCTCGCCTACCGCAGCGAAGCCGACGCCGACGACTGGTTCCGCCTGCGTCACGAGCAGGCCATGACCCCGGACGCCATCGTGCGCCTGGCCGAAGCCGCCAAGGCCAAATACGGGTTCAACGACTTCAAGCTCAAGGGCGGTGTACTGCGCGGCGCAGAGGAAATCGACGCGGTGACCGCACTGGCCGAACGCTTCCCCGATGCGCGCATCACCCTGGACCCGAATGGCGCCTGGTCGCTCAAGGAAGCCATCGCCCTGTGCCGCGACCAGCATCACGTGCTGGCCTACGCCGAAGACCCTTGCGGTGCGGAAAACGGCTATTCAGGCCGCGAAGTCATGGCCGAATTCCGCCGCGCCACCGGCCTGCCGACCGCCACCAACATGATCGCCACCGACTGGCGCGAAATGGGCCATGCCATCCAGCTGCAATCGGTGGACATTCCCTTGGCCGACCCGCACTTCTGGACCATGCAGGGCTCGGTGCGCGTGGCGCAGATGTGCCACGAGTGGGGCCTCACCTGGGGCTCGCACTCCAACAACCACTTTGATATTTCCCTGGCGATGTTTACCCAGGTGGCGGCGGCGGCGCCGGGCGACATCACCGCGATCGATACCCACTGGATCTGGCAGGATGGCCAGCGTCTGACCAAGGCGCCGTTGCAGATTGTCGACGGCCACATCAAGGTGCCGACCAAGCCGGGCCTGGGAGTGGAGATCGACATGGACGCCGTGGCCCAGGCCCACGAACTCTACCAAGGCATGGGCCTGGGTGCGCGCAATGACAGCGTGGCCATGCAGTTCCTGATCCCCGGCTGGAGCTTCGATAACAAGCGCCCGTGTCTGGTGCGCTGAACCCTCGTTGAAAGAGGCCTATGGGGCCTGGGTGACAATATCCCCAAGCCCCATCACCCGGCCGTCCTCCGACACGATCTCGACCTTGCGCAACGGCTTGAGCAGACGTGCATCCAGTAACTGCGTACCGACGTCTGCGGGCTCGGTATGCGCCTCCCCCCATTGGGCCAACGTGACCAGCACCGGCATCAGCGCGCGGCCTTTGTCCGTGAGTTGATAGTCGCTGCGCGCGCCGACGTCGCGGGTCTCCAACAGCCCTTGTTCGACCATGTCCTTGAGGCGCGTGGCGAGGATATTTTTCGCCACGCCCAGGTGTTTCTGGAAATCACCGAAGCGCGTGACACCGGCGAATGCATCGCGAATGATCAGCAACGTCCACCAGTCGCCCACCACATCAAGCGCGCGCGCCACCGGGCAGCCGTTCCCTTCCAGGCATTTGCGTTTCATCGTATCCCTCCGCCTGCGTGAAAAATATGGTTGCATTATAGGACCAAAACCCACAGGATAAAACCGGTTTCATTATTAAACCTAACTGTCGCGTGGAGCATCTCATGGATATTCGTGGAAAAGTGGTCCTGGTGACCGGGGCCAATCGTGGCCTGGGCAAGGCATTCGTCAGTGCGCTGCTGGCGGCAGGCGCGGCCAAGGTATACGCCGGCGCGCGGGACGCGGGCAGTGTCGATATTCCCGGCAGCACGCCGATTGCGCTGGACATTACCGACCCAGCCAGCGTGCAGCGCGCCGCCGAGCAATGCGGCGACGTCAGTGTGCTGATCAATAATGCGGGCCTCTTGAAGTACGGTTCTTTGCTCGCTGAAGACAGCGTCGACAACCTGCAACAGCATTTTGAGGTGAACACCCTCGGCACCCTGCGCATGAGCCGCGCGTTTGCGCCGATCCTGGCCAGGCAAGGCGGCGGCGCCCTGATCAATATCCTGTCGGTCCTGAGCTGGCTGAGCCCGCCCGGCTCCGGCGGCTACAGCAGCTCAAAATCCGCGCAGTGGGGCCTCACCAACGGCCTGCGCGGCGAGCTGCGTGGGCAGAACACGCTGGTGATCGGCGTTCACCCGGCCTACATCGACACCGACATGGTGGCTGATGTACAGGCGCCAAAAAGCACGCCGGCCGAAGTGGTCGCGGTCACGCTGCAAGCCCTCAGTGAAGACCGCCAGGAAGCGCTGGTCAGCGATACCGCGCACGGGGTCAAGGCCTCGCTGTCCACCGCCAGCCCGGTCTACCTGACGCTTTGATGCAGCACAATGGCGCTGTCGGTTCGCGACAGCG
>Ga0302347_1001406_pt1 | contig 29154 bp, 26 predicted proteins | sample PhyWR1_FD_202178 | JGI IMG/M metagenome (GOLD analysis project Ga0302347, IMG submission 202178) | Leaf surface microbial communities from wheat plants in UC Gill Tract Community Farm, Albany, California, United States - DLSL W.R1 (v2)... | ecosystem: Host-associated > Plants > Phyllosphere >...
TAGGCTGCCATCGGCCCAACTCAATCAACCCATCGCCAAAGCGGCTCATCCAGCAACCCGACCCCACGCAACTGGGTCTGCCCGTGGTGCTTCTCAAGCTCCAGCACATTGCACCCGTCGCACGCCGTCAGCGCGTCGATCAGCGGCTTGCTGTGCGAGACCACCCACACCTGGCTGCGTTGCGAAGCGCGAATGATCAGCCGCGCCAGGGCCGGCAGCAGGTCGGCATGCAGGCTGGTTTCCGGTTCGTTCAGCACCATCAGCGACGGTGGCCGTGGGGTAAGCAGCGCCGCCATCAACAGCAGGTAACGCAGGGTCCCATCGGACAATTCAGCCCCGCCCAGCGGCCGCAAAAGCCCATGCTGATGCAGCCGCACGCTGAACAACCCTCCCGGCGGCGCATCAATCTCAAGCCGGCTACCGGGGAACGCGTCCTCCAGGGCCGCTGTAAGGTCTTCAACCTCGCCAATCTCGATAATGGTCTGCAAAGCCGAAGCCAGGTTGCGCCCATCGTGATGCAGCACCGGCGAGCGGGTCCCTAGCTGTGGCTGGCGGCAAGGCGCGTCGCGGTCGATGCGGAAGTGGTCGTAGAACCGCCAGCTGTTGATGAACGCGCGCAGGTCGCCAATCTCCGGCGCCTGGCGGGGGCGGCCGACAATGTTGAAAAAGCTTTCGCCGCTGTCGGCATGCTGGTCGAGCACGGTCCAGCTGTTGCCCTCGCGGGCGCGCACCATGGCGTTCTTGCGTTCGACCAGCAGCGAGGCGGGGCGATAGGCGCCGGCGCCCCAGATGGCTTCGCACTTGATCTCGGGGTCGAGCATGAAGGCGGTTGGGTAGGGCAGGGGGATCGGCAGGCCGAGGGAGATGGCAAAGCCGAAATCTTCGGTGGCGAAGCCCAGGCGCAGGCGTTTGGCTTCGCTTGGGTGCTGGCCCTGGATGGGCACTTCGCCGCGCTTCATGCGCGCACTGGTTTGCGGGCCGGCCCACCAGGTGGAGTCCAGGCCACCTTCGCGGGCGAGGGCTTCGATTACCCCGCCCTGGGCGGTTTCGGCCAGCAGGCGCAGGGCTTTGTAGAGGTTGGATTTGCCGCTGCCGTTGGCGCCCGTTACCAGATTGAGCTGGCCGAGGGGCAGGACGAGATGGTTGATGGAGCGGTAGTTGCCGATGGCGAGGGTGGTGAGCATGCCGTGCGTCCGAGCTTGGAGCTGATGGGCAATTGTGGCTGGCCTCGACACCTGGATGGAAGCGAAATCGCAGGCAAAAGAAAGCCCGCCGAAGCGGGCCAAGGTCTATCACGTAGGGATGGTGCGATTGTCCCTGGGGTCTCGTGAAAATTAGGTGAAAGAAAAGTCCCCGGACCGTGATCATCGCGATGCTTTTTGCCGCTGTGCACGCTGGAAACGGCTGACCGCGATCTGCACGGCAGCGGCCACCAGGCACAGCAGGCCGATCTTCCAGTTGCCTTCCAGGCCGTAATGCTCGGCGATCTTTCCGCTGATCAGGACGCTGAAGAAGATGGCGACAGGCAGGATCAATTTGTTCATCGGGGGCTTCCAGCAGGGTGTACATGGCTTGGGTGAACGGGCAGCTCACCCAGCGAAGAAGAGCAGCGATCATAGCAAATCCGTTTCCGCGTGAGTGGTGGTACAGGGCGCGGTGATAGCACTTCACTGATGTGCCCGTGAAGCGGTGTTTATAGAGATGAAAAAAAATGAAGCAATTTGCCATCTCCAGTGGTCGATCCAGTTGGATGGGGCTAATTCGAAAGTAGGATTCCCCGCGCGCCTTTGGACACTGCCAATGTTGGTCGCTGGAGGGCTATATGCGAATGAGGGGTAACGTTTACTGGGCATGGGTCGATCCTACGCTTCACCACCGCTCCCATGAAGAAACGCTGGGCGACGGCAGCCGGATCGACGTGCAGGTGAGGCTTTCGCGCACCGGTAGCACGCAGATGTTCCTGGGGGTGTATGCGCGTTCCGGCATGGCATTACACGAAGAGGCGTTTGCCTCGCGGCCAAACGAGTCGATGGCCCGGGCGTTGGCCTGGGGTGTTGCCAGGGCGCGTCGGCTTGCCGATGAAGGTTTCTTTGCCGCTGATCCCATGGCGGCACTGGAGTAGAGGGGCCGTCAATGAACCGGGCTCGACCACTTGCGTTGGGTCGCCAGGGCCAGCAACTCCCGCTGGCCGGCAATTCCCAGCTTGCGATACAGCCGCTTGATGTAGGTGGCCGCACTCGACTGCTGTATGCCCATGCTCGTACTGATGGCTTGCACGTCGCAGCCGGCCAGCATCAGCTGCAGCAGCTCATGGTCACGCCGGGTCAGTTCCGGGTACAGGCTGATGACGCGCTCACTGAGCAGCGCTGGCATTTCATTGGCTTCAAGATAGGCGCGGTAGTGCAGGCGGGAGATTTGGACGATCAGCGGGGCGGCTGTTTCGATGACATTGATCTCGTTGGCTGAGAAGCGGCCGTGTTCTCGGCCGCGGTAGAAATTTATCGACAGCCAGCGGTTGCCATCGCAGTGGCTTAGCAGCGCGACGCGCTCGGATATTTGCGGCAGCTCGTAGCAGATGCGTCGGTAGTCGCGGTGGGCGATGTCCTCGATGCCTTGGCGTTGCACCATGATGCGCTCGGCGCTCGAGGGGGTAGGGCGTGCAGTCATCGCCTGCTGGTTGCCGTCCATGCTGTAGAAGCGTTCGGCGTAGTTGCTGGAGATTCTGGGCAGCTCGAGCATGCGGGCGCGGTCGGCAAAGGAAATGATCTGCGGGCTGCGGTTGGGGCTGTAGGCGAAGAGTGTGCATTGCGCCAGGGGCACCTGAGCGCCGAGCAATTTCAGCATGTCGGCGGCCAGTAGCTTGCCGTGGCTTTCACTTGTGCGCGAGAGCAGGCTGGCGGTTTGCTCGACGCTCAGGCGGAAGTCGCTGGTGGATGGGCGTAATGGCCAGAATTCCATGCTGAGCTCCGTGGGGACAAGGCATGATTTATTGTTGTACGCGGCCCGGCGGGTGAAGGCCAGTCAGTCAAGCAATCGGGGCCGCTTTGCGGCCCATCGCCGCGGTTCGTCGCCACGACAAGCCAGGCTCCCACAAGTACGGCGCATGGCGTGGACTCGATGGGCTGCGCAGCAGCCCCTTTAGCCTTGACTGACTGGCATTAGCCTGGCGGGGGCTGTTGAGCAGGATAACCAATTTGTCAGCCAGGCAGCCAGATGAAGCGGGGCTGCGCAGCAGCCCCGTGGCTCAGAAGCGAACCGTGATCCCCGCATTCACCGAGTGCATGCGGGCGTCCGAACCGAACTGGCCCTGATACGACAGCCCCACATCCGTCTGGCGGTTCAGTTGCACCTTCGCGCCCACTTCGGTCATGGCCACGTTGCGCGTCTGGGCGATCCCCTGTACCGCGAAGTCCGGGCCGCCGGCAAAGGCCTGGGTGCTGCCAGGGTCCAGGTCACCGTAAGCGCGGCGCCAGCCCAGCGAGCCGTAGAACTGGGTGTCGTGGTTGGCCACGCGGGTGTGTGTCGAAGCGCGCATGCCCACGGTCGAGAACCAGGTGTCCTGCTGCTCGCTGGACACATCCAGGGCCGCTGCACCGCCTTTTTCACGGAAGCTGTCGGCGTCGTATTTCACGTAGGAAACGCCCACGAACGGCTCCAGCGCCACCGCACCCAGGCCGATGCGATAAGCTGCTTCGCCACTGGCCTGCAGCGTGTTGGCGTCGCGCTTGCCCTTGAGGTGGTCGGTGAAGCCGGCAAAGGCCACGTTGCGTTTGCTGTCCAGCTTGTGCCAGGTGTAGCCGACGTCTGCACTCAGGCGCAGGGCATCGAGTTGGGCACCGGTGTACAGGCCCAGGTGGTAGTTGTCACTGTGGCCTTTGGCATCGCGGTCGTCGGCATCGAACTTGGTGCGGCTGTAGCCACCGTAGACGCCGGCGCGCCAGTCGGGGTTGAAGCTGCCGTCGGCGCCGATCAGCACACCGCCGGTGCGCTGATGCAGGCCGCTGGCGCCGTTATTGCCGTCCAGCCGCGACCAGTTGCCGAAGGTTTGCGCCCAGGCCCCGCCCTGCGCTTCAGGGGTGGTTGGCATCAGGCTCGATGCACCCAGCGGCATGCGCACCGTGGTGCTGTCGAACAGGCTGCGCAGACGAGTGCCCAGCACGCCGGAGACCACCTGGCTGTTGGCGATCAACGCGGTCCCGGTGCTGCTGTGGTAGTCGCCGGAGAGCTGATCGATGGCATTGCGCGCGCTGTCGGCATCCAGCACCAGCAGGTTGTTGTACAGCCGCAGCGGGTCGCCGCTCTGCTGCAGAACGCTGAGTGCGCCCGCAGTGTTCCACTGGTTCTCGGTGAGCGCCACGGTCTGGAAGATCCCCGGTGTGCCTGGCCCGCCCGTTTCTGGCGGCTGGACGGGTGGCTGCACCGGTGGCTCGACAGGCGGCTGCACCGGAGGCTGCACAGGCGGCTCTACCGGAGGCTGCACCGGTGGTTGCACAGGCGGCTCGACCGGAGGCTGCACCGGTGGTTGCACAGGCGGCTCGACCGGCGGTTGCACAGGCGGCTCTACAGGCGGCTCTACAGGCGGTTCCGGCGTGGTGGTCTTCTGCGCGATGGTCAGGTTCAGTTCATTGGCCGTGCGCTGCAGGCTGACGTCGAGGAACGCGGATTGGGTGAATGCCTGGGCATACGCGGTGCCGGCGGCGGCACCGTCGACTACGCCGCCCTGGGCGGCCAGCAAGGTGTAGGTTTGCCCGGTCTGGTAGCTTTGCGCATCATTCAGCGTGGTCACATCCACCCGCGTGCCACGCAGGGTCGCGGTGCCGCTGACATTGACGTGGTCCGAGCCGCCATCGCCGGCGATGTCTGCGGCGTACCGCGAGCCGGCCGCCATGTCCAGGTCGCCCTTGATCGACAAGGTCCCCAGCGCGCCCTCACCCGGGGAGAGGGTACCGCCCGAGGCAACCTGGGTTGTACCGACCTGACCGCTACCGGCCAGCACGCCGCCGTCCAGTACCTGGGCGCGGTTGCTGTAGTTGCCGGCGGCGTCGGTGTGGCCGACGGTGCCGTTGACCACCAGGGTGCCGTTGCCGACGCTCAGCAACGAGGTGCCGCGTGGGTTGCTCTGGTCAACATCGCCGGCCAGCACCAGGCGCCCGCCGCGCACCACGGTGCTGCCGGACATGCCGCTGAGGTCGCCGCTGAGGGTGGTATTGCCGCTGAAGGCGTAGACACGCCCTGCGCCACTGATGCTGTTGCTGACCTGCAGGTCGCTGTCGGTGTGGTTGAACGCCAGCGCTCCGCTGCCGGCGCCAAAGCGGATCGCCGTTTGCGGGTCCAGGCGCCCGGCGGCCTGCGCGGCGCCGGCGGTGATGGCGTCGATATCGGTGCGGCTGTCATCCCTGACAACCCCGCCACCGATGCTGAGGGTGCCGCGTGCAGCCGAGTTGATACTGGTCAGCTCGCTGATGTCGACGCCCTCGGTGCTGCTCAGCTCGGCGCCATCGGACAGCACCAGGTTGGTGCTGTAGGTCGTGGTACCCACGGTCAGCGTGCGCGTGGCCAGGCGCGTGCCTGCGCCGGATACGCTGACCACGGTGTTGCGGCCGATGTTGGCAGAGCCCAGTTCCATGGAGTCGCTGGTCAGCACCGCGCCATTGCTCAGGCTCATGTCGTTGCGGTTACGGAAGGTCCCAGTGTTGTCCCAGCGCGTGTTGGCGCCGGACAGCTCGCTGATCGAGTTGATGGCCACGCGTTCGCTGGCAAGCTGCCCACCATCCTTCAGGGTAATGCGCGAGTCGTAGAGAAACACCCCGCCTGAGGTCACGTTGACGGCATCCACCTTCGAGCCTTGACCGCTGACCAGCAGGTTCGCCCGGGACAGGGCATTGCCGGCATTGCCGTTGTCGCTGAGCTGAAGGTCGCGCACCAGCACTTGCCCGCCGTCGAGCACATTCAGCGTGCCCTGGCCGGCGCCGCCAACAACGAGGGTATTGCCCAGCACGGCAGTGGTCCGCGGCACCACCCAGCGGGTACCGGGGCCCTGGACCGTGACGGTGGCCATGGCCGCACTGGCTTCGTTGTTGGTAAGCGAGCCACCTATTCGCCCGCCTTTGCTGGTGAGTTCGGCACCGTTGTTGATGGTCAGGCTGGCAGGGACACCGTTGCCGGGGCGCAGTGACACCGTGCCGTCATACGCGCGGTCGCTGCTGAAGGTGTCTTGCCCGCTGTCGAGGATGTAGTCCGCCGCGTGGGCGTTCGGCAGCATGGCGAGGGTGATCGCGAACGTGAGCGGGGAAAGTCTGAATAGGGGCTTCATGGCGACTCCAGATACTCCATTTGATGCCACGCAAGTGGCTGCCAGCCTCGAGGGCAATGGCATTCCTTAGGTGCAACGCATTAACACCGGGAGTATCGGGAGCGCTCGCCGCGCGGAGAATAGTACGCATGTACTAGCGTGTTCCGGAACGTGATGCGGCGCACATCGTGCCGTGCAGGTACTGCATCCAAGGAGCGGGCCGGCCCGCGAAGATTCCGGCTTCAGACCGCTCCGCCTGCAACCTCACCAGCAACCCAACGGCTGAATGCCTCCGCGACCGGCGAAGGGTGCATTGCAGCGGATTGCGCCAGCACCACTTTCTGCGGGGATACCTCTTCCAGTAATGGCCGGCACAACAGCGGGGTGCCGTCATAGCAGTGGTCGCCGGCAGGCCGGGTGCATGACAGGGCAACCCCGTAGCCATGCGCGACCAGGCCCCTTTGCATCTCGAACGTCTGGGTAAATTGCTGGGTACGCGGTTGCAGGTTGTGCGCCCAGAACAGTGACAGGAAATACTCGCGGGTTTGGGCGATGTCCTCGAGGATCACGCACTCTTGCGCCAGCTCATGCAGGGGTATCGCTGCCAGGCCGGCTAGCCGGTGGTCAGTGGCGACCAGCGCGTAGGGTTTCAATTGCGCCAGTACCTGGCGCGGCAGCGAGGGATCAAGGCCTATGTCATAAGTCAGCGCGAGCTCGGCTTTACCGGCACTGAGGTGGCGGTGTACCCCTGCCAGATCAGTCTCGAACAGTGTGACCTCGACATCGGGGTGTTGCTTGCGAAAACCGGATAGCAACCGCGGCGCGTAATAAGGCCCCAAGTCCTGAAAACAGATAAGCGACAGGTTGCCGCGCAGTGAGCCCGGAGCGGTCTCCGCCTTTTGATTCATGGCGATGGCCATGCCAATGATTTCGCGTGCCTGGGCCAGTAGCCGCGTGCCCGCAGCAGTAAGCTCGAGCCCGCGACTGACCTGGCGGCGGAACAGCCGCTCGTTCAGCGCCTCTTCCAGCTGGGCAATCGCAACCGAAACCGAAGGCTGGGACACGTGGCGGGCCCTGGCGGCAGCACTGATGCTGCCATGTTCGGCCACGGCGACGAAGTATTCGAGCTGTCGGAAGGAGAACCCTATCATGTTTTCCTATACTCAAAATTAGGAATTATATTCTTTTCCTATCGGTGCCAAAACGCAATACTCGCTGCGCACCTTGCTTATCGCGTTCATACACCTGGCAGGGGTGCTGTTGCCCAATAAAAAGACTAAAGGGTGCTCTATGAAACCGTCCGCCGAATTTCAACTAACTGAAGAAACCATCGAGGCATTCCAGCGCGAGGGTGCTGTCTGCGTACGTCAATTGTTCACGCCAGAAGAAGTTGCCCTGCTGGAAACCGGCATTGAACAGAATTTGAAAGCGCCAAGTGAACGCGCCAAAGTCGCGAGTCGCCCGGATGACCCGGGTTGGTTCTTCGAGGACTTCTGCAACTGGGGCGATATTTCGGCCTATCGCCAGTTCATCTTCGAAAGCCGGGTGGGTAGCGTTGCCGCGCAACTGATGAACAGCGAAACAGCCCGGCTGTATCACGACCACCTGCTGGTCAAGGAGCCCAATACCCGCCAGCGCACGCCGTGGCATCAGGACCAGCCCTACTACAACATCGATGGGCGCCAGAACTGCAGCATGTGGATGCCGATCGATCCCGTCGCCAGGGAGTCCACCCTGGAGTTTGTCGGCGGCTCGCACCTTGGCCCCTGGCTGATGCCGCGCAGTTTCCTCGACAGCCAGGCGCAATGGTTCCCGGAAGGCAGCCTGGCCGACCTGCCGGATATCGAGGCCGATCGCAGCGCCTGGAATATTCTCGGCTGGGAGCTCGCGCCAGGTGATGCGGTGTTCTTCCACATGTTGACGTTACACGCCTCTGGCGGTGTCGGTGGCAATCGCCGGCGGCGTGCTTTTTCGGTGCGTTTCCTGGGCGACGACATTACTCACGCACCACGCCAATGGAAAACCTCGCCACCGTTTCCCGGGCTTGAAACGCAACTGGCCAGCGGTGCCACGATGGACCATGAACTGTTCCCGGTGTTGTGGCCAAGGGCTTGATGATTGCAATGACGCGTGCCTGATTAAACCGCGCAACATCGGTGTTGTGCGGGCCTGATAATAAAATCAAGAAGGTATCTATGAACGCTCAATCCTCACCGCAACTCAAGCGGGGTCTCACTACCCGGCATATTCGTTTCATGGCCTTGGGTTCTGCTATCGGTACGGGGCTGTTTTATGGCTCGGCATCGGCAATAAAGTTGGCAGGGCCTTCGGTGTTGCTGGCCTACCTGATCGGTGGCGCAGCCATTTACATGATGATGCGCGCCCTTGGCGAAATGGCGGTTCACAACCCGGTGTCCGGGTCGTTCGGCCACTATGCCAGCCAGTACCTCGGTCGTTATGTAGGCTTTCTGACGGGCTGGAGTTACGCGTTCTCGATGCTGATGGTGTGCCTGGCAGACGTGACGGCGTTCGGCATATACATGGGGCTGTGGTTCCCTGAAACACCCGCGTGGGTCTGGGTGCTTGGGATAGTGTTCTTTATCGGGGCGCTGAACCTGTGCAGCGTGAAAGTGTTCGGCGAGATGGAGTTCTGGTTGTCGTTGCTCAAGGTAACCGCCATCGTCGCCATGATTGTCGCAGGGGCCGCCGTGCTGCTGCTGGGTATCCAGCTGAATACTGGTACGGGCACTGTTGCCGGCATCTCGAATCTATGGAGCCATGGTGGGTTCTTCCCCAATGGCGTCAGTGGCATGATTGCCTCCTTTACCGTGGTGATGTTCGCCTTCGGCGGGGTCGAAATGATCGGTATTACTGCAGGGGAGGCGAAGGACCCGAAGCGCGTGCTGCCCAAGGCGATCAATTCGGTGCCACTGCGCATCCTGTTGTTCTACATCCTTACCCTGCTGGTACTCATGGCCATTTACCCTTGGACGGGTATAGGCAGTCACGGTAGCCCGTTCGTGCAGATCTTCAGTGGTCTGGGTATCAGTTCTGCGGCAACCGTGTTGAACATTGTGGTGATCTCTGCGGCGGTTTCGGCGATCAATAGCGATATCTTCAGCGCTGGGCGAATGATGTACGGCATGGCGCAGAACGGCCAGGCGCCTGCCGGTTTCGCGTCACTCTCGCGTTTCGGTGTGCCGTGGATGACGGTTGCTGTAATGGGCATCGCGCTGTTGCTGGGGGTGGTCTTGAACTACCTGGTGCCAGAGGACCTGTTCTTGGTGCTCGCCTCGGTAGTTACGTTCTCCATTGTCTGGGTGTGGTTGATGATCCTGCTGTCCCAGGTGGCCATGCGCCGTGGCATGAGCAAGGAAGAGGCGGCTGCTCTGGAATATCGCGTGCCGCTGTGGCCGGTAGGGCCAGCGTGTGCGATTGCATTCATGGTGTTCATCTTTGGCGTGCTTGGTTGGTTTCCGGCCAGCCGCACAGCGATGTATGTCGGGGTTGGCTGGCTGGTCCTGTTGTCCCTGGGTTACTGGTTGTGGGGTGTGCGCGCACCTCGCCCGGTGTCGGCAAGCGCTTGAGGATGATTTTGTGGGAGCGGGCATGCCCGCTCCCACAGGGTACGCGGAGCGCCCAGCATCAGTTCTCTGCTCGACAGCGCAGCTCAATGGGCTGGGCAATCTCCTACAGGTTCGGTGTTGGCTTTGGGGTGGACGAGGGCAATGGCAGCAAGAAGGTCAACAGCGCGCCGATCACCAGCAGCACCGTGGCGTAGACAATCCCGGCAGTGAAGCTTTGGGTCAGGTCCTTCAGCCACCCGACCACCAGCGGGTTGAGCGCCGAGCCGATGTTGCCGAACGCGTTGATCACCGCAATACCGATCGCCCGTGCCTTGAACGACATGGCCTGGTCCGGGGTGGTCCAGAAGATCGACATGGCGGTGTACGAGCCGGTGGCGGCCATGCAGATGCCTGCCAGCTGCACCTGGGGGTCGCCGGCATACGCAGTGAACATCCAGCCGGCCGCTGCCACCAGCATGGGCAGCACCAGGTGCCATTTGCGTTCCCGGGTACGGTCGGAATGCAGGCCCCACACCAGCATGCCGATAATGGTGCATACCTGTGGAATCATCGCCAGCAAGCCAATGGTGCTGTTACTGCTGCCGGCGGCACTGATGCTCTTGATGATCAACGGCGTCCACACGGCGATCATTGCCAGGGTGTTGACCAGGCAGAAATACACCAGGCTGAACATCAGTACCGTGGGCGAGAGCATTTCGCGCAGCAGGCTGGGGCCCTTGTCTTCGGGGGTGGGGGTGGCTGCCGGGGTGTCTGCGGCCAGGGCGTGCTGCAAATGCTGCTTTTCCTGCGCATTCAACCAGTGGGCCTGTTGCGGCTTGTCGTTCAGGTAGTAGAACACCACCAGACCCATGATCACCGATGGCATGCCTTCGAGCAGGAACAGCCACTGCCAGCCGTGCAACCCCCATGTGCCGTCCAGGCCAAGAATCAGGCCGGAAAGCGCCGAGCCGAAGCCTGCCGTGAATGGCATGGCGATCATGAACAGGGCATTGGCCCGTGCCCGATAGGCCGCCGGGAACCAGAACGTCAGGTACAGCAGCACGCCAGGTAGAAAACCGGCTTCGGTAATGCCGACCAGGATTCGCAGCAAGTACAGGCTGTGCGCATCGGTCGCGAACAGTGTCGCCGTGGAGGCGAGCCCCCAGGCGATCATCAGGCTGCCGATCCATTTGCGCGCGCCGACCTTGGCCAGCGCCATGTTGCTGGGGATACCACAGGCGATGTAGGCGATATAGAACAGCGTGGTGGCCATGCCGAACTGGGTACTGCTCAGCCCCAGGTCGCCCATCATGGTCAGGCCGGCAAAGCCGATGTTGATACGGTCGAGAAACGACAGCACAAAGCAGGCGAACAAAAAGCCGAGCAAGCGCCTTGAAACCTTGCGCATTACCGCTTGCTGCGGGTTGCCGGTGGTTGTTGCGGTGGTAATGGGGGCTGTGGTGTGGTGCATCTGGGCGCCTGATTATTATTGGTTTGAGCGGCACCGGCCGCTGTGCCGGCGCGCAAGGCAAGGGCTGCGCCGGTGCTTGGGCAGCCGCAGGTTCTACAGGTCCTGCAGGGCGGATCGGGTCAGTTCGGTGAAGGTCTGGGCATCGCCGATAGCCTGGGCACCGAGCAAGGCCAGCTTGGTCAGAAACAGCTCGGCCTTGGCCGGTGTGGCCTGGTCCAGGGCTTCGGCCAGTACGTCGTAAACCACTTCCAGGTCTGTTGCGCTAAGGGTATTCATTGCGGTTGCTCTCAGTGTTTGCCCAGGGCGGTGTCGATGGCGAGGTGCAGTTTTTCGGCAGACAGTTGCTGCCAGCGGGCGCAGATGTGCTGGTCCGGCCGCACCAGGTAGGCGCCGCCACGGGTGATGCCGTACTTGCTGGCGATATGGCCCGTCGGGTCGTCGATCAGCTGGTCGGCGCCGGTGATGGCAGGCTGCGCGCTTTGCGCAATCGCGATGATCTGCAAGGGCACGCCGCTGTCGCGAATGGCATTCGCCTGCGCGCGCACATCGCTGGGGATACAGTCACTGTCGGTGAAGCAGAGCAGGTGGAAACACGCACCAAGGCGGTCGAACAGGTAGTGGTTTTCGGCCAGCTTGATGTTCAGCATCGGCGCACCGTTGCGCGGCCCAGCACTGAACAGGTCGTTGTCGTCAGTTGCACAATTGAGCACCGAATCGGCGTAATCGTGCGGCCGCGAGGTGCGCCAGTGGTACAGCGGGCGGACGAATGCCTGGGTCAGGGACAACGACAGCACTGCATCACGTACAAGCCGGTAACCAGCGCTGGGCGGGGCCATGAACCGGGTGCTCTTGCCGGCCTCGCTGATGATTTCCCGCGCGGCACTGACCCGCTCGGTGGAATAGGAAGGCAGCAGCCTCGGGCCTGCCAGCCCTTTGAGGGTGAACGCCAGTTTCCATACCAGGCTGTGGCAATCCTGGAAGCCGGTGTTGGCGCCACGCACCCCGAAAATCGGCAACAGGTGGGCTGCGTCCCCTGCGAATATCACGCGTTTGTGCAGATAATCCGGCAGCGTCAGGGCACGCGCCGAATACACCGAACTCCAGTCCATCTCCCACTCAGGGGCTTTGACGCCGAGCATCTCCAGTTGAGCGTTGATGCGCCGGCGCAAGGACTCAGGTTGCAGCGCCTGCTCCGGGGTCTCGTTTTCCGGCAGCTGGTAGTCGATGCGCCAGATATTGCCCGGCTCGCGATGCATCAACACTGTGTTGCCCGGGTTCCAGGCGGGATCGAAGTAGGCCAGCCGCTCGGTGGGCAGGTCCAGGTCGATCTTGATATCAGCGATCACGAACCGCCCTTCGTAGGCGGTGCCTTCCAGTTTCAGGCCGAGCAAGGTGCGGATCGCCGAGCGGGCGCCGTCAGCCGCCACCACCCAGTCGGCGTCCAGTTCATAGCTGCCGGCAGGGGTATCGATGCTCAGGCGGGCGAAGCCGTCATGCTGCGCCAGGCCGGTCACGTGGTTGCCCCAGCGGATGTCCACCAGCGGGTTGGCCTCGGCAGCCTCTGCCAGTAACTGCTCCAGGCAGGGCTGCTGCAGGTTGGTCATGGGTGCATGGCGGTCGTCCGGGTCGTGCGGGGTTTCCATGCGGAACACCAGCTGGTTGCGGTAGAACGAATTGCCGCAGCTCCATGGCAGGCCCAGCGCGCAGACCCGCTCGGCCACACCCACTTGTTGCAGGATTTCCATCGAGCGGCGGGTGAACACGATTGCCCGGCTGCCTTCGCTGAGCTGCCGCTCAGACGCCAGCACCACACAGGCGATGCCATGGCGGGCCAGGTCCAGGGCGGTGGTCAGGCCGATCGGGCCGGCGCCGACCACCACCACCGGTTTGCGGTCAGGGTGCGCAGCGCCGACGCTGGCGGTGTGGGCAGGGAACACGTGATAGTCGAAATACAGGGAGCGCCGCGGCTCGCTTTGGGGCTGATGCATGGCAATGCACGTCCTTATTCTTGTATGAGCTCAGGGCTCTTCAGGTGTGCAAATGACTGTACGTGAGGCGGCGGCGGGCGATGTCCCCTGCAGGGGACAATTGCAGTGGATGGCCACGATTATCGGCAGTGCTATAGCGTGCGCAGCATCTCCCAGAACGATGCCCCTACGCCCATGATGCTTTCACCGGCAATCAACCCGGCTGCCGCCGTGATCGCGAAGCGCTCGGTGATGCTCGGCCAGCGGCGACTGACCAGCCAGGTCAGCACCGCGCCAAGGCCCATCATCATGGCGATCGATGCCGGTAGAATGAATGCCAGCCCCAGCGCCGCGGTGCTCGGCAGCCAGCGCGCCACACGCTGCGGCAGCAGGCTGTCCAGTGCGCCCAGCAGCACGCCGGCCCCACTACCGGCCACGATCGCCCAACGCACCTCCGGCGGCAGCGCACCCAGGCCCTGGGTCAGGGTCTGGGCCACCGCTTTCCAGGTCGCCACGGCCGGGGCCGGCCACTGTTCGGTGAGCAGCATGGCCTGCGGATCAGGTATCAGCATCAGGTACACCAGCACGCCGACCACGCTGCCGATGAAAATGCCGATGCACTGCGCAATCAGCTGCTTGTGCGGGGTGGCGCCGATCGCAAGGCCAACCTTGAAGTCGTTCATCAGGTCGGTCGATTGCCCGGCCGCGCCGCCCGCCGTGTTGGCGCTCATGAGGTTGATCGCCACCTGGCCCGGGGCGACCAGACCGAAGCTGAGCTGCGACAGCTTGCCAATGGCGCCAATGGGCGCGATACCGGTGGCGCCGACCACGCGCGCGGCGACCACGGCCAGGCATACCGCCAACGGGATGCTCAACAGCGCCATCCACCAGTCGATCCCGAACAGCAGCGCCTGCAGGGTCACGACCAGCGCGATGGACAGCAGGAGGCCCGACGCAGCCGCCGGGGCAAAACGCAGCCTGGCGCGCGGCGGCCGGGCGGTCAGTGCATCAGCGGGTGATCGCCGCCGCACGTGCACCAGGCGAACAGCCAATGAAGTCAGGGTCGCACACACCATCAGGCTCACGCCGGGCCATAGTAGCCATTCCACCAGCGCGGCAAACTGTGGGCCGCTGGCGTTCGGGCCCAGCACCACCCAGGCATGCTCGATCAGCCACGGCGCCAGCCCGCCCCACGCCAGTGCGGCGCCCAACAGCAGCGTCAGGCCCACGCGAATGCCGATGATGCCGCCAAAGCCGATCAGCAACAATGAAGGATCGAGCGTGAAGGTCAGGCGCTCCAGCGCAGGTGTGGGTGACCAGCGCGGTATCGCCCAGGCGAAGCTGTCGATCCATTTCACCAGCCCGGACAACAGCGCGGCACTGCACAGCACCTTGATCCGGGTTATTGCTTCCTGCCCGTGCTGGTAGATCTGCTGCAGCGTTTCCAGGGTCGCCATGCCTTCGGGGAACTTCAGGTCAGGGTCGTTGAGCAGGGCAGGGCGCAGGTACCAGGCGATCCAGATGCCCAGAAAACTCACCGAGAACACCCAGGCCATCATCGGCACCGGGTCCAGCTGCTGGCCGGTGAGCAGTGTGTAGGCAGGGATCGGCGCCACCAGCCCGCCGGAAACGATCGAGGCGGCGGCGGATGCCACGGTCTGGTTGATGTTGCTTTCGTGCAACGTCCACGGGGGGCGCTGATTTCTGCGCCCTGCCAGGCCTTGCCACAAGGCGAAACCGATCAGCAAGGCGATGATCGACATGTTGAATGACCAGCCGATCTTCAGCCCGACGTACACGTTTGAGGGGGTGAGCAAGAGGCCCAGCATCGCGCCAGTGAGCACCGCCCTCAGGCTCAGCTCACGTTCGACGCGGAGCTCGGGGAGGGCAGTGGGGCGAGCAGGGGTCATGGCAATCCTTTGTGGCTGTCGCAGGGGCGTGAACAACTGAACGCCTGCAGCTACGAAGGTTCATTGCCGCTTAGGCAGTGACTGGCCTTGGCCGAGGATGGTGCAAGAGAAACGTTGATTCCTTTTCGGGTTAGGTATACGTTACATCCAACTTAGATTGTCACGTAAATGGAACATGGATTACTCGCTGATTACCACCCGGCTGGGCGAACAGTTGCGCAACCGCCGGCTGAATCGCGGGCTGACGCAAGCCAGGCTCGCAGCGTTGGCTGGCATCACCCGGCAAAAGGTCATTGCCATCGAGAAAGGTGACCTGACGGTAGGCATGACAGCCTATGCGCGGGTAGTCGGAGCCCTGGATTGCGAGTTTGCCTTGGTGCCCGCTGCCATGCCTACGCTGGATGAAATAGAGGGAGTATTCAGCTGATGATGACCACCTTGCGTGTGGCAACCCCTGAAGGCGAGAGCGGCAGGATTATCAATGCTGGGGGCGACTACCTGTTCCGCTACCGTGAGGATGCGCGGGCGTCTGCAGCGATCAGTATGCTCATGCCTGCGCGCCTGGAAGAATACCGTCACCGAGAGCTGCACCCGATCTTCCAGATGAACCTTCCTGAGGGTTATGTGCTGGAGCAGCTGCGCAATCGGCTGGCCAAAGTGGCGAATGTCGATCCCATGCTTTTGCTGGCGCTGTCTGGCAGCAGCTCGCCAATCGGGCGGGTTGCAGTGAATTCCGATCAGGTCGATGCGCTGCTGCGCCGCCAGCAATTTCCTGGAGAAAAGCTTGAGGAGATTCTGGCCTGGGACGGAGCAGAGGACATTTTCGCCACCTTGGAGCAGGTGCTTGACGGTTCGGCCGAGCTTTGCGAGCGCGCCCCTCGGGTAGCCGCTGCGATCCGGCAGTGTGCTGAACCTTTCATGCGGACGTTCGGTTAGGCCGCAAGCCTGAAGGGGGTGTGGCGATTAAGGCTAATGGGGCTGCTACGCAGCCCATCGCCGGCGAGCCAGCTCCCACCCCGACCGCTTAGAATTCAAGCCATGCGCGGTACTTGTGGGAGCCTGGCTTGCCGTGGCGACGAACCGCGGCGATGGGCCGCAAAGCGGCCCCAATTCCAATTGCTTGACTGGCTGGCATTCACCGGAGCCCCAGCTATTGGCGCCACCGGTCGTACCCAAGGCACTCCCGCTCGCCATGTTCCCTCTTAACCAGGTGAACCCCACCGCGCCATAGCAGGAGAACGCCCATGGCAATCGATCAGAACGGCCCAGACGCCCCCTACCCAGGCCCAGCAGAAAATACGCCCGACACCGGCGCGGCCCACGGCTCTGGCCTTGAACAAAGCGAGTCCGAGCCCAAGCAGGGCGTCGGTGAATCCTGGTCCGAGAAACGCCCGGTAGACTGGGACCCGCCTCCCGGCAACCCTGGCTCGGACCAGGACAGCCAGCTCGAGCGGGATAACGGCAGCGCAAGAACCAAAGACGAGCAAAGCGCAGGCGCTGAAGGAGAAGTGCCGTTACCTTCAGACGATGACGGCCCCATAGAAGAGGAAATGAAGGACGTCGAAGCCAATAATTCGGTGTCCACCGAGCATCCTCAATCTCGCTGAGGGTATTGCCACGACAGGCCAGGCGCTGCCCGAGCGGCGGCGCCTGCTGAACTCCCTTTTGTGCAAGGTTTACGTCAGCCTGTCAGGCCCGTCGCAACGCAGTGGCAAGCCCGACCGTCAGCACCACGGCACATACCATCGCCAGGCTGATGGTGACGGCGATGCCCCATGTTTCCAGCAACCCTGCCAGCACCAGGTAAAACGCGATCACCCCTACCGCCCCGATCGCATTGCCACGCACCATTGCCGCCATCCCCGCTCGGCCGCTTTGTACATGGGCGAACACCACCAGCGGCCAGGCGATCACCGGGATCGGCGCCAGCATCCCGCTGGTTGCCGGGCCCAGCCAGCTGGCCAGGCCGGTAGTCGCCATCAGCAGCGCGGTGGCCGAAACCATGCGCAGGGGGATCTCCCAGTACCGATGCCGAGGGCGGGCCAATGTGTCCGGCCTGGGCTCGCGTCCGCTGGCGCGTATCAGCACGCCGATCAGCAACAGCGCCACGGCAATCGACAGGTACAGATTGCCCCAATGGGTAAACGCATAGGCGGCCAGCCCATAGAACAGCATCGCCAGCAGCACGGCCGTGGCGATGCCCAGCCGGCGCGTGGCCAGCAGGTAGAAGGCGTAGGTCGCCTGCACCGCCGCCAGGCCGCCCAGCGCGCCGGGTATGGCGCCCATGCCGAAGGCCGTGCCCTGTTCAAGGCACAGGAAGGTCATCACCAGCGCCGAGGTGATCGGCAGCCCGGACAGTAGCCCGCCCAGCAGGCCACCCCAGCGCCGCGAGGCGAGGGAGATGGCCCACATCAGCACGGGCGTGACGATGAGTTTCAGGTAGAACAAGGTCATTGCAGGGCTATCCAGCTTTGCAGAATGAAGCGGCGCCATGCTGGGTGCCGTCGAATGCGAAGGAGGTCGTCTGGTAGATCGGCACGGCCACCGCCCGGGTGGTCGGGTCGGGGCTGAAGCCCGCGTGGATGGCGAGAGTTTCCAGCTGCATGCGATCGTTCCTTGAGCGTGGGTGGAAGCGTTCAAGCATGCGGCGGCGGGTTGGAACAGGTCAAGGTGGGCCTGACTGTCTGTAGCAGCGGTGGCGCACGCCGACTGTAAAGATACGCAAAGTTTCCGCGGGCCATCACACCTCCACTCTGGGATCCGCCTGCCTGACCGGCCAACGGCTGGCAGCCGGGCGGTGGTCATGGTGGTGGCCACGGCGGTGGCGGTGGCGTTGGCTTTGGCGGCCATCAGGGCGGCCGCCCTCGTTGAGTTGGCCCGGCGATCGAACGCACTGCCTCGGCCGGGCTGCAACAGTGCACCCGGCGCGAGTGCATTCACCAGGCGATACGCTCGCCATCCCAGCCCCGGAAGCTGCCACTGTCCGCCGGCCCAAACCGCCCCACCTGCTCGATCACACATTGTGCAGCAAACGCTGGCTCAAACAGCTTTCCTTCCGGCACGTTGGCTTGAAAGGGCTTGGACAGCTCGGTATCGGTAGTGCCCGGATGCAACGCCAGCACCGTGGCTGCAGGGTTCAAGCGCTTCAATTCGATACTCGCCGTGTGCAGCAGCTGGTTGAGCGCTGCCTTGCTTGCGCGGTAGCTGTACCAGCCACCCAGACGATTGTCGCTGATCGAACCCACTCTGGCCGAAAGCGCCACAAACGTGGCGGGCTGTTTGCGTAGCAACGGCAGCAGGTGTTTGAGCAGCAGGATCGGCGCGAATGCGTTGGTGGCAAAGCTGGCCTGCAGGCCGGATAGCTCCAGTTGCGCCAGCGACTTTTCAGCCTTGGCGCCGTCCTGATGCAGTATGCCGAGGGTGCTGACGACCAGGTGAAGGTGCGGGCAGGTGGTGCCTGTTTCGGTGGCAAGCCTCGCAAGTGCCGCTTCGTCCAGTGCGTTGCAATCTATCAGCGCCAGCCGCTCGCCATGTTCGCTGGCCAGTGCCACGAGTGCGGGGGCGGTGCGGGCATGCCGGGCCACTGCCCACAGCCTGCCCACGTCGTCTCGCGCCAGCAATGCTTCGCACAGCGCCAGGCCTATGCCACGGCTTGCGCCGCACACCAGCACACTGGCGTTGCCAGTCAGACCCGGGATCAGGCTCATGGGGTTCCCCGCACAGATAGATTGAGAGGTTTGTGGCTAAGTAGACTGTATCCCATGGCCGGATGCCAGTCAGTCAAGGCTAATGGGGCTGCTGCGCAGCCCATCGCCGCGGTTCGTCGCCACGACAAGCCAGCTCCCACCCAGACCGCATCCCTTTCAAGCCATGCGCCGCACTTGTGGGAGCCTGGCTTGCCGGCGATGGGCCGCAAAGCGGCCCTGGTTGCTCAATTGACGGCAGCCTCCCATGGCCCGTTATTCCTTCGCGGGCCATCCACTGCTATCCAGCGGCACCACCATTACGCTTGCGATATTCCGCCGGCGTCACCCCCATGTGTTTCACAAATGCCCGCCGCAACGTATCCGCATTGGCAAACCCGCACAACGCCGCCACCTGCTTGGGCGCCTCCCGCCCAGCCTCCAGCCGTATCCGCGCCGCATTCACCCGTGCCAGCTCCACCCAGGCCGCCGGCGTCATGCCCACGTCGCTCTGAAACACCCGCGCAAAATGCCTTGGGCTCAGCCCGACCCGCGCAGCCAGGCTGGCCACCCCATGGTCCAGCGCCGGGTTGGCAGCCACGTAACGCTGCAGGCCCTGCAACGCCGAACGCCCAACCGGTGAGGTCGCGCCTTGTCGGCTGAACTGCAACTGCCCGCCCGGCCGCTTGAAGTACATCACCAGGTGCCCAGCCACCTGCTTGGCAATGTCCCGCCCAAGGTCCTCTTCGACCAAGGCCAGTGCCAGGTCCAGCCCGGCGGTCACCCCGGCAGCAGTACGCAGTTTGCCGTCATGCACCTGGATGGCATCGGCATCCACCTGCACTCGCGGGTAGCGCTCGGCCAGCGGCTGGGCTACGGCCCAGTGGGTAGTGACGCGCCTGTCGTCCAGCAACCCCGCAGCCGCCAGGGCAAATGCCCCCGTGCACACCGAGCCGTAGCGGCGGCAAGCGCTTGCGCGGTGGCGCAGCCAGTCGAGAATGCCGGGGCGCAAGTATTGGTCGGCAGCTTGCGGCGTGCCGGCAACCAGTAGTGTGTCGATGGCCTGCAGGTCTTCGCCGATCCAGCCGTCGGCGACCAGGCGCGTCCCGGACGAGCTCACCAGCGGCCCCGGTTCGCAAGCCAGCAACAGCAGGCGATAGACATCGCGGCCGGCCTGGCGGTTGGCCTCGGCGAAGACGTCGAGCGGGCCGCAGGCATCCAGCAGTTGCACGCCGGGCATGGCCAGGATGGCGATGGTGATAGGGGGCATGATCACTCCGGGCGTTTCGCTGCAAGTCCGTAATCCATCGACAATGGCAGGATCCGGCGCTTAAAGTCAATTGAGGACATTGGTGTTCAACCTCAGACTGAGCCTGTCATCAACCCACCAGGAGCGAACATGTCCTCATCCATCGCCGGTATCCAGCTGCCCGACAGCGCCATGGCCCGGGAAATTACCGAACTCGTCCGTGACACGGCTTCCCCATTGCTGTTCCACCACTCCAGCCGGGTGTTCTATTTCGCCGCCCTTGCCGGGCAGCGGCTGGGGCTGCGCTACGACAGCGAACTGCTGTACGCAGGCTGCATGTTCCATGACATGGGCCTGACCCATCAGCACAGCAGCGATTGTTGCCGCTTTGAAGTGGATGGTGCGAATGTGGCGCGCGACTTCCTTCAGCGCCATGGCGTGGACGAGCGCGATGTCGAGCGCGTGTGGACAGCGATCGCGTTGCATACCACGCCGGGCATTGCGGAGCATATGCATCCGTTGATTGCGCTGGTGACCGCCGGGGTGGAGACCGATGTGCTGGGGTTGCACCATGAAGGGCTGGGTGTCGTCGCGCGGGATGCGGTGGTGCAGGCGCATCCGCGTGGCGAGCAGTTCAAGGAGGCGATCATCCAGGCGTTCTACAACGGTATTCGTCATAAGCCGCAGACCACGTTCGGCAATGTGAAAGCGGATGTGATCGCCGACAAGGACCCGGCATTCCGGCCCGGCAATTTCTGCAGCGTCATTCGCCAGTCTTGCTGGGCCAGTTGAATTTCTGCCCAGGAGCGCGGTGACCGAGGCCGGTGGCGGCTTGGTGGATCCGTTGCGAGCCGCACACCGTGGTACATGGCACCGGCTGCGCCGGTGTTCGCGGGTGAACCCGCTCCCACAAGTACGGCGCATGGCTTGAATTCGATGCGGTCGGGGTGGGAGCTGGCTTGCCGGCGATGGGCTGCGCAGCAGCCCCATCATCCTTGACTGACTGGCATTCGGCTAACGCCTCACTCCTGGTAAATCTTCGTCAACAAGCGCAACAGCTGCCCCCGTTCCTCATCATCCAGCGCCGCAGTCGCCTCGCGGTCGCTGTCGCTGGCGATCTGCTTGAGCTCCTTGAGCAACGCTTCGCCTGCCTTGCTTAGAAAAATCCCGTACGAACGTTTGTCCGGCTTGCACCGCACGCGTACGGCCAAGGCGCGTTCTTCCAGCTTGTTCAACAGCGGCACCACCTGGGGCGGCTCGATCGCCAGCGCGCGGGCCAGGTCGGCCTGCATCAGCCCTGGGTTCTGCTCGATCACCGCCAGCGCCGAGAACTGCGCCGGGCGCAGGTCATGGGCCGAAAGCCGGCCGATAAGGTGCTGGAACAGCTTCAACTGCGCGCGGCGCAGGGCGTAACCGAGCAAGTCTTCAAGCACCGCCTCCGCCGGCGTAGCGGGCGTGGCGGCGGTGTCGGTAGTGCGGGCAGACCTTGCCATCGGGGTGCATGCTCCTCGTTCATGGGTAAGAAAGTTACCCAGTTTGCCTGCCTTGTCGCCAGCCGGCTAGAGGAGGGCGCGGGAAAATGCCCTTCAGCACGCGCCTCGGAGAAAGATAAATTTCATAATAGTTAATTGACATAACTAATATGCTCGCTTAGCTTGATGTCACCACCTCGAACAACAAGAGTGCAGAACCATGAGCAAATACGAAGGCCGCTGGGCTACCGTCAAGGTCGAACTGGAATCGGGCATCGCCTGGGTAACCCTCAACCGCCCGGAAAAGCGCAACGCCATGAGCCCCACGCTGAACCGGGAAATGGTCGACGTGCTGGAAACCCTCGAGCAGGACGCTGACGCCGGCGTGCTGGTGCTGACCGGCGCTGGTGAGTCGTGGACCGCAGGCATGGACCTGAAGGAGTACTTCCGCGAGGTGGACGCCGGGCCGGAAATCCTCCAGGAAAAAATCCGCCGCGAGGCCTCGCAGTGGCAATGGAAGCTGCTGCGCATGTATGCCAAACCCACCATCGCCATGGTCAACGGCTGGTGCTTCGGCGGTGGCTTCAGCCCGCTGGTGGCCTGTGACCTGGCCATTTGCGCCGACGAAGCCACTTTCGGTCTGTCGGAAATCAACTGGGGCATCCCGCCGGGCAACCTGGTGAGCAAGGCGATGGCCGATACCGTTGGCCACCGCCAGTCGCTGTACTACATCATGACCGGCAAGACTTTCGACGGCCCCAAGGCTGCCGAGATGGGCCTGGTGAACGACAGCGTGCCGCTGGCGCAGCTGCGTGACACCACCCGCGAACTGGCGCTGAACCTGCTGGAAAAGAACCCGGTGGTGCTGCGTGCAGCCAAGAATGGTTTCAAGCGTTGCCGCGAACTGACCTGGGAGCAGAACGAAGACTACCTGTACGCCAAGCTCGACCAGTCCCGCTTGCTGGACACCGAAGGCGGGCGCGAGCAGGGCATGAAGCAGTTCCTCGACGACAAAAGCATCAAGCCCGGCCTGCAGGCCTACAAGCGCTGAGTTCAGGCGGGCTGGGCCGTTACCCGGCACAGCCCGCGGATATTCCCGATAAGTACAACAAGAGGAATAAGCATGTTGCAGGTGCCTTTGCTGATCGGCGGGCGGTCGTGCCCCGCCAGCGATGGACGAACCTTCGAACGCCGTAACCCGGTCACCGGCGAGGTGGTCTCGCAGGTGGCCGCGGCCACCTTGGCCGATGCCGATGCAGCGGTTGCCGCTGCCAGCGCGGCCTTCCCGGCCTGGGCTGCCCTGGCGCCCGGCGAGCGGCGCAGGCGCTTGCTGGCGGGGGCCGACCTGTTGCAGGCGCGGGCCGACGAGTTTATTGCGGCGGCCGGCGAAACCGGGGCCATGGCCAACTGGTACGGCTTCAACGTGAAGCTGGCCGCCAACATGCTGCGCGAAGCCGCAGCGATGACCACACAGATCACCGGCGAGGTCATTCCTTCGGATGTACCCGGCAGCTTCGCCATGGCCCTGCGTGCGCCCTGCGGTGTGGTGCTCGGCATCGCCCCGTGGAATGCCCCGGTCATCCTCGCCACCCGTGCGATCGCCATGCCGCTGGCCTGCGGTAACACCGTGGTGCTGAAGGCCTCGGAGCTGAGCCCTGCGGTGCATCGGCTGATCGGCCAGGTGCTGCACGATGCCGGCCTGGGCGATGGCGTGGTCAACGTGATCAGCAATGCCCCGGATGATGCCCCGGCCATCGTCGAGCGACTGATTGCCAACCCGGCCGTGCGCCGCGTCAACTTCACCGGCTCTACCCAGGTCGGGCGGATCGTCGGCGAGCTGGCTGCACGGCACCTCAAACCCGCCTTGCTGGAGCTCGGTGGCAAAGCACCGCTGCTGGTGCTCGACGACGCCGACCTGGATGCCACCGTTGAAGCCGCCGCCTTCGGCGCCTACTTCAATCAGGGGCAGATCTGCATGTCCACCGAGCGGCTGGTGGTGGATAGCCGTGTTGCCGATGCCTTCGTCGACAAGCTGGCGGCGAAGGTTGCCGGGCTGCGCGCCGGTGACCCGCAGGCCAGCACTTCAGTGCTCGGTTCGCTGGTCAGCAGTGCGGCTGGCGAGCGCATCAAGGCGCTGATCGACGATGCCGTGGCCAAAGGCGCGCGCCTGGTGTGCGGCGGCCAGTTGCAGGGCAGCATCCTGCAGCCGACCCTGCTCGACAATGTCGACGCCAGCATGCGCCTGTATCGCGAAGAGTCCTTCGGCCCGGTGGCCGTGGTGCTGCGCGCCGAAGGTGACGAGGCTTTGCTGCACTTGGCCAACGACTCCGAGTTCGGCCTGTCGTCGGCCATTTTCAGCCGTGACACCAGCCGCGCGCTGGCCCTGGCGCAACGGGTGGAGTCGGGCATCTGTCATATCAATGGCCCGACCGTGCACGACGAGGCGCAGATGCCGTTTGGCGGGGTCAAGGCGAGTGGCTACGGCAGCTTCGGCAGCCGTACGGCGATCGACCAGTTCACCCAGTTGCGCTGGGTCACCCTGCAGAACGGCCCGCGCCATTACCCCATCTGAGCAACACGCGATTGGCCGCCACCGGCAGCGCCGGGCGGCGGCAGGATGTACAACAAGAACAAGGAGCAACCTGCGTGAATACCGAAGCCCGCTCACGGTCGACCGACCCTGGCCAACCTCCGCGCTACCGGCAGGTGTCCATCGGCCATCCCCAGGTGCAGGTCAGCCAGGCTGACGGCATTGTGCGCATGCACCCCGTCGAACCTTTGGCGCCGCTGCCGGCGCGCCTGCTCGACCGGCTGCTGCACTGGGCGCACACGCGCTCCGATATCACCTTTATTGCGGCGCGCGAACCTGACGGCAGCTGGCGCGCGATCACCTACGCGCAAATGCTCGGCCAGGTGCGCACCATTGCCGCCAACCTGCTGGGTTTCGGCCTGAGCGCCGAGCGGCCGCTGGCGCTGTTTTCCGGGAATGACATCGAGCACCTGCAGATCGCCCTGGGCGCCATGTATGCCGGCATTCCTTATTGCCCGGTGTCGCCGGCCTATGCGCTGCTGTCGCAGGACTTTGCCAAACTGCGGCATGTCTGCGAGGTGTTGACCCCGGGGCTGGTATTCGCCACCGACGCGCAGCCGTTCCAGCGCGCGTTCGATGCCGTGCTTAATCCGTCGGTAGCGGTGGTCAGTGTGCGTGGCCAGGCCCAGGGCCGTAGGCACATCGATTTTGCCAGCCTGTTGCAACCCTGCGACCTGGCGCCCGCCGACGCCGCGTTTGCCGCTACCGGGCCCGACACCATCGCCAAGTTCCTCTTCACCTCTGGCTCCACCAAGCTGCCCAAGGCGGTGATCACCACCCAACGCATGCTCTGCGCCAACCAGCAGATGCTGCTGCAGACCTTTCCGGTATTTGCCGAAGAGCCGCCGGTGCTGGTCGACTGGCTGCCCTGGAACCACACCTTCGGCGGCAGCCACAACCTCGGCATCGTGTTGTACAACGGCGGCAGCTTCTACCTGGACGCCGGCAAACCCACCCCGCAAGGCTTCGGCGAAACGTTGCGCAACCTGCGCGAAATCTCGCCTACGGCCTACCTTACCGTGCCCAAGGGCTGGGAAGAGCTGGCCAAGGCGCTGGAGCAGGACGCCCAGTTGCGCGAGGTGTTCTTTGCCCGTATCAAGCTGTTCTTCTTCGCTGCCGCAGGCCTTTCGCAAAGCGTGTGGGACCGCCTGGACCGCATCGCCGAGCAACACTGCGGCGAACGTATCCGCATGATGGCTGGCCTGGGCATGACCGAAGCCGCGCCGTCCTGCACCTTCACCACCGGGCCGCTGTCGATGGCGGGCTATGTGGGGTTGCCGGCACCGGGTTGCGAAGTGAAGCTGGTGCCGCAGGCGGGCAAGCTGGAGGCGCGTTTTCGCGGGCCGCACATCATGCCGGGGTACTGGCGCTCCCCGCAGCAGAGCGCCGAGGCATTCGACGAGGAGGGCTTCTACTGCTCGGGCGATGCGCTGAGACTGGCCGACCTGCAGCAACCGGAACAGGGCCTGATGTTCGATGGCCGTATCGCCGAGGACTTCAAGTTGTCGTCCGGGGTGTTTGTCAGCGTCGGCCCCTTGCGTAACCGTGCGGTGCTGGAAGGTTCGCCCTATGTGCAGGACATCGTGGTAACGGCGCCGGACCGGGAGTGCCTGGGCGTGCTGGTATTTGCGCGCCTGCCCGAATGTCGCCAGCTGGCCGGGTTGGCGGCCGATGCCAGCGATGCCGAGGTACTGGGCAGCACTGCGGTGCGCAGCTGGTTCGCTGACTGGCTGGCGCGGCTGAACCGCGATGCCCAGGGCAACGCCAGCCGCATCGAATGGCTGGCGCTGCTGGACGAGCCGCCCTCGATCGACGCAGGCGAAATCACCGACAAGGGCTCGATCAACCAGCGCGCGGTATTGCAGCGTCGTGCCGCGCAGGTAGAGGCGCTGTACTGCGGCGAACACCCCACCCAGCTGCACGCGCAGGCTCGGCCATGAGCAGCGGCGGGTTATGCACCGCGTTCGACGATGTGGCCATCGTCGAAATGGCACGCACGCCTTGGGTCGACCTGGGCGGGGCGCTGGCAGGTGTGTCGCCCATCGACCTGGGCATCAAGGCAGGCCGGGCCGTGCTGGTGCGCGCCGGCCTTGATCCGCAGGCCGTGGACAGCGTGCTGGCCGGCAGCATGGCCCACGCCAGTTTCGATGCCTACTTCCTGCCGCGCCATGTCGGGCTGTACTGCGGTGTGCCGCAGGCCACGCCCGCATTGGCGGTACAGCGCATCTGCGGTACCGGGCTGGAACTGCTGCGCCAGGCCGGCGAGCAGCTGCGCAGTGGTGCGCAACAGGTGCTGTGCGTGGGTACCGAGTCGATGTCGCGCAACCCGATCGCGGCCTACGAGCACCGCGGTGGCTTTCGCCTGGGGGCGCCAGTGGGCTTCAAGGACTTTCTCTGGGAGGCGCTGCACGACCCCGCTGCCGGTGTGGACATGATCGGCACTGCGGACACCCTGGCGCGTGAGCATGGCCTGGACCGCACTGCAGTGGATGCCTGGGCTCTGCGCAGCCATCAGCGTGCCCTGCAGGCGCAGCACGCGGGCTGGTTCGATGAGGAAGTTGTCCGCATCACGGCTGAGACCTTTGACGCCGAAGGCTGCCTGCCACGTGGCATCGAACTGCCGCGGGGGGTGAGCGAGGTCAGCCGCGACAGCCATCCGCGGCCTACCGACGCCGTGGCGCTGGCCCGGCTGCGTGCCGTTCACACCCGGGGCGTGCAAACCGCCGGCAACAGCTGCGCAGTGGTCGATGGCGCTGCGGCGGCGCTGGTGGCGCGCTTGTCCACCTGCACGCGGCCACCGTTGGCCCGCTTGCGGATGGTCACGGCAGTTGGTGTGCCACCGCAGACCATGGGTATCGGGCCAGCGCCGGCGATCGCGCTGCTGCTGGCGCGCAGCGGTCTGCGCCTGGAGCAGATCGACCGTTTCGAAATCAACGAAGCCCAGGCCGCGCAAGTGCTGGCCGTGGTCCAGTCGCTACAGCTGGATATCAACAAGCTCAATGTCCACGGTGGGGCCATTGCCCTCGGCCACCCGCTGGCCGCCACCGGCCTGCGGCTGGTGCACACCCTGGCCCGGCAACTGCGTCAGGACAACCTGCGCTACGGGGTTGCCGCAGCCTGCATCGGCGGCGGCCAAGGCATGGCACTGCTGCTCGAAAACCCCCATTTCATTGGCTGAACACGAGGTATCCCATGGCCTGGAAGGCACCTTTGGCGGACATGCAATTCGTACTGCAACACTGGCTGCGGGCCGACCGCGCCTGGCAGGCAATGCCGGCCTATGCCGAGGTCGACCTTGATCTGGCCATGCAGGTGCTGGAACAGGCTGCCCGTTTCAGCGAGCAGGTACTGGTGCCGCTGAACACAACGGGTGACCGCCAGGGTTGTACGCTGGAGCATGGCAACGTGCGCACGCCGCAGGGTTTCCCGGCGGCCTATCGGGCTTATGTCGAGGGTGGCTGGCCTGCGCTGGCCTGTGATCCGGCGCTGGGTGGCCAGGGTTTGCCTGTGCTGCTGGACGCTGCCATGCAGGAGATGCTGTTTGCCAGCAACCATGGCTGGGCCATGTATACCGGCATCGCTCATGGCGCGTACCTGTGCCTGAAGGCCCATGCCTCTGCCGAGCTGCAGGCGCGGTACCTGCCGGGGATCGTCAGTGGCGCAACCTTGCCCACCATGTGCCTCACCGAGCCCCAGGCCGGCAGCGACCTTGGCTTGCTGCGCTGCCGCGCCGAAGCTGTGGGCGAAGGCCGTTATGCCGTCACCGGCAACAAGCTGTTCATCTCCGGCGGCGACCACGACCTCACCCACGATATCCTGCACCTGGTGCTGGCCCGCCTGCCGGGTGCGCCGGCAGGCAGCCGCGGCTTGTCGCTGCTGCTGGTGCCGAAATGGCTGGAGGATGGCCAACGCAATGCCGTGCACTGCGATGGCCTGGAACACAAGCTGGGCATCCGCGCCAGCGCTACCTGCACGCTGCGCTTCGAGGGCGCCAGCGGCTGGCTGGTCGGGCAGGCGCACGGCGGCCTGGCGGCCATGTTCGTGATGATGAATGCGGCCCGCCTGCATGTCGGCCTGCAAGGGCTGGCGCATGCCGAGGCGGCCTGGCAATGCGCCCGGGACTATGCCCTGGAGCGTCGGCAGATGCGTGCGGTGGGGCATGCGCTAGGGGATGCCGACCCGATCGCCCTGCACCCTGCCATGCGCCAGGTGCTGCTGGAGCTGCGGGTGCGTAGCGAAGGCATGCGCGCGCTGGGCTACTGGACGGCGCACTGGCTGGATGTGGCCGCCGCAGCAGCCGACCCGGCACAGCGGACCAAGGCGTCTAAGCTGGCGGCCCTGCTGACGCCGATCGTCAAGGCGGCCTTCACCGACTACGGTTTCAGCCTGGCCAGCAAGGCCCTGCAGGTGTTTGGCGGGTATGGCTACACAGGCGAGTTCGGCATCGAACAGACCCTGCGCGACAGCCGCATCGCCATGATCTACGAAGGCACCAACGAAGTGCAGGCCAATGACCTGTTGCTGCGCAAGGTGCTGGGCGATGGTGGCGAAGGCTTCGCGCTGCTTCTGGAGGCACTGCGCGAGGAGGGCGATGCGCTGCGCAGGGTGTGCGACACGCTGGAGGACGTGCTTGCCAAGGTCATGCGTGCCGCGTCAGACGACCCCGAGTATGCATACCGTGCCGCGGGCGGCTTCCTGCAATTGTGCGCCACCGCCTTGCAAGCCTACGCCTGGGCGCGCACCGCGCGCTGCATCCAGGCACTGCCGCTGGATGCGCCGCAGCGGCTGGAAAAGCAGCAAAGCGTGGGGTTCTTCTTCAACTACCTGCTACCCGATTTCGACCGGCAGGTGGCGGCCGTCGAGGCGGCCGCAGCACCTTTGCCGTACATCAGCGAACCGTCCTGAAGCCCACGTGTGAAGTGGCGATGAACACCGGCTGTGGCTGCCGCGCCGA
>Ga0302347_1001411_pt1 | contig 29032 bp, 37 predicted proteins | sample PhyWR1_FD_202178 | JGI IMG/M metagenome (GOLD analysis project Ga0302347, IMG submission 202178) | Leaf surface microbial communities from wheat plants in UC Gill Tract Community Farm, Albany, California, United States - DLSL W.R1 (v2)... | ecosystem: Host-associated > Plants > Phyllosphere >...
GGTGACGCGCTCCTCGGTACTCAGGTGGTTGTATTGGGTAGACATGGCAACACCTTACATGAGGTGTTGCACTTGCTCCTTGAGACCGCCCTGTGTTCTCACAGCGCCAAGTAACAGTTCAGGCTGATAGTACAGAAACCAACTTCAATGGCATCGTTAACATTGAACCCTCTTTGCTTTCTCGCTATGTAACGGCTCTGGATGCCGATGGTTTCGGTACCCACATACACAGTATTGGCGATCGCACAGCAAGAATCGCAGTGGACGCCTTGCAGCTAGCCCGGGAGCGAAATGGCTTCAGGGGAATACCCCACACCCTTGCCAATTTGCAAGTAATCCATCCAGATGACCAAAAGCGCATGGGAGCATTAGGGATTTATCTGACCTATACGTATTCGTGGATGAACCTGGATCCTGAGTACGATCTCACTGTGATGCCATTCCTGCAGCCAAGCAAAAAGGGCCAGTCACTGGAGGAAGTGCTTTACGATAAAGGCAGCTACGCCTGGCACGCCATCTATCCAGTGGGCAGTACGCATCAAGCAGGTGCAATACTGGTGGCGGGCAGTGATGCACCTGTCGACACTCGTGACCCTAATCCGTTTGTGAACATTGCATCCGGCATTACACGTTCGCTGGTCGGTCAAAAACCCTACAACATCGACCAGGCGGCTACGCTGGAACAGATGCTTGAGGCTTACACGATCAATGGTGCGCGTTCGGTTCGCCAGGATCATCAGTTCGGTTCGATCGAGCCGGGTAAACTGGCCAATTTCATTGTTGTCGATCGAAATCTTTTCGATCTGGTGGACCAGGGGGCGCCAGAAAAAATCGCGGAAGCGAAAGTCGAGCGCACAGTGTTTATGGGACGCACAATTTTTACGCGCTGAATGAGTGGGCGAAGGTGCAAAGGCCTGACGCTGTTACTCGTCGCGCCCCTCCATCATGGTGCGCTTGAGCATCACATACACCGCACCTGCGCCGCCATGTTTGGCCTGGCAGGAGCAGAAGCCCAGCACCTGGGAATGCTGGCGCAGCCAGGTGTTGACGTGACTTTTGATCATCGGGCGCTTGCCGTCCAGGCGCACGGCCTTGCCGTGGGTGACGCGCACGCAGCGCACTTCAAGCCGGGTAGCTTCGCCGAGGAATTCCCAAAGGGTCTCACGGGCTTTTTCGACGGTCATACCGTGCAGGTCCAGGCTGCCCTCGAAGCTGATCTGCCCCAGCTTGAGCTTGCGCATCTGGCTTTCCTGCACGCCGTCACGGGCCCAGCTCAACTGGTCTTCAGGGCCGACATCAATCACAAACTGGTCTGACAGGCCGTCGATGATGGTGGCATTGGTGCGCACAATGGCGTTCTGGCGCAGTTTGGCCAGCTGTGCTCGGTCAGCTTTGGGTTTGCCGGTGTCGGCCCGATCATGCTTGATCGGTTTGACACCGCGGATTTCGTTTTTGAACAGGGAAAAGTCGTCGTCTTGCATGTCAGCCTCCGCGAAGGGCGGCCAGTTTACCCAAGTCGACGACGATCGGGCGGCGGATATGCGTCAGTCGTGCTTTTTCATCAGGTGCGGGGCCATATTAAGCCCGAACGGTTGGCGCATCAGGCGCCGTCGGCGGCGCCACATCCATGCGCCCAGCCAGCACACCAGCAAGCCGAACACCAGTACCAGTACGGCACCTGCAGGGCTGGCGTTGAGGTCGCCCAAGGCGTCGGGGTGGCCAATCAGGCTGGCAGCGCCTGCCAGCAGCAACAGGGCGCCACTCAGGGTTAGCAGCGCTGCAAACAGCAGTACCAGGCGCGAGCCCCAGTCACGGTGGGCCTTGGGGCGCAAGCGTCGAGCATCAAAACCATCGGAGATCTTCATTCCGATCTTTCCTTAAAGGGTATCGGCCCTTCGACAGGTACTTGGGCAGGTTGTTCCTGCCTGTCGTGAAATTGGCAATTGCGTGCCGGTAGAGGGTGTCTGGGATGGGCGGTGGCAATGCCCGCCCGTCCTGGCCCGGTCGGATCAAATCAGGTTTTGGGTCAGCGTCAGGGTGGCAAAGTTGTCGTTCATGATGGCCATTTCAGCTTTTTGCACTTGTTCTGCGCTGATGATGCCGTCCGCGGTCGGCAGGTCGCGGGTGGCGCAGGCGTCTTCCACCAGGGTGCAGCGCAAGCCATAGTCTTTGGCAGCACGCACGGTGGTGCTGACGCTGGAATGGCTCATAAAGCCGCAGACGATCACGTCCAGCGAGCCTAGGTTCTCCAGGGCCTTTTGCAGGCCGGTGTCGTTGAAGGCGTTGGGCATGCGTTTTTCGATGATCAGCTCATCACCTTGTGGCTCAAGGCCTTTGATAAAAGCGCCACGCTCGCCCTGGGGGTCGAACATGCCACCAACGGTGCCCAGGTGGCGGATATGGATCACCGGGCGCCTGGCCTTGCGCGCAGCCTCAAGCAGACGGGCAATGTTAGCGGTGGCCGCGTCCATGCCGGACAGGGCCAATGGCCCGCTCAGGTATTCATTTTGCGCATCGATGATCAGCAGGCTGGCGTTGCTCAGATTGGCCGCGGCGTAACCACGTCCAGTGAGTTGAAACATCGTCTTTAAAGCGGGCATTCGGGGGCTCCTTTGAATGGGGCTTTTGCGACATTCTCCACTGGCGGAGCGTTTATGTGAATGGCCAGTCGTGCAGGCCTTGTGGTTGTTGGCCTGTAGCGATGTCAAGGAGATGTTTTGCAACCATAAAATGTACAAAGTGGAGCGATTTCAGGTTTTTTTTGTGCACGGTCTTACTTTTTAAAACGCTGGCCCGTGTAACCGTCTGGCGCAACTTTGGCGCGTCGGGGTTTGGCTGTTAGAATCGCCAATCGATTTTGAGGAGTAAGACCATTGATCACTTCCCGCCTGCGCACTCTGCGCGACCATATTCGCTGGGCCGTTAGCCACTTTCATGGGGAAGATCTGTTCTTTGGTCATGGCACCGACAACGCCTGGGACGAAGCCCGTCAACTGGTGTTGGGTGCGCTGAACCTGCCGTGGGAAATCGCTGACAGTTACCTCGATTGCCGTCTTGAGGACGATGAACTGGTTAACTTGCAACATCTGCTCAAGCGCCGCATCGAAGAGCGCGTGCCAACTGCCTATCTGTTGGGTGAGGCCTGGTTCTGCGGCATGTCGTTTATCGTCGATGAGCGCGTGCTGATCCCGCGCTCGCCGATTGGCGAATTGATTGAAAAACGTTTCGAGCCGTGGCTGGCTGCCGAGCCTGCACGCATTCTCGATCTGTGTACCGGTTCGGGCTGTATCGGCATTGCCTGTGCCTACGAGTTCCAGAACGCCGAAGTGGTGCTGGCTGACCTGTCCTTTGAAGCCCTTGAAGTGGCTAACCAGAATATTGAGCGTCACGGCGTCGATGAACGTGTTTACACGGTGCAGGGCGATGGCTTTGATGGTCTGCCGGGGCAGCGCTTCGACTTGATCGTGTCCAACCCGCCGTATGTGGATGCAGAAGATTTCGCTGACATGCCGGCCGAGTATCAGCATGAGCCGGAACTGGGCCTGGCCTGCGGCGACGATGGCCTGAACCTGGTGCGCCGGATGCTGGCTGAAGCAGCTGATCATCTGACCGAGAAGGGCCTGCTGATCGTTGAGGTAGGCAACAGCCAGATACACGTTGAATCGCTGTACCCGCAAGTCGACTTTGCCTGGCTTGAGTTCGAGCGCGGCGGCCACGGCGTATTCATGCTGACCGCCGAGCAATGCCGTGAGCATCAGGCGCTGTTTGCTTCGCGAGTCTGATCTGGCAAGAGCATTACAAATGCTGCAATACCTCTTCGCTTTTCGTTCATCCGCAACTCGATATATTCGAGTTCAGTTGGGCGTCAAGTGAAGCGGACTTGGCAGGCGTCTCCCTGAAGCGCCTGCCTGTGTTGATGCCCGTATCTGTATGTATACGAGGATCAAACATGACCCGAACCCTCATGGCTACACCCCCCGAAACTGATCTCGACGAGCGTGCCCGACGCATTTTTGAGGGCTTGACGTTGCGCGAAAAAATTGGCCAGAAGTTGTTAGTGGCCTTTCGTTACTGGTGCCCCGATGACAAGCCTGCGTGCACGGTGAGTACCACCCAATTCAATTCAGTCATGGGAGAGGCCCTGCGTAACAACGCTATTGGCGGTGTGATTTTGTTTGGTAACAATTTGAGCACGCTTGAGCAGGGTAGAACGCTCATCGGTGATCTGCGCAACGTCCCCCCGGTCGCAGATACGCTTGGTCTGTTGTTGGGGGTGGATGAAGAGGGCGGGAGCGTCTTTCGCTTGCCACGCAGCACTGCCACTGTTTTTCCCGGGAACATGGCATTGGCAGCGGCCTGGTACGCCAGTGGTGACGATCAGTTGGCCTATGACCAGGGCGCGGTACTGGCCACCGAAATCGCGGCACTGGGTTTCAATCTGAACTTTGCTCCGGTGGTGGACGTTAACAGCAACCCGCTCAACCCCGTTATCAACGTGCGCGCCTTTGGCGATGATGTGAGTGCTGTCAGCCTGTTGGGGCGACGCATGAAGCAAGGTATGGCCGCACAGGGTGTGATCGGCGTGTACAAGCACTTTCCGGGGCATGGGGACACGGAAACGGACTCCCATATAGGCCTGCCGGTGGTCTACAAGTCCCGAGCTGATGCCTATGCAATTGATCTGGCGCCGTATCGACTGGCCATTGAGGCGGATGAGGCGCCTGAAATGATCATGACCGCTCATATTCAGTACCCCGCGCTTGATAACACATTGATTCTGACGCGTACCGGGGAGTTAATTATTGCGCCTGCCACCATGTCGCGAAAAATCCAGCACGATATTTTACGGGGTGAGCTTGGCTTTCAAGGCGTGACCATCAGCGATGCAATGGATATGAAAGCCATTGCCGGTTTTTTTGGCCAGGCCGATGCAGTGATCAAGGCGTTCCAGGCGGATGTCGATATTGCCCTGATGCCCATTGAGTTTCGTACCGCCAGCCAGGTGCCGCTGTTGTCCGGTTTGATTGACCGGGTGGCCGCCGCTGTCGAGGTGGGTGAAATAGATATTCAGGAGCTTGACCAGTCAGTGATGCGTATTGTGCGGATGAAACTGCGCAACGGCATTACCGGCGCAAAAGGCGGGAGGCCCCAGCCCGGGCTGAATGAAATTGGCAGTCCGGCGCATCGTGCGGTTGAACAACGCATCACCGAGCAATCCATTACCTTGCTACGCAATCAGCGCGCGGCGTTACCCCTGCAAGATCCGTGTGCGCGGGTCTTGATTCTGACGCCCTGGAATGAACAGGCTGAAGCCTTGCGCCGCAGATTTGTCGAGGCAGGTTATCCCGCTCTTTTGTTGACCGCCAAGTCTCTGAAAAACATGACCTGGGCCAGGATCAAGCAGGCAATTAACGGCGCAGACACGGTGATTTTTGGCACCTCATCAATCCGTGCCGGCGATGTTGAGCGAAATGCGGATGCTGATCAGCTGTTATCGGGGGCCGCCGTGCAGAGCCAGTTGCAATGGGTGCGCTGTGCCATGGAATACGCCATATCCCGGCGCAAGCTGGCGATTCATCTGACGATGCGCTCACCCTATGATGTGGTGAACTTTGACGATATTGCCGACGCTACATTGGCAACCTATTCGTCCAGAGGCTATGACAGGGGTCTGCTGGGGCCAGCCTTGCCGGTTGCCGTGGATATCATGCTAGGTCGGCTCTCCCCTGTGGGGCGTTTGCCGGTGGATATTTTTGCCCCGGCGGATGGCAGTACGCCGGGGGCGTTACGCTACGCCCGAGGGTCGGGTCTGGGCTATCCATAGCACGGTGTGTACCCGGTGCGACAGTGGATACCATCAGCGGTGTGTGGCAATCCAGATCAACAAGCCTGCCTGAAACACCGAAAAGGCCACCAGGCAGGTGATGGTAAAGCGCAGGCCCATCTCTTCGCGCTGGTATCTGCCGAGTTTTTCTTCTTTCTCGCGCAGTTTTACATCCTGTTCCTGCAGGTTCTGATCGGCCTGCTGGAGCATGTGCGCAGCATCGAGGATATCCAGGAACTGAAGCTTTTCGCCGTTCCAGCTGTCCAGCAACTCGCCCACTGGCACTTCTTCGACTCGCGCCTTGAGAAACTGGGCGTCGGCATACACCACATCAAAACCCTGAACCCGCAAAAAATGATCGCGGCGCAGACGGCTGTCTTCATTCAGGGCATCCCTGCTAGGCAGGTCCATGCCTTCAATACGGTAGTGCGACCATCTTTTTTGCGCCCACTGCACGGCCTGAGCCAACAGAAAACGGCCTATCCCGCGGTTCTGCGGCTCAACTTGCAAGCCGCGTTCAGGACTGATGCGTACACGCTGGGTGGTGTGGTCGACCCATACGTCGAGCTGGTTTTGTTCGCTGCGGACCCGCTGCCCCGGCAGGGTAATGGCCAAACGTAGCAGGCTGAGCTCTTTGCTGTGACGTGCGGCATGGCCGTACTGCACAAAGCGTAAGGGCCGCGCCCCGGTGCTGCGGTCAATAGGCAGGGGGGCGAGGCGCAGCATGCGCAAATGCTCGGGCTGCACGTCAGCCCAGGGCAGTGGCGGCGCCTCGGGCACTGCCGGTGCCTCAGGCCCGGCGGGTTGTGATGGGGTGTCGCTCATAGCGGCTCGATCCTGTGCTAGCCCGAAATGTCAGCAAAGCAAAGGCGGCCGACACATGTTTATCGGCCGTTGTGCGCAGTACTGAAGGGCTGGCCCGCATTGACTTTGGTGATAAAGCGCACAGTTCGGTCGCCCAGTTCGCCTGCCAGGCGCTGATTGGGATCGTTGTAGGACTGCACCTGGCGTTTCATGTCCATGGGCACGATGCGCATCACGTGGTTCATGCCATTAATCAGGGTCAGCACGGCATCCGGTTTGGCCGCCTTGAGCAGGCGCGCATCCTTGGCCTCGACCTGAATGTCGTGGGTGCCCTGGATGATCATGGCCGGCATTTTCAATGCAGCAAAAGCGGCTGCCGGATCGTGGCGCAACAGGCTGACCATATAGGGCTGCACACTTGGGCGGAATACCACCTCAAGGTCTTTGGGCACGTTGCTGTCGGTGTTACCGGCTTCCAGGGTGCTGATCAGCTCAAAGCTGCGCTTGAGCAGGGCAGGCGGCAGATGATTGCGTTGCAATTGCTCGCGCAGCAGCACACCCACCGGGCGCCCCGTGCCGGCTATGGAAACCACCCCGGCGGCACCGATTTTCGGCGCTGCGAGGCTGGCGATCATCGCCCCTTCACTGTGGCCGATGACAAACACCTTGCCAAAGCGCGGGTCGCTTTTGAGCTTTTCGCCCCAGGCCACAGCGTCTAAGACATATTGATCGAAGTTGAGTTTTTGCTCGTCTGGCCCGGCGGGCTGGCTTTGGGCTATGCCGCGCTTGTCGAAGCGCACACTGGCGATATTGCTCTGGGCCAGGCGCCATGCCAGCTTTTTCAAGGCGTCGTTGCGCCCGCCAATCGGGTTGTTGCCATCGCGGTCAGTCGGGCCTGAGCCGGCAATGATCAGCACCACGGGCACGGGTTTGTCGCTTTTGGGCAGAACCAGCGAGCCGTACAACGTGCCAGAGCCGGTATCCAGTTCAATGGGCCGCAGCAAGACATTGGAAGGTGGAGCCGCCAGGGCCTGGGTGCCAAAGCCAAACAGAGTCAGTGCAAAAACGAGTATTCGCAGCATCATAGCGCCATCATTGTCTAGTGTGCCGGTTGGACAAACCCGGATGAGGAAGGTTCGAGGATGAACTACAGAGGTAGCCTGCGTATACTGGCGCATTTGGTTATCTGGGATCTGTTCAACTTCTGTTGTGGCTGCAACGGGACATGAACCTATTCTGGGCTGAATTCTATCGGCTGATTTTCGCGGAGCGCCCTGCATGTCCGGCAATACCTACGGCAAGCTGTTCACTGTCACCACCGCTGGCGAAAGCCATGGTCCGGCGTTGGTCGCCATTGTTGATGGCTGCCCGCCCGGGCTTGAGCTGTCCCTTGAAGACTTGCAGCGTGATCTGGATCGACGCAAGCCCGGCACCAGCCGCCACACCACCCAGCGCCAGGAAGCCGACGAAGTCGAAATCCTCTCTGGAGTGTTTGAAGGTCGCACCACCGGTTGCGCCATTGGCCTGCTGATCCGCAATACCGACCAGAAGTCCAAGGACTACTCCGCGATCAAGGATCTGTTCCGCCCGGCCCACGCCGACTATACCTACCACCACAAATACGGTGAGCGCGACTATCGCGGCGGCGGTCGCAGTTCGGCCCGTGAAACGGCCATGCGTGTGGCCGCTGGTGCCATCGCGAAAAAGTACCTGGCCACCCAGGGCATCGTGATCCGTGGCTATATGAGCCAACTGGGCCCGATTGAAATCCCGTTCAAGACTTGGGATTCGGTCGAAGAAAACGCCTTCTTCAGCCCTGATCCGGACAAGGTGCCGGAGCTTGAGGCCTATATGGATCAGCTGCGCCGTGATCAGGATTCGGTGGGTGCCAAAATCACCGTGGTCGCCGAAGGCGTGATCCCGGGTCTGGGTGAGCCGATTTTCGATCGCCTGGACGCCGAGCTGGCCCATGCGCTGATGAGCATCAACGCGGTCAAGGGCATCGAGATTGGCGCCGGTTTTGCCAGTGTGGCCCAGCGCGGCACCGAGCACCGTGACGAGATGACCCCCGAAGGCTTCCTCAGCAACAACGCGGGCGGCATTTTGGGCGGTATCTCTTCGGGGCAGCCGATTGTTGCCCATCTGGCCCTCAAGCCGACGTCGAGCATCACCACCCCGGGGCGTTCGATCGATGTGCACGGCAACCCGGTGGACGTGATCACCAAGGGCCGTCATGACCCGTGCGTCGGCATTCGCGCCACGCCGATTGCCGAAGCCATGATGGCCATCGTGCTGATGGATCATCTGCTGCGCCATCGCGGCCAGAATGCTGACGTGCGCGTGAGTACTCCCGTGCTGGGCCAGTTGTAATGCAAGGATTGTTGAGCGTCACGGTCTGACGGCCGTGGCGACACTTCCTTACTGGCGCCTGTCAGGCTTCTATCTTTTCTATTTCGCCTTGCTCGGCGCGACAGCGCCGTTTCTGGCGCTGTATTTCCATCACCTCGGGTTTTCCAGCGCGCGCATAGGCGAACTGGTGGCCATCCCCATGCTGATGCGCTGCGTGGCGCCGAATCTGTGGGGCTGGCTGGGGGATTACACCGGCCAGCGCCTGCTGATCGTGCGTCTGGGGGCGCTCTGTACCTTGGTCAGCTTTGCCCTGATCTTTATCAGCCAGAGCTACGCCTGGCTGGCGCTGGTGATGGCGTTGCATGCGTTCTTCTGGCATGCGGTGTTACCGCAGTTTGAAGTGATCACCTTTGCCCATCTGCGCGATCAACCCGAACGTTACAGCCAGATTCGCCTGTGGGGCTCGATCGGCTTCATTCTCACCGTGGTGATATTGGGCCGCCTGTTTGAATGGCTGAGCCTGGATATCTACCCGGTTGCGTTGATCGTGATCATGGGTGGCATTGTGCTGTGCAGCCTCTGGGTGCCGAACGCGCAGCCCTCCAGCCTGGGCCGCAAGCTTATGGAGGGCGGTTTTTTAAAGCAATTGTTCAGCCCTGGAGTACTGGCGTTTTACATCTGTGTCGCGCTGATGCAAATGAGCCATGGGCCGTATTACACATTCTTCACTTTGCACATTGAGCACCTGGGCTACAGTCGCGGCGTGATTGGTCTGCTCTGGGCATTGGGGGTGGTGGCGGAAGTGCTGATGTTTATGGCCATGCGCCGCATCCTGCTCAAATTCTCGGTACGCCGGGTATTGATGTTCAGTTTTATCCTGGCCGCCTTGCGCTGGTTGCTGCTGGGGTCTTTTGCCGAGCACCTGTGGGTGCTGCTGCTGGCGCAACTGCTGCACGCGGCCACCTTCGGCAGTTTCCATGCTTCGGCCATGACCTTTGTACAGCGCAGCTTCGGCCCGGGGCAGCAAGGGCAGGGCCAGGCCCTGTACGCCACGCTGGCCGGTATCGGTGGCGCGGTGGGGGCGCTGTACTCAGGTTACAGCTGGAACACCCTGGGCCCCGCTATCACCTTTAGTATGGCGAGCGTCGCAGCGCTGGCCGCAGCCGTTATCATTGCCACTCGACTGCAAGAGGACAGGCCATGAGCCTTACCCGTGAACACCTGAGCCAGGAAATTATCGAAGCCGGGCGCTTTTTGTATGGTCGCGGCTGGTCGCCGGCCACCAGCAGCAACTACTCGACCAGACTGTCGGCCAGCCAGGCGCTGCTGACCGTCTCTGGCAAGCACAAGGGCCAGTTGGGCCCGGACGATGTGCTGGCCACCGACCTGGCGGGCAACAGCCTGGAACCGGGCAAAAAGCCTTCGGCAGAAACCCTGCTGCATACCCAGCTTTACAGCTGGTGCCCGGAGATCGGCGCGGTGCTGCACACCCACTCGGTCAATGCCACGGTGCTGTCGCGTGTGACCCCGGGTGACAGCATCGAATTTGAAGACTACGAACTGCAAAAGGCCTTTAGTGGCATATCGACCCATGAGTCGAAGGTGCTGGTGCCGATTTTCGACAACGACCAGGACATCACCCGCCTGGCAGCCAAGGTCCAGCCCTGGCTTGAGGCGCATCCTGACTGCGTGGGTTATTTGATCCGCGGGCATGGCCTGTACACCTGGGGCGCACGCATGAGCGACGCCTTGCGCCAGATCGAAGCCTTCGAGTTTCTGTTTGAATGTGAACTGAAAACCCGCGCCGTACTCAATCGCTAACGCTGACTTCACCGTGAAGAAGCTCACAACCTGATTTGCACGGTCTGCTGAACGGCCTGTAAAAGCCGAAGGCACGCCGAAGCCGAGGAACCACGCCCCATGAGCAGCCTGTCCGTTTATCACGTCTCCAGCCCTGAATTACCCAACAAGGTGCTCACCCACTTTGATGACATCGCCTCAACGCTGGCCGAGCAGGGCGTGCGCTTTGACCGTTGGCAGGCCGCCACGCCGATACAGCCGGGTGCCAGCCAGGACGAAGTGATCAGCGCCTATCGTGACCAGATTGACCGCCTGATCAGCGAGCGTGGTTATGTCACCGTTGATGTAATCAGCCTCAATAGCGATCACCCGCAAAAAGCCGAGTTGCGTGCCAAGTTCCTCGACGAGCACCGCCATGGCGAAGATGAAGTGCGTTTTTTCGTCGCCGGTCGTGGGCTGTTTACGCTGCATATTGGCGACTATGTTTACGCGGTACTGTGCGAAAAGAACGACCTGATTTCAGTACCGGCAGGTACGCCGCACTGGTTCGACATGGGTGAGCACCCGCATTTTGTCGCCATCCGCCTGTTCAACAACCCTGAGGGCTGGGTCGCGAACTTTACCGGTGAAGATATCGCCAACCGCTTCCCGCGCCTCGAAGACTAAGGACACCGCCATGCCGATCAAAGCCATCCTCACCGATATCGAAGGCACCACCAGTGCCGTCAGCTTCGTGTTCGACGTGCTGTTTCCGTACGCGTCCAGGCACTTGCCCGAATTTGTCCGTCAGCACGCCGAAGACCCGCAGGTGGCCATGCAACTGGGCGCGGTGCGCCTGGACAGCGGTGAGCCTGAAGCCGATGTCGAGCGGGTTATCGAAATCCTCCAGCAATGGCTTGCCGAAGACCGCAAGGCGACACCACTCAAGGCCTTGCAAGGCATGATCTGGAAACAGGGCTATGAGGCAGGCGAGCTAAAAGGCCATGTGTACCCTGATGCGGTGCAGGCGCTGCAGGCCTGGCACGAACAGGGCTATGAGCTGTATGTCTATTCTTCAGGTTCGATCCAGGCACAGAAGCTGATCTTTGGCTGCTCGCAAGCGGGCGACTTGACACCGCTGTTCAGCGGCTATTTCGATACAACTTCTGGGCCCAAGCGCGAAGCGCAGTCGTATCGGCATATCATGGAAGCCATCGGTTGCCCGGCCGGGAAGATCCTGTTTCTGTCCGATATTGTTGAAGAACTGGATGCTGCGCAGGCTGCGGGCATGTTGACCTGCGGCCTGGCCCGTGAGGGGGGCGAGCTGGCGGGGCATAAGACAGTCAAGAGTTTTGCCGAGATCGATCCTGCCGGGCTTTAAGCGCTTTGATGCACCGCACAGCAAAAAGCCAGCAATCGCTGGCTTTTTTGTCTCTGGCATTCGGGTTTTAGCGGGTGTGGTAAGTCGGCAGGGCAAAGCGATGCTGACTTTGCAGCAGCGAAATCGTCGGCAATTCACTGGCAGTACCAGCCAGGTCACGGCGTATGGCGCTGATGGCCCAGGTCAATTCCTCGGCGGTGTGCAACTGGGTGTAGGACAGTGTGCGCTGGGTCTGCTTGCCATCGCTGTCACACAAGGTCAGCAATACACCGCCATCGGGGCGAGGTTTTACGGTGACGGTGTGGTTGGAGAACAACGATGCAAATTTTTCCTGGATCAGGCTCATGTGTCAGCTCCATTAGCGCTTAAGTGCTTATATGGAGTAGAGGTTGCAGTGATTGTGCCACTATGCAATTTTTTAAAAGTCTATATAAATCAATTGGTTGAGATTTTTATCGTAATCGTAGATCGTGCATTCTGCATGAATGGCCATCGTGCATCCTGCATTTTGCCCAGTCGACATGAGGGTGAAGCGAGTGATTAATTATCGCTATGGCTCAGTTGAGCAAAAAAGGGATGACACATCTGCTGGGTCTTAGGAAACTAGGTATCTTTGTAGCGAAGTTGGAGCCTTACATGTCAGACAACAAGCCAGCAGACCAGAATCGGCAGATGACCCCGGAAGAAGCTGCCGACTTTGCCGAGCAGGTGTTCAACAAGGCGCGCGACGGTGATGCCGCCATGCTTGCAGCTTTGCTGAGCAAAGGCTTGCCGGCCAATTTGCGCAATCACAAGGGCGATACCCTGCTGATGCTGGCCAGCTATCACGGGCATGCCGAGGCGGTGAAGGTGCTACTTGAGCACAATGCCGATCCCGAAATCCGCAATGACAACGGGCAAAGTCCGATTGCCGGCGCAGCCTTCAAAGGCGATATGCAGATGGTCAAGACCTTGATCGAGGGTGGCGCGCAGGTTGAGGGTGCTTCGTTTGACGGTCGCACTGCACTGATGATGGCGGCCATGTTCAACCGCACCGAGATCATCGAATACCTGATCAGCAAGGGCGCAGATCCGCACGCCAAGGACGCCAATGGCATCACCGCGCTGGATGCGGCCAAGACCATGGGCGCAGCCGATACCGTGGCACAACTCGAGAAGCTGTCGGCCTGATTGCCCTTGAGGGCCGCAATTGAGATATCCTGCGCGCCCTTGAATTTCCTTGTGACAGGCCGCGCCCATGAAAACCACACTCGTTGAACTCATCAGCAAAATCAGCTCCGGGTGCATGGGCGACGCCGAAATCGCCACAATCGCTGAGGAAGCCGCGCAAGCCTACGCTGATCAGGCTGCGTTTCTGGCTGCCAACCCGGATATTAACTACGACGACAGCTTCCCTATCCCGCTGGGGGAATGGGTTGTAGTGGGCAGCTTGCCGGAAACAGTGTTGTTCCAGGCTGATACTTATATGGACCTGTTTGCCCAGATCGTCGCCTCGTTTGGCCCGGGTGTAGCGTTCAATATCAAACCCAAGCAGTTGGCCAAAACCGAGCCGCTGACGGCGCTTAACCGCATTCAGATCCAGATGGGCAGCATGAACCCGGAGCAGGGTGGTTATGTGCTGCTGAATCTGAGCCAGCCGCTGGATGATGAAATCCAGGTAGTGCTGGTTTACGGCAATGACGTGCCGCGCGTGCTGGAATTGTGCGTCGAAGTCGGTATTGCCGCCGCGCCTGCACTGGAGGCCTTGAAGGTCGCCGTACACGTCTGAGGCCAGGCCCGTGCAATAAAAAACGGAACCCTGGCCGCAGCTGACTATCCTATGTGCACAAGTACTCACTCAGGAGCGTCATCATGGGTTCAACCTTTAATGGTCTGGTCGGCCTGATCATTCTGGCCCTGGATATCTGGGCCATCATCAACGTGCTTAAAAGCGGGGCCGGAACCGGGGCAAAAATCCTCTGGGTGTTGCTGATTGTGTTCCTGCCGGTACTGGGGCTGGTCATTTGGGCCATCGCCGGGCCACGGGGCAATGTGCGTATTTAGGCCCTTGTCGGCGGGCAGCGATGAAAAATCATGGCTGCCTGCTGAGTTTGTCAGCGTCAAGGTTCGACCTGTCATGTTCCTCGACGTAGAATGCGCGCCTTTCCTGGACAGTTGAGCCCGTGTCGCGCTAGCGGTGTGCGGTTTGGCTGTCGATCATGGGCGGGTGACCGTCCGTTGCCACCAGCATTCAAGGGGACTACCCATGACCGAATCGCTTAAAACCGACTATCTCGAAACCCTTTACGAAGGTTATGGCCAACGCTTTCGCATGGACAAGCTGCTCCATGAAGTGCGTACCGAGCACCAGCATCTGGTGATTTTCGAAAACCCGGTCATGGGCCGTGTGATGGCGCTGGACGGTGTGATCCAGACCACCGAAGCGGACGAGTTCATCTATCACGAGATGCTGACCCATGTGCCGATCCTGGCCCACGGTGCCGTCAAGCGCGTGTTGATCATTGGCGGCGGTGATGGCGGCATGTTGCGCGAAGTCACCAAGCACATCGGTATTGAACATATCACCATGGTCGAGATCGACGGCACTGTGGTGGACATGTGCAAAGAGTTCCTGCCCAACCATTCCAAGGGTGCATACGACGATCCCCGTCTGAACCTGGTGATCGACGACGGCATGCGCTTTGTCGCCACCACCGAAGAAAAATTCGATGTGATCATTTCGGACTCCACCGATCCGATCGGCCCGGGCGAAGTGCTGTTCTCTGAAAACTTCTACCAGGCCTGCCATCGCTGCCTGAATGAAGGTGGCGTACTGGTCACGCAAAACGGCACACCGTTTATGCAGTTGCAGGAAGTACAGACCACCGCTGGACGCATGCACAGCCTGTTTGCCGACTGGCATTTCTACCAGGCGGCGGTGCCGACCTATATCGGCGGCGCCATGACCTTTGCCTGGGGTTCGACTGATGCGAGCTATCGCAAGTTGCCGCTTGAAACCCTGCGTCAGCGTTTCGCTGGTAGCGGTATCGTGACCCGCTACTACAATCCGGAAGTTCACATCGGTGCTTTCGCATTGCCGCAGTATGTTTTGCAGGCTATCAACAAGCCGAGCAACGACTGAGTAGCTGGATGCGCAAGAAAGGGCCTGATGGCCCTTTCTTGTGTTTCAAGATGTGCTCTGCACAAAATTTTCACGGTATCTTTAAGACAATTCGCACGCAAAATTTCGCCCAGCCAATTCTCGAACGCCTCTAACCCGGTGTTTACGCTTGGTGTCGGGCTAAATCCTGTGTAATTAAAGAGCGATGCACCCGTGGCCAGCCACCGGTGATAAAGCCACTTCAACTTGAACCAATGGGTCCTAAAACGACATGGCAAACCCGGACGCCCCAAGACAACAGCACGCTGCCACGCGTGTGTTGCAACCCACCGTCAAATCGCATCTGGCGTTTACGCTGCTCTGTGCCTTGATCATGATGGTGATGTTCACCCTGCTGCGGGTGGCATTGCTGGTTTACAACCGGGAAATGATCCTCGACACCCCGGCCTCGACTTTCCTTGAAACGTTCGCCAACGGCCTGCGTTTTGACCTGCGAATTGTCGTCTACTTCAGTATTCCGTTGCTGCTGGCAGTGCTTAGCGTCAAGGCCATGGCCATGCGCGGCGTGCTGCGCTTCTGGCTGACCGCTGCGTCCAGCCTGGCGCTGTTTTTGGGCCTGATGGAGATGGACTTCTATCGCGAGTTTCACCAACGCCTTAACGGTCTGGTGTTCCAGTACGTGAAGGAAGACCCGAAAACCGTTATGAGCATGCTCTGGTACGGTTTCCCGGTGGTGCGCTATCTGTTGTCGTGGGCTGTTGGCACTCTTATTTTGTACTTTGCCTTCCGTGGTGCAGACCGCATCACTCGCCCAAGCGCAACGTCCGCGACGGCTGGCGCTTCCCGCGCCGTAGCGCCGTGGTATGGCCGTGCCGTGGTGTTTGTGGTGCTGTTGCTGGTATGTGTGGTTGCGGCTCGCGGCACCTTGCGCCAGGGGCCTCCGCTGCGTTGGGGCGATGCCTACACAACAGACTCCAACTTCGCCAACCAGTTGGGGCTTAACGGCTCTCTGTCGTTGATTGCTGCTGCGAAAAGCCGCTTCGGTGACGATCGCACCAATATCTGGAAGGCCACCCTTGAGCAGCCTGTAGCGACGCAGACCGTGCGTGACATGCTGCTGACCGAGAACGACAAGCTGGTTGATCCTGATACGGCTCCTGTGCGTCGCGATACTACGCCGCCTGCGGAAAAAACCCTGCCGATCAAGAATGTTGTCGTGATCCTGATGGAAAGCTTCGCCGGTCACTCGGTGGGCGCGCTGGGTCGTCCGGGCAATATCACCCCGTACTTCGACGAGTTGTCCAAGGAAGGCTTGCTGTTTGAGCGCTTCTTCTCCAATGGCACCCATACCCACCAGGGCATGTTTGCCACCATGGCATGCTTCCCGAACCTGCCTGGTTTCGAATACCTGATGCAGACCCCGGAAGGCAGCCACAAGCTGTCCGGTCTGCCGGAATTGCTCAGCGCTCGCAAGTTCGATGATGTGTATGTTTATAACGGCGATTTCGCCTGGGACAACCAGTCAGGTTTCTTCAGTAACCAAGGTATGACTACCTTTGTAGGTCGTAACGATTTCGTCGACCCGGTGTTCTCTGATCCTACCTGGGGTGTGTCCGACCAGGACATGTTCAACCGCAGTCTGGAAGAGCTGAAAAAGCGTGAAGGCAAAGAGCCTTTTTATGCGTTGCTGCAAACCCTGTCCAACCACACGCCGTATGCCTTGCCTACGCCGTTGCCGGTTGAGCCGGTAACCGATCGCGGTTCGCTCAATGAGCATTTGACGGCGATGCGTTATTCCGACTGGGCGCTGGGCCAGTTCTTTGAAAAAGCGCGTAAAGAACCGTATTTCAAGGAAACCCTGTTTGTGATCGTGGGCGACCATGGTTTCGGTAACGAACAGCAGATTTCCGAGATGGATCTTGGCCGTTTCAACGTGCCATTGCTGCTGATCGGTCCTGGCATCCAGGAGAAGTTCGGTATGCGCACTGACACAGTGGGCACCCAGGTTGATATCGTACCCACCATCATGGGCCGTCTGGGTGGTGAGTTCCGTCAGCAATGCTGGGGCCGTGACCTGCTGACCCTGCCTGAAGGCGACAAGGGCAGCGGCGTTATCAAGCCGTCTGGCAGCGATCAGACCGTGGCGATCATCAGCGACGATCATGTGCTGGTTCAGCCTAAAGATATGCCGGCCAAGGTCTGGCAGTACAAACTGGGCACCAACCCTGAAGCCAAAGTAGTAACCGACCCTCAGGAAATTGACGAGATGAAGAAAAAGCTCGAATCCTTCCTGCAAACCGCTACCAAGAGCCTGCTGGACAACACTGCAGGTGTGGCTGATCCGAAGTAATCAGCCGGCCAATCGGTCAAGTCTCTGGGCTTGACCGATTGACCGCAAGAAAACAAATCCGATGCCTGTACGGGCATCGGATTTTTTTATGGGCTGTGCAAACGCCAAAGTTGAGTCATAGGTCTAGCGTATCAAAGCCTTCCACAATCAGGATTTTACAGGCCGCACGAATCCCTTGAGATTGCGTCTCGGACTGCCAGCAACTTTCGTGCGGCAGCAATCCTCTTCGTTTAAGGGACTATTAACATGTCTGCATCCGAAACATTCACCCAAACCCAACTACCTCTGACCATAGAGGGTGTCCAACTGAACATCGCTGCCCTTCACAGGAAGGGCGAGCTGGCGCCGATTGTATTTCTGCATGGCTTTGGTTCGACCAAAGAGGACTATGCCGGTATCGCGCTGCAGGCGGAATTCGACGGCCACCCCTTCATCGCCTTTGACGCACCTGGATGCGGTGAAACCTGGTGCAGTGACCTGTCCAGGACTTCCATCCCGCTTTTGATGCAGGTGACCCTGCAAGTGCTGGAGCATTTCGATATCGAACGCTTCCATGTGGTCGGTCACTCCATGGGCGGCCTGGCTGCTCTGATGCTGGCCCATGAGCATCCGGGGCGGGTACTGAGCTTTACGGATATAGAGGGCAATATCGCTCCGGAAGACTGCTTTCTCAGTCGCCAGATCGCCGACTATCCGAGCGATGATCCCGAGGCGTTTTTCACGGCCTTTATCAAGCGTGTAAGGCAGGCCCCGGCGTATGCCAGCGCCCTGTATTCGGCGAGCTTGCGACACAAGGTGCGTGCAGGGGCCGTACGCGGGATTTTCGAGTCGATAGTTGATCTGTCCGACAACGCCGAATTGATGGATAAGTTTCTTGGCTTGAAGTGCCCGCGAATGTTTATGTACGGCGAGCAGAACTCATCACTGTCCTACCTTGCGCATATCGAGTCTCAGGGCGTACGCCTTGCGCCAATTCCCGTTTGCGGGCATTTCCCCATGTATTCCAACCCGATTGCGATGTGGGCCCAGATCGCTGACTTCCACGCCAGTAGCCAATCCGCCTGAGCCTCACAGCTTGGCGGTTGCAACTTAACCAGTAAATTTGGTCATTTCACGTGTCCCTTGCGGTGAATTGCAAGGGCGTGTGCGTGCTTGAAACCTATAACAATAAGAGGTTCAAATCATGCTTGAAGTCATTAACAACTTTCTTTCCGGCAAGCTCCTGATTGTACTTGTCGTGGGCCTGGGCAGTTACTTCACCATCCGCTCGCGTTTTGTCCAGCTTCGCCATTTTTTACATATGTTCGGGGCTTTTAAAGACAGCGTGCACAAGAGTGCCGGGCAGATCAGCTCATTCCAGGCATTGATGCTCAGCCTGGCGGGTCGCGTGGGTGCAGGCAATATCGCTGGAGTCGGGGTGGCAGTGACGTTGGGCGGGCCCGGGGCAGTGTTCTGGATGTGGGTGACCGCGCTGGTGGGCATGTCCACCAGTTTCTTTGAATGTAGTTTGGGGCAATTGTATAAACAGTGCGATCCCAATGGGCAGTTTCGCGGCGGACCCTCGTATTACATCCGGCACGGATTGCAAAAAGCCTGGCTCGGAAAAGTCATCGCCCTGTTGCTGTTAGTGACCTACGGTTTTGCATTTACCGGGGTGCAATCCCATGCGGTGACACGCTCGCTGAATAATGCCTTCGGTTTTTCTACCACTTATACCGGTGTGGCAATTGCTGTAATGCTTGGCCTGGTTTTTGTCGGTGGAATCAAACGTATCGCTGCCGTTTCGGACCTGTTGGTGCCAGTCAAGACCCTGGCCTACATTGGCGTGACGGCCTATGTGATTGTGCTGCAGTTTGATCATGTCCCAGGCATGCTGATGACCATCTTCAAAAGCGCTTTCGGTCTGGATCAGGCATTTTCAGGCATGCTCGGTACCGCAATTGTCATGGGCGTGAAGCGTGGTGTGTTTGCCAACGAAGCGGGGTTGGGCAGTGCTCCAAACGTTGCGGCAGTGGCGAACGTCGATCACCCGGCGTCTCAAGGGGTGGTTCAAGCGTTCAGTGTGTTTATCGATACCTTCGTGATTTGCACCTGCACGGCGCTGTTGATTCTTCTGTCAGGCTTTTACACGCCAGGCTTCGAAGGCGACGGCTTGGTTCTCACGCAGAACGCACTCGCAGCAGTAGTTGGCGATTGGGGGCGCACGTTTATCAGCGTGGCATTGGCTTTATTTGTCTTCACTTCGATCCTGTACAACTACTATCTGGGCGAGAGCAATCTGCGGTTTTTGCTGGGGGAAAAGCGTAGTACGGTCATTGTCTATCGTGGTTTGGTTCTGATCCTGATCTTTTGGGGGGCTGTGCAGAACCTGGATACGGTTTTCGCCTTCGTCGATATCACCATGACAATGCTGGCTTTCGTGAATCTGATTGCTATTGCGATGTTGTTCAATGTCGGCATGCGCGTGCTGCGTGACTATGATCAGCAACGTAAAGCAGGCATCAAGACGCCTATTTTTGATTCCAGCAAGTTCAAGGACCTTGATCTGGATTTCAATGCATGGCCGCCTCGGCCAACACAGAACCAAAACGTTACAGAACCTGCAACTCCCGTGGTGTTGTCCGCAATGCAAAGATGAAAATCGACACTGCGCAACTGCGCAGAAGTTGGAGTGCTGCCTGACAATGTCGAGTTCGGCTACTGTGTTTCGTAATTAAGGGCCTTTGAAGACTAATGCCCGTCAGCTTACATGACTGGCATTAGTCTCCGGGCCGTTTTTTCTATTGGGTCAAATCTTGCCGAGCAATAGCAGTATCAGCAGTACCACCAGCACGGTACCGATAATGCCTGAGGGTCCATAGCCCCAGCTTTTGGAGTGAGGGAACACCGGCAACCCGCCGACTAACAGCAAAATCAGGACGATCAGTAGAATCGTGGTCATGAGCATTTCCTTATTGATAGGTTCCGCCAGGGATGGGCAGTGCTTATAAAATCCGACTCTGCGGCTCGGGGAATAATTCAACTTTTCTTTATGGCGGGCCGAAAAATAGTTCGGCCTTGATCAGTTGCATGCGCACAGGTAGGGTGGCGCGCTGCCCGTCTGGAGACACTGCATATGCTCAATTACCTTTGGTTTTTTTTGGCCGCCCTGTTTGAAATCGCAGGCTGCTACGGCTTCTGGATGTGGCTGCGTCAGGGCAAGAGCGCATGGTGGGCATTGCCGGCCATTTTGAGCCTGGTGCTGTTTGCACTGCTCCTGACCAAGGTCGAGGCGGCCTATGCCGGGCGTGCCTATGCCGCCTATGGCGGGATTTATATCGTGACGTCTATTGCCTGGCTGGCAGTGGTGGAGCGGATTCGGCCCCTGAGCTCTGACTGGTTAGGCGTGGGGTTGTGCGTGGTTGGCGCAACCATTATTTTGCTGGGGCCGCGCTTTTCAAGCCCGTAAAAAGGAATTTTCGACAGGTTATCTGTAGGAAGTTGCTGCTGCAAAAGTAGTCTGTTGCTGAATTAACTTGTAGGGATTGAAGCGAAGTTTTACGCCGTGCAGTCTTTGAGGCCACCCAGCCCTAAGGATAAAAGCCATGCAGATATTGAGTCGTAACGCAGGCGAGCGTATTTCAATCGGACAGGACATTACCCTGTACATCATTGCCGTTAATGGCAATAACGTGCGCCTGGGGATCGAAGCTCCCAGACACATCAGCGTTCATCGGTCAGAGATCTATGAGCGGATAAAAAACCAGCTCGTCGGGCGCCTGGCAATCGGTCCACTCAAGCAGGGTTAGTCAAAGAACTCTTTGGGCACCGCGTGCCTGGGCATGAGCTGGCATTGCTGGCTTTCGAGGTCAAAGAAAATAACCGCCTGGCCTTTGCTCAAGGCATGGCGCACCCGCAGCACGCGGGTTTCTTGTGGCGTGTCATCGCCGTTATCAGTGCCATCTCGGCTGACGAAGTCTTCGATCAGGCGGGTGAGGGTGTCGGGTTCAAGCTGGTCGTAAGGGATAAGCATGAGCGTTCTCGTAAATGGGCTTAAATCGATTTGTCGCGGTTATCCCAATAGCGTTGTGCCAGCTCGAAAGCCTGCTCCCGGGGCGTGCCCAGGCCGCGCAATGCCAGGGCCATGGTCGAAAGCAGGGCCAGTTGCGGATAACTGTCTTCAACCTCGCCGCGCCATAGCGCCTTGAGATGCTCGGGTTGCAGCGATGCCGGTTTAACATGGCGCTGCGCTGACAATGCCGGCCATTCCTCGTCCCAGCTAACCCCGGCCGTGGTGCCATAAAGATGGCTCTGGGTGTCCGGGTTGATTTCAACTTCGCCGCCATCGCCTTTGACCACGATGCTGTTGTCCCCCAGCAAGCCGCTGGCTTCACGATGCACACTTTGATAGCCCGGATGGAAGATGCTCTGCAGGCCACAACGCGCACTCAGAGGGTTGAGAATGCGTGCCAGCGAGTGAATCGGTGAGCGCAGGCCCAGGGTGTTGCGCAGATCGATCATGCGTTGCAGCTGCGGCGCCCAGTCCTGCAGAGGCATAAACGCCAGATTGCCAGCATCCAGGGCCTGATTGACGCTTTGCCAGTCGCGGCACAGCGGGATGGCCAAGGCGTCGAGAAGCTGCTCGCTGTACAGTCGGCCCGCCGTGTGGGCGCCACCACCGTGCATGAAGATGCGTACGCCATTTTCTGCCAGGCACTTGGCGGCTAGCAGATACCAGGGCAGATGGCGCTTTTTACCGGCGTAAGTCGGCCAGTCGATATCCACCCGGATTTCAGGTGCTGTCAGACGTTCCCTCACGGCCTCAGTAAAACCGGCCAGTTCCTCGGGGCTTTCTTCCTTGTGCCGCAGCAACATCAGGAAGGCGCCCAGTTGCGTATCTTCTGCCTTTTCGTCAAGCAGCATGCCCATGGCCTCGCGGGCTTCTTCGCGAGTCAGGTTGCGGGCACCGCGTTTGCCTTTGCCCAGGATGCGCACAAATTGCGCAAAAGGGTGTTCGGCAGGGGTTTCTAAAGTCAGCGCAGCGGGAGCGTTCATAGGCAATTGGTCGGCTTGGGCAGGCCCGCCAGCTTGGCGGCAAGTTTGGCAGGGGTGCCGTTAAACAGTCGGTTGAGGTGCAGGCTGTTGCCTTTTTCAGGCCCCAGTTTGAGCGCCGTGTACTTGATCAGCGGGCGGGTGGCTGGGGACAGCTCAAACTCCTGATAGAAACTGCGCAACAGTTCGAGGATTTGCCAATGCTCGGGGCTCAACTCGATACCCGACTGCGCCGCCAGTGCCTGAGCGACCTCGGCAGACCAATCATTGAGGTCGAGCAGATAACCGTCCTTGTCCAGCCCGATCTCTTTACCGTTAAGGGTGAGGGTATTCATAGCCAGCTGTTGACCTTGTCATAACGAATCGACAGCTCGACAAAAGCCGGGTAATCCACACAGGTCGCCCACTGCGGGCATTCCAGATTACGCGCCTGCAAGTCCTCTTCAAGGATAAACACGGTTTTATCTTCTAGAGCCGTGAGAGCACTGCCTTGAAGGTGCAGGGCATATACCGCGTCGCCACTGAGCAGCAGCGCATCGTCGCTACCCAACAAGCGCAGGCAGCTATCCAGGCGTGTGTCAGAAAAGGGTGAGTGACTCAAAACGTGTAAGGTCGACATCAGAGGGTGATCACCTGGTCGTATCGGTCAACGAGAGCGCGAACTTCTTCAGTCGAAAGCGGTTGTACATCCGCTACCGCAAGCTCTTCGGATGAGATGCCACGTTCGCTGAGGCTGTGGCTGCAGGCAAATAGATCATCCACGCCGAACATGGACAGGGCCTGCAGATTGGCTGTCAGGTTCTTCTGTTGGATCGCCGCGGCATTTTGATTCGACAGCAGCTGAAAAATACCGTCATCCATAAACAGCAAACCAATCGGCAAATCAAAAGCGCCACCTGCCAGCACGATATCCAGTGCTTCTTTGGCGCCGGGACCAGACCACGGCGCCTGACGGCTGATAATCAACAGTGACTTGGACATATCAAGGCCCCCCGAAGCAGATCAGTCGATCGGCCGATTGAATGGCATCGTGCAATTGGCCCAGCCCAGACAACTCCCACGGTGCTTGTAAATTGACCCCGGGGCGCTGATAGCGCTCGGCCTCGTCTGCATTGAGCACGCCACGGCGCAAGGCGGCGGCAATACAGACCACGCCATCAAGCTGGTGCAGGCTGATAAAAGTTGCCCATTGCTGCGCGAGGTCCTGCTCGTCTTGCGGCGTGACGATATTGCTCGAGGCAATATGAACGCCGTCCTGATAGAAGAACAAACGGACAATTTCATGGCCGCCAGCCAGCGCCGCCTCGGCAAAGCGCAAGGCTCGTCGGGAGGAGGGGGCATGGGCCGCTGAATAAAGGGCAATGGCAAATTTCATGGTGGGCTCTGTCAGCAAATCTGCGGCAATGATAAAGCCAGAAGCCCAAAGATGCTTGCAGCAGACAACAAAAAGCCCGCCGAAGCGGGCTTTTGCGTAGCGGTTGTTGATCAGTCGTCGCGGCTCATGATGCCGAAAAGTTGCAGCAGGCTGATAAACAGGTTGTAGATCGACACATACAGGCTGATGGTAGCCATGATGTAGTTGCGCTCACCGCCATGAATGATGGCGCTGGTCTGGAACAGGATGCAGACCGAAGAGAACAATACAAAGCCGGCGCTGATAGCCAGTTGCAGGCCGCTGATCTGGAAGAAGAAGCTTGCCAGCGTGGCGCCCAGCAGCACAAAGAAGCCGGCAGTGATAAAGCCGCCCAGGAAGCTCATGTCCTTGCGGGTGATCAGCACATAGGCAGACAGACCGCCAAATACCAGGGCCGTCATGGCAAATGCGGAGCTAACCACCTCTGCGCCGCCCTGCATGCCCAGGTATCGGTTAAGGATAGGGCCCAGCAAAAAGCCCATAAAACCGGTCAGCGCAAAGGCAGACACCAGGCCCCATGCCGAATCACGCAGCTTGTTCGTCAAGAAGAACAGGCCGTAGAAGCCGATGAGGACAACGAAAATATTGGGGTAGCCGACCCGCATCTGCTGCGAGATATAAGCCATCACACCGCTGAAAGCCAGGGTAAGGGCCAGCAAACCGTACGTATTGCGCAGGACGCGGCTAACCTCTAGCTGCTCGGCCTGCACGCTGTTGTTAGTAGCGTAATCCTGTTCGCGCATGGCGATACTCCTGTGGTTTGAAATGTTAAGTAGCAAAGATCATAGCAGAGGCTCTGAAACAAGGGATCAAGAGAGTTTGACAACGTGTTTCATTCAGGTATTATGGCGCCCGAAACAACGTATAGGAGGTGTGGCCGAGTGGTTTAAGGCAACGGTCTTGAAAACCGTCGACTGTAACAGGTCCATGAGTTCGAATCCCATCGCCTCCGCCATACAAGTCCCTGTTTCTAAAAGAGTTTGCTAAAACCAAACACGGTTTTGGGAACGATTTGGGAACTTTTAAGGGCAAAAGCAAAGGGGAAGCAGCTGAAAAGCTGCTTCCCCTTTGTCGTTTCTACAGTCCCAGCGACTTATTGAGCATCCCCACCACATCAGGCCCGTCCTGGCGGATGAATTTGGCGTAATGCTTGAAGATCATCGCCGTCGACGTATGCCCCAGCTGGTCCGCTATCCATTCCGGCGTTGCCAATCCGCTGCTAAGCATCTGGCTGGCAAAGGTGTGCCGGCATTGATTAGGGCCGCGCCATCTAACGCCTGCCTTGTCCAAGTGATCCTTCCACCAGTGCTTACACAAGGTGTCTGAAGTTGGATAAGCCTTGCCGCTGGAACCATTGTGAAAAACAAAGCGCACTTTCTGTCTGCGTAACGTTCTGTTAGGCGACACGCAGAAAGATGTGTGTGCCCTCGCTGGTGCGAATTCGCATGCGGGATAGACAGTGGGGGCAGACCAGTTTGTAAGTGCTCATGACGCAGCTCCTGCGCTGTAGAGCTGGATGGTTGCGAGCACTTCGGCATAGCGGGCAGACATATAAAGGTTCATGGCGCCGATGATGGCCTCGGCTTCGTGCTTCTCGATCACACCATCGTTCAGCGCCTGCTCAATGATTTGATCGACACAACCGCGCCTGGCGGCGGCTTTGATTGAGCGGCTGAAAAGCTCGACGTTATCTAGCGTGTCAGGTACGGCCAGTGGCACAAACATGCCGCCATACATCGTGGCCACATAGTTGGGCAGGAAAGAGGTCCCGGCTTGCTGCTCAAGCCTGAAAATATGCTCATCCGTCAGGGGGCGACTGCCGGCGTTTTCGTAAGCCTGGTTATCGAACTTCTTGAGCTTCATGCCGAGGTCGGCAGCGGCATAGGCGCGACCGCCTGGATAGCTGCAAATCACTGCGCTGACCACGTCCTTTCGGGTGCCTAGAACTGGGCGTTTCATCTTCTGGTTTCTCCCTGGAGTCATCGCCCCTACAGTGTTTTTAAGCCGTTGTTAAAGACGGCTGCTCATCGCATTCGGCCAAAATGCCGGGGAGCACCTCTTTGCCAATCAGCCGGGACAGGTCCTGCATAATGCGAAACGACAAACGGCCTCTTGGCAGTGTTTCGTGACCGGCCCAGCGCTCTACCACCTGAGTAACAGTGCGCACCTCGTAGCCGTGACTGAGTGCGAACTGGCGGAAGTTGCTGCCGCATTCGATCAATCGCGCTTGGATCTGGCGCTTTTCCATGGCTTGACTCATGGTTTGAGTGTTCCTAGTTGGTTAAGATGTACCTGTTTGTTCGCAGTATACGCACCCAAACGAGTGCGTCAACCGGATCCTATGAAAAAATGAGTATAGCCGCGCGTCTACGCAGTGTTCTCGACAAGAAAGGCCTTTCTATTAAGGAAGCCTCAGACTTGGTCGGAATCCCCTACAGGACGCTCCAGAACTACCTTTTGGACGAGCGAGAACCGAACGCGAAAGCGCTTTCGGCTATTCGCACTCATTTGGGTATAAGTGTTGATTGGCTACTGACCGGTGAAGGTTCGATGACCGGAGTACCAGCCCAGCAGGTGCAGGCCGGTGCCGCACCTGCTGACCCCCAGGAGGAAGCCATTCTTGAGCTGTTCCGTTCCCTGGGTGAGGCGGGTAGACGAGAGATACAGATCGCTGCTGAAGAAAAGAAACGCCTGATGGATGTTGAGCAGCGTCTGAAGGATTTAACGGAAATCCTTGCTGATACCAAAAGGCCAGCATAGGCTGTATGCATTATTAACCGGTCTTCATGATGATTATCATCTTATTTGACTTATACCTGCTAGGGAGTTGGCATGACATCAGCGGAAGGTTTCTGGGCTGACGATGAAATGGATCGAAAGCCAAGCAGTGATTTTTTGACAAGTTACTTATTGGCTAATCCTGGTATTAAAGTTTTAAACGTAAATTCTCCCTGGGGGGCTGGAAAAACATTTTTCCTCACAAGATGGGCTAAAGAGTTAAGCGAGAAGCATGTTTGTATCTATTTTAATGCTTGGGAGACTGATTTCTCTTCAGAGCCGTTAGTTGCATTGGTAACTTGTATAGAGCAACAAACCAAAGATGGCCTTGTTCTCGAGTCTCTGGGGGCTAATGTAATAAAATCAAGTACAGAGTTGATAAGAAAGTCGGCACCTCTTATTGTTAAAGGGTTGGTTAAAAAATATGTTGGTTTGGATGTGGATGTTCTGCTTGGTGAAGGCGCAGGAGATGACGTAGCCAAAGGTGCTGAAGAGTTAGTTGAATCGCTTGTTAAAGAGCAGTCAAAAGCTCTTCAGCATGTGGAAGAGTTTAAAGTCGCTGTGTGTGAACGTTTGAAGGCTGCAGCAGTGAACTTGCAAAAAGAATCTACGGCATTTATATTTATTGATGAGCTGGATAGGTGTCGGCCAACTTATGCGATAGAACTTTTAGAAAGAATAAAGCATTTTTTTGAAATTGAAAATTGTCGCTTTATCATAGCGTCCGACTCGGCTCAGTTGGCACACTCGATACGTGCAGTGTACGGTGAAAAATTCTCTTCAGAACATTATCTGAGTAGGTTTTTTGATGCTGAGTTCAGACTGGATAATAGAAATATATTTTCAATGGCTAAAACATTTAGCTTGGATGTTTTGTCGTTTAAGTTGGGCATTATTGTAAGAGGCTCTACCACTGGAGGGTATGGGGTCCATGGTGCTGAAAACCCGGTTTATCCAAGGGTTGATACAGTTTTGTCCGAAGAAGATGGGTATACGGAATATTCGCTAGTATTAGTCGGGTTGGCTAGATTTTTCAATGTGCAACTTCGTGAGTTGATTAGGTTTCATCAGCAAATAGTCAGTATTTCGAACGCTCTACCAAGGCATGAATTCCATTATTTCTGGGCTGCTTTTTTGATTTTCTCTAAGGCCGCAAGTGATGAGGTATATAGCTCGATTTTCATGGCGGATCGTTCTAGAGATGCTATAGATGTATTTTCGAAAAAGGCCGAGCCAGTCTCTTTTACTTTTTTAGAGGGTGTTGAGTCGATTGGGAATATAGCTAGTTTTTATGCGAAATTAGCCGGATCTAGTCGTGAAATTGTTCACGAGATTAGTCGGAATTCTTCAGGTTGGCAAGAAGATGTAGCGAGAGATTTTTACTCGTCTTATAAGTATTTGGTGAAATATCAGAAGCTAGTTGAACTTGCGCATAGATTGTCGTGATAAAAAGCTAAGTTTTGAGGTTGTTTTGGTGCGAGGTTGTGATGGATGAGTTTCACTTTAAAAGTTATATAAATTCTGCGGTTGGCATTGCTGAGTATATTTCTTCCAGCCAATGCTCAAGAGTGTGCTTTTATTTTGTCCAAGCTATCCCTCAATAGTCAGCTGATTCAAATTGGAAAAGCTGAAAGTAAACAGATAGCTGAGTACGGCCGCGCTCCAAATACAACCTTGTCTGTAAGCTGCTTTCAGGGCGAGCCCGACATTGCTTTGACCTGGGACGGCCCAACCCCTGACGATACTTTCTACAATTTAGTAGGCACTGCCGGCAACCTGCTAACGCAGCGTCCAGTATCAGAGGTCGTGAAATACTCCAAGCAGTGCAGGCAAGAAGCCTTGAAGGACGACAGCGAGATCGCAACGATTGAGCGGGAGGGTATGGCCATCGAGTGCCAGGCCTTTGAAAGGGATGGCGGCGGTACCACTATCACAATCTTCACTGAGTAATCCGACCTGCCACTAAACTCCGCCCTCTGTGGGGTTTGCCGTTTCCTCTTTCGCCGCCTGCATCCGCTCCCATTCCCGATCCACAGCCCGCTTAGCCGTATTTTTGTTGGCATACAGCCACAGCAGCCGCTTTGGTTTGCTTTGGTCGCCGGCAGTCCTGGTCTTTTCGTAAGCGACCCATAAACCACACATGGCAAAAAACCGATGTGGGCTTTTAGCGCGAGATAGTTGGGGAACAGTTCCACGGCAGCAAGGCTTCGAAGTCTTCTACC
>Ga0302347_1001413_pt1 | contig 29001 bp, 21 predicted proteins | sample PhyWR1_FD_202178 | JGI IMG/M metagenome (GOLD analysis project Ga0302347, IMG submission 202178) | Leaf surface microbial communities from wheat plants in UC Gill Tract Community Farm, Albany, California, United States - DLSL W.R1 (v2)... | ecosystem: Host-associated > Plants > Phyllosphere >...
GCGTGCCGCGACTGTCGGCAAAAAGCCCCATCAGGTTGAGGTCGGCCCGCTTGGCCCCAGGGGGGGCCTGCACCGGCTGCTCGGCCCACGTCTGGCCTCCATCCACGGTGGTCAGCACCAACGACCAGAGGCCTACCGCCACACCCTGCCGGGCATTGAAGAAGTGCACCGCGAACAGTGGCCGGTCTTCTTCAGTGGCCAGGCGCTGGACCTGCCAGGACTCCCCACCATCGGTGGTGGCCAGGATCGCGCCCCAGTGGCCAACCGCCCAACCACGTTTGGCATCCACGAAAGACACGCCCGTCAACGGTGTGGACAGCGGTACCGACCTTGCCTGGCGCCACTGCATGCCGTGATCGTCGGACAACAGCACGACACCGTGGTCGCCAACGGCCACCATGCGCCCTCCCGCCAAGCCGGCGGCCAGCATGGTGGCCTGCGTGGCATTGCTCACCTGTATGGCCGGCACGGCCTGCAACGGCGCGGCCTGAAGCGACATCAGCGGCAATGCGGCTGCGAGCAAGGCCGCGGTTAATGAAACCCTGAACTTCATGCTTCTCTCCTCAGTGCACCAGCGCACCGATCATGCGCACAGGGCGCTTACGTGGGAATACCCGTTCCAGCCAGACGGCGAAGGCCGGCAGCACGGTCATGGCCATGACCATGTTGACGATGAACATGAAGGCCAGCAGCTTGCCCATGTCGGCCTGAAACTTGAGGTCCGAGAACGCCCAGGTGGCCACGCCCACGGCCAGGGTGATGGCGGTGAAGATCGTGGCGACGCCCACCTCGAGCAAGGCGTGCTCGACCGCCTTGGTAATCGGCTGGCCGTGGGCCAGGTGCAATTGCAGGCGGTTGTAGATGTAGAAGGCGTAGTCGACACCAATGCCCACGGCCAACACCATCACCGGTAAGGTGGCAATGGTCAGGCCGATCTGCAGCTCTTTCATGAACCAATAGCCAATGAAGGTGCCGATGGTCAGCGGCAGGCAGCACACCAGCACCGCCCGCAGGTCGCGGTAGACGGCGAACACCAGCAGCGCGATCGCGGCATAGACGTAGAGCAGCATGGGGGTTTCGCTCTTCTCCACTTCCTCGTTGATGGCGGCCAGGACACCGGCGTTGCCCGAGGCGAGGCGGATCGACAGGCCGGGCTGCGGATACTCGCTGCGGAACGCCTTGGCGGCCTCCACCACCCGGTTGATGGTCGTGGCCTTGTGGTCGGCCAGATACAGGTGCACGGCGGACATGCTGCAGTCGGTGCGCACCAGCCCGGGCGTACGCGCCACCTCGGTGGCCAGCGCGGCGTAGTTCATAGGGTCGATGGGCACCGCGGCCATCTTGGGATTACCCTCGTTGTACCCTTCGTTGAACTGACGCATGTTGCTGGAGAACGAAGCCACCGACAGCACTCCGGGCACACCCTGCATGGACCAGACGAAACGATCCTGGTATTGACCCGCCGCGACATCCTCGCAGGCCGCCGCCCCGCCTTCACCAGAGGCCCCCTGGCCGGCTTCGAAAACCACGCTGAGCCAGTCCAGGCCAATGTCGTAGCTAGTGGCGATGGAGACGGCATCGCGATTGAAGCGCGAGTCCTCACGCAACTCCGGGGCCCCCGCCTGCAACGAGCCGACGACCCGGTCGTGGCTTTGCCAGATCGCCACCAGAAAGATCACCAGGGCCACGCCAAGCACCCACTGTGCGTTACGCCACTCGGCGAGCCGGGACAGGCCTCGCAGCCAGCGGGTACGGCGCTGCCGGGAAACTTCCTGGGTAGCCGCATAGCGGTCATCGACCCGCAGCATGGAAGCCAGCAAAGGCAGCATCAGCAGGTTGGTGATGATTTTGTACGCCACGCCCAGCGAGGCCGTGATGGCCAGCTCCCGCACCATCGGGATAGGAATCAGCAGCAGCGTCACGAACGACACCAGTGCAGTCACCAGGGCCAGAGTTCCCGGGATCAGCAAACCGGTGAAGCTCGAACGCGCCGCCGCTTCTGCGCTCTTGCCAACCGCTATCTCGCGTACGATGAAGTTGATCTGCTGCACCCCATGGGACACCCCGATGGCGAACACCAGAAAAGGTACCAGCACCGCCAGCGGATCAAGGCCGAAGCCCAGCAAGCGCAGGCTGCCGAACTGCCAGACCAGCGAGGCCAGTGAACACACCAGCGCCAGCAGCGTGAAGCGCAGCGAGTGGCAATACCAATAAACCGCAGCGGCGGTCAGCAACAGTGCCAGCAAGCAGAACTCCAGCACGGCTGAAGCGCCATCGGCAATGTCGCCGATCTGCTTGGCGAAGCCGATGATCTGGATTTCGAAGTCGCCGTCCTCGAACTGCTGACGAATCGCTTGCTCCAGCCGATGATTGAACGCGACATAATCAAGGTGGGTGCCATCGGCCTCATACTCATTGAGCTCCGCCGTGATCATCGCACTGCGCTGGTCACGGGACACCAGCGTGCCAATAAAGCCCCCTTGCGAGGTGGAGCTGGCGATCGCCGCGATGACCTGGTCGTTCAAGTGCTCGGGAGAAACCGTTCCCGGCACCAACGGATCGGCGCGAAAACCTTCTTCGGTGATCTCGTTGACGAAGGCATTGGGCGTCCACAACGAACGCACACTGCTGCGGGAAACCCCTGGCAGGAAGCTCACCGCCTGGGTCACGTCATACAGCCGCTTCAGGCCTGGGGCGCTCCAGATATCACCTGTGCGCGACCTCACCACGAGGGTCAGCCGGTTGGCGCCCATCAGGTCATTGCGATACGTCTGGAATGTGTCGATGTATTCATGGCCGACCGGCAGCTGCTTTTCGAAGCCGGCATCCATGCGCAGCTGCACAGCGAACCACGCCATGACCAGGGTGAACACGGCCAGGCTCGCCAGCACCAGCCGACGATGCCCGAACAGGACACGCTCGACGCGCGGCAGCACGCCTCGCGCCTGGATTTCAGTGAGTTTCACGGAACCGTTCACGGCAGGCCTCACAAGGTGCGGGAGATCGCGACGCCGACATAATCGCGGTCACGGTACAGCTGGTCGTAAGGGGTATCGCCGCCCATGAACTTGGCGTAGTTGAGGGAAATCTGCCAACTGGCCGGGTTGCGCACGAAGTTCAGGTACAGGTTCATGCTGCTCGCATCTTCGGTGAAGGTGGCAGTGAGGTTCGGCGTGCGCCCGCCTAGCGACCGCGCGTAGAAGATGCCCGGGGTGACCTGCCAGCCCGGCAACAATGTGCCGTCGTAGGTCATGCTGAAATCCAGGTTGATACCCGATGAGGTCTTGTCGCCTCGCGGCTTCGGCGCGGTTGCAGGGTCCAGCTGCCAGGTATTGAGCCCCGCAGCCAATGGCTCGCCATTCACTTCGTCATGCAGCCCCGGGTACCTGATGACCACCAGCTCGGTCACCAAGGTGCCCGAGCTGGCCCCGCTGAAATCGAGCAGCGTGGGGGAGTTGGACGGTGTGAAGCTGTACAGGCCGGTCAGGTGCCACTGGAATTTCTTTTCGTCCTTCCAGCACTTGCCGTCATTGCTCGCACACAGGTCGACGACCGGGTTGAGCATGACCGAATCCTTCGGCCGGTACGAAAGCTCCGTCCCCACCGCCCAGTCGCCGATCGGCATGTTGGCGCTGATGCCGTACATCATCCGGTCTTCCTGGTAGCGCCAAGTCGGTGCCGCCGCGAAGGTGTCCGGGTCAAGAATATCCACGCGCAAAGACGGCAACTTGTCGTGATAGCGCATCACATAGAAGCCATAGTTAACGTCGCTGTCCTCGGGTTGCCAACGCAGCGAAAGCCCCCACTGGCCGCTGTCCTTGGCCTTTTTCTCAGAGTACCCGTAGTCTCCCCTGCCCTCGCCGAGGGCGTTGGTGGTGGACCAGTAGCTGCCCACTGGCGGCAGCTCGCTCTTGTTCCAGCGGAACTGGTAGTAGGCCTCGACATTGACCCCAGCACCCAGGCCCGAGGCAACACTGAGCATCGGTGCCGGCAACACGGCCTCCTTGAGCTGCACGCCGGGGCGCGCCAAGGCCTGATAGTCGTAGGCATTGGTGTTGTTGATACCGCCCGCCACGAACAGGCTCTCGCCCCAGTTGATCACCTGATTGCCCAAGCGCGCCCGTACCCGCTGCCCGCCCACGTCGAAGCTTTTGCTCACCCAGAGGTCCAGCAGACGTGCCTTGAAAGCGAGGTCGTCACGGGCGTTGTCGCTGAGCCCGTTGCTGCCGACACTCTCAGGGGTGTTGAACGACAGCGTGCCGGTGGTATCGGTGGCGGCGAAGTCGCGGATCCAGGTGCCACGCGCCATGAAGGTGACGTCCTCGGGCATCTTCAGCAACAGCTCGTGGGTGCCCTTGAGGTAGTTGGTGAACATATCGCCGCGGTCGTAGTTCAGGTCGCCCTGATCCGCCACGCCCGAGCTCTGCGCCAGGCAGCCGGAGGGCACATTGTGCCCGGTCGGTCCCTGGTTGATCAGGTTGCAGCCGCGCGACTCGGTACGCAGGCCCATGCCTGCGGTGATGGTGGAGTCGAACGAGCCATGAAGGGTTTCGGTTTCGAAGGTGAACCCCATTGCCAATGGGGTCGCGCACACGATGACAAGGCCTGATGCTTTGCTAATTATTTTTTTCATGCTGGCTCTCGATCTGACGTCGTTTTAGCGTTCGCTGATGGCTCGCAGGTTGTCGGAGGTGAAGAAATCGCGTTTGAGGCGGGGGCTGCTACCGTCCTCGGTGAGCCAGCGGATATCGTTCTTGCCCGCGCCGATCGAGCTCATGTCGAACAGATAACGGCCATCGACCAGGTTGTACTGGACCTGGGCCTGCACATCGCAAGCACCTGTCTCGTACACGGGGATAGAGAAGCCTTCACGCACCTTCCAGATCTGCCCTTGCTTGTCGTAGTCGACAGCCAGCAGGGGGTTCCAGCTGTCCTCATCGATGTAGAACATGCGCTTGGGCGCTTGGTGGCGCATGCCCTCGCGGACCTTGGCCTCGACCACCCAGACGCGGTGCAGCTCGTAGCGGCGCGACTGCGGCGCAAGCGAATCGTTGCCCGCGAAGGTCTCTGCCTTGGCGCTGGTGTCATAGGCGCCGAAGGCGTTGTACGGCACCAGCAGCTCCTGCTTGCCGACCAGTTTCCAGTCGAAGCGGTCCATGGTGCCGAAGAACACATTCGCCTCGTCGACGTTGTACTGGTTATCCAGCCCGATCTGCGGCGCGTCGTAGGAATACGACGGCATGCGCCGCACGCGCCGCTGGCCGGGGAAGTAGTAGAAAGTCGTCGCCTGCTCGCCGGCCACGGCCGTCTGCACTGCAGCCTGGCCGGCCAGTGCGGCGGGCTCCAGGTAACTGAAGAAACCGGCGTTCTCCAGACGGCCAACGGATGAGAACAGCGTGCTGCCTTTTTTGCCCCAGGGCGTATAGAAGATGAGGTCGGTGGACTGGCGCAGCCACTCCCCGCCTTTGCGCGGGGAAATGCCCGAGATGCTTTTTGGCAGTTCAACGCCAACGCCGCGGTAGCGCATCTTCATGTTCCACATCACCTCGGCGCCGCTGCTCGGCAAAGGAAACGGCGCACCCGGCAAATGGGCTTCCTCCAGCGCCAGTCCAGTGCCATCGAGTTTGGCGAAACCCACGTTCTGCCGAGTGTTCTGCGCCACGAAATTCGGCGCGTCGCAGGTGCGGCGGGTCGGGTAGACGTCCATCCGGTAGCCCGGAATCTTCTTGAACAGTTCCAGCTGGGCGGGAGCAAGCTTGCTCGCGTGCTGCGCCACATTGCTCGAGTCGATGCTGTACAGAGGTTTGTCGCCCTTGAATTTCCAATGCTCCCCTCGTACCTGGCCATAGCTCCAGCCCGCCCCTTGCGGCCCCGGCGCTGTCCAAGCCGGAATATCGCCGCTTGGGCTGGCGGCGACCTCCCCGCCCAGTGGCGTCAGCTTCGAACCCAGCGCCTCGGCCCCCTGGGGCGCGGCCTGCACCGAACAGATGGCGGCCGATGCCGCCAGGGTAACCAGCAGCTGCCTGAAAATACGGCGGGCGGAAACTTCACCTTCCGGCCGTGCAGTGACTTCTTTCATAAGGGGTTCCTCGAACATAGGGCTTGGGCCGGCTGCTCGATCTTTCCGGGCGGAAAAATCGGTGCCTGGCACATCTTGATCATCCGACATGGTCATCTGACCATGTCGGATGATCAACACGCAAACCACATGCCATAATGCTTGACAGGTGGATTACATCAGGTAAATCAGCTAGTTAACATTGGTTGTCGTTTAATACGTGCCAGGCGCCTGCCCTTTACTGGGAATTAAGGAAACATGTGTTACCGAAAGATGCTCGTTTATAATGCACCGCCTGAACACTTCGCCAACTAGCGCGCCCGCACACCCTAGGCACGCCGCTTATCCAGGCTCATTATCAATACGAATGGATCACCCATAAAAAAACCGCCCCGAGGGGCGGCAAAAAAGCAGGCCTACGGCCCGCCATGGAGTAACCGCGAGTCCCGAAAAACATACCCTGCACACACGGAAACCATCTTCAAAAAGATAGGGTGCTGCTGCTGATATCAATTGGAGTGAGACATGGCCTGGGCGGAAGCTTTAGTGGAACGCTGAAGTGCACGGTAGGCATAGAACAACTGGGCCATGGAATAAGACCAGACCAGAAACGCGCTGGTCATGAATATCATCTTCGTCTCATCCCCCGGAATCGGGAAGAAATCGTACCGTAGCGCTATGGTCAGCCCCGCGACCGCGCCCAGGAGCGTGGCCAGCGCGTGCCGAAACTCGCCCGCCCGCGCCAGCCGCCACATGAAGTAGAGCAGGTACAGCGTGGCGAGCAACCACATCAGTACATAGAAATAGGGAAGCCAGGCTTTGAATGCCGACGACATGAAATAGATAGCCGTAGAAATAAAAGCCGCCAAAAACAATAGGACATCCTTCGTCGGCGACGGTTTGTAATTATGCGTCACGGCCATCAAACCGAGTGTGACAATAATCGGCACGCCGACCCCGCGGGAAAACGCATCGAGAAAAATGGCAATATTATAATTAGCCTGCCACCCCGTCGCGATAAACGCCGTAAAGTTCGTTGCAGAAATACCCACAATCAAGAACTCCACACCCAGCAGATAATTTTTGCGCCTGATAAATGCTGTGCCATAACCCAAGCCACACACCACCAGCAACACGCATGAGATCAACGCGAATACGTCTATGAGTTCCACAATAACAGCCTCTGTCAAAAGGGGCGCGCCGTAGTTTTAAAATGCCGGGCATAGAACAAGCACAGCAAATGCAATCAGCCCTTATTGGCGTTGCTTTTACGCACTTTTCTATCGGTCCAGTCATCCAGCAACTTGGCTGCCGCAAAGCCAGAGTGGATGACGCACCATTGCAAGGGTTCAGGCAACATGGAGGGCGTTTTGTGTTGCAATGCCGCCAGCAGTTCAGGCGCCTTGCCGTTGATTTGCTCGGCAAAGAGCTTCCCGATCAAGGATTGAGTGCCCAGTCCGTGGCCCGAGCAGCCAGTGGTGTAGTAAATATTCTGTGTCGCGCCCATGGTGCCGATCACCGGCAGGAAGTCGTAGGCGCCACTGACATAACCACTCCAACAGTGCTTCACGCCAAGGCCTTGCAGTGCCGGATAGCGCTCGCGCAGCACCTGGGCCAATGCCGCGTAGGCGGTATGGTCAGGGATATTGGGCGTGTTCGAACCGTAGGCATAACCGAGTTTCTTGACGGTCAGTACCATCGTGCCGTGCGCCGTCAGGCGGTGGCTCTCCATGGTGTAATGCGGGGTGATGATCCCTTCCCGTCCTTGCCAGCCCAGATCAGCCAACTGCTGCGTCGACAACGGTTGAGTTTCGATTGCCGACACCCGAATCGCCGCGACCTTGTTACGCAACACCCCCAACTGCGGCGTATAGGCGTTGGTTGCCAGCACCATCACCGGGGCGCTTGCACTGCCCTGCGCGGTTTTGCAGGTAATGACCGGCCCTTCGCTGAAGGACTGCAGCGGTGTGCGCTCGTAAAGCTTCACCCCTGCCTCGATGGCCGCACGCCTCAGGCCGGCGACGTACTTACCTGGGTTCAAGGTGCCGCCACACTGCTCGGCGGCAAATAAAAAGGCGGGGGGGATACCCCGCGCGCGCATCTCGACACCGTCCACAAAGCGGCTCACCGCCCCCAGCTTGCGACCCAGCGCCATGCTTTGCAGCAAGCGCTTCTCCTGGCTGCGATGAACACATGCCCGGAGCACGCCCGAAGGGTTGTAGTCGCAGTCGATACCCAGCGTCTTGAATCGGCCTTCCACGTAGGGCACAGCCTCGTCATAGAACCTGACGAATTGCGTTGCCTGCTCCATGCCCACGCGCTTGACGAACATATCGTACTCAATCCCCATGCTGCCCAGCAGGTAGCCCGCATTGCGGCCACTGGCCCCGAAGCCGGCGAACTCCTGTTCCAGCACGATGACATCCGCGCCGAGCGCCCTCAGCTCCAACGCGGTCGACAGGCCGGCAAAGCCGGCGCCGACCACGATGACATCGGCCTGCGCCTGCCCTTGGAGCGTCGGCTGCAAATCGCCTGGCCGCTCCATCCATCCACCCAGGCTACGAAACGTCAACGGTGCTGCATTGCCCTGGGCTGCTTTGTTCAACGCATTCATTTACATGGCTCCCGGAAAATCGACTGTGGCTTGCCCCCTGAGCCGCCACATGGCGGCCCAGAAGCGTCAGAACCCTTTGCCCGGTTCGGTGAAGTCCGCCATGCCTAGCAGCTCTTGCGGGTCGCGCATCTGGCCATCGATTTCCACCCACCCCAGCAATGTGGAGCTCGCACTCCAGCCCAGCAGGCGTTGCATTTCTGCAGGCAACTGGCGCACGCGCTCAATGGGAATGGACAGGAAGTGATTCTCTTCAAGGCGCAGGAAGGCCAGGTCGTAGGCCATCGTCAGGCCGGTGCGTGGAGCGCCGGACGTGTTGGCACCGCCGCCGTGATACACCGACCCCATCCAGAGCAACACCGAGCCGGCCTTCATTTGCGCGGCAACAGTCTCTTCCTGAGTCGGCATACGCTCGTCATCCCACAGATGACTACCGGGGATGACCCGGGTCGCACCGTTCTCTTCGGTAAAATCCGAGATGGCCAGCATCATCTGCAGCCGCGCCTCACGCCCGTACTGGGGGTGGCGCCACAGCGAAGTCGCATCGTCACGGTGCAGGGGCTGGAGGCCTTGGCCCGGCCCGATCTGGATGGCCTGGGTAATGCTGAGTTGAATATCAGGCGCGATCTCCATGCGGTCGCTCCCTACCCAGACGTGAGTAGGTGTCTGCAGGATCTGCCGGGCCGCGCCGATGAACAGCGGGTTCAGCGCCACATCCACCGCCGTGTCGCTGCGCCCGATGATACGGGCGACACGCCGGGTCTGCGTGCCTGCGAAGTAGGGGTCGACACCGCAAGGCGTGGCCTTCAAGTAGGTGTCCAGCTCTTCGGTGAGGGACTTCAGTGTGGCGGGCGAGACGAAGTCGGAAATGATGACCCCACCGTCACGCCGGATGATCTCCACCACTTGCTCGACCGAGGCATCGCTGCCGACCGTCGAGAGTTTTCGTGTATCCATCTGCGTTCTACCTGTCTGGTTTTGTCGTTGTTCTGTCCAGTGAGCCTCGACCACCCGGCTTAGCCCACCGGTGCCAACCACAGTGTTCGCGACCTTCGTCCAGCGATGCCACGGTGGAGAACTCATCATTACCGAACATGGTCAGCTGATCAAGTCGTTTGATTAAACTAATTTTCGTGCTGTGCTATCCCTAGGGCATGGGATTGCATCGACGCATGGATCCAGACATGACCTTGCGATAGCATTCGTCACCGCCGACACCCGACCAAGGGCTGGCGGCACTACCGAATAGGGAGAACTCAATGGCTCGGATTGGCGCTGAAGAGCGCAGGCAGGACTTCATCGAGGCCACCGTCAAGGTGATCGCGGAACATGGCGTGGCCAACGCCACCACCCGGCGTATCGCAGCGGCGGCAGACTCGCCTCTGGCGTCGTTGCACTATGTCTTCCACACCAAGGACGAGTTGTTTTATGCGGTCTACGAGTCCTTGATCAACATGCCGCAACAATCGTTGCAACACGTGCCCACAGGCGCCACGGCAGCGGAATCGGTGGGCGAGATGTTGCGCCAGTTGGTCAACTGGTTCACGGCTCACCCGGAAATGGCCACCACCCAGTTCGAACTGTTTTGCTGGAACCTGCGCAACAACCCGCAGATGGCGACCAAGATCTATGCCGTTTCCCTCGACGCGGCCCAGCAGGCCATCGTGAAAGTCACCGACGGCGCGCTGGATCAAACCGCACTGACCACCATCAGCCGCTTACTGATCAACCTGTTCGACGGCTTGATGCTCGCCTGGTCCGCCCACGGCGACCGCGCGCGCCTGGAGGCCGAAACCGACACGGCCTGCCAGGCGGTCAAGCTGCTGGTGGCCAGTTACTGAGGCACCTTGCGGATGCGCTGTGCTGCAACCAGGCGCGGCGCATCCGAGAGGTTTGTGACAATTCACCAGCGAGCATGCCGCTCACCGCCCTGCCCGCGACTACATCCACCCCTCATGGAACAAATCGTAAATCTCTGATTCAACGGGGTCCCGGGACATCCCGAAAGTCAGCGCTCCGCCGCCCACGAATGTGCAAATCATCCTAAAACGATGGCGCCCTGGTGCATTTTGCACCTTGTCGCGCACTGTTGGCCGTCCTATTCTGGTCACTTGATCAAGTCATAAGATCAGTCTCTATAACACAATAATCAGGAGGCGAGATGTCCTCTCACACTGCTCTTCCGGTTGAGCCGCTCGATATTTTGATCATTGGGGCCGGTGTGTCTGGCATTGGCGCGGCGGCCTACCTGCGACGCAATCAACCGAACAAGACCTTTGCCATTCTCGAGTCCCGCGAGCGCATGGGGGGTACCTGGGACCTGTTCCGTTACCCCGGCATCCGCTCCGACTCGGACCTGTACACCTTCGGCTTCGACTTCAAGCCTTGGACCAAGGCCAAGTCGCTGGCGGACGCCGCGGATATTCTCGAGTACCTGGGCGAAGCCATCGACGAGCACCAGTTGGCCCCCTTCATCCAGTACCAGCAGAAAGTCGTCTCGGCCAACTGGCAAAGTGAAAAGGGCCTGTGGGCGGTGCGCATCGAAGAGGGTCAAACGGCGCAGGTGCGCACCCTCGAGTGCCGCTGGCTGTTCAGCGCAGGTGGCTACTACCGCTACGACCAAGGTTTCACCCCTCGCTTCGAGGGCTCGGAACAGTTCAAAGGCCAGATCATCCATCCGCAACACTGGCCGGAAAACCTCGACTACAGCGGCAAGCGCGTCGTGGTCATCGGCAGTGGCGCAACTGCGGTAACCCTGATTCCGGCCATGGCCGACAAGGTCGCCAGCATCACCATGCTGCAGCGCACGCCCTCATACATCATCAACCAGCCGGCCAATGATGGGGTGGCAGCGTTCCTGCGCAAGATCCTGCCCGCGCAAACCGCCTATTCCCTGACGCGCTACAAGAACGCCAAGATCACCCTGGCTTTCTGGGGCTTCTGCCAGCGCTTCCCCAAGCTTTCAAAAAAACTGCTGCTGTGGCTGACCCGCAAGGAGCTGCCAAAAGACTACCCGGTCGACGAGCATTTCAACCCGCCCTACAACCCTTGGGACCAGCGCCTGTGCTCGGTGCCCGAAGGCGATCTGTTCAAAGCCATCAGCGCGGGCAAAGCCGATATCGTCACCGATCATATTGAGCGGTTCACCGAGTTCGGTGTATTGCTCAAGTCAGGCAAGATGCTCAAGGCCGACATCATCGTCACCGCCACGGGGCTGAACGTGCAACTTTTCGGTGGCATCAGCCTGCACAAGGACGGCAAGCCGGTGGTGTTGAGCGAGACCCTGGCCTACAAAGGCATGATGCTTTCCGGCGTACCCAATTTCGCGTTCGCAGTGGGCTACACCAACTCGTCCTGGACCCTGAAAGTCTGCCTGCTGTGCGACCACTTCTGCCGCTTGCTGGGTTTGATGGAGCGCGAAGGCTACAACGTCTGCGAACCCCGGGCGCCGGATGGCATCGAAACCCGCCCCTTGCTCGACTTTGGTGCCGGGTACGTGCAGCGCGCGTTGGACAGCATGCCGCGCCAGGGCCCGTGCGAACCCTGGGTGATGTCGATGGATTACTTCCGGGACGTCAAACTGCTGCGCCGCGGCACAGTGGCCGACAAGTGCCTGAAGTTCACTGCAGTACCCAATGCGCACTCGCACGCCGATGTTCAATTGCAGCAGCAAGGTAGCCGCCGATGAGCACCGACCGCTTCTGCGAGCTGGCGGGCACGCGCAAGCTCTGCTATCGCAGCCATGGCGACGAAACCGCCCCGGCAGTCGTGCTCATCGTCGGCCTCGGGCTGCAGCTGACCTACTGGCCACAACCGCTTATCGACGGGCTGGTCGCGCAAGGCTTGCGGGTCATCACGCTGGACAACCGTGACGCGGGCCGCTCGTTCTTCACGGATGTGGTGCCCCCCACGAGCCTGCAGCAGTTCCTGCGCAAGCGCACACCCGGCTATGACCTGGGTGATATGGCCAACGACGTGATCGGGCTTATGGACAGCTTGAAGCTGGAAACGGCACATGTGGTGGGGATGTCGATGGGCGGCATGATCGCCCAGACCCTCGCTGCACGTTACCCCGAACGCGTCCGCACCCTGACCTCGATCTTCTCTACCACGGGTTCGCTGCGTGTCGGCCAGCCGGCGCTCAAAGCCCTGTTCCAGCTACTGCGCCGCCCATCGCGCAACCAGCACGAAAGCGTTCGCGACTACCTGGACATCATGGGGCTGATCGGTTCGCGGCTGGAGTGGAACGAGCCGGCCTTGCGTGACTATGCCACGCAGGCCTGGCCGCGCGGTGGCGGTGAGGCCAGCAACCTCGGCACCGCCAGGCAGATCGGCGCGATCATCAACTCCGGTGACCGTACCCAGGAGTTGCAGCGGATTCGCTGCCCCACGCTGGTCATTCATGGCGACAAAGACCTCATGGTCGCCACCAACGGCGGGTTTGCCACGGCGTCAGCGATCCGCGGCGCCAACCTGGTGCTGCTGCCCGGGATGGGGCACGACTTGCCGACGTGCCTGTCGGGCACGCTGCTGTCCCTGCTGACGGGACACATGCGATAGCACAGATTTTCTTTTAGGGGCCCGTCGCTTGGTCGCCCCTCTTTTTATTCCGCTGGACCCTTTTCGCAACTGGTTTACGCAAGACCCAAAACAACAACATTCCGGCCCGTGCCTAACCGCCAGGCCCACATTACACGCCCGAGCCGTTAAACACGTCCAGGCGCGGATGCTCCTCCACTGCCCTTTCGACAATGACAACAATTTGAGCAAGAGGTACGTATGGAATTCAAGTTTTTACTCCCCAGCAAAATCGTGATGGAACCGGGCCTGCGCGAGCGCACCGGTGAACACCTGCGGCAACTCGGCCTGGCCCGCGTGTTGATCGTGACCGATGCCGGGGTCAAGGCCGCAGGCCTGCTGGACAGCGTCTACGCCAGCCTCGACAGGGCCGGCATCGCCTACGAGGAAGTGGCGGACATCAAGGCCAACCCGCGCAGCGAAGACATCAACCACACCGCCCAGCGCTATCGGGGCACGGGTATCGACGGCCTGCTGGCCGTGGGAGGCGGCAGCGCGATGGATGCGGCCAAGGCCATCAGCCTGCTGCTCACCCACGACGGCCGTATCGAAGACTACGAAGGGTCGTTCACCCTCACCCATGCCATTGCGCCTATCGTCGCCATTCCCACCACGGCCGGCACCGGTAGCGAGGTGACCTGCTTCTCGGTGATCACCGACACCGCCCGCCACTTCAAGATGAACGTGCTGGATTACCGCATCGGCCCGGTACTGGCCCTGCTCGATTCCCACATCACCGACACGCTGCCATCGTCGATTGCCGCCGCGACCGGCATGGATGCCCTGACCCATGCCATCGAAGCCTACACCTGCCGCGTGGCCAACCCGATCAGCGACGGCTTGGCGCTGCATGCCATCCGCCTGATCAGCCAGCACCTCAAGGCGGCCGTGCAGGAGCCCGACAACCAGGCGGCCCGGGAGCAGATGCTGGTGGCCAGCCTGATCGCCGGCATGGCCTTCGGCAACGCCGACGTCGGCAGCGTGCACTGCATTTCCGAAGCCATCGGCGGCATGTACGACACGCCCCACGGTGTGGGCAACGCGATCTTCCTGCCCTTCGTGTTCGGCCACAACCGTGATGCCGATATCGTCCGCCATGCCCAGGTCGCCTACGCATTGGGGATCGACCCCAGGCTGTCGCCGGTCGACGCTGCCGAGGCCGCTGTGGCCCATCTGTTCAAGATGAGCAAGGAGCTGGGCATCCCCCGATTCGCCGAGGTCAAGGGCGTGCGCGAGGACGACTTCCTGACCATCGCCGAAAAGTCCAAGCAAAACTTCTCGGATGCCAGCAATGCCAAGGCGATGTCCGTAGCGGCCTACCACGACATCATCACCACCGCTTACCACTTCGTCGCGTAAGGGGGCACCGTCATGAGTCAGTCAACCTCCGGCGCCTCGTTGAGGCGCACCCTGGGGCCGTTTTCCGTGCTGCTGTTCGGCCTGGCATTCCTGGCCCCGCTGATTGTCTTCGGCACCTACGGCGTGATCACGCAGGCCAGCGGCAACACCACGGCAATGGCCTACCTGATTGCAGCCACCGGCGTGGTGTTCACGGCCTTGAGCTATGGCCGACTGGTCAGGGTGTTCCCGGTGGCAGGTTCGGCCTACACCTACACCCGCAAGATGCTCAATGCCAACCTCGGTTTCATGGTGGGCTGGGCCGCCCTGCTCGACTACTTCTTCATCCCGATGCTGATCTGGCTGCTCGGCGCCAGCTACCTCAACATGGCGTTCCCTGAGGTGCCCCAGTGGGTGTGGATCACCGGCTTCATCGTCTCCACCTCGCTGCTCAATGTGCTCGGCATCCAGGTGGCCAACCGCTTCAACGTGCTGTTGATGGTGGTGCAACTGGTCATCATCGTCGTGTTCATCGGCCTGTGCGCGCACTACATCGTAGCTGCCAACGGCCCTGGCGGGCTGCTGTCGGCCAAGCCGTTCTTCAACCAGGACGTGCCCTTCGCCACCAGCATGGCCGGCGCCGCCATTGCCGCGTACTCGTTCCTGGGCTTTGACGCGCTGTCCACCCTGAGCGAGGAAACCCGCGACCCTGGCCGCACGCTACCGCGCGCCATCCTGCTGGTTGCCTTGATCGGCGGCTCGGTCTACGTCGGTTCCTCGTACTTCATGTACCTGGCGCACCCCTCCCCCACGTTCGAACGGGTGGACGGGGCCGCCTTCGAGATTGCCCGGATGATCGGCGGCGACCTGTTCTTCGCCATGGTCCTGGCCGGGATCATCGTCGCCCACTTCGCGGCGGGAATGTCGTTCCAGGCCAGCGTGGGCCGGCTGCTCTACGCCCTTGGCCGGGACAACCAACTGCCCCGCCGGTTGTTCGGCGCGCTGCACCCTCGCTACAAGACCCCGGCATTCAACATCCTGCTGTGCGGTGTGTTCGGCACCGCCGGTTTTGGCCTGACGATCGCCACCGCGACCTCCCTGGTCAACTTCGGCGCGTTTCTCGCCTTCACTGCCGTCAACCTGTGCGCCTTGCGGCTCACCTTCGATGCGCGCGTCAAGGACGGGGCCGGGTTGCTGCGCGGCGTGGCGTTCCCGCTCATCGGCCTGGTCACGGCCGGGTGGATGCTGGCCAGCCTGGACAAAGACGCGCTGATCATGGGCAGTTGCTGGCTCGGCCTCGGGCTGGTCTACCTCGCCTGCCGCACCAGCCTGTTCCGTAACCCGGTCCCCGACGCCCTGGCGTAGCGCCCCTCCTTTACATCGAACCCTCTGACGACAATCCCAAGGCAGGCCACAGGCCTTGCCGTTCAAACACGAGAATCGACATGCAAACAAAGCTCCTGATCAATGGCGCCCTGGTGGCCGGCGAAGGCGACGAGCTGGCGGTATACAACCCGTCCCTGGGCAGCGTCCTGGTACAGACCCACGAGGCCAGCCGTGCCCAGGTGAATGCCGCGGTGCAGTGCGCGGATGCGGCCTTCGAAGCCTGGTCGCAAACACCACCCAAGGACCGTGCGGCACTGCTGCTCAAACTTGCTGATAGCATCGACGCCCAGGCACCGGTGTTCGCCCGCCTGGAAGCAGATAACTGCGGCAAACCCTTCACAGCCGTGCTACAGGACGAACTGCCCGCCGTCTCGGACGTGTTCCGCTTTTTTGCCGGCGCCGTTCGCTGCCTGCAAGGCTCGGCGGCGGGCGAGTACATCCCGGGGCACACCTCGATGATCCGCCGCGACGCGATCGGTGTCGTCGCTTCCATCGCGCCGTGGAACTATCCGTTGCTGATGGCGGCATGGAAGCTCGGCCCAGCCTTGGCCGGCGGCAACACCGTGGTCCTGAAGCCCTCCGAGCACACCCCGATGAGCACCTTGAAACTGGGGGAGCTGCTCGCCGACATCTTCCCCGCCGGTGTGGTCAACATCGTCCATGGCCGCGGCGCCACGGTAGGTGAACCGCTGACCAGCCACGCCCAGGTGCGCATGGTGTCGCTGACCGGCTCCGTGCGTACCGGCAGCCGCATCATCGAAGGCACGGCCGACAGCGTGAAACGGATGCACATGGAGCTCGGTGGCAAGGCACCGGTGATTATCTTCGACGATGCCGACATCGATGCCGCCGTCGAGGGCATCCGCGCCTTCGGCTTCTACAACGCCGGCCAGGACTGTACCGCCGCGTGTCGCCTCTATGTGCAGAAGGAGGTCTACCCGGAATTCGTTCGCAAGCTTGGCCAAGCCGTGTCCAGCATCAAATGCGGGTTGCAGGATGACCCGGCAACCGAAATGGGCCCGCTGATCACCCAAGAGCATCTGCAGCGTGTCGAGGGCTTCGTGAACCGTGCCCGGGAGCTGCCCCATATCGAGGTCGTCACCGGCGGCAAGCGCGCCTCAGGGGGCGGGTTCTTCTTCGAGCCCACGGTCCTGGCCGGCACCCGCCAGGAAGACGAGGTGGTGTGCCGTGAAATCTTCGGGCCGGTGGTTACGGTCTCGTCCTTCGAGGACGAGGCCCAGGTACTGGCGTGGGCCAATGAATCGGACTACGGCCTGGCCTCTTCGGTGTGGACCGCCGACGTGGGGCGGGCACATCGCCTGGCCGCCCGCCTGCAATACGGCTGCACCTGGGTCAACACCCACTTCATGCTGGTGAGCGAAATGCCCCATGGCGGCGTGAAGCTGTCGGGGTACGGCAAGGACCTGTCCATGTACGGCCTGGAAGACTACACCGTGGTCCGCCACGTGATGTTCAAGCACTGACGCCCCACGACACCCCATCATTGCCAGAGGTTATGCATGAACAACATCGAAACGTTCGAAAGGCTCGAGTCCAATGTGCGGATGTACTGCCGCGACTTGCCGCTGGTGTTCGATACCGCCCAGGGCAGCAAGATCCGCGGCGAAGATGGCCGCGAGTACCTGGACTTCTTCGCCGGCGCAGGCGCCCTGAACTATGGCCACAACGACCCGCGCATGCGCGATGCCTTGATCGCCTACCTGTCGGCCAACGGCGTGACCCACGCCCTCGATCTGCACACCACCACCAAGCGCCAGTTCCTGGAGTCGATCGAACGTGACCTGTTCCAGCCACGCGGCTGGGACTACAAAGTGCAGTTCACCGGCCCGACCGGCGCCGACGCTGTCGAGGCGGCATTGAAGCTGGCGCGCAAGGTGACGGGGCGCACCAAGGTCGTCTCCTTCTACGGGGCCTACCACGGCATGACGGCCGGCGCCCTGGCGGTCACCGGCAACCGGACCCGCCGAGGCCCCGGGCTGTCCAACGACGTGGTGTTCGTACCGTACGAAGACAGCCCTTACGGGGAGTTCGACAGCATTGGTTTCCTTGAGCGCCTGGCCAACGACCAGGGCAGCGGATCGGAACTGCCGGCCGCCGTGATCGTCGAGTCGGTGCAGATCCAGGCCGGTGTCTACCCGGCTTCCAACCTGTGGTTGCAGCGCTTGCGCCAATGGACCCGCGATCACGGCGTCGTGCTCATCTGCGACGAGATCCAGGCCGGCTGTGGCCGCACGGGCGATTTCTTCGGTTTCGAGCGCTCCGGGATCGTGCCGGACCTGATCACCTGCGCGAAATCCATCGGCGGCTTTGGCCTGCCGATGGCGATCGTGTTGATCCGCGCCGGGCTGGATGCCTGGGAACCAGGCGATCACATCGGCACCTTCCGCGGCAACCAGCTGGCCTTCCTGACCGCGCAGATCGCGCTCGGCTATTGGCGCGACGAGCAGTTCTTGAAGCTGCTGGCCGACAACAGCGCGGCCATGACCCGTGCGGTTGCCGGTTTCGCAGAGATCCCGGGCGTGGCGTCCGCACGCTCGCGCGGCATGATCGCCGGCATCGATTTCGGCCGCGGCAACGTGGCCTTGGCCAAAGATGCCCAGCAGCGCGTACTGCAAGCGGGCGTACTGGTCGACCGCTGCGGACCGAACGGCGAAATCATCAAGCTGATGCCACCGGTGAATACCCCGACCGACCAACTGGAGGAAGGCCTGAAAGCCTTTGGTGAATCGGTCGCGGCAGCGCTGCGCCAGTAAATGCAGGGGCCTGCTGTGCGGCCTGTATCGATGCAGGTGCCGCACGCAGGTCCATCGTATGCAACGGCGTGCGGGTCTTCGACCCGGTGTGCAAGGTTGTGCAGCGCGCGGCCGCGATGGGCTACGGCGACCAGGACATCGTGGCCACTACCAAGTCATGCGCCCGTGAACAGGAGCCAGGGCAAGGGGGTACCAAGCAGGGAACGCGGCCGCAGGCACTCATCCGCCAGCGGCCGTTTTAGGTCAATGATCGACTGCACCGCTGGCACCGAGGCCGGTCTGGCCCCGTACGAACTGGTCGGCGAAAGCCGCCCTTTCCGCCTTGGCCCGTGCCGTCCGGTCCAGCCGGGAAACTGCGTAAGCCAGCAAAAACGCCAGCGGCATGGAGAACAGCGCAGGCTGTGTATAGGGGAACAGCGGCTCGGCGAAGTTCAACACATCCACCCACACCAGCTTGGAAAACACCACGAAGCCCATGGCACTGAGCAACCCGACGTAGCCACCGGCCAACGCACCACGGGTAGTCAGCCCCGACCAGAACATCGACAGGAACAGCACCGGGAAGTTGGCCGAAGCGGCAATACCAAAGGCCAGCGCAACCATGAACGCCACGTTGATGTTTTCGAATACCATACCCAAGGCTACCGCCACCAACCCAAGGCCCAGGGTAGCCAGCTTGGTCACCCGCAGTTCCTGCCGCTCGCTGGCCGCGCCCTTCATGATCACCCGCGCATACAGGTCATGGGCGATGGCGGATGCCCCGGCCAGGGCCAGGCCTGAAACCACGGCCAAAATGGTGGCGAAGGTCACGGCAGACAAAAAGCCCAGCAGCAGGTTGCCGCCAACGGCCTGGGCCAGGTGCATGACCACCATGTTGCCCCCGCCCAGCAACTTGCCACCCACCTCCCCGCCCTCGAAGAATTGCGGCTGCTGACTGACGATCACGATCGACGCCAGGCCCAGCAGGAAAATGACGTTGAAGAAGTAGCCGATGAACCCGGTGGCATAGAGCACCGACTTGCGCGCCTCCCGGGCATCGCTGACAGTGAAGAAGCGCATCAGGATATGCGGTAGCCCGGCGGTGCCGAACACCAGCCCCAGGCTCAGCGACAGCGCGGTCAATGGGTCGGCCAACAGGCTGCCGGGCGCCAGCAGGCGTTCGCCCAGGGCATGGGTTTCCATGGCCTTGCTGACCAGTGTGTCATAGCTGAAGTCGAACTCGCGCATCGCCAGGAACAGCACCAGCGACCCGCCGACCAACAGCAGGAACGCCTTGATGATCTGCACCCAGGTGGTGGCCACCATGCCGCCAAAGGTCACATACAGCATCATCAGCGCACCGACGATCACCAAGGCGATGTGGTAGTCCAGGCCGAACAGCAGCCTGATCAACTGCCCAGCCCCGACCATCTGCGCCACCAGGTAGAAACACACCACGGTCAGCGAGCCGATAGCGGCCATGGTGCGCACCTTGCCTTGGTCGAGGCGGTACGAGGTGATGTCGGCGAAGGTGAAGCGGCCCAGGTTGCGCAGTCGCTCGGTCATCAACAGCAGCAACACCGGCCAGCCTGCGAAGAAGGCGATGAGGTAAATGTAACCATCCATGCCGGAGGTGTAGATGAGCGCGGTGATCCCCAGCAGCGTCGAGGCGGACATATAGTCACCGGCCAGCGCCAGGCCATTCTGCCAGCCCAGTATGCCGCCACCGGCGCTGTAGAAGTCCGCCGTCGAGCGGGTGCGCCGCGCTGCCCACCAGGTGATGCACAGCGTGAACAACACGAACACCATGAACATGCCTATGGCATGCAGATTGAGCGGCTGACGCTGGCCCGCGTCGAGCGCAGGTGAAGCCAGCGACAGGCCCGAGTGCAGCAACAAAGCCAGAGGCAGTAGTTTCTTCATGCGCCCTGCTCCCCTTCCAGTCCGGCGACCAGCGACTGCGTCAGGCGATCGAACTCGCCATTGGCCCGGTACACATAGAACGCCGACAACGCGCAGAAGAACACGAACAGGAAGGCGCCGGCCGCGACGCCGAAAGTCATGTTCGACCCCTCGGTCAGCCGCCTGGCGATCAGCTCGGGCCAGAGCGACACCAACGCGATGTAGCCATAGAACGTGGTCAGGATCAGCAGGAACAGGCTCAGGGTGAAGCGGTTTCTGCGAGCCACCAGTTGCTGGAACTGGGCACTGGCGCGAACACGCGCATATAACAGGCTGGACATGAGACACCTCGGTCAATGTACTTGTTGTTATGGGATGTGCAGGTGTTACAGCTCGATCAGTGCTCGGCGTCGGCGGTCGGCGCCTCCTGTTGCCGGGCCCACTCACGCAGGACGAACTTCTGGATCTTGCCGGTGGCGGTCTTGGGCAGTTCCGTGAGCGACACATGTCGCGGAGCCTTGAAATGCGCCAGACGTTCACGGCACCAGCGGATCAGGTCGCCTTCCGTGACCGTGGCGAGCCCATTCGAGCGCAGGGTGACAAACGCATGGGGTGTCTCGCCCCAGCGCGAATCCGGGCGCGCCACCACTGCGGCCTCGACCACCTCAGGGTGCTGGTACAGCACTTCTTCGATCTCCAGCGAGCTGATGTTCTCGCCGCCGGAAATGATGATGTCCTTGGCCCGGTCCTTGATTTCCACATAGCCGTCCGGGTGCAGCACGGCCAGGTCGCCCGTGTGCAGCCAGCCATTGGCCAATGCGGCCCGGGTGGCCTCTGGATTGTGCAGGTAACCTTTCATCACGGTGTTGCCGCGCACCACCAGCTCGCCAAGGGTAAGGCCGTCGGCCGGGACCGGACGGCCGGTGTCGGTATCCAGCACCGTAGCCTCTTCAAGCATCGGGTGGGCGACGCCCTGGCGGCTCATGAACCGGGCGCGAGCCTTCAGAGGCAATTCGTCGACGCCCGGCTGCCACAGGCACAGTGTGCTGGGGCCGTAGCTTTCGGTCATGCCATAGGCATGGGTGATGCTGAAGCCGCGTGCTTCCATCGCCGCGATCACCGCGCTGGGTGGCGCGGCGCCGCCGGTGATCACCGATACCGGCCCGCTCGGCGCGCCAGCGTGCTGGGCATGGATCAGCATCGACATCACCACCGGCGCGGCGCTCAAATGGGTCACACCATGCACGGCGATCGCGGTGTGGATCGCTTCGGGCTGGACCTTGCGCAGGCACACATGGGTGCCCCCGGACAAGGTCACCGCCCAGGTGTGGCTCCAACCGTTGCAGTGGAACATCGGCAAGGTCCACAGGTAGACGCTGCGCGGCCCCAGCTGGAAGATCAGCGCCCCGGCGCAGGCATTGAGGTAGGCGCCACGGTGATGCAGCACCACGCCCTTGGGGTCGCCGGTGGTGCCAGAGGTATAGTTGATGGCGATCGATTGCCATTCATTCTGCGGCGCGCTCAGCGGCCTGGCCGGATCGCCCTGGGCCAGGAATGCCTCGTACTCCAGGTCATCGGCCAGCTCGCCCGGCTCGGACGCGTCATCGTCGATGGCTACCAGCAATGGAGGCGTGTCGAGCATGGCCAGTGCCTGTTGCACCACCGCGCCAAACTCACGATCGCAGATCAGCACCTTGGCCGCGCAATGACGCAGGATGAAAGCGATGCTGCGCGCCTCCAGGCGGATATTGATGCACACCAGCACGGCGCCCGCACCGGGCACGCCATAGTGCGCCTCGAGCATTTCAGGGATGTTCGGCGCGAGTATCGCCACCCGCTCGCCCGGCTGCACGCCGACCCGCTCCAGCGCACTGGCCAGGGCACGGCTGCGCTTATGCAGCTGCTGGTAGCTGTAGCGCCGCTCGCCGTACACCACGGCATCACGCTGCGGGTACACCTGGGCGGCGCGTTTGAGGAACGACAACGGTGAAAGGGGCACATGGTTGGCTTCGTTGGGGGCAAGCTCATGCTCGAAGGTTGGGTGAATCATCACTGACACCCCATCGACAGGTTATCCAGGCATTGAAGGTACATACACATCTCCTGCTTATTGTTGTTCTCGCATCAGGGTTGTGGCCGGGTCAGATCACAGGCTGCTGCACAGGTGCCCGCCATCGACCACGATTTCGGTGCCGCTCATGGCCCGCCCGGCGTCGCTGGCCAGCAACAGCAAGGCGCCGTCCAGGTCCTGTGGCTGGCTGAAGCGCCGACTGGGGATACGCGAGCGCAGCTTCTCTCCGGCCTCGCCGGCCAGGAAGGCATCATTGAGCTCGGTCATCACGTAGCCCGGCGCCAAGGCGTTCACCCGGATGCCATGGCGCGCCAGTTCCAGGGCCATGGCGCGAGTCAGGTGGGCAAGCCCGGCCTTGGCCGCGAGATAAGGGCCGACGGCACCTGCCACACGGCTGGCGAGGATCGAGGTCACATTGATCAGGCTGCCGCCCTGCCCCGCAGCGACCATCCGCCGGGCGCACTCCTGGGCCACGGTCCAGGCCCCCTTCAGGTTGGTGTCGAGCACCCGGTCCCAGCTCTGGTCGTCACAGGCCAGCAGCGGCTGGCTGTCGCTCACCCCGGCGTTGTTGACCAGCACATCCAGCGGGCCGGCGGCATCGAGCACCCGGCATACATCGTCGCGGCAGGTCACATCCAGGGCCAGGGCCCGCGCGCGACCACCGGCCAGCTCGATAGACTCGACCAGGCTCTGCAGCGGCCCCAGGCGCCTGGCCGTCACCACCACCTCGGCACCGGCCGCCGCCAGGGTAGTGGCGAAATGTCGGCCAAGGCCGCTGGAGGCGCCGGTCACCAGGGCGCGCCGCCCATCAAGGGCGAACAGTCGGGCAACAGTCGGCTGCATCAGTGGGCTCCCGGGCGCTGGTCGAGGAGTTTCTTCGCCAGGCTCATGCGGTGCACTTCGCTTGGGCCGTCGTAGATGCGGAACGGGCGAATGTCGCGGAAGATCCGCTCCACCACGGTCTCCCCGGTCACGCCACGCCCGCCCAGCACCTGCACGCAGCGATCGACCACCCGCCACAGCGCCTCGGCGCTGATCACCTTGGCCATGCTCGAATCGACATTGGCGCGCTGGCCTTGGTCGAGCACCCAGGCGCAGTGCCAGACCGCCAGGCGCACCACATGCAGGTCCATCATGTTGTCGGCCAGCATGAAGCCTACGCCCTGATGCTCACCCAGCGGCTTGCCGAACGCATCGCGGGTGCGTGCGTAGTCACAGGCGATGTCATGGGCCCGTCGCGCGGCACCGAGCCAGCGCATGCAGTGGGTCAGGCGCGCCGGGGCCAGGCGTACCTGGGCATAGCGGAAGCCCTTCCCGATCTCGCCCAGCACATCGCTGGCCGGTACCCGCAGGTTGTCGAAACGCAGTTGCCCGTGGCCGCCGGTGAAGCAGCTGTCCAGGGTATCCAGCTGGCGCTCGTGGATGATCCCTTCGCGCTGCATGTCGGACAGGAACATGGTCGCCGAGCCATCCTCCATGCGCGCCATGATGATCGCGAACCCGGCGCCGTCGGCCCCGGTGATCAACCACTTGCGGCCGTTGATAAGGTAATCGTCGCCATCGCGGGTGGCGGTGGTGCGCAGCATCGACGGATCTGACCCCGAGCCCGGCGCCGGTTCGGTCATGGCGAAGCACGAGCGCATGTGCCCCTGGACCAAGGGCCGCAGCCAGCGGTCCTTTTGCGCTTCGGTGGCCACCACGTCCATCAGGTGGATGTTGCCTTCGTCCGGGGCATGGATGTTCAGCGCCACCGGGCCCAGGGGCGAGTAGCCGGCCTCTTCGAAGACGATGGCCTTGGCTGCATGGCTCAGGCCCAACCCGCCCATTTCGCGGCTGGCGTGGGGCGTCAGCAGGCCCGCTGCCTGGGCGCGGGCCTGCAGGTCCCGACGCAGGGCGTCGCTGGGGCCGTGGCCATCCTGGCGTGGGTCGTTCTCGAACGGGATGACCTGTTCGGCAATGAAAGTGCGGGTTCTGGCCTGCAGTTCGAGCAGTTCGTCTGGGAGGGTGAAGTTCATGAGGGTCCTTGTTGGTGCTTGTCGGTCTTGAAACAGGGGGGCGCCTCGCTCAGCGCACGGCCTTGGGGTTACTGATCGTCAGCCGGTCGAGCGTCACCTGGCGCAGCGTCTCGACCAGAGTGCGAGCGCTGTGCGGGGTATCGTGGTGACCTTGGCGAATCGCCCGTGCCAGCTGGCGTCGGGCTTCCTGCAATGAAGGGGCCGGCGCATCGATCAGCGCGGCCAGGTGCGCCTGCTCCTGAAGGCCGAGGACGGCGCCCAGGCGGTTTTCGCGGGCGGCGATGGCCATGGCGTTGGCGATCATCAGCGTCGGGTAGCGCAGCTCGCCGGGCAGAGCCGGCAATACCTGCTCCAGCAAGGTCTGGCGGGCGATTTCAAGTAATTGATGGGCGTGCGGCTGGGTCATGGCGCATCGGCTCCGGTCATGTTCAGGATGTCGAGTTCAAGCTCCGGCAGCAGGCGCGCGGTCAGTGCCAGCTCCAGGGAAGGCTCTTCGCCGGACAGATGGCGCTGCCCCTGCTGCAGCGCGATTACCGCCCAGCGCAGGGTCGCCATGACCTGCCAGTAGTGCAGTTGGTGGGGCTCAACCCACAGTGGCGATACCTGGTGGTAGCCACGCAGGAAGTCCGCCAGCTGGCCAACGCCGCCAGCTTCCAGATCAGGGCGCGTGAACCGCCAGCACGGGGCGGTAAACCAGCCGAGGTCCTCGCAAGGGTCGCCCCAGCCGGTGAATTCCCAGTCCAGCACCGCTTCCAGCCCCTGCTCGCTGGCCAGGTAGTTGCCCGTGCGGTAGTCGCGGTGCAGCAGACACAGACGGCTGTCTCGCGGTGCATGCAGTTCGCACCAGCGCAGGCCCCACTCCAGTGCCGGGTAGGCATCGTCGAGGGTGTCGAGGTAACGCCGATAGGCATCGACGGTGGCCAGGGCAGGCGAACGCTGCGGCACGGGCAAGAAGTCCAATGCCGCACTCGGCGGGCGGATCTGATGCAGGCGCGCCAGGTTAGCGCCGAGCTGCTCCGCCAGCCGGGCCCGGCCCTGGGCGCCCGCTCCTGCGCTGAGCACCCGCCCGGCAGCGACACCCGACACATACTCCATCAGGAAGAACACCCGCCCGTGGACCTGCGTATCGCGGCACAGCCAGAGTGGCCGCGGAACTTTTACCCCGGCCTGGTGGGCCACCTGCAACACGGCGAACTCCTGGGCGCGGTCGAGGCTGGCCGGCAGCGCGGACAGCGCGTCGCTGCGCAACACCCAGCGCCGGGTACCGGCCCAGGGACCGCCCTCGATCAGCAGTTCGAGCAGCCAGTTTTCCTGGATGGCACCGCCGCTCAGACGCTTGCGGGCTTGAATCTCAACACGCGTTGCCGTTGCCTGCTCACGGATGAAGTCGACAAGGCGCTGCTCATCGGTCGCGACCGCGAGCATGTCGCCTGCCGGACAAGTCGTAGAGGAACTGATCATGAATCAATGGTCCTGCCTTCGGTTTGAAGTGGGCAGGTCAACTGGAGCAACACCCGGGCCAACTTTCTCAGGATCATCTGCAAGCCCCGTCATGCCTGGCCTGCAGCGGCTCATGGGAAAGGCTGGCGAAGCGCGGAATTGCATAGATGAAACAAATTGGTTCAGGATGGAAACAATTCATTTCTGAACAGGCGCCGCCATGCATTCCCCCACCTCCCAGGTCGTCGTGCTGATCAGTCACCTGCAGCGCCCCCTGCAACGCAGCCGCCTCGCGCAAATGGTGGCCGCGCTCGCCGCGGACTACCCCGACACCCACATCGAAGTGCTCGACACCTCGGTGACCGAGGTACTGCAAGCCGCCCGCGAACTGGAATTGCGCGGAGAAGCCGACGTGTTCATCTGCGCCGGGGCCACTGCTGCCTACCTGCGTAAGCACCTGGCGCGCCCGGTACTGACGATGCGTGTGGGCGGCGGTGACCTGCTGCGGGCACTGGGGCAAGCGCGCGAGCATGCCTCGCAAGTGGCCTTGCTCAGCTACAACCGCATCGACCAGGGCCTTCAGGCCATGGCCGGGCTGTTCACCGTGCAGGTTCACCAGGCTGCCTACACCTCCCTGGAAGAAGCGCGCCAGGAAGTCGAACAGGCCGCACGGATGGGGTGTCGCAGCATCATCGGCTCATCGACGGTGGTGGAGCTGGCGGAACAGGCCGGCCTGCACGGCGTGCTGTCACTGAGCGAGGACACTGTGCGCAAGGCGCTCGAGGAGGCCGTGGGCATCCTTGATAGCCAACGGATCGAGATCGCCAAGCGCCGGCACTTGAACGCCGTGCTGCAACACATCCCCACCGGCGTGGCGGCGGTCGACAACCAGGGCGTGGTGCAGTCGCTCAATCCGGCCCTGGCTCAGCTGCTGGATTTGCCGCTCAGCGCGGCGCTGGGCCGTCCGCTGCAGCAGCTGTGCCCGGAACTGGACCTGCAGCAGGCGTTTGCAGAGGGCGGCGAAGAAAACCGGGTGATCCGGCTCGGCTCACATGCAGTGGTCAGCAACCTGCTGCCGATCCTCGAGAACGGCCAGCGCACCGGCCTGGTCCTGACCTGCCAGGACACCACCGCCGTGCAGCGGGCGGACCAGCGCATCCGTTCCACCCGCCGGCCCGGCGCCTTTACCGCCCGGTACCGCCTTGAGCAGCTCGACGGCAACAGCCGGGCCAACCGCGAAATGCTGCAGCTGGCCAGGCGTTTTGCCGCCAGCCAGTCAACCATCCTGATCACCGGTGAAAGCGGCACCGGCAAAGAGTTGCTGGCCCAGGGCATCCACAACGAGAGCCCGCGCCGACAAGGCCCCTTCGTCGCCATTAACTGCGCGGCGTTCCCGGAGACGCTGCTGGAAAGCGAACTGTTCGGCTACGAGGAAGGCGCCTTCAGCGGCTCACGCAAGGGCGGCAAGCCTGGCCTGTTCGAAGTGGCGCACCGCGGCACACTGTTTCTCGACGAGATCGGCGACATGCCCGTGCCGCTGCAAACGCGCCTGCTGCGTGTGCTGCAGGAGCGCGAAGTACTGCGCCTGGGCGGCACCGAGCCGATCGCGATCGATGTGCGCATCATCGCCGCTACCCATCAAGACCTGCGAAGCGCGATAGTCGATGGCGACTTCCGTACCGACCTGTATTACCGACTCAATATCCTGCGCCTGCAGACCACCCCTTTGCGCGAGCGCCCCGAGGATATTGCCCTGATCTGCCGGGGCATCAGCCAGCGCCTGCTGGTCCAAGGCCAGCCACCGGGCGCGGCGGACGTGCCAGGCGCCCTGTTGCCTTACCTGACACGCCACGGGTGGCCAGGCAATGTGCGTGAGCTGGAGAACGTAATCGAGCGGGCGATGCTCTCGGCCCGTGAGCTGCTGGGGGAGCATGGCGTAGACGAACAGTACTTGGCGCGGGTGCTGCCCGAGCTGTGCGAAGGGGTTACGCCAACCAGCCGTGCCAGGCCCTCCCGGGAGTCGGACCTGCACAGCATCGGCAAGGCCGCTCAGTTGCGCCATGTGCAGGAAACCCTGGACAACTGCCAGGGCAATCTCGACGAAGCGGCGCGGCAGCTGGGCATCAGCCGGACCACGTTATGGCGAAGGCTCAGGGCAGTGCGGTGAATCTGGTAGTTAGCCACCTGACGGCCGATACCGACTCAGTATCTGCTCCGGGTCGATGGAAGACGTTCGTCACGAGCGCTCCAGTACGGGCCCGTACTGTCTCCAGGCACTGCATCGAGACACTACAGGACCGGGCAGCATAGTGGTAAAGATACCCGGCGGCTGCCCGAGCCAGGATTCAGCCCCTCGCGTTGGAGTACGCAGCGCCGCCGCGCAAGCCGGTGTTCTCCTCCACCGCCCCGGTGCCGTCGAGGTAACCATGTTTGCGCAGGTCGGGCATGAGTACGGCAGCCAGCAGCGTAATGGCGCTCATGGCCGCCACGTAATAGTAGAAGTACGACTCCACCCCCGCGCCGCGCAATGACAGTGCCACGTACTCGGCCGTGCCGCCACACAACGCATTGCCCAGTGCGTAAGGTAAGCCTACTCCCAGCGCGCGAACGGTGGCCGGGTACAGGTCAGCCTTGAGCACGCCGGTCACTGGCGTATAGAACGCTGCAATCAGCAGCCCTAGCATCACCAGCGCAAAGGCCTCGTACGGGTTGCTGACGCTCTTCAGGCCCGTGAGCAATGGCACGATCAACACGCTCGACAGCAGGCCGAAGGCAATCATGCTGTTACGCGAGCCGATACGATCGGCCATCATCCCGAACACCGGCTGCAGACACATGAACACCACCAG
>Ga0302347_1001414_pt1 | contig 28970 bp, 28 predicted proteins | sample PhyWR1_FD_202178 | JGI IMG/M metagenome (GOLD analysis project Ga0302347, IMG submission 202178) | Leaf surface microbial communities from wheat plants in UC Gill Tract Community Farm, Albany, California, United States - DLSL W.R1 (v2)... | ecosystem: Host-associated > Plants > Phyllosphere >...
CACCTTTACCGGTTTTTTTGAAGCGCTTAGCAGCACCGCGTACGGTCTTAATTTTTGGCATTTTAATAACTTCCACTTCGCATTGTTAATAAACGAAACATTAGGCGAACAACGCCTGCGAAGCCTGATGGCTCCACAGGAGTTGCTACTTGAAGGCCTTACTGTTTCTTCTTAGGAGCGAGCACCATGATCATCTGGCGGCCTTCGATCTTCGACGGGAAGGATTCGACCACTGCCAGTTCACTCAGATCGTCACGGACGCGGTTAAGCACTTCCATACCGATCTGCTGGTGAGCCATCTCACGACCGCGGAAACGCAGCGTGATCTTAGCTTTATCACCCTCTTCCAGAAAGCGAACCAGGCTGCGGAGTTTTACCTGGTAGTCGCCATCATCGGTGCCAGGACGGAATTTGATTTCCTTAACCTGGATAACTTTTTGCTTTTTCTTCTGTTCCTTAGAAGACTTGCTCTTTTCATAGAGGAATTTGCCGTAATCCATAATACGACAAACCGGCGGCTCGGCGTTAGGGCTGATTTCGACTAAGTCTACTCCGGCTTCTTCAGCTTTTTCCAGAGCTTCTCTCAGACTCACAATACCAAGCTGCTCGCCTTCCAGACCTGTTAAGCGAACTTCTTGCGCGCGAATTTCGCCATTAATACGATTCGGACGCGCCGTTTGAACTCGTTTTCCGCCTTTAATACCTTATTCCTCCAGTTGTTGAAGACTGCGGCTGCGAATCTCTTGTTGCAGCTTTTCGATCACTTCATTTACGTCCATGCTGCCGAGGTCTTTACCACGACGGGTACGCACGGCCACTTTGCCGGCTTCGACTTCTTTGTCGCCACAGACCAACATATACGGGACACGACGTAAAGTGTGCTCGCGGATTTTAAAGCCAATCTTCTCATTTCTCAAGTCCGCTTTTACCCGAATGCCCGCATTTTGTAGTTTACGAGTCAATTCGTTAACGTATTCAGACTGAGAATCGGTAATATTCATCACCACGACCTGCACCGGCGCAAGCCAGGTTGGGAAGAAGCCGGCAAACTCTTCGGTCAGGATGCCAATGAAGCGCTCCATAGACCCCAGAATTGCGCGGTGAATCATTACCGGTACCTGACGCTCGTTATTTTCGCCCACATAAGAAGCGCTTAAACGCTGCGGCAGAGAGAAGTCCAGCTGTACCGTTCCGCACTGCCATGCACGATCGAGGCAGTCATACAGAGTAAATTCAATTTTCGGACCGTAGAACGCGCCTTCACCCAGTTGATATTCAAACGGGATATTGTTCTCTTCCAGCGCGACCGCCAGATCCGCCTCAGCACGATCCCAGGTCTCGTCGCTTCCGATACGTTTTTCCGGACGAGTTGAGAGTTTGACGACGATTTTCTCGAAGCCAAAGGTGCTGTACATATCGTAGACCATACGAATACAGGCGTTCACTTCCTCACGGACCTGCTCTTCTGTACAGAAGATGTGCGCATCATCCTGAGTAAAGCCACGTACGCGCATCAGACCATGCAGCGCGCCCGAAGGCTCGTTACGATGGCAGCTACCGAACTCCGCCATACGCAGCGGCAGATCGCGGTACGATTTCAGACCCTGATTAAAGATCTGCACGTGACCCGGACAGTTCATCGGCTTGATGCAGTATTCACGGTTCTCAGAAGAGGTGGTGAACATCGCATCTTTGTAGTTGTCCCAGTGCCCGGTTTTTTCCCACAGCACGCGGTCCATCATGAACGGACCTTTTACTTCCTGGTACTGGTACTCTTTCAGCTTGGAGCGAACGAACACTTCCAGCTCGCGGAAGATTGTCCAGCCGTCGTTATGCCAGAAGACCATACCCGGCGCCTCTTCCTGCATATGATACAGGTCGAGCTGCTTGCCAATCTTGCGGTGGTCACGCTTGGACGCTTCTTCCAGACGCAGCAGATGCGCGTTAAGCGCTTTTTTATCTGCCCATGCGGTACCGTAAATACGCTGCAACATCTTGTTGTTGCTGTCGCCGCGCCAGTACGCGCCTGCGGTTTTCATCAGTTTAAAGTGATGACAAAAACGCATATTCGGCACGTGCGGTCCACGGCACATGTCGACGTACTCTTCATGATGATACAAGCCAGGCTTGTCATCATGGGCGATATTTTCATCAAGAATGGAAACTTTATAAGTCTCGCCACGCTTCACAAAGGTTTCACGCGCTTCGTGCCAGCTGACTTTCTTCTTGATGACGTCATAATTCTTCTCGGCGAGCTCATGCATACGTTTTTCGAGCGCGTCGATATCTTCCTGGGTCAGCGTATGATCGAGGTCGACGTCATAATAGAAGCCGTTATCGATAACCGGGCCGATAGCCATCTTGGTGTTTGGCCACAGCTGCTTAATCGCATGACCGAGCAGATGCGCGCAGGAGTGACGAATGATTTCCAGGCCGTCTTCATCTTTTGCAGTAATGATGGAGAGGGTTGCATCGTTTTCGATGAGGTCGCTGGCATCGACCAGCTCACCATTCACTCGTCCCGCGATCGTGGCTTTCGCCAGGCCTGGACCGATATCCAGAGCAACATCCAGCGGGCTAACGGCGTGGTCAAAATGGCGTTGGCTGCCATCAGGAAGCGTAATTACAGGCATTTTATGTCCTTATTTGCAGTGGTGCCCCACACGAAAGAGCACATACAAAACAATATAATAATAATTATCAACAAGTTATAGCTCAGTTCCCGCTTCACTCTGCGAAATATGAGGACGATCGTTTACCGAGTCGTTCCCACCTGCAGCCGCCTGCTGATAACACCGACCCTTAGTTTACACATCATTAGTGCGTGTTAAAAGTCAGAACAAGATAAATGGTGGCGGTTATGGATAAAACAAGGGGGACAGAATCATATGCTGGATATTCAGCCACAGGAACAACGTGGCGGGACGGCGGACGAAAAAAGAAAAACAGCTCGTGCCACAATAGGTAATGGCAAGAAATAGCAAAGTGGAAGAATCAGTGTTGACCACCATTCAGGAAATAAACCGGTACATCTCTACCCGGCTTTATATTCCCTGAAACGTCATCATATTATCTACAGATGAAAATCAGGACCACTCGCCGGCAACAAGAGTATGGACATTAAATGCATCATCCATAGAGTGACCGGTTGATTGTGAACCGGGAGCAATATTCGATCCGGCTTCAACATCGGTCGCTTTCGCAATACCAACCTGCGTATGGTCGGTGTTGCCTGGCTGCGGGACCGGGTTCGCGGCGAATGCGCCAAAAGACAGGGTGCACAGCATCACAGCCGCAGTTGCGATTTTGCTATTTTTCATGATGGTGATTCTCTTATTTACTGAAGGTTGTCCGGCAAAGATCTCATCTTCGTCGATAGTCAACAGTATAGATCCCGATCACACTTTTGTCCGACTAAATATTTAGCTATTTGTGTCAAATTATCTACAGAGTTGTCAGGAAAAAATGAATTATGAGGAAATTGTGGAGTTATTTTCTTTTTATAAAAAATAAAACGAATGACCAAAAATAATAATGCCGATGGTTGCTAATTTTAAAACAATCAGGCCGGTTTCCCGGCCTGAAATACATTACATCTTATAACCCAGAGACAGCGTCGTGCGGCGATCGGTATGATTCGGCGCCGATGACGGCGGCTCGGAGTTCCAGGTCAGGTTGTAGGCAACCCGCAGTGCAAAATGCGCATTGATGGCGACATTCAACGCACTTTCCGAGTTCAGCGTAGTGTCCTGGGCACCGAACACCGACACCCCCTGGGTGAACTTGGTGTTATCGGTCATCTGCCAGGCCCAGGTACCGGAAGCATAGCCCAGCGGCTGAGTATCATTATCGCCATCGGTATACTCGTCATAGCGCACGCCCGGACCAAATTCAAAGCGCAGGCTGTGAACCGGACCGTTCAGGATCTGACGACCATAACCCGCGGTTAAAACGTCGCGTTGTTGATAGCCATTATAGCGATCGGTCAACCAGCTGGCCTGGCCAAACACGTAGTTGCTGTCGGTCAGGTTGTAGCGACTACGGCCACCAACCGCGTATTTTTCGGAGGAGCGCTGATCGTTGGATGACGTGTTGCTGGCATTACCCCACAGCGACCATGCCGTCGTATCGCCGTACCAGGTCAACGTAGAATCCGCGGTCATTGAAGAACTTTTCGTATTTCCGGACTGCGCCAGATAACCGGCGTTAACCGCACCTTCGAAAGGTTTTTTGGCAGTGGAAGGGTCATCCATAACAGTAAAAACGGAATCATCGGCCAATGCGTGCGCAGACGCAAAGAGCCCCCCCGCCAGCAATGCCGCTGCGGGTACTGTCTTCAAAAGCTTCATTTAATTTAGAGTCCGTACAACAAAAAGAGAGACCCAGCTGGTCCCGGAAACTTTCGCAAGGATCGCTATACGCGTCATCCTTCAGGCTACTTCTTTGTTGGCGTCACTAAGACATCCCCCACACAGCATGAACTGTGCTTTCGTGGGATGGCTTCCCTCGCCGCCTCGACGCATCTTGAATGATTTTTGTATCTTGCAGGTCCAATGAAAGGCAAAGAATTATAAAAAAGCACGATTAACATAGCAATCAATTACTATTTCATTTTTTGAATAAGACAGCTCTTAGAACAATCTTTATTTCATAAAGATAAAAATAAAAAGCGCTTTACAAATCGCGACCGGCAATGGCTTCCCCTTCCCGCTAAGAAGTGCCATGCTTAAAAACAGAACAGCTTAACCCGTATCATGGAGGAAATTAGATGACCAAAATCTATACGCTAACGCTGGCTCCCTCACTCGATAGCGCAACGCTGACCCCGCAAATGTACCCCGAAGGAAAACTCCGCTGCAGCGCACCGATTTTCGAACCCGGCGGCGGCGGTATCAACGTCGCACGTGCCATCACCTTTCTCGGTGGTGAAGCAACGGCCATTTACCCGGCCGGTGGCGCCACCGGCGAACATCTTACGGCGCTGCTCACCGCAGAACAGGTCCCGGTTGAGCCTGTCGAGGCGCAAGACTGGACGCGACAAAATCTGCATGTCCACGTAGGCGCCAGCGGCGAACAATATCGCTTCGTGATGCCTGGTGCCGCCTTAACGGAAGAGGAGTTCCGTCGCCTCGAAGAAAAGGTTCTGGCGATCGAGACCGGCTCACTGCTGGTCGTAAGCGGCAGCCTGCCGCCTGGCATCGGCGTTGACAACCTGACTCAGTTAGTCAAAAGCGCACAGCGTCACGGACTTCGCTGCATCATTGATAGTTCGGGCGAGGCGCTGGCCGCCGCTCTTGATGTCGGGAATATTGAGCTCGTCAAGCCTAACCAAAAAGAGCTGAGTGCTCTGGTGGGGCGCGATCTGAGCCAGCCGGATGACGTTAGACGCGCGGCGGAGGAGCTGATTCGTTCGGGTAAGGTCCGCCGGGTTGTGGTCTCACTCGGCCCGCAGGGTGCGCTGGGCGTTGATGCCAGCGGCAGTGTACAGGTCGTGCCGCCGCCGATGAAAAGCCAAAGTACCGTTGGCGCCGGCGACAGCATGGTCGGCGCAATGACCCTGCGCCTGGCGGAAGATGCCAGTCTGGAGGATATGGTCCGCTTCGGCGTCGCCGCCGGTAGCGCCGCCACCATTAACCAGGGTACCCGTCTGTGCTCGTTGGAAAACACGCACAAAATCTACACTTACCTGTGTGGTCGCTAGTTCTCCTTCCCTCTGCTGGCGCAGAGGGAGTCGCCAAATCATCATCATGGTCTATGCTGAAAATTCCATGGATTACAACAGGGTGAAAAATGAGCACAGAAATTGTTACCCGCGTCGTCACGGTTAACTTTCAGGAAGAGACGCTGACCGAAATTAACGAGCTAAGTAATCATCTCACCCGCGCAGGATTTACTCTTGTGCTGAATGATGAAAACGGCAAGGTCCATGAACTGGGTACGAATACCTTTGGCCTGATTTCCGCGCAAAGCGCCGACGAGGTCAAAGCGCTTAGCGCCGGATTGGCGGAAACGGCGCTGGGTCGCCCCGTCGACGTTACCGTCACCACATTTGCTGAGTGGTTGAAAGCTCAATAAGTGCGATTCGTGCAACGGAGCGCGCCAGTTGTGCGTCAGTTCGAATTTTACACCGGGGTTATGGGCTAACCTTATGAAATGGTGGAAAACAAGGGGAGAGACAGCATGTGGCAAGCTATCAGCACGTTGTTAAGCGACTGGCATTCCGAAGCAGCTGAAATCGAACTCCGCAACGAACTGCCCGGCGGTGAAATTCATGCGGCCTGGCATTTACGTTTCGGCGGTCGGGACTACTTTGTTAAATGTGATGAGCGTGAACTTCTGCCTATCTTTACCGCTGAAGCAGACCAGCTTGAGCTGCTGTCACGGAGTAAAACCGTTAGCGTTCCGCAGGTTTATGCGGTTGGCAGCGATCGCGACTACAGTTTCCTGGTAATGGAATATCTGCCCCCTCGCCCGCTGGACGCGCACAACGCCTTCTTACTCGGTCAGCATATTGCACATCTGCATCAGTGGAGCGATCAGCCGCAGTTTGGTCTGGATTTTGATAACGACCTTTCCACCACGCCGCAGCCCAACGCCTGGCAGCGCCGCTGGTCGACTTTCTTTGCCGAACAGCGTATCGGCTGGCAGCTGGAGCTGGCTGCCGAAAAAGGGCTCAGCTTCGGCGATATCGACAGCATCGTCGATAATGTGCAGCAGCGCCTGAGCAATCACCAGCCTCAACCGTCATTGCTGCATGGTGATTTGTGGTCGGGGAACTGCGCGCTAGGCCCGAACGGCCCCTATATCTTCGATCCCGCCTGTTACTGGGGAGACCGAGAGTGCGATCTGGCGATGCTGCCGCTGCACCCTGAACAGCCGCCGCAGATCTACGATGGCTACCAGTCGATATCCCCGCTGCCCTCTGGTTTCCTTGATCGTCAGCCGGTTTATCAGCTCTACACGTTGTTAAACCGGGCGATCTTGTTCGGCGGGCAGCATCTGGTGACGGCGCAGAAAGCGCTGGATGCGGTCTTAATGGAAAAGGCCCCATAAGGGGCCTGATGACAACACGGTTAGCTAATCTCTACGCCTTTCAGACGGAATTTGATCGTCATGGTGACGCCAGTTCCCGGCTTGCCCGCTTCGTAGCGCCATTTGCGCAGCGCATTTTTTACATCGCGTTCAAACATATTGGCGGGCTGCGCGGAGAGAATCTCGACGTTATCCACTCGCCCATCCGGCGTGACATCAAACTTGACGCGTACAGAACCTTCGATACGCAGCGCCTGGGCACGTGTCGGATACGCCGGCTGGTTGCGGCTTATCGCCCGCGGGCCGCTCGGCGCGGTCAGGGTCGGTTTTGCCGTTGCCGGTGCGGAGTTCGGCTGCGTACGTGCTGGCGCCGTATTGGTCGTTTCGAACGGTGAAGCCACGCGCGTTTCCGCCGGTTTCACATCCCGCTTCGGTTGCTCAACCTTCTTCTCCGGCTTCGGTTTAGGCTTAGGCTTCGGTTTGGGTTCGGGCTTGTGAATCACCACCGGCGCTTCTTTTGGTGGCTCCGGCTCCGGCACCACTTCCGGTTCAGGCTCCGGTTCAACAACGGGTTCCACTACCGGCTGTGCCGCCTGAGGCGGTTCGAGATCTGCCGGCGCAACCATCGTAATTTCGATCGGTTGCGAGGGAGAGGGCCGTTCAATAACCTGATGTACCGAGGTATAAAGCAACCCCGCCACAACGGCACCGTGGATAGCCACGGACAGCAGCGTCGGCCACGGGAAGCGGCGAGGTAAATCAAGGGTCATTGCGCTCATAGTCGTTTCTGTTGAAAAATGATGCCCCGATTTTAAATGCAAATAGCAATCATATTCAATAAGCCTTGTTATCTTGCATCAAAATTTGCCCCGTTTTGTGGGAAAAAACGTCTGAAGCATGGCATTTTAAGTCGGTACGCATCTTTACATTGCAGTCAACGGCGGATTCACTTAACGTGATTCGCCTGTTTATTGATAAGGAGCCTTGCCGTGCTTTACGTTATCTACGCTGAAGACATTGCCGATTCTCTGGAAAAGCGCTTGTCGGTACGTCCCGCCCACCTGGCACGTTTGCAGCTATTACAAGATGAAGGTCGTCTGTTGACCGCCGGGCCAATGCCTGCCGTCGACAGTAATGAGCCTGGCGCCGCCGGGTTTACTGGCTCAACGGTCATTGCGGAGTTCGAATCGCTGGAAGTCGCCAAAGCATGGGCAAATGATGACCCTTACATCGCGGCTGGCGTGTACCAGAACGTCTCCGTGAAGCCTTATAAGAAAGTATTCTGAGACCGTCCGACGCTAAAATAACAGAGGCACCGTAAACGGTGCCTTTTATATCAGTACTCAGTGAAGACAAACAGCAGGGAACCACGTTGTCGTTTCACCAGTTCCTTCCTGATGGAGAGGATGCGCATGTTGCGGCGCGATTGGGCTTCCAGCCAGCGGGACTTGCGGCGACTCACCTGTCTTAGCATGCGCCAGCGCCCTACTTCCGTTCTACTACGCTTCATTGCTACTACTCTACAAGTGAAAAACAGACCACATTATAAACCCATGAATCCGGCTGACCAACGCTTTCGCTGCGTTTTTATTTGCCAGATGGATGTTGATGCGTAAACTCATGACATAGAGTTATTCAAAAGGATTTTTCATCTATGACAACCTTTTACACGGTGGTGAACTGGCTGGTCATCCTCGGTTACTGGTTACTCATCGCCGGTGTAACATTACGCATTCTGATGAAACGGCGCGCCGTACCTTCAGCAATGGCGTGGTTGCTGATTATCTATATTCTTCCGCTGGTGGGGATTATCGCCTATCTCTCATTTGGCGAGCTGCATCTGGGTAAACGTCGTGCGGAACGGGCCCGGGCGATGTGGCCCTCCACCGCCAAATGGCTTAACGATCTCAAAGCCTGCAAACATATTTTTGCCGAGGATAACAGCCCGGTTGCCGAGTCGCTGTTTAAGCTCTGCGAACGGCGTCAGGGGATCGCCGGCGTTAAGGGCAATCAGCTTCAGCTGCTGACCGAGTCTGATGACGTGATGCAGGCGCTGATGCGCGATATCCAGCTGGCGCGGCACAATATTGAGATGGTGTTTTACATCTGGCAACCGGGCGGCATGGCCGATAAGGTCGCGGAATCCTTAATGGCGGCGGCGCGACGCGGCGTTCACTGCCGCCTGATGCTCGATTCCGCCGGCAGCGTCGCCTTTTTCCGCAGCCCGTGGGCAGCCATGATGCGGAACGCCGGCATCGAGGTGGTCGAAGCGCTGAAGGTCAACCTGATGCGTGTTTTTCTGCGCCGCATGGATCTGCGCCAGCACCGCAAAATGGTGATGATTGATAACTATATTGCCTATACCGGCAGTATGAACATGGTCGACCCGCGCTTCTTTAAACAGGATTCCGGCGTCGGGCAGTGGATTGATCTGATGGCGCGTATGGAAGGCCCGGTCGCCACGGCGATGGGCATCGTCTACTCCTGCGACTGGGAGATTGAAACCGGCAAACGTATTTTACCGCCGCCGCCGGACCTCAATATTATGCCCTTTGAAGAAGCCAGCGGACACACGATTCATACCATTGCCTCTGGCCCCGGATTCCCGGAAGATCTGATTCATCAGGCGCTCCTCACCGCCGCCTATTCCGCCAAAGAACATCTGATCATGACCACCCCGTACTTCGTGCCCAGCGACGATCTGCTGCATGCGATCTGCACCGCGGCGCAACGCGGGGTCGACGTCAGCATTATCCTGCCGCGCAAGAATGATTCGCTGCTGGTTGGCTGGGCCAGTCGGGCCTTCTTTACCGAGCTGCTGGCGGCCGGGGTTAAAATTTATCAGTTTGAAGGCGGCCTGCTGCATACCAAAAGCGTACTGGTCGACGGCGAGCTCAGCCTGGTCGGTACCGTGAATCTCGATATGCGCAGCCTGTGGCTGAATTTCGAAATCACGCTGGTCATTGACGACGTCGGATTCGGCGGCGATCTGGCGGCCGTTCAGGACGATTATATTTCCCGTTCGCGCCTGCTGGACGCCCGGCTGTGGCTAAAACGACCGCTCTGGCAGCGGATCACCGAGCGACTGTTTTACTTCTTCAGTCCGTTGCTGTAAAACGTGCCAATCAGATGTTTAACGGGTAGCAATCATGGATATGGATTTAAACAATCGCCTGACCGAAGACGAAACGCTTGAACAAGCTTATGACATCTTCCTGGAGCTGGCTGTCGACAACCTCGATCCGGCGGATGTCATTCTGTTTAACCTGCAGTTTGAAGAACGCGGCGGCGCCGAGCTGTTTGACCCTGCGCCGGACTGGGAAGAGCATGTCGATTATGACCTCAACCCGGACTTTTTCGCCGAAGTCGTGATTGGTCTTGCCGATACCGATGGCGGCGAAATTAACGATATCTTTGCGCGCATTCTGCTGTGCCGCGAAAAAGACCATAAGCTGTGCCATATTCTGTGGCGTGAATAAGCGTCCCCCATACTGAACCACAAAAAAACGGCAGACGGTCACCACACCGCCTGCCGTTTTATTTTTGTTTCCTGACTATTCCGCTAATTCACTGCCGCAGGCGTTGCAAAAACGCGCATTTTTATCATGAGCGGCGTGCTGACAGTTTGGACACGCGCGCGCGCGGCGATGTTGTAATGCGCTGGTCATATGCGTGGTGATAAGTCCGGTCGGAATGGCGATAATGGAATAACCGATTAAGATCAGAACCGAGGCCAGAATTCTGCCGATCGGCGTATGCGGCGTAATATCGCCATACCCGACCGTCGTAATGGTCACAATCGCCCAGTAGACCGACGCATTTAAGGTGGTAAACCCATATTGCGGCCCTTCAATCAGGTACATCAGCGATCCAAAGATAACCATCACGATGGCAATAAAGGAATAAAAGAGGATCAGCTGATGGCGGGCGCTGACGATAGCCGCCCAGAAAATATTCAATGACGGCATAAAGCGCAGCAGTTTAAGAATACGCAGGCAGCGAATCGCCCGCATCGCCCGCCACGCAAAGACATAATTAAGCCCCATCTCCGGCCACATCCACATCACATAGAGCGGCAGGATGGTGGCTAAATCTATCACCCCCCAAAAGCTGAAAATATAGCTAAGGGGTTTCGGCCAGCTGATAATACGCAGGAAATATTCGAGGGTAAAAACAGCGGTGACAAACAGCTCCAGCCAGACAAAAACATGCCATTCATCAAACGTCAGGTGATATTGCGTGCCAAGACCGGACTCAATAAAAATCACCAGCACGCTCAAGAGCGCAAAAATACCGCACAGACCTTCAAATCGTCGTCCGGAACGACGAGTTTGATCGAAGAGTAGATGATACAGCCGCTGGCGAGCGGCGTGAAAATGAACAGCCACGTTTAACCTCGCAAAAAAAAGGGCTGACCTACGTCAGCCCCAGAGATTATAACGGGTCTACCTTCAGGCAGGAAACCGCATGTCGGAAACTCCCCTCCAGCACCGGCCGCGTTTTCGCACATTCTGGCCCGGCGATGGGACAACGCGTACGGAAAACGCACCCCGACGGCGGGTTAATCGGCGACGGCAGCTCCCCTTCCAGCAGCTGTATGGTTTTGTTCTTTTCCAGATCCGGGTCTGGAATCGGCACCGCGGACATCAGCGCTTTGGTATAGGGGTGCAGCGGATTATGGTACACCTCATCATAAGTGCCCAGCTCCACCGCATGGCCCAGATACATCACCAGAACGCGATCGGAAATATGCTTCACCACCGCCAGATCGTGAGCGATAAAGATCAGCGACAGCCCCATTTCGCGCTGCAGCTGCTGCAGCAGGTTAACGACCTGCGCCTGAATCGATACGTCCAGCGCCGAGACCGGCTCATCGCAGATGATCAGCTTCGGCTCAAGGATCAGCGCACGGGCGATACCGATACGCTGGCACTGGCCGCCGGAAAACTCGTGCGGATAGCGGTTAATCAGGTTCGGCAGCAGACCCACTTTCATCATCATCGCTTTCACGCGGTCACGCACTTCCTGACGCGACATTTTTGGATGATAGGTGCGCAGTGGCTCAGCAATAATTTCGCCGATAGTCATACGCGGATTGAGCGAAGCCAGCGGATCCTGGAAAATCATCTGGATATCGCTGCGAACATCGCGCCACTCTTCCTGCTTCATGCCTAACAGATCTTTGCCAAGCCAGGCGACTTTGCCGTCGGTCGCCTTCACCAGACCAATAATCGCCCGGGCAAAAGTCGATTTGCCGCAGCCGGATTCCCCGACCACGCCCAGCGTTTCGCCCTCGTAGAGACGCAGCGTGACGCCATCCACCGCTTTCAGCGTTTTGGCCGGCTGCCAGAACCACTGCTTGCCATCTTTAATATCAAAGTGGACTTTCAGATCGGCAATTTCGAGCAGGACTTTTCTTTGTTCCGTAACGGCGTTCATAGCAGATCCCCTACCGGTTGAAAGCAGGCGCGCAGGCGGCCCGGTGCAAACTCCTCCAGAGGTGGAGCACTATGACAAATCTCCATCGCGTGCGGGCAACGCGGCTGGAACGGGCAGCCTTTCGGCAGACGCAGCAGGTTTGGCGGATTACCCGGGATGGTCAACAGCGACTCGCCCTCGGCGTCCAGACGCGGAACCGCGTTCAGCAAGCCTATCGAGTACGGATGCGAAGGATGATAAAAGACATCCCGCGCCATGCCGTATTCCATGGTTCGCCCGGCATACATCACCAGCACTTTGTCGCAGATCCCGGCAACGACCCCAAGATCGTGGGTAATCATAATGATCGCCGTATTGAACTCGCGCTTAAGCTCATTCAACAGGGTCATGATTTGCGCCTGAACCGTGACATCCAGTGCGGTTGTCGGCTCATCGGCAATCAGCAGTTTAGGCCGGCACAGCAGCGCCATTGCAATCATCACGCGCTGGCGCATCCCGCCGGAGAATTCGTGAGGATACATTTTCATGCGCTTACGCGCTTCCGGCATTTTAACCGCATCCAGCATCTTCACCGACTCTTCAAAGGCTTCGGCTTTTCCCAGACCTTTATGCAGCATCAGGACTTCCATCAGCTGTTCACCCACCCGCATATACGGGTTCAGGGAGGTCATCGGGTCCTGGAATATCATTGAAATTTGTTCGGCGCGAAGCTTATTCAGATCGCGCTCCGGCAGATTGAGAATCTGGCGGCCGTTAAACAGAGCCGACCCGCCAATCTGACCGTTGGAGGCCAACAGGCCCATCAAAGCAAACGCGGTTTGCGACTTACCGGAACCCGATTCGCCGACGATACCCAGCGTTTCCCCGGCACGCAGGTTAAAATTGAGGTCGTTCACCGCTGTGACATCGCCATCCGGCGTTTTGAACGTGACGCGGAGATCTTTGACATCCAGCAGCAGGCCGGATTGTTGCTGTGCCTGCGGCGCTTTTGCCGTTTCAATTGTGCTCATGACGGCGCTCCTTAGCGATCTTTCGGGTCGAGGGCATCACGCAGGCCATCGCCGATAAAGTTAAAACAGAACAGCGTAATCACCAGGAACCCCGCTGGAAACAGCAGCAGCCACGGCGACACTTCCATAGAGTTCGCGCCATCGCTGAGCAGTGCACCCCAGCTGCTCAGGGGTTCCTGAGTCCCCAGGCCAAGGAAGCTTAAGAAGGATTCAAACAGGATCATGCTCGGCACCAGCAGAGAGGCGTACACCACCACCACGCCCAGTACGTTAGGCACGATATGCCGAACCACAATACTGAATGTTGAGACGCCGCCGACCTGCGCCGCTTCGATAAACTCTTTGCGCTTCAGGCTCAGCGTCTGGCCGCGAACAATACGCGCCATATCCAGCCAGGAGACCATACCGATGGCAACGAAAATCAGCAGGATGTTCTGGCCAAAGAAGGTGACGAGCAGGATAACGAAGAACATGAACGGGAAGGAGTTGAGGATCTCCAGCAGACGCATCATCACGGAGTCGACTTTGCCGCCCAGGTAGCCGGAAAGTGAACCGTAGAGTGTCCCAAGAACCACCGCCACCAGCGCCGCAGCCACCCCGACCATCAGCGAGATACGCCCGCCGATAGCGACACGCACCAGCAGGTCGCGGCCGGAAGAGTCAGTGCCAAAATAGTGGCCGGACGTCATGTCCGGCGCACTGGACATCATGCCCCAGTCGGTATCGAAGTAGGAGAACTGCGAAACCATCGGTGCAATAGTCACGAACAGCGCGATAATCACCAGCACAATCAGGCTGGCAACAGCGGCACGGTTATGCATAAAGCGACGGCGGGCGTCCTGCCATAAACTACGTCCTTCGACTTCCAGCTTTTCACTGAAGTTTTCCAACGCCTCGTTGCTTTTCTTACTTAATATCATGGCGAACTCCAGCCTCAATAGCGAATCTTCGGATCGATAACGGCGTACAGCACGTCAACAATCGCGTTAAACAGAATAGTCAGCGCACCGACCAGAATGGTCAGGCTCAGCACCAGCGAATAGTCGCGGTTAAGCGCGCCATTCACAAACAGCTGACCGATACCCGGAAGACCGTAGATCGTTTCGATAACCATTGAGCCGGTGATGATCCCCACGAATGCTGGCCCCATATAAGAAAGAACCGGCAGCAGCGCGGGTTTCAGCGCATGACGTAAAATGATGCGCCGCATCGGCAGCCCTTTGGCTCGCGCGGTGCGGATAAAGTTAGAATGCAGGACCTCAATCATTGAACCGCGGGTAATACGCGCGATACTGGCGATATAGGCTAACGATAAGGCCACCATCGGCAGAATCATAAATTTCAGCGCCCCGCCGTTCCAGCCGCCGCCGGGCAGCCAGTGCAGCGTGATGGCGAATATCATCACCAGCAGCGGCGCAACCACGAAACTGGGTATCACCACGCCGGTCATTGCCACCCCCATGACCGCATAATCCCATTTCGTATTCTGCTTCAGGGCCGCAATAACCCCTGCCGTCACGCCGAGAACTACCGCCAACAGGAAGGCGGCCAGCCCTAATTTAGCGGAGACCGGGAAGCTCGACGCCACCAGATCGTTTACCGAATAGTCTTTATATTTAAAAGAGGGACCGAAATCACCGTGCGCCAGCTGCTTCAGATAATTGAAGTACTGGGTCATGATGGGGTCGTTTAAATGGTATTTGGCTTCAATATTCGCCATCACTTCTGGCGGCAGCGTGCGTTCACCGGTAAATGGACTTCCCGGCGCAAGACGCATCATGAAGAAAGAGATCGTAATAAGAATAAATAGCGTCGGAATCGCTTCCAGACAGCGACGAAAAATAAATTTTAACATTGCCCGTACCTTCTGGCCTGTGCCTATCGAGTGCGATGAATTCAGACACGGTGGGGCAAGCGTCGCCTGCCCCACGTATTGCCATTAATGTTTGATAATATAAAGGTTTTTAACGTAGATATTATCTAACGGGTCTTTACCGGTATAGCCACCCACCCACGGTTTAACCAGACGGGCGTTGACGTAATAGAAGACCGGCACGATCACAGAATCTTTATCGAGCTGCTGTTCTGCTTGCGCATACAGATCGGCACGCTTCGCGTCATCATTCGTTTGTAATGTTTCGGCGATGATTTTATCGAAAGCCGGGCTCTTATAATGAGAGGTGTTATTTGAGCTGTCGCTCAGCATCGTATTCAGGAATGAGGTCGGTTCGTTGTAATCCGCACACCAGCCGGCACGCGCCACGTCGAAGGTCCCCTGATGACGATTATCGAGGAAGGTTTTCCATTCCTGATTTTCCAGCTTGACGTTAGCACCCAGGTTTTTCTTCCAGATGGACGCCACGGCAATAGCCAGTTTTTTATGCAGATCGGAAGTGTTATACAGTAAATTAAAGGTCAGCGGTTTATCGGCGGTATATCCGGCTTCCGCCAGCAGTTTTTTCGCTTCTTCGTTACGCTTGTCCTGAGACCAGGTAAACCACTCTGGTTTGACAACCTTCATGCCATCGGTATACGGCGGTGTATAGCTATAGGCCGGCAGGTCGCCCTGATTCTTCACTTTATTAACGATAATATCGCGATCCAGCGCCATTTTCAGCGCGGTACGAACGCGGGCGTCGGTAAACGGTGCTTTCTGGTTATTAATTTCGTAGTAATAGGTGCAGAGATACGGGTCAACATGGACTTCTTGCGGGATCTCTTTTTTCAGCTTCTGGAACAGTTCAATCGGCATGTTGTTATAGGTCATGTCGATTTCGCCGCTGCGGTAGCGGTTAACGTCGGTCACTTCGGAAGAAATCGGCAGGTAGGTCACCTGATTAATGACGGTCTTCGCGTTATCCCAGTATTGCGTATTGCGCTCAAGCACAATACGTTCGTTAACGACCCAGTCTTTCAGCTTATAAGCGCCGTTGGTCACGATATTGGCAGGCTGGGTCCATTTCTCGCCGTATTTTTCGATAGCGGCTTTTGGCACCGGAGAAACGGATGGGTGAACGAGGAGTTTATAGAAATAAGGAACCGGTTCGCTCAGCGTCACTTCGAAGGTTTTATCATCAATCGCTTTGACGCCCAGATCGGTGATCGGCTTTTTGCCCGCGATAATGTCATCAACGTTCAGCAGGTGGCCATATTGCAGGTAGCTTGCGTAAGGTGAAGCGGTTTTGGGATCCGCCAGACGCTGCCAGCTATAAACGAAATCTTGCGCGGTAACCGGCGTGCCATCGGACCATTTGGCATCTTTGCGCAGATGGAAGGTCCAGACTTTAAAATCTTTATTATCCCAGGATTCTGCGGCCCCAGGGATCGGATGGCCTTGAATATCGCCAATCACTAACCCTTCAAACAAATCGCGGTTAATGTTGGATTCCGGAACGCCTTCAATTTTATGCGGGTCCAGGGATTGCACTTCTGCGCCGTTATTACGTACCAGCGATTGTTTATCCGCCAGCTGCACCCCTGCAGGTACATCCGCTGCCATGGCAACATTCGCGGTAATTAGCGCAGACAAAATCCCCGCGGCTACCAGACTTTTTTTGGTGATGATGGTCATTGTGTTGTTACTCCATTCATTATAATTACTGGCTATTTAACCAGCCTGTTTTTTTCCCCTTACGGGATTCTGTACAGTGCAGGAGTTTATGCTGCTGTCAGACGTTACTGCTTGCTATCACCGACTTATTTATTACGGCCGCTCAAACGGCGACCTTGGCGTCGATTCTTTTATCCCCTGTGGCGGGGCGTTTTCAGCCGTAATGAGTTATTTAATAATAATTCTCATTTACGCGTATTATTCAGTTAGCGATCACGGCGGAAAGTACCAAAAGGCCATCTCATCCGCCAATGCAATTTGCAAATATGTTACCGGATTCTCTTTTATGGTTTTCTCTGCGCCGCTATCTTGCCCTGTCTTTCGGCGTGAAAATCATTAAAGAATTTAGTTTTCATACAGATACTGTCAACAGCCCGTTATGGGTGTCCCATAACCACGCGAAGATGCATTTTTGTACGAAAATTTAACAATCGGTTATTATTTAGCACATTCATCTGCCCCGGTTATGAAATTACTAATATCATTTCAATTATGCGACGGCAAGCACCAGAGAATGATGTGAAGAAAATAACAGTGGCGGAGGGGGGATAAAAAGAGAGGAGACGTTCGATAATTTGCACAACAATTTGATAAATAAGAATATTTAAAGGTATTACAGAAAGCTATCTTGTACCGCCTTTTCCGCTTTATGGATATGTTTTGCTAATAATGAAGCAAACGCGGAGCGCTGGGCTCCGCATCGCGCAGGCTCGTTTAACTCACCAGGCCGGGAAACAGCGCTTTTATTCCGGTGACGATAAACTCAATCCCCAGCGCCATCAGCAACAACCCCATAATACGCGTGATGACGTTGATGCCGGTCTGCCCTAACAGGCGCACCAGCCATGGCGCCATGCGGAAAATCCCCCAGCAGCATAAGGCAAACAGGGCAATGGCAAGGGAGAACCCTAAAAGGTAGGTTACCGTGTGGTAGCGCGTTCCCCAGACGATAGTCGAGCTGATTGCGCCCGGCCCTGCCATCAGCGGCAGCGCCAACGGCACGACGCCAATACTTTCACGAATTGCGGTTTCCGATTTTTCCTGCTTGTTTTGTTTGTCCTCGCCGAGTTTGCCGCTGATCATCGACATCGCAATCGTCACGACCAGGATCCCGCCGGCAATACGGAATGAATCAATAGAGATGCCGAAAATTTGCAAAATCGAGTCACCGAGAAACAGCGACGTCAGCAGAATGATGGCGACCGAAAGATTCGCCGTCAGGTTGGTCTTATTGCGGATCACCGCCGTCTGATAACTGGTCATACTAATGAAGACCGGGATGATGCCTACCGGGTTAACCAGCGCAAATAACCCGATGAAAAACTTGAAGTAGGTTGAAAAATCAAACAACGGTAGAGTCACAGTGCGCTCCGCAGCATCATTAAAAATGGCTGTTGACAGTTAGCCACATAAAATATTCGCGCAGAAGATACGCTTTTTAGCAGCATAATTCATCTCAAATATACGTATAGCGGCGACAAAATGGCATGTTATATATTTGTTTCCCCCGGTTACTTATTCACTTAGTTTGCATACCAATTATTACACTTGATTTGACCGGTCAAAAAACAGACTGCTGAAAGGTGTCAGCTTCGCGCAAACTTGATCTAAATCACGTAAATTATACTCAGAAGTGAGTAACCTTGTTGACACCAAAAGAGTGCAGCATAGCGGTACCTGAGAATCAAAAAGATCAAGCTTCTTTAGTAAATCAATGAAGCCAGCGGCGCCAGAAACGGCACCTTAACATTTAGATGCAAGCTGTTAACAGCCTGTCTATACTGTCGAATCGAGCTACTGATTTACTAAAAAAGTTTAACATTATCAGGAGAGCATTATGGCTGTTACTAATGTCGCTGAACTTAACGCACTCGTAGAGCGCGTAAAAAAAGCCCAGCGTGAATATGCCAGTTTCACTCAAGAACAAGTTGATAAGATCTTCCGTGCCGCCGCTTTGGCCGCCGCAGATGCTCGAATCCCTCTCGCAAAAATGGCCGTAGCCGAATCTGGCATGGGCATTGTCGAAGACAAGGTTATCAAAAACCACTTCGCTTCCGAATATATCTATAACGCATATAAAGATGAAAAGACCTGCGGTGTTCTCTCTGAAGACGACACTTTCGGGACTATCACCATCGCCGAACCTATCGGTATTATCTGCGGTATCGTTCCGACGACTAACCCGACTTCCACAGCAATCTTCAAATCACTGATCAGCCTGAAGACGCGTAACGCGATCATCTTCTCTCCACATCCGCGTGCGAAAGATGCGACCAACAAAGCGGCAGATATCGTGCTGCAGGCCGCTATCGCTGCAGGCGCACCGAAAGATCTGATCGGTTGGATCGACCAGCCTTCCGTTGAGCTGTCTAACGCGCTGATGCATCACCCTGACATTAACCTGATCCTCGCGACCGGCGGTCCAGGCATGGTTAAAGCAGCCTATAGCTCCGGTAAACCGGCTATCGGCGTGGGTGCAGGTAACACTCCGGTTGTTATTGATGAAACTGCAGACGTTAAGCGCGCGGTCGCTTCCGTACTGATGTCTAAAACCTTTGATAACGGCGTTATCTGTGCGTCTGAGCAGTCAGTCGTTGTTGTTGATTCTGTCTATGACGCCGTTCGCGAGCGTTTCGCCAGCCACGGCGGCTACCTGCTGCAGGGCAAAGAGCTGAAAGCCGTTCAGGACATCATCCTGAAAAATGGCGCACTGAACGCGGCAATCGTAGGTCAGCCGGCATACAAAATTGCTGAACTGGCAGGCTTCACCGTTCCGGCTACCACCAAGATTCTGATTGGTGAAGTGACCGACGTTGATGAAAGCGAGCCGTTTGCTCACGAAAAACTGTCTCCGACGCTGGCGATGTACCGCGCGAAGAACTTCGAAGATGCTGTTGATAAAGCTGAAAAACTGGTTGCGATGGGCGGTATCGGTCATACCTCTTGCCTGTACACCGACCAGGACAACCAGCCGGCTCGCGTTGCCTACTTCGGCCAGATGATGAAAACCGCACGTATCCTGATTAACACCCCGGCTTCTCAGGGTGGTATCGGTGACCTGTACAACTTTAAACTCGCGCCTTCCCTGACTCTGGGTTGTGGTTCCTGGGGTGGTAACTCCATCTCTGAAAACGTTGGTCCGAAACACCTGATCAACAAGAAAACCGTTGCTAAGCGAGCTGAAAACATGTTGTGGCACAAACTTCCGAAATCTATCTACTTCCGTCGTGGCTCACTGCCAATCGCACTGGATGAAGTGATTACTGATGGTCACAAACGCGCGCTGATTGTGACTGACCGCTTCCTGTTCAACAACGGTTATGCAGACCAGATCACCTCCGTGCTGAAGGCATCCGGCGTTGAGACTGAAGTCTTCTTCGAAGTTGAAGCTGACCCGACCCTGAGCGTAGTACGTAAAGGTGCGGATCTGGCTAACTCCTTCAAGCCGGACGTTATCATCGCCCTGGGCGGTGGTTCCCCGATGGATGCCGCGAAAATCATGTGGGTAATGTACGAACATCCGGAAACCCACTTCGAAGACCTGGCGCTGCGCTTTATGGACATCCGTAAACGTATCTACAAGTTCCCGAAAATGGGCGTGAAAGCGAAGATGATCGCCGTCACCACCACTTCCGGTACCGGTTCTGAAGTTACGCCATTCGCCGTTGTTACCGACGATGCAACGGGTCAGAAATATCCGCTGGCTGACTACGCGCTGACTCCGGACGTCGCGATTGTTGATGCTAACCTCGTGATGGATATGCCGAAGTCCCTGTGTGCTTTCGGTGGTCTTGACGCCGTGACTCACGCCCTGGAAGCCTATGTTTCCGTACTGGCATCTGAGTTCTCCGACGGCCAGGCTCTGCAGGCGCTGAAACTGCTGAAAGAGTACCTGCCAGCGTCCTACCACGAAGGTTCTAAGAACCCGGTAGCACGTGAACGTGTGCACAGTGCAGCAACTATCGCCGGTATCGCGTTTGCTAACGCCTTCCTCGGCGTATGTCACTCCATGGCGCACAAACTGGGTTCTCAGTTCCACATTCCGCACGGCCTGGCTAACGCCCTGCTGATTTGTAACGTGATTCGTTACAACGCGAATGACAACCCGACCAAACAGACTGCATTCAGCCAGTACGACCGTCCGCAGGCACGCCGTCGCTACGCTGAAATCGCGGACCACCTGGGTCTGAGCGCACCGGGCGACCGTACCGCAGCGAAAATTGAAAAACTGCTGGCATGGCTGGAAAGCCTGAAGGCTGAACTGGGTATTCCTAAGTCTATCCGTGAAGCCGGCGTACAGGAAGCTGACTTCCTGGCCCACGTTGACAAGCTGTCTGAAGATGCATTCGATGACCAGTGCACCGGCGCTAACCCGCGCTATCCGCTGATTGCCGAGCTGAAACAGATTCTGCTGGATACCTTCTACGGTAACGAGTTCAGCGAAGGTGAAACTGCCGCGAAGAAAGAGACCGCAGCAGCGCCAAAAGCCGATAAAAAAGCGAAGAAATCTGCTTAATCGACTCTGATAACGCTGGTAAAAGCCCCATCTCCGGATGGGGCTTTTTTTTATCTCATTCCGGTAGAGCATGACCGGATAAGCGATCGCAAACGCTTTTTCCTGACGCGCATTGCGACCTGGATATCTACGCTAACGCTGTTGGCGGTTTGTTTTCGGCGGCACGGCAGCCTGGTCAGGCTCATTACGCCCTCATGCCGTTGATACCCGGTCAGGAGAAGCCCGTCGCGGAGAATCGTCAGCAGCAGGCGTGCCAGGCATAACCCGTTCCGGGGAAAGGTCAGGACATCGGTTCACAGTAAAGAGACGCAGCAGGCGCCATACAGGCGCCTGGGTGGGGAATGATGTGGACGATTAGCAGGGGCGATGTTTACTCTGCACCCGGGTCAGCGAGCCTTCACTTAACGCCTCTTTATAATGTTTACGGCAAACGGAAACATAGCGTTCATTCCCGCCAATCACGACCTGCTCGCCTTCATTATATGGCCGACCTTCCTGATCGAGACGCAGCACCATGCTCGCTTTACGTCCGCAGAAGCAGATCGTTTTTAATTCAACCAGCTTATCGGACCACGCTAATAAATACTGACTGCCAATAAACAACTCGCCACGGAAATCCGTACGCAGGCCGTAACACAACACCGGAATATCCAGCCGATCGACGACTTCAGACAATTCATGTACCTGCTCGCGGGTCAGAAACTGACTCTCATCCACCAGGACACAATGAACAGGCTGTTGCGCATGCTCGGCCGCAATATCGCTAAAGAGCGAGGTCTGAGGGTTAAACAGGCGGGCTGGCGAGGAGAGACCAATTCTTGAACTGACCTTACCTGAACCAAAGCGGTCATCAATCTCGGCGGTATAAACCAGGGCACGCATGCCTCGCTCTTGGTAATTGTATGACGACTGTAACAAAGCGGTCGACTTACCTGCATTCATTGCAGAATAGTAGAAATAAAGTTGAGCCATCGGCTGCATCACCCCAATCAGTGTGTTTTATCGCGGCAAAATTGTAGCATATTTTCCCGTGCTATCCCCCCTTTCAGCATGGGTATAGCGGCATACGCTATGTCCGTCCCCCCTGCTGATAGATTACGCTTTTTTAATTGAATGCAGGTGCCGGCAATTTGTACAGCCCCCTGGCTGGCGCCCGACGATTGTCCTTTTGTGCGAATCGTAGCATGAGCCAACCCGCTATAACGTTTTTTGCTCACCAGATTATATTAAAGATTGCCGTTACTAATACGCTAATACTCAAGAGGGATATTTATCCCTGCAAAGTATAATTTTACTCCCGGCCAGCAGAGAAAAGCATACTATCTCAGGGTTTTAGCGCAGGATTCGGGTCAGGCTATAAGCAAAAAAGATGTGAAGTCGCACGTAGAATTTAACTTAAATTAATTAATTGCTGCGACAAATAACAAGTAATTTTGAATTCCTTACATTCTCCCCTATTGCACATCCGATTATATCGCTCTATTATTAGTCCAACAAACCACCCCACAATATAAGTTTGAGATTACTACAATGAGCGAAGCACTTAAAATTTTGAACAACATCCGTACTCTTCGTGCGCAGGCAAGAGAATGCACCCTTGAAACGCTAGAAGAAATGCTGGAAAAATTAGAAGTTGTCGTTAACGAACGTCGCGAAGAAGAAAGCGCTGCAGCTGCAGAAATTGAAGAGCGTACTCGTAAACTGCAACAATACCGTGAAATGCTGATTGCAGATGGTATTGACCCGAACGAACTGCTGAGCACCATGGCGGCAGTCAAAGCGGGTACTAAAGCTAAACGCGCTGCGCGTCCGGCTAAATACAGCTACGTTGATGAAAACGGCGAAACCAAAACCTGGACAGGTCAAGGTCGCACCCCGGCAGTGATCAAAAAAGCCATGGACGAGCAGGGTAAAACCCTGGACGATTTCCTGCTGTAATCGAGCATCTGTATTTGAAAAATCCCGCTTCGGCGGGATTTTTTTTATCTGCCGCCCGGCGATATAAAAAAACCGGGAAACGAAATTCGCTCCCGGTTTATCATTAAGCAGAAAACGATTACTTAGCTACTGCTTTTTCCAGCCAGGCTTTAAAATCTGCGCCGAGGGATTTATGGCGCACGCCATATTCCACAAACGCCTGCATATAGCCCAGTTTATTACCGCAGTCGTGGCTCTTACCTTTCATATGATAGGCTTCAACGGTCTCTTTCTCGATCAGCATGTCGATCGCATCGGTCAGCTGGATTTCATCCCCGGCTCCCGGAGGTGTTTTTGCCAGCAGCGGCCAAATGTCTGCGCTCAGCACGTAGCGACCGACGACAGCAAGGTTAGACGGCGCCACATCGGCTTTCGGCTTCTCAACCACACCCACCATCGGGACGCTTTCGCCCGGCTGCAGGGATTCGCCTTTGCAGTCGACAACGCCATAGGCGGTAACATCAGCAACCGGCTCAACCATAATCTGGCTGGATCCTGTTTCATCAAAACGGGCGATCATTTCGGCCAGGTTATCACGGGAAAGATCCGACTCAAATTCATCCAGAATAACGTCTGGCAGAATAACCGCGACCGGCTCGTCACCCACCACCGGATGCGCGCACAGTACCGCATGACCCAGACCTTTAGCCAGCCCCTGACGGACCTGCATAATGGTGACATGCGGCGGACAAATAGACTGAACCTCTTCCAGAAGCTGACGTTTAACACGTTTTTCCAGCATCGCTTCCAGTTCAAAACTGGTATCGAAATGGTTTTCGATAGAGTTTTTAGACGAATGGGTCACCAGAACAATTTCAGTAATTCCGGCTGCGATGCATTCGTTAACAACGTACTGAATTAAAGGCTTATCTACCAGTGGCAGCATTTCTTTCGGAATAGCCTTGGTGGCGGGTAGCATCCTGGTACCTAATCCCGCAACCGGGATAACAGCTTTTCTTACTTTAGAATTAAGGGCAGCCATTGAAATCTCCTGGACTGTTCGTTTTTTAAACTTTTCGTTAATAATAACGTGTCGAGTATATCAGTCCACTCAGGCAAACCTGGTCTGAAAAGGTTTGTGTTCCCTCGAATTAGGACTTTACTTATAAAACGCAATGATAGTACCACCGCAAAAGATTACCCGGTAATCCTACCAGCTTAAAAAAACCGGTAATTGTTCATTCCGCAGACAACATCAGTCGCAAACGCCCTCCGGCCCCCCAAATTTGGCACTGCCATGATGCGCAGCGCTGGCTAATTTGGTTGAGATAAGCGTTACCCAATGTCCCTAACGGAACGCCATTGCTAATCTGAATTTGATGTTCTCCGGTATTGAGTGTGCCATTCAGACCTGCGGATACCAATATCAAATTTTTCAGACCGCTATGGTAATAACCCACCAGCAATGGAAACTGCCCAGGTAAATTGGCCTGACGGAGTAATTGGTTAACCTGTTTTAACAGGCTCCCCATTTCCGGCAGGCGCTGCCCCTGATGGGCCAGCTGCTCCTGAAGCAATCCATTAAACAAAGCCCGCAGCAACAGCGCCGCAAGCACCCCATTATCTCCTGCTCGTGTGACATCCAGACAATAGAATGCCAGATCATTTTCCGATAATGGCGCAATATCGAGCACCAGACCGGGTTTATCCGCCGACACCAGCTGACGATAATGGATACGGCACTTCGAAATTTCTTGCTGTACGGGAGGCTGAAGCTCCTGCAGTAGCCTTGACGCTGCGGTAGGGTCGCTAACCAGCGCATCCCAGTCCTCAAACAACCGCTCTTCTTCCTCGACCCGCGAGTTGAACATATTGGGATACAGACAGGCATACACCGTTTCCCGCAGGCGGTTGAAATCTTTTACCGGCTTTAGCAACACATCCTGGACGCCAAGGCGCAACGCTTTGGCAATGTCGGCCATATTTTCCGTTGCCGAAATCATCAGAATCGGCAGCTTTTCGCCCCGGTTGCGCAGCTGCTCCACCAGCTCAAGACCATTCATTCGCGGCATAGAGATGTCGCAAATCATCAGGTCGGGTTTGGACTCGGCCATTTTCTGGAGTGCTTCCACGCCATCCCCCGCCTGAACCGTTGTCGCGCCCAGTGAGGTTAGCCAGGAGTGCAAGAGCGAGCGGAAAACGGCTTCGTCTTCAACTATCAGAATCAGTTTTCCCGCCAATGGCTGCGTCATGATCTCTCCTCTGGCTGACGATAGTTAAATAGTGGCATGCAATTCACACTATCGCCTGTCAGAATTTACTTAAGTCCTGGTTAAATGGCGTCACACCGCGGTGCGCACCAAGGGTAGTAGCTCATCCATCTTCTTTTCAACCGCCTGATGTCCGGCAGCAATCGCCTCCCCGGCACGATGAAAATCAAGCGTGGATATTTGTGGGCAAAAAGGCTGTAGCAGAATATCGGGAGGATCGCCCGCCATACGATTGCGTTTCAGGCGATTTTCCAGCACCTGAATAGAGGTCGACATAATCTCCATCGCCGTTGGCGTCGCCGCGCGGCGGGAGGTCATTCCGCTCAGACGCGCGCGAATCCTCGCATGCCAGGAAAAATCTTTGTCTTCTTCAGGCTGAGGTTTTTCAATTGACCACAAATCCTGCTGCATCAGGTGCGCATCGTGCTGTAAGTCGACGGCAATCACGATATCCGCCCCCAGCGCGCGCGCCAGGGAAACCGGAACGGGGTTGACCACCGCGCCATCGACCAGCCAGTAGCCATTATGCATAACCGGTGACATCAGGCCCGGCATGCTGCAGGAGGCGCGCACGGCCTGGTGCAGATCGCCCTCGGTAAACCACAGTTCGCGCCCGGTGCTTAAATTAGTCGCCACCGCAGCAAAGCGACGGTCGCAGCGCTCAATATCGGAGACGGGCAATACCTGTCGAAAGCGGTTGAATACGCGCTCACCGCGCAGCAGTCCACCGCGACGCCAGGAAAGATCCATCAATCGCAGCACGTCCCAGTTGCTAAAAGAGGAGACCCATTTCTCAAGGACCGGAAGCCGGTTGCAGGCAAAGGCGGCCCCCACCAGCGCACCGATTGAACATCCTGCGACGATATCAATTTCAATGCCCGCGCGCTGTAGCGCTTTAATCGTCCCGATATGCGACCATCCGCGGGCAGCTCCCGCCCCTAACGCCAGACCAATTTTAAGCTTTCTCATTATGACCGGTATACTTCCTTCCACTCCGAGCATGGCATCATTGCCACAGCTCAGTTAACATAAAACACTTTGGCGCCGATGCGCCGTGATTCTTTTTCCATGGAGGCCGATTTGTCGCCATTATGCCCTTGTGGCAGCGCTCTGGAGTATAGCTCATGTTGTCAGCGATATCTGAGCGGCTCGCTGCCCGCACCGGATCCCTCACAGCTGATGCGATCCCGCTACAGCGCGTTTGTCATGAAGGATGCCGATTACCTGATCGCCACCTGGCACCCTTCCTGCCAGCCGCAGCACTTCCGGGACGATCTGGAACAGGGGTTCGCTAAAACACAATGGCAAGGCTTAACCGTATTTGCTACCGATGAAGGCCGTCACCCCGACGAGGGTTTCGTCAGTTTCATCGCGCGATATCACGACGATAACCGCCCCGGCGCGATTATTGAACGTTCCAGATTCTTAAAAGAAAATGGACGGTGGTATTATATCGACGGCACACGACCGCTGATTGGTCGTAACGACCCCTGCCCTTGCGGTTCAGGTAAAAAATTTAAAAAATGCTGCGGCCAGTAAAGCTGGCGCCGGCAATAGCAAACACTACAGGATTTTCCTCGCGATGCATTCATTACAACGTAAAGTACTACGCACCATTTGCCCTGACCAGAAAGGACTCATCGCGCGTATCACGAATATTTGTTACAAGCACGAGCTGAATATCGTGCAGAACAACGAGTTTGTCGATCACCGTACCGGTCGCTTCTTTATGCGTACCGAACTGGAAGGTATTTTTAATGATGCCATTCTGCTCGCCGACCTTGATAGCGCGCTGCCGGAAGGCTCTATACGCGAACTGACGCCCGCCGGCCGCCGTCGCGTGGTGATCCTGGTCACCAAAGAAGCGCACTGTCTGGGCGATCTGCTGATGAAAGCCAACTATGGCGGCCTGGATGTTGAGATTGCGGCCGTCATCGGCAATCATGAAACCCTGCGCTCGCTGGTCGAACGTTTTGATATCCCGTTCCAGCTGGTCAGTCACGAAGGGCTGACGCGCGAAGAACACGACAAGCTGATGGGCGATGCCATTGAATCTTACGCGCCGGATTATGTGGTGCTGGCGAAGTATATGCGCGTTCTGACGCCGGAATTCGTTTCCCGCTTCCCGAACCAGATTATCAACATTCATCACTCCTTCCTGCCAGCCTTTATTGGCGCCCGTCCTTATCATCAGGCCTATGAGCGCGGCGTGAAGATCATCGGCGCTACCGCCCACTACGTTAATGACAACCTGGATGAAGGCCCGATCATTATGCAGGATGTTATTCATGTCGATCACACCTATACGGCGGAAGATATGATGCGCGCGGGCCGCGATGTGGAAAAGAATGTGCTGAGCCGCGCGCTGTATCAGGTTCTGGCCCAGCGCGTGTTTGTTTACGGCAACCGAACGATTATTCTTTAATCGATAATGAAATGAACTGGTTAGCATTGCGTCTTTACGCGTAAATTTCAGGCAACCAGTTTAATTTTATCAACGGAAAGCTTTACAGGGGCGCATCATTTGATATGATGCGCCCCGCTTCCCCAGAAGGAAGCAGGCCAGTATTAAGCATTGCCCCGTGGTGGGGTTCCCGAGCGGCCAAAGGGAGCAGACTGTAAATCTGCCGTCATCGACTTCGAAGGTTCGAATCCTTCCCCCACCACCATTATTCACCACAGCAACGTGGTAACCCCGGTAGGCCTTTGCGAGGTTTGCACTTATCGGGAAGGGTGAGGCGCGAAGCGATAAATAATCCTTCAACCACCATCAAAAGTATTACGCTCAAGTAGTTCATACCCTTGGCGGGGTTCCCGAGCGGCCAAAGGGAGCAGACTGTAAATCTGCCGTCATCGACTTCGAAGGTTCGAATCCTTCCCCCGCCACCATCACTTTCCTGAGACTTATTCATTATATCCATCTCGTTTGCACCATATTCTGCCCGTGCAGGGAAGGATGAGAAGCTTCGACCAGGTTCGATTCGAGCGCAGCGAGAAAGCGTTGCCGCAGGCAACGACCCGAAGGGTGAGGCGCGAAGCGACGAATAATCCTTCCCCCGCCACCATCGCTTTCCTGCGACTTATTCATTATATCCATCTCGTTTGCACCATATTCTGCCCGTGCAGGGAAGGATGAGAAGCTTCGACCAGGTTCGATTCGAGCGCAGCGAGAAAGC